>Ga0187809_10000063_pt1 | contig 80226 bp, 67 predicted proteins | sample NC_wetland_sal_i_8_FD_132415 | JGI IMG/M metagenome (GOLD analysis project Ga0187809, IMG submission 132415) | Wetland sediment microbial communities from Neuse River Estuary, North Carolina, USA - ASW_4 | ecosystem: Environmental > Aquatic > Freshwater > Wetlands > Sediment | place: USA: North... | reverse complement strand
GCGGAGGGTGTGGGATTTGAACCCACGGACAGTCTCCTGTCGAGCGCTTTCAAGGCGCTTGCACTCGGCCACTATGCGAACCCTCCTCGACCGGCTGCCCGGCCGGCTTCGATTCTCGCAGAATCGGCGACGAGGCTTGTCGGCGGCTGAGAACTTCCTCTGGGCCGGTCACAATGTCGGAGCTCGCGGGTACACCTAAGCCATGAGCAACGAGACCCCCGAACTGAGCAACCTCCAGCTGACGCCGCTGCCGGGCAGCGAGCGGACCAGCGCGCCGAACGTCCAGCCGGCCGCGCCGCTGGATCCGAACCAGGAGATCACCATCACCGTGATCCTGCGCCGCCGGGCCGAGCTGCCCGAGGATCTGAGCTCGAATCCGATCACCAGCGAGGAGCTGGCCACCCGCTACGGCGCCGATCCGGCTGACGTGCAACTGGTCACCGACACCCTGACCTCCCTCGGTGTCAGCGTCGACGAGAGCGACCTGGCCAGCCGCCGCCTGCGGGTCTCCGGGCCGGTCGGGGTCTTCGACCGGATCTTCGGCGCCGGGCTCACCATGGTCACCAGCGACGCCCCGGCCGGCGGCCAGCACACCCACCGGCACCGCACCGGTGGCCTGAGCCTGCCCAGCAACTTGGCCGGCGTCATCACCGCGGTGCTCGGCCTGGACGACCGGCCGCAGTCGCGGACCACCTTCCGCTTCGCCAATCCGAACGCGGTGCAGACGGCCTACACGCCGCCGCAGCTCGGCACGGTGTATCAGTTCCCGGCCAACACCGACGGCAGTGGCCAGACGGTGGCGATCATCGAGCTCGGCGGCGGCTTCGCCCAGTCCGACCTCGACGCCTACTTCTCCGGGATCGGCGTGCCCTCCCCGTCGGTCAAGGCGGTCAGCGTCGACGGGGCCCAGAACCAGGCCGGGCAGGACCCGCAGGGCGCCGACGGTGAGGTGCTGCTCGACATCGAGGTCGTCGGTGGCCTGGCTCCCGGGGCCGACATCCTGGTCTACTTCGCGCCCAACACCGATGCCGGTTTCGTCGACGCGGTGAGCCAGGCCGCGCACGCCAGCCCGGCCCCGGTCGCGATGAGCATCAGCTGGGGGCAGAGCGAGGACCAGTGGACCAAGCAGGCGATCACCGCCTTCGACCAGGCCCTGGCCGACGCCTGTGCCCTCGGGGTCACGGTGACGGTCGCGGCCGGCGACGACGGCAGCACCGACCGCGCGAGCGACGGTCAGGATCATGTCGACTTCCCGGCCGCCAGCCCGCATGCGCTGGCATGCGGTGGCACCAGCCTGCACGCCGACCCGAGCACCGGCCAGGTCAGCTCGGAGACGGTGTGGAACAACGGGCCCGGCAACGGTGCGACCGGCGGTGGCGTGAGCAAGAACTTCCCGCTTCCGAGCTGGCAGCAGCGGGTCGGTGTGCCCGCGGCCGGTCGCGGGGTGCCCGACGTGGCCGCCGACGCCGACCCGGCCACGGGCTACCGGGTCCGGGTCGATGGCACCGACACCGTGATCGGGGGTACCAGCGCGGTGGCCCCGCTGTGGGCGGCGCTGATCGCGCGGCTGGGCCAGGCCACCGGTCGGCGCTTCGGGCAACTGCAGCCGGCGCTCTACGGCAGCACCGGCGCCGGCCAGCTGGCCCCGGGCTTCCGCGACATCACCGCGGGCAACAACGGCTCGTTCCAGGCCGGACCGGGCTGGGATGCCTGCACCGGACTCGGCGTGCCCGAGGGCTCCGTGCTGCTGACCGCACTGCCGGGACCGGCCTCGAGCAGCGGCCAGAGCTGACCGGTGACCGACCGGCCCGGCCGGGGGTTCGGCCTCAGCCGCGGCCGGTGACGGCCCGGTGCCGCTGGGCGACTCCGGGCCCGCCGTACGGGTAGTCCGCAGGTTCCGGATCGCTCGCGGCATCCAGCCGGGCCGTGTGCTCCTCGGACAGCACCAGGTCGGCCGCGAGCAGGTTGTCCTCGAGCTGCTCGGTCGTCCGGGCCCCGAGAATCACCGAGGTGACGGCCGGCCGGGCGGCCAGCCAGGCCAGGGCGACCTGAGCCATCGACGCCCCGGTGTCGTTCGCGACCTCACGCACCGCGTCGACCACGTCCCAGGTGCGCTGCCGGCCCGAGCGCCGGTCATAGGCCTCGACCCCGCGGTCCGGGTTCTCGCCGAGCCGGGTGGCACCGGTCGGGCGCTCGTCCTGGGCGTACTTGCCGGTCAGCCAGCCGCCGCCGAGCGGTGACCACGGGAGCAGGCCCAGCCCGTTGGCCAGGCAGGCCGGCACGATCTCCCACTCGATCTCGCGGACCAGCAGGTTGTACTGCGGCTGCAGGGTCACCGGCACCGACCAGCCGCGCTGGGTGGCCACGTCCACCGCCTGCTGCAACTGCCAGCCGGTGAAGTTGGACAGCCCGACATAGTTGATCTTGCCAGCGGTGACGGCATCGTCGAGGAACCGCAGCGTTTCCTCGATCGGGGTCAGCGGGTCGTGGGCGTGCACCTGGTACAGGTCGATCCAGTCGGTCTGCAGCCGGCGCAGCGACGCGTCCAGGGCCAGGCTCAGATGCCGGCGGGACAGGCCGAGGTCGTTCACCCCGTCCCGGAGCGGGAACCGGCCCTTGGTTGCCAGCACGATCCGGGTCCGCACGCCGGCGTGCGAGGTCAACCAGTTGCCGACGATCTCCTCGCTGACCCCGGCGCTGTAGACGTTGGCGGTATCGACCAGGTTGCCGCCGGCGTCCAGGTAGCGGCTCAGCTGGGCGTGCGAGCCGGCCTCGTCGGTCTCCGTCCCGAACGTCATCGTGCCGAGCGCCAGCGTGGAAACCACGGTGCCGCTGCGGCCGAGCATCCGATACTGCATGCCAGCCTCCGAGCCTTCGGGAAAGGTTTCTCTCCTTACTACACCTCCCACCAGCGGCGGGATTCGGCGAGCGGGCCCGTCCGGGCGCCGAGCCGACGCCAGACGATCAGCACTGTTCCTGGCCCCACCCTTATGCCCTTGTGGGCAAGACGCCCGATTGACGTCGGACGCCGGGACTGCGACCCTATGGCACAGCCCGGCTCTGGTGGCCGGTCACACATTCGCAGGGGGATTTTGTTGATGGGGAAGAAGACCACCACGCGTGTCGTCGTGGCCCTGGGCGCCGGTGCGCTGATCGCGCCCGCGCTGCAGGCGACCGCATCGGCCGCACCGGTTGCGCGGGCCACCGTGCCACACGCGACACCGAGCTGGACCAGCCAGGCGCCGGTGACCGGCACCCCGGCCAGCACGGAGCAGGTCAGCGTCCGGGTCGGGCTCGCGCTCCGGGGCGGTGCCGCCGCGCAGTCCACGGCCAACGCGGTGAGCAACCCGAACAGCAGCTCGTACGGCAAGTACCTGAGCCCGGCCCAGTTCCAGGCCAAGTACGCCCCGACCGCCGCGACGGTCAAGCAGGTCGGCAGCTACCTGGCTGCGAACGGCGTCAAGGTCACCGGCGTGGCCAGCGGCAACCTCTGGCTCAACGCCACCGGCTCGGTCGCCGCGCTGAACAAGGCTTTCGGCACCACGCTGCGCACCTACCGGGTCAACGGCCAGTCGTTGCGGGCGCCGGCGGGCGCGGTCAGCCTGCCGTCCTCGATCGCGGCTGAGGTCACCACCGTCAGCGGGCTGGCCGACAAGGTCAGCCAGCGGCGCCCGCAGACCGAGCGCGTGGTCGGCCAGAACGCCAAGTCCAGCCCGAACGCGCGCCTCGCCGCTCCGAGCGCCACCCGGCCGCCGGCCGCCAAGTGCTCGGACTACTGGGGCCAGCACCAGCAGACGCTGCCCAAGGCCTACGGCCAGACCAAGTTCAACACCTACATCTGCGGTTATGACCCGGCTCAGCTGCGCGCCGCCTACGGCACCAGCTCCCTGGTCAAGCGCGGCACCGACGGCAACGGCGTGACCGTGGCCATCATCGACGCCTACGCCTCCCCGACCATGGAATCCGACGCCAACGCCTACGCCAAGAATTTCGGCGAGCCGAAGTTCAAGTCGGGCCAGTACACCGAGACCACCTTCACCCCGTTCAACCTGCAGAGCGAATGTGCCGGCGAAGCCGGCTGGAACGGTGAGGAGACCCTCGACGTCGAGGCCGTGCACGGGATGGCTCCGGGCGCCAAGATCCACTACATCGGCGCGCAGAACTGTGACACCGGCATCGACGACGCGCTGAACTACGTCGTGCAGAACCACACCGCCGACATCGTCAGCAACTCCTACGGCAACACCGGCGAGCAGGTCGACGCATCGGAGGTGGCGCTGGAGCACAACATCTTCGTCCAGGCCGCGGCCGAGGGCATCGGCATGTACTTCTCCTCCGGTGACAGCGGTGACGAGGTCATCAACGGCCTGTCCCCGCAGCCCGACTACTCGGCCTCGGACCCGAACGTGACCGCGGTCGGCGGTACCAGCCTGCTGCTGAACAAGCACAACAAGCGGGTCGCCGAGCTCGGCTGGGAGACCTCGCTCGACTTCGTCGACTACTCCGGCAAGAAGGCGGTCTACGCCGACGCGCTGCCCGGTGACTTCTACTTCGGCGCCGGGGGCGGCACCAGCACGCTGTTCGCCCAGCCGTGGTACCAGCAGGGCACCGTGCCGGCCGGACTGGCCAAGGCCAACGGCAGCACCCCGATGCGGGTCGTGCCCGACATCGCCGCCGACGCCGACCCCTACACCGGCTTCTACATCGGCGAGACGGTCGGCGGCACGTTCGGTATCAGCTCCATCGGTGGTACCAGCCTGGCCTGCCCGCTGATCGCCGGCATCCAGGCGGTGGCCAGCCAGGGCCGCCGGTTCGCCATCGGTTTCGCCAACCCGCTGCTGTACTCGGCCGGCCACAAGGCCTTCGATGACGTGGTGCCGCACGCCGCGATCCACTACGCCAGCACCACCGGCGGCTACCTCGGCACGTTCGAGGCCGGTGACACCCAGTACACCCGGTACGGCTACGACAACATCACCGGTCTGGGCACCCCGAACGGGGCCGCCTTCATCAAGACCGAGCGGACCCGCTACTAGCACCAGCTGCTAGCAACGACGCACCGAACGCTGCGGCCCCGGATCGCTCCGGGGCCGCAGTGCGTTTCCGGGACGCGATTAGCCTGGATGTCATGCGCACTGCGGTCGAAGCCTGGCTCACTGACATGGACGGCGTGCTGGTGCACGAGGACCAGGCCCTGCCCGGAGCCGCGGAGTTCCTGCAGGCCCTGCAGGACAAGCAGCGCCCCTTCCTGGTGCTGACCAACAACTCGATCTACACCCCGCGCGATCTGGCGGCCCGGCTGGCCCGGGCGGGGTTGGAGGTCCCCGAGAAGTCGATCTGGACCTCGGCCCTGGCTACCGCGACCTTCCTGGCCGAGCAGCTGCCCGGCGGCTCGGCCCACGTCATCGGCGAGGCCGGGCTGACCACCGCGCTGTACGAAGCCGGCTACACCCTCACCGACACCGCCCCGGACTTCGTCGTGCTCGGCGAGACCCGGACCTACTCCTTCGAGGCGATCACCCGGGCGATCCGGCTGATCGAGAAGGGGGCCCGGTTCATCGCGACGAATCCGGACGTGACCGGGCCGTCGGCCGAGGGGCCGCTGCCGGCCACCGGCTCGGTCGCGGCTCTGATCACCAAGGCCACCGGACGGGAGCCGTACTTCGTCGGCAAACCCAACCCGATGATGTTCCGCGGTGCGCTCAACCGGATCGAGGCCCATTCCGAAAGCACGGCGATGATCGGTGACCGGATGGACACCGACGTGGTGGCCGGGATCGAGGCCGGGTTGGAAACCATCCTGGTGCTCACCGGTTCGACCCGGGCCGATCAGATCGAGCGGTACCCGTTCCGGCCGAGCCGGGTGGCTCGTTCCATCCAGGACGTCATCGAACTCATCTAGGCCTGGCTCGACACACCGCAGCGGGCCGCGCGGCCGCGGTCGAGCGGGGCGCCGGCTACCGGCTGGCGCCGATCTCGACAACGACCACTCCGGCCGTGATCAAGCCCAGCCCCAGCACCCGCCGCCCGCTCAGGCGCTCCCCGAAGAGCAGCCGGCCGAGGACGGCGACCAACGCGACCCCGGAAGCCGTCCAGACGCCGTAGGCGACGCCGATCCCGAGGCCAAGCCGCAGCGCCATCGAGAGCAGCCCGAAGGCGGCCAGGTAACAGCTGACTACCAGTGGGTACCAGCTCCGTCGGCCGCCGGCAGCGAGCTTGAGCGCCAGCGTCCCCAGGACCTCAGTGGCGACAGCGCCGAGCAGAAGGGGCCACGCCGTCACCGCGGACCCTCGACTTCCACGACCAGCACGCCGCACACGATGAGGACGACCCCGAGCGCGGTGATCAGGGTCAGTGGCTCGCCGTACAGCAGTCGACTCAGGACCGCCGTCAACACCACCCCAGCGGCGCCCCACACGCCGTAGGCGATACCCAGCGGAAATCCTCGACGCAGCACTGCAGCCAGCAGGGTGAAGGCCGACAGGTAGCCAGCCGCGACCAGCAGGTACCAGATCGGGTGCCGGAGTGAAGCCTTCAGGGCGAGGGTCGCGGCCACCTCGGCCACCACGGCGATGCCCAGCAGCGGCCAGGCTCGCCTCACGATTCGGCCAGCAGGCGGTGGGCGAGCGCCCGCACGGCGCGACGCTCGACGGGACTCAGCGGGACGATGCCGCTGGCGTCGGCGAACCACGCGCCGTCGGCCACCAGCCGGACCGCGGTGATCCGGTTGCGTTCGGCCGCAGGCATCCGGCGTGGCGTCCTCAGCCAGGGTTGCATCCGGGCGGCGAAGCGGTCACGCAGCGGTTCACGCAAGCGCGGATCGGCCAGGGCGATCAGATCCGAGTGGTCGAACTCGCCCGACAGCGACCAGTCCAGGTAAGCCAGCACTCGCTGGCGCGGCGTGGACTGCTCGAACGGCCCGGGCAGGCGTCGCCGCAGCTGGGCGTCCCAGCGGTCCACGACATGATCCACCAGCGCCAGCATCAGCGCTTGCTTGGTCGGGAAGTGATACATCAAGCCGGGCTTGCTGAGACCGACCCCACGCGCCACCGAATCCAGCGACAGGGTGCCACCCTCGCTCATCAGCTCCAGAGCCCGGTCGAGAATTCGGGCGCGGCCAACCGGCATGGCGCGACTTTACCAACCGGAAGGTTGGTGACAGCGAGAGTGAGACGACCGGTTGATGCCGATTCCGGGTCAGTGTTCGCCGTCAGTTCGCCCGCGCGGTTGCTCGCGGTCAGTTTCCACTTCCAGACGTTGACCAACGTCCAGGTTCGGCGGACGCAATCCAGCGGGGAGCGCGTCACTTGATCTGGATGGAGCACACGATGCGCGCGACAACTTCGGCCGCTCTCGGGCTGGCCGCGGCAGCGGCGGTCCTGCTGAGCGCCTGCTCGAGCAGCGGGTCCAGCTCGGGCCCGGCGGCTGCCGCCGCCGGCACGAACCCCGCCGCAGGCGGCTCGGCCGCGACCGCGGCCTGGTCCACGGCCCAGTCAGCGACCGCCGGCGGCGGCCTGGACGCGCTGGTGGCCGCGGCCAAGAAGGAGGGCGCGCTGAACGTCATCGCGTTGCCGCCGACCTGGGCGAACTACGCCGCGATCACCGCCGCATTCGAGCAGAAGTACGGCATCAAGATCACCAGCGAGAACCCGGACGGTTCGAGCGGCGACGAGATCAACGCGCTCAAGTCGACCAAGGGGCAGGCCAGCGCGCCCGATGTCGTCGACATCGGCAACTCCTACGCGCTGTCCGGATCGCAGGAGGGGCTCTTCGCGCCGTACAAGGTGGCCACCTGGGATTCCATCCCGGCCGGTCAGAAGGACTCCGGCGGTCTCTGGTTCAGCGACTACGGCGGCTACATCTCGATCGGCTGCAATCCGGCCAAGGTCGGCGGCAGCTGCCCGAAGTCGATCAAGGATCTGGACAACCCGAAGTACAAGAACGCGGTCGCCCTCAACGGTGACCCGACCTCGGCCAACGCCGCCTTCGAGGCGGTGTGGGCAGCGGCCCTGGCCAACGGTGGCTCGGCGACCGACATCCAGCCCGGCATCGACTTCTTCAAGAAGCTGAACTCCGCGGGCATCTTCAACAAGACCAAGGTCACCCCGGCGACCGTGGCCTCGGGCGCGACTCCGATCGTGCTCGACTGGGACTACCTCAACGTCGCGACCGGTGCCGCGCTGAAGGCCAAGGGTGCGACCTGGCAAGTCAGCGACCCGAGCGACGGCCTGGTGCCCGGCTACTACGCCCAGGCGATCAACATCAATGCCCCGCACCCGGCGGCCGCTCGATTGTGGGAGGAGTTCCTGTACAGCCAGGACGCCGTCGGGGGCCAGAACCTGTGGTTGAAGGGCTTTGCCCGTCCGGTCGAGCTGCCGGCGATGCAGCAGGCCGGAACCGCTGACAAGACCGCACTGGCGCTGGTGCCCCAGGTCACCGGATCGACGAACTTCGCGCCGACCGACGCCCAGGTGACGGCAGCCAAGGATGCTGTCACCAAGAACTGGTCGGCCGCGGTCAGCTAGCCAGATGGCAACTTCCACGCTCACCGATGCCGCTCGGGCGGTCTCCGCGCGGCGGGCGGGCCGCGGGACCGGGCAGCGTGCCCGGTCCCGCCGGCCCGGCCTGGCGCCGCTCGGGCTCTTGCCGTTCCTGGGATACGTGTCGCTGGTCTTCCTCGCGCCGGTCGGGTTCATCGCCTACAACGCCTTCCGGCGGACAGTCACGCTGAACTCCACCGAGCGCGACCCGGTGACCCAGCAATTCGTGCACAAGACCCAGACGTCCTTCACCTCCGCCAACCTCTCGGCCTCGCTGCGCGGGGTGTACTGGAAGTCGCTGGCCACCAGTGTGGAGCTGTCCGCCGTCGTCGCGGTGCTCGGCGCGGTGCTCGGGCTGGTGCTGGCCTGGGCGGTGGTGAACACTCAGCGGGCTGGGCTGTCTCGGTTGGTCAGCTCCGCGGCGGCGGTTACCGCGAACTTCGGTGGCATTCCGCTGGCGTTCCTGTTCATCGCGACCCTGGATGCCAACTCCGGAGTGCTGACCACTTTCCTCAAGCACCGGTTCGGCTTCTCCCTGCAGGACGACGCGCACATCCGCCTGGCCGATTCCTCGGGCCTGGCGATCGTGTACCTGTACTTCCTGATCCCTCTGATGGTGCTGGTGATCACGCCGTCGCTGGAGGGGCTCAAGCCCCAGTGGGCCGAGGCGGCGGAGAACCTGGGTGCCTCGCGCAGCCGGTACTGGCGGCACGTGGCTGGGCCGGTGCTGGTCCCGAGCTTCCTCGGCTCGGTGTTGCTGCTGTTCTGCTCGTCCTTCTCCGCGTTCGCCACCGCCTACGCGATCAACAGCTCCTATCCGCTGGTCACCATCCGCATCGACGCGGTGCTGTCGGGCAATGTGCTGTCCGGGGAGGAGAACCTCGGTGCCGCGCTCGCGCTCGACATGATCGTCGTCGTCGTGCCGCTCACCGTCGCCTACCAGCTGCTGCAGCGCCGGACGTCGAGGTGGCTGTCATGACGGTGCTGGTCACCGACGCCGCCGCACCGCCGGCACCGGCCGGTACGACGGCGCGGCGGCGACCCGCACGGCGGGGCCGGGGCCTGCGCTGGTTCATCCTGGCGGTCGCCGCGATCTACTTCATCGGCCCGCTGATCGCCGCGATCGCCTTCACGCTGCGAGATGGGCACGGCGGCATCAGCGTCGCGGCCTACCGCGACATCTTCCACAACCCCGGCACCGGTCAGATCGGCCTCGGCGCGGCGCTGCTGTACTCGTTGCTGATCGCCGTCGCCACGATCGTGCTGGCGATCGGCCTGATGCTGCCGACCCAGCTGCTGCTGCACCTGCGGTTGCCGCGCTGGCGCGGGCCGATCGAGATCGTCACGTTGCTGCCCTTGGTGCTGCCACCGATCGTCCTGGTCGTCGGGGTGAGTGATGTCTACGCCTGGGCTGCGCCGGCAACCAACAGCGCCACCGGACAGGGTGAAAGCCCGTTGTTCAAGCTGCTGCGCTACATCCGCGCGGACTCACATCCGCTGCTGCTGGCACTGCTCTACGTCGTGCTCGCGATGCCTTTCGTCTTCCGTGCGATCGACAACGGCCTGCGTTCGTTCGAGCTGGTGACCCTGGTCGAGGCGGCGCGTAACCTCGGCGCGGGCTGGCCCAGCGTATTCCTGCGGGTGGTGCTGCCATCGCTGCGCACTGCGGTCGTCAACGCCGCCTTCCTGTGCTTCGCCCTGGTGATGGGCGAGTACACCATCGCCTCGATCTTGCTGTACACCAAGCCTTTTCCGGTGTGGCTGGCCCAGCTGCCCACCACGTCCGGCCAGGTGCAGGCCGCCGTCTCGGTGTTCAGCCTGCTGCTGGTTGAGGTGATCCTGCTGCTGCTGAGCTTGCTCAACCGCACCGGATCAGCCGGCGTCCCGGCCGAGAAGACGTCGATTCCTGCGGGCACAACTTCTAGCGAGACAGCGAGGTGAGGACGGTGACTGCTGGGCCGAGCTCCGACCGGCGAGCGGGAGCGGGCGTCGAATACATCGGCGTGCACCGACGCTACGGTTCGACGGCCGCCCTGGACGGTCTGGACCTGCGGGTCGAGCCAGGCGAACTGCTGGCGCTGCTCGGGCCGTCCGGCTGCGGTAAGACCACCGCGCTGCGGCTGCTCGCCGGCTTCGACCACCCGACCGCGGGCACCGTGCTGGTCGACGGTCAGGACGTAACGGGTGTTCCGGCCAGCAAGCGCGACATGGGCATGGTGTTCCAGTCCTACAGCCTGTTCCCGACCATGACGGCACTGGACAACGTGGCCTTCGGGTTGCGGATGCGCGGGCAGTCGGCCCGCCGCCGCCGGGCCCGCGCCGGTGAGCTGCTGGAACTGGTCGGCCTGAGCGAGCAGCTGAAGAAGTACCCGCACCAGATGTCCGGTGGGCAGCAGCAGCGGGTCGCGTTGGCGCGCGCGCTGGCCGTCCAGCCCCGGGTGCTGCTATTGGACGAGCCGCTGTCCGCGCTGGATGCCAAGGTCCGCGAGCAGCTGCGCGAGGAGATCCGGCGGCTGCAGCAGGAGCTCGGCGTGACCACGGTGTTCGTCACGCACGACCAGGAGGAAGCGCTGTCGATGGCCGACCGGGTGGGCGTGCTGCGGCGCGGCCGGCTCGAGCAGTGCGCCGCGCCGGCCGAGCTGTACGACCGGCCGGCCACGGCATTCGTGGCCGAGTTCGTCGGCACCATGAACCGGTTGCCGGGCGAGTTGGCCGGCGGTGGCCGGGTCCGGGTCGGCAGCCAGCTGCTCAGCGTCGACGGTGCCGTGCCGGATGCCGGGACGCGCACCGTGCTGGTGCGCCCGGAGTCCGTTCTGGTGACGCCCGCGGCGGACGGGGACGCTCTGGTGCAGGCCGCAACCTTCCGTGGTGCCACCACCCGGCTGCGGCTGCTCGACGGGACCGGCAGCAGCGTGCTGGCCGACGTGCCCTCGCACCGGGCCGGCGAGCTGGCCGCCGGGCAGCGCGCGACCATCAGCTTCCTGGACCGACCGGTCCTGCTGGGGGAGTCGTGAGCGTCAGGTCACGCATCGTCGGCGGCCCGGCCGGCCCGCTCGGTTACCGCACGCTGCAGCGGTCGGGGCCTGAGCCGTACACGGTGCGCACCGAGCTGGCCCCCGGGGAGCCGGCGCTGGACGGCGGGCCGGCGGCGGATGCGGTCGAGGTGCTGGCCACCATCGTGCACCTGTCCGACCTGCACGTCTGCGATGCCCAGTCACCGGCCCGGGTGGAGTTTCTGGACCGGCTCGCCGACCCCGACTCGCCCCTCCGTGACGAGGTCGGCGAGGTCGGGACTTATCGCGCGCAGGAAATCCTCACCGTCCAGGTGGTGGCGGCGATGGTGGCCAGCGTGAACCGCCTGCGGCAAGGCCCGGGCTTCGGGGCAGCCGTTGACCTGGCGGTGGTCACCGGCGACAACACCGACAACGCCCAGGCGAACGAGCTGACCTGGTACCTGGCGCTGCTGGACGGCGGCACGGTCACCCCGGACTCCGGCGACCGGAGCCGGTTCGAGGGCGTGGCCGCCGGCACCGACCCGCACTACTGGCATCCGGAGGTGGCCGGCTCCGATCGGCCGCAGGCACGCCAAGGCTTCCCTGCGGTGGCCGGCTTGCTCGAAGCGGTGCGCCGTCCAGTCCACTCGCCCGGCCTGGCCGTGCCGTGGCTGGCGGTACACGGCAACCATGATCAACTGCTGCAGGGCACCGTGCCGGCGTCCGGTGCGCTCGGACAGGCTGCCGTCGGTACCCGCAAGCCGGTCGGCCTCGAGTCGGAGCCGGAACCGGCCGAGCTGCTGCCCCTGCTGGCCGGTCTGGCGTCCTGCGAGCCGGCGGCGCTGGCGCGCCTGGCCGGGCTGAGCACCGTCCCGGTGACGGCCGACCACGCCCGGCGGATCATCACCCGGGCCGAGTTCACCGCCGCGCACCAGCGCCCCGGGGCGCGTCCGGCCGGCCACGGCTTCGGTGCCGACGGACGGCCGTACTACCGGCACGACCTCGGCCGGGTGAGCATCCTGGTGCTCGACACGGTGGACGAGTTCGGCGGCTGGCAGGGCTCGCTGGACCGGGAGCAAGCCCGCTGGCTGGACGCCGAGCTGGCCGCGGCCGATGCCGAGCAGCGTTACGCCGTGCTCGCCTCCCATCACTCGCTGGACACTGTGGTCAACGACGCCAACGGCCCCGACCGGCCGGCCCGGGTGCTGGCCGCGGAGCTGCAGGCGATGCTGGCCGGGCATCCGTCGGTGATCCTCTGGCTCAACGGTCACACGCACGCGACCCGGGCCACCCCGCGAGACGGCTACTGGGAGCTGACCGCGCCCTCGCTGATCGACTGGCCCCAGCAGGGCCGGGTGGTCGAGCTCGCCCGGCAGCGAGGCCGGCTGCTGGTCGTCACCACGATGATCGATCACGACGGCGCCGCGCCGTGGGACGGGACGATCGCGGCGACCGAGGCGCTGGCCGGCCTGTCCCGGGAACTCGCGGCCAACGACTGGCAGTGGCGCGAGGTGCCGCTGGAGCAGCATCCACGGGGCGGTACCGCGGCCGATCGCGAGCTGATCCTCACCCTGCCCGACCCGTGGCCACCCGGGCCGGCTGCGGCCGACCAGATGAGCCAGGGGATCAGCTGACCCGGTAGCGCTCGATTTCCTCGACTGCTTCCGAGCACAGCCGGCCCTGCAGCACCAGCACGTCCAGGTGGGCCGACGTCTCGGAGACGGCCAGCATCCGATTGAACAGATCCAGCTCGGTCAGCGCGCGCTCGCGGCGGGTCCACGGCAGCCGTTCGGCCACGGCCAGTGCGGTGTGCGCGCCCGAACGCACCACGGTCTCGGTCGCTGCCAGCCGGCGTTCATGGTGATCGAGCAGCTGCTGAACCCGCTGGTGCACGCTCTCGGCCACCGGGCCGTGGGCCGGCAACAACCGCGCATCGGGCTGTCTCAGCAGCAATTGCAGAGAATCCAGGAAGTCCCGCAGCGGGTAGGGCACCCGAACCGGCTCGAAGCCGATCGAGGGCGTGATGTGCGGCAGCACGTGATCGCCGGCGAACAGCACTCGATCGGCCGCGTCGTGGAAGACCACGTGGCCGGCCGTGTGGCCGGGAGTGGCCAGCACGGCCAGGCTCCGACCCCCGGCGGTCACCGCCGTTCCGTCCACCAGCCAGCGGTCGGGCCGGTGCCAGTCATCAGCCTCTCGCGGCGGTACCGGCAGCCGGGCGACCTCGGCCAGCAGCTCGCCGGCGCCGCACCGGCGTAGGAAACCGAGGGTGTCGGCGAAGGCCGGCCGGTTGCCCCAGGCCAGGATCTGCTCGAGGTTGGCTTGCTCGCCCTGCCCGAGACCGAGCCGGACGCCGTGTTCGCGTTGCAACCGCACGGCTTCGGTGTAGTGGTCGCGGTGGATGTGGGTGACCAGGCACTGTTCGATCTCGGCCAGCTGCCAGCCCAGGCTCTGCAACGCTTCGGCCAGCGCTTCGGTGGCGCTGGCCGCCGCCCAGCCGCCGTCGATCAGGCTCAACCCGTCGGAGCCGGTCAGGGCATAGACGTTGACCGCGCGCAGGGCGTCGTGGGGCAAGGGCAGCGCGATTCGGAAGACGCCGTCGGCGACCTCCTCCGGCGCCGGATCGGTCCAGTCCACGCGCTCCGGTGTATCACGGCGCCGGAACCGAGCGACGCCGACGTGATTCAGGACTCGGCTTGCAGCAGGGAGAACTCCGACTCGAACAGTTCCTGCAGGAAGCCGGCCAGCCGCTGCTCGGTCGGGGTCAAGGTGTCCAGTTCCAGCGGGGTGCTGCGGTCGAGGTAGGTGCCGAAGGTGTGCTCGGTGAAGGTTTCCAGCACGTGCGGGTGAACGTAATGGGCCCGGGCCACCGTCCGGGTATTACCCAGGGTCTCGGCTGCCTCGTCGACCGCGGCCACCACGGCCTTGGCTGCCCCGCTCCGGGTCTGGGCCCGTTCGGAATGCAGCCGCTTCTCCAGGAAGCTGAACGCGGCCAGCGTGCCGCCCCAGGTCCGGAAGTTCTTGGCCGTGATGTGCTCGCCGGTCAGTTGGTGCAGCACCTGGTTGATCTCGTCGGACTCGATCGGCTTGCCGTCGAGGGTGAACAGCCGCCGGCTGCGCTGACCGGCCAGCTGCTCCACCACCCGGGCGACCTTGCGGTCGGTGATCGTGGTCTGCCATTCCTTGCCCGACTTGGCCGGGAAGTCGAAGCTGATGTCCGCCCCGGAAACGGCGACGTGCTTGCGGGTGAGCGTGGTCAGGCCGTAGCTCTCGTTCTCCTCGGCGTAGCTCTCGTTGCCGATTCGCAGGTAGCTCTCGTCGATTATCCGCAGCATCGCCGCAATGGCCCGGTCCCGGTCCAGGGTGCGCCGGTTCAGCTGCTTGGCCACGTGCCGGCGGATGTCGGCCAGGTGCTCGGCGAACAGCAGCAGCCGGTAGAAGTTCAGCAGGTCGCGGATGGCCCGCCAGCGGGGGTGGTAGATGTACTGCTTGCGGCCGCGGGCATCCTCGCCGGTCGCCAGGATGTGGCCTTGGGGCTGGTCGCAGATCCACACCTTGGTCCAGGCCGGCGGGATCGCCAGCTCGGCGATGCGCGCCTTCACCTCGCCGTCGGTCAGCGGCTTGTCCTCGTGCGTCCGGTAGCCGAAGCCCTTGCCTCGCTTGACCCGGGAGAACCCGGGCTCGTCGCCGGTGATGTAGACCAGGCCGGCCACCTCGGCGCACCGCTGGACGCTGGCATAGAGGTCATCGAGCTCGGTGACGGTGAGGGCGGGTTTGCGCTTGAGCTTGCGGGCCAATCTCCACCTATCCGATTCGCCAGCCCGGCACCAGCGCGCCGACGGCGATACCAAGGATGAACACCCAACCGAACAACCGGTTGTGCACCAAGCACACCCGGTGGTACCAGAGGGGCCATCCGACGTAACCGGCAGGTGGCTCAGCCGGGGCCGGGGACGACATCACGCGCAGGGCGTGCCGGGCCCGAGGTGCGGCCAGCACCACGAGCACCGCGAGCGGGGTCAGCGCCCCGAACAGGATTGCGACCAGCGTGAACACGTACATGCCGATCACCACGAACTGGTTCAGCAGCCGGGCCCCCCGCTCGCCCAGCAGCACCGGCAGGGTGCGCTGGGTCTGGGAGATGTCGAAGCTGCGCTGATCGATGTGCTTGCCGATCAGGATGGAGGCCGTGCCTAGGCCGTAGGGGATGGCCGCCAGGTACGCGCTGGCCGCCATCTTGCCGGTGATCACGTAGTAACCGCCGCCGATCATCAGCGGTCCCCACACCACGAACGCGGCCACCTCGCCCAGGCCGAGTTCCTTCAGCGCCCGGGGCGCGGCGTCGTAGGCGTAGAGCAGGACCGCCCCGACCACGCTCAGGATGATCGCCGGCCAGCCGCGCAGGGCGATGAAGTACACCGCGATCGCGGCTGCGACCACGCCCAGCACGGCCAGCCCGGTGGCCAACAGGCGAGGGGTGACCGCGCCACTGGCAATCGGGTGCAGCGTGTAGCGCCGGCGCGGCGAGTCGTCGGTGTCGTGCCCGCGCCGGTACCCGAAGTAGTCGTTGGACAGGTTGCTGACCGCGTGCAACACCAGGTAACCCACCAGCACCAGCACGAACGGCACCAGCTGGAACCGGCGGTCGGTGGCGGCCAGCAGGCCGGCGATCAGCGCGGCCTGGGCCGAGATCACCAGGATCACGCTGCGTGAGGCGTACAGGAACCGGGTGACAGGGTCCAGGTGGGAGAACTCGGCGGCTTGGGCCGGGTAGAAGCCGGTGAACGCGCCGACGAAGGCGAACGGCCCACCCCGCGGCCGCTTGCCGTAGGACGGCGTCGGCGGGTTGCTGGTCTCGACCATGCTGTGCGGCTCCTTGCTGAGTGCGTTGAATTCAGCGTACGACCGCTCCGGCCGCCCGTTGACCGGGCCATTCTCGGACCCCTCGCACCCGTGCGACGATCGGGGGATGGTCTCGTTGCCGATGTTGCCGACCGATTCGGTGTTCCTGTCCGCGGAAACCCGGCAGACCCCGATGCACGTCGGCGGCTTGCAGCTGTTCCGGCCGCCGGCCGACTTCCCAGGCACCCGCGAGATGTTCTCCCAGCTCATCGCCCATGACGACGTCGCCCCGCTGTTCGCGCGGCGGCCGGTTCGCTCGCTGGCCACCGCCGGCCAGTGGGCCTGGCAGCGCGATCGGCAGTTCGACATCGAGTACCACGTCCGGCACAACTCCTTGCCGAAGCCGGGCCGGGTGCTGGAACTGCTCGCGCTGTGCTCCCGGCTGCACGGCACCATGCTCGACCGGCGCCGGCCGCTGTGGGAATTCCACCTGATCGAGGGCCTGGCCGACGGCCGGTTCGCCATCTACTTCAAGATCCATCACGCCCTGGTCGACGGCATCTCGGCCCAGCGCTTGCTGCAGAGCGTGCTGACGCCCGATCCGGCCGAGCGGGACGTGCCGGCCCCGTGGGCGCAGCGACCCGCGGGCCCGCCGGCCAGGAAACCCGCGCCGCCGGGCCGCGGCGCCGCCGGCTTCGACCTGGCATCGGCCCGCTCGGCGCTGGCCCTGGCCGCCGAGGCGGCCGCTCTGCCGGGCGTCGCCGTCGGCACCCTCAAGCGGGCGCTGCAGGACGGCGGTGGCCCGGTCTCCTTCGGTGCACCGCACACGATGCTCAACGTGCCGATCTCCGGCTCCCGCCGCTTCGCCGCCCAGTCCTGGCCGCTGGAGCGGATGCGCCGGATCACCGCCGGCGCCGGGGTCACGGTCAACGACGTGGTCCTGGCGATGTGCTCAGGAGCGCTGCGTCGCTACCTGAGCCAGCTCTCGGCCCTGCCGGCCGCGCCCCTGGTGTCCATGGTCCCGGTCGCCCTGCGCGCCAAGCGCAATCGCGACGCCGGCAACGCCGTCGGGGCGGTCATGTGCAACCTGGCCACCGACCTCGAGGACCCGGCGGATCGGCTGCGCACGATCCATCGCTCGATGACCCAGGGCAAGCAGGCGCTGGTCGAGATGAGCCCGATGCAGATCGTGGCGATGACCGGGCTGGGCATGAGCCCGCTGCTGCTGCAGGGCATTTCCGGCTATCACCAGCTCTTCCGGCCGCCGTTCAACGTGATCATCTCCAACGTGCCCGGCCCGCGGCGCCCGCTCTACCTCAACGGGGCCGAGCTCGACGGGCTCTACCCGTTGTCGATTCCCTATCACGGGCAGGCGTTGAACATAACCTGCACCAGCTACCACGACGAGCTCGCGTTCGGGCTGACCGGGTGCCGGCGCACCGTGCCGCATCTGCAGCGATTGCTGAACTTCCTCGACGAGGAGCTCACCGCCCTGGAATCGGCGGTCGGCCTAAGCTGACCAGCATGACCAGCTTCGACGAATCGCTGACGTCGTTCGGGCCCGACTTCATCTGGGGCGCCTCGACCGCGTCCTATCAGATCGAAGGAGCGGTCGCCGAGGGCGGCCGGGGCCGCTCGGTCTGGGACACCTTCAGCCACGAGCCGGGCCGGATCGCCGACGGAAGTACCGGGGACGTGGCGTGCGACCACTACCACCGCTATCCGACCGACATCGAGTTGATGGCTGAGCTGGGGCTGACCGGCTACCGGTTCTCCTTCGCCTGGCCGCGGATCCAGCCGGACGGGTCCGGTGCGGTCAATCGAGAAGGTATCGGCTTCTACGACCGGTTGATCGACGCCCTGCTGGCCCGTGACATCCGGCCCCTGGCCACCCTGTTCCACTGGGACCTGCCGCAGGCGTTGCAGGACGCCGGCGGCTGGCAGCAGCGCGCCACCGCCGAGCGATTCGCCGAGTACGCGGCCGTGCTGGGTGAGCATTTCGCCGACCGGGTCGATTCCTGGATGCCGGTGAACGAGCCCAACGTGGTCACCTTTCTCGGGCACGCCGTCGGCCAGCACGCTCCCGGCCTCGAGTTGGGGATGCAGGCCCTGCCGGTGGCCCATCACCTGTTGCTCGGCCACGGCCTGGCGGTCCAGGCGTTGCGGGCGGCGGCGGCCCAGCGGGTCGGGTCGGCCAACAACCACTCGCCGGTGTGGGCGGCCTCCGAGGAACCGGCCGACGTCGCCGCCGCCGCGGTGTGGGACGACGTGTGGAACCGCCTGTTCGCCGACCCCATCCTGCTCGGCCGCTACCCCGAGCGCTTCGCCGGACTGCTACCGGCGACCGATGCCGACCTGCGCACCATCGCCGAACCTCTCGACTTCTACGGGCTGAACTACTACAACCCGGTCCAGATTGGCGCGGCCGGACCGGGTCGCGACAGCGATCCGGTGCTGGAGCAGGCCCTCGGGATCGCCCGGCTGCCGATAACCGACTGCGAGCACACCGACTTCGGGTGGCCGGTGCTGCCCCAGGGCCTTCGTGAGCTGCTCAACCAGTTGCACACCCGCTATGTCGATCGGCTGGCCCCGATCCTGATCACCGAGAACGGCTGCAGCTACGGCACCGGACCGGGCCCGGACGGACGGGTGCACGACGAAGCCCGGATCCGTTACTACGACGGGCACCTGCGGGCGATCCGGCAGGCGATGACCGATGGCGTGGCGGTGTCGGGCTACTGCGCGTGGTCGATCCTGGACAACTTCGAGTGGGCCGAGGGTTACCGGCAGCGCTTCGGCCTGGTCTACGTCGACTACGAGAGCCAGGAACGGATTCCCAAGGACTCCTACCACTGGTACGCCGACTTGATCCGGGCCAACCGCGGCCGCTGATCAGTCCGAGGCCAGCCGGGACCAGAGCTGGGTGTCGGCCCGGATGCCGGGCTTGACGTAGGCGTCGCGCAGGGTGCCTTCGAACCGGTAGCCGGCCCGTTCGGCGGCCCGGATCGAGCCGACGTTGCTGGCGTCGATCATCAGCGTCAACCGCAGCGCCTGCCTTTCCCGCAAGGCCCAGTCGGTGAGCTGTCGGAGCAGTTCGGTAGCCACGCCCTGCCGCCGGACGCTGGGGTCGACCAGGTAGCCGAGTTCCATCTCGCGGGCCTCTTCGTCGATGCCCGGGGCCAGGGCCAGGCCGAGGAACCGGCCGTCGGCCACCGAGACCGCGGCGAACGCCTCCCGGGTGCCGTCGGCCCGGCCGGCCTGATAGCGCTGGAACCATTGCTCGACCCAGCCCGGGGGGATCGGCACCGGGAACCGGGTGTAGCGGGCGACCTGCGCCTCCCCGGCGACCGCGGCAACGGCCGGAAGGTGGGCCTCGGTCAGCGGGACCAACCGCAGTTCGATCATGATTTCCCTTCACCGCTCACCAGGAACTGGCTCAGTAGGCCGGGGCAGGCGGCGTCGGCCAGCCGGACCGCGGCCGCGGGGTCGAGGTCGCTGACCGGGTAGGACTGCCGCCCGGCCGCGGTGGTGGCGTGCAGGCTGAGCAGGCCGGCCCGGCGCTGGAAGAAGCTCTGCTGCAGGTTCCAGCCGATGATGCCGTCGGTGGCCAGCACGACGCGGCGCCGATTGGCCGCGCCCCACTGGCTGATCAGGTACCCCGGGACCAGCTGGTGGCCGAGCTGGCGGTAGCGATCGTGCCCCAGCCACACCCCGGCGCCCGGCAGCACCAGGCCGGCCAGCAGCCAGCCCACCGGCAGCGATCCGGCCCACCACCACAGCAGCAGGAGCAGCCAACCGCCGCTGGCCGGCACCGTGGCCCGGACCAGCCGGCGGTAGCGCGCCCGGGAACCGTGCCGGTCCAGCTCCGCTCGCAGCGCCGGGCCGACCGCCGGCAACACCGCGGCGGCGGTGCGCACGGCCGCCGCCTCCGGGCAGGCCGGCAGCAGCAGCGTGCCGCCGCGCTCGGCCCCGCGCCCGACCCGCAGCCCGGTGGTGATGGCCTGCAACCTCGCTCCGTGCACCCCCCGCAGCGGCAGCAGTTGGCTCAGCTCGACCCCGCGCAGCCGGTGCTCGGAAATGCTGGTGGCCCGGCTGGTGATCAACCCCCGGGCGATGTGCAGGGTGCCGCCGCGATGCCGGGTCAGCCGGAAGTTCCAGAACGCGAGCACGTAACCGACCACCGACAGCAGCACCACGACCAGCAGGGCGAGCAGGCCGACCTGGATCACGTCGAGCCACACTGCAGTGTGTCGCAGGTGGTCGGTCGCGCTCCGGATCGCCCCGACCCGGTTGGCGTCAACGTTGGTCTGGCTGATCGCCCGCCAGCCGACGCCGACGATGGCCAGCGCGCTGACCACCCCGGACAGCGTGAACGGGGCAAAGCGCACCCAACTCGGGTCCAGCACCGCCAGCAACTGCTCGTCGTCGCCGCCGCCCGGCCCGGCCACCGCCGCCGGGCCGAGCGGGCCGGTCGCGCCCCGGTGCAGCAGCTCGGCCCGTAGCGCGGCCGCGGCCGGCGCGGCGAGCCCGTCCAGGACCAGACCCTCCTTCTTCCGGTCCGAGCTGCCGGTGCCGATCACCACACGGGCCAGGCCGAGGACGCGGTGCAGGGCGTGCGCGGTGACATCCACGGTGCGGACCCGGTCGGTCGGCGTGGTCAGCGTGCGCCGCCGGAGCAACCCGGTCCGGACCTGAACCTGGGCCGGCGTGATCTGGTAGCTCGTGGTGAACCAGCGCAGCACGCTGAGCACCATGACCAGCACCAGCGCGGCCAGCGACCACCAGTCATGACCGGCCGAGTGCCCGGCCAGCAGCAGCCCGGCCAGCGCGGGGATGAACCGGCCGACCTCCCGCACCGGATGGATCAGCAGCATCCGCGGGCTGAGCCGGCGCCAGCTGCCGTCCTCGGCGATCGCGGCCGGCAGCTGGCTCACGTGGCGTCACCCGGGTTCTGGGCGGTGATCCGGGTCAGCTCGGCGACCAGCCGATCGGCGTCATCCGGGGCCAGGCCCCGGATCTTGACCGGCCCGGCGGCCGAGGCAGTGGTCACCGTGACGTTGGCCAGCCGGAACAGTTGCTCCAGCGGGCCACGCTCGGTGTCCACGGTCTGGATCCGGGACAGCGGGGCGATCCGGCGTTCCTGGTTGAACCAGCCGGAGCGGGTGTAGACGGCGGTGTCGGTGGCCTCCCACCGATGCACCCGGTAACGCCAGCGCGGCATGACGGCCAGGTGCAGGATCGCCACGGCCGCGGTGGCCACCAGCACCACGCCGGTCGGCGGGCGGGCGCCAGGCTTGGCCAGCCACACGAACACCTCGACGGCCAGGATCAGCAGCCAGAACCCGGCCGCCCGAGCCGTCCAGTACCAGATCGAGCGGGGATGGACGAGGTTGGCCGGATCCCGCAGGTACAGCGCTGGTTCCACGGACGCCGAATCTATTGCATCGGCCGGTCCTGCCGGCCGGCCACCGCTCGGGGCCGGGCCAGCAGGGCGCCCAGCTGGGCGGCCGGCATCGGCGGGTACGCCCAGAAGCCCTGGAAGAACTCGTAACCCAGGGCAGCCAGAGTTTCGAACTGGTCCGGCGTCTCGACCCCTTCGGCCACCACCCGCAGGCCGAGGTCGGTGGCCAGTTGCAGCACCGATTTCGCCACGGCCAGGTCAGCCGGTTCCCCGGATTCGACGCCGGCCACGAACGACTTGTCCAGCTTGAGGGAGGATGCCGGCATCCGCTTGAGGTAGGTCAGCGGCGAGTAGCCGGTGCCGAAGTCGTCCAGGGCGATCTTGACGCCGTGCTCGCGCAGCCGCCGCAGCTCGGCCAGTTCCGGGCTGTCGCCGTCGACCAGGACCGCCTCGGTCACTTCCAGGCAGAGCCGCTGCGGGGCCGTGCCGGTCTGGGACAGCAGACCGAGCACGGTCTGCTCGACCGCGCCGGAGCCGAGCTGGTGGGCAGCGAGGTTGACCGTGACCAACAGCGGATGGCCGGCGCTGGCCCACTCGGCGGCGTGCGCCACCGCCCGGCGCAGGATCAGGGCGCCGAGATCGCCGATCAGGGCGGCCCCGTCCGCCACATCGAGGAAGGCCTCGGGTAGCAGCACGCCGCGCGTCGGGTGGTCCCAGCGCAGCAACGACTCGGCGGCGGCCGGGGTCAGGTTGCGGTCGACGATGGGCTGGAAGGCGAGGTAGAGCTCCGGGCTTTCCTCGGCCACGGCCCGGCGCAGGTCGGCCTCGAGCTCGACCCGCTGCTGGGCCCGGGCCGGGTCGAGCGGGCCGGCCAGCCGGAAGGTGTTGCGGCCCGAACGCTTGGCTCGATACATCGCGTTGTTGGCGCGGCGGATGACGTCGCCGGGCAGCTCGGCCGAGCCGAGCACGGCTACCCCCAGGCTGCAGGACACGCTGATCTCCGAGCCCGCCACCATGGTCCGGGCCCGGATCGAGCCGAGCATCCGGTCGGCGAGCAGGGCCGGCTCGATCCGCGACACCACCACCAGCTCGTCGCCGCCGAAGCGGGCCACCAGGTCCGAGGGGTGCACCAGCACGCTGAGCCGGGCGGCCAGCGAGCGCAGCAATTCGTCGCCGGCCGAGTGGCCCAGGGCGTCGTTGACCCGGCGGAAATCGTCCAGGTCCAGGAAGTAGACGTAGCGGCGCGGGTCGTTGAGGTCGTCGGCGATCTGCTCGAGCAGCTCGTGCAGCGCTCGGCGGTTGGCCAGCCCGGTCAGGGGATCGTGCCGAGCCTCCCAATGCAGCCGGTGCTCGGCCCGGACCGCCTCATCGACGTCACGGATGGTGAGCACCAGTTGCTCCACCACCGGCACGCCGTTCTCGGTCGCGGCCAGCCACGGGGTGAGCCACACCCGCATCCACCGCCATCGGCCGTACGCGTCGCGCAGCCGCAGTTGCAGCTCCCGGACCGCGGTCTCGCCTTCGGCGCGGGCGGTCGCGATCAGGCCGGTCAGCTTGTCCCGGTCACTCCAGTGCGCGGCGGCGCGGAGGTCGGCGAACCGGCTCAGCCCATCTGCCGGGTAGCCGAGCAGACCGGCCAGGCGCCGATTGCTCCACAACAGCTCCTCGCGCTGCAGATCCAGCACCAGCACCGCGTCAGGCCCGACCGAGAGCAGCGCGTCCAGGAACGGACCGGTGTCCTCCGACGGCCCGGTCAGCCCGGTCACGTCGACGGTCACTCCGATCGGCTCCGTGCCCGGGGCCGGATCCGGGCGCCAGGCGTAGAGCCGGACCCGGTGGACGGTGTCCGAGGGCGCGTTGCGTTCCACCACTCGCAGGTCACGCAACATCCGCCCGGTCCCGCTCAGCTCGCGCAGCCCGGAGCGGAAGGTGGGCACGTCGGGCAGCAGCAGTGGCAGCCCCAAGCCGGTGGGATCGTCGGTGAGTGCCTTCGGCGCGACATCTGACGGGTCGGACCAATCGCTGAGGGCCAGCAGCGGCAGCCCGACCGGTCCGCGCTGCAGTTCGACCGCGGCCAGCTGCCCGCGCCGGTTTCGGACCTGGCGGACACGCACGTCCGGCGGCAGGCCGCGGCCACCGGACAACATCGCCGCGGCCGCCTGACGCAGTGGATGCTCCTCGGCCAGGACCTCGGCCACCGGCAGTGGTTCGGTCAGGGCGTTGTCAGCCACGAGCAGGGTGCCGTCTCCGGCGATGAGGATTCGGTTCAGCCGCGACGCCCAGGCTCGTCTCATCTGCGCGAAGCGTAGCGCCGCGCGCCCCATCCGGCGCGGTGAGCACGACAGAAATGGCCAGGTCGCTGATCTCTATAGTTGATGAAGTGCCAACCCTCGACGCCAGCTTCCTCGAATTGCCGGCGGCCACGCTGGCTGACGCCGCACTATCCCGGGCCCGTGAACTTGGCGCCGAGCATGCCGACTTCCGGCTCGAACGGGTCCGGACCGGGCTGACCAGCCTGCGCGACGGCCAGCTGGAGAACGCCTCGGACGACTCCGAGCTCGGCCTGGCGGTTCGGGTCGTGCATCACGGCTCGTGGGGTTTCGCCAGCGGGATCGAGCGCACGCCGGCGGCGGCGGCCGAACTGGCCGAGCAGGCGGTGCGGATCGCCAAGCTGTCCCGGGTGCTGAGCACCGAGCCGGTCGAACTGGCCGACGAGCCGGTCTACCCCGACGCGAGCTGGATCTCGGACTATGAGCTGAACCCGTTCGAGGTCGCTTCGGCCGAGCGCATCGGCCGGCTGGCCGAGCTGTCGCAGCGGCTGCTGGCGGCCGACGGCGTCGACCACGTCGATGCTCGGCTGATGTTCGCCCAGGAGAACAAGTACTACGCCGATCTGGCCGGCACCGTGACCAACCAGCAGCGGGTGCGCATCTACCCCCAGTTCACCGCCGTGCAGGTCGATCCCGGCGCCGGGCAGTTCCACCAGCTGCAGACCGTCGCCCCGCCGGCCGGGCGCGGGTGGGAGTACCTGACCGGAACCGGTTGGAACTTCGACGCCGAGATCGCCGAGCTGCCCGAGTTGCTGGCCGAACATGCCAAGGCGCCCTCGATCGAGGCCGGCCGCTACGACCTGGTCATCGACCCGACCAACCTGTGGCTGACCATTCACGAATCGATCGGGCACGCGACCGAACTCGACCGCGCGCTCGGCTACGAGGCCGCCTACGCCGGGACGTCGTTCGCCACGCTCGACAAGCTGAACCAGCTGCAGTACGGCAGCCCTCGGATGAACGTGACCGGCGATCGCACCGTGGCCCACGGTCTGTCGAGCATCGGATACGACGACGAGGGCGTGGCCACCGGGGAGTTCGAGCTCATCACCGACGGCCGCCTGGTCGGGTACCAGCTCAACCGGCAGATGGCGGCGGCCCAGGGCTTCGGCCGATCCAACGGCTGCGCCTACGCCGACTCGCCGGGCCACATCCCGCTGCAGCGGATGGCCAACGTCTCGTTGCAGCCCGATCCGGACGGCGGCAGCACCGAGGACCTGATCGCCGGCGTCGAGCGCGGCATCTACATCGTCGGGGACAACTCCTGGTCCATCGACATGCAGCGCTACAACTTCCAGTTCACCGGCCAGCGCTTCTACCGGATCAGCAACGGCCGGCTGGCCGGCCAGGTCCGCGACGTGGCGTACCAGGCGACGACCACGGACTTCTGGGGCGCGATGGAGGCCGTCGGCGGTCCGCAGACCTACTTGCTGTGCGGGGCGTTCAACTGCGGCAAGGGCCAGCCCGGCCAGACCGCGGCGGTGTCGCACGGCAGCCCCTCGGCCCTGTTTCGCGGGGTGAACGTGCTGAACACGGTGAATGAGGGCCGCCGATGAGCGCCTCGCGCGAAGAGCGATCAGCACCGATGAGCGCCTCGCGCGAAGAGGAGATGGGCATGCAGCAACTGGTCGAGCGGGCGCTGGCCCTGTCCACCGCCGACGAATGCATCGTGATCGGCGAGGAACGAACTGAGGCCAACCTGCGCTGGGCCGGCAACAACCTCACCACCAACGGCCAGCTCAGCACTCGCAAGCTGGTCGTGATCGCGATCCGGCACGACGAGGCCGGCCCGGCGGTCGGCGTGGTGTCGCGCCCGGTCACGCTGGCCGGTGCCGAGACCGAGTTGCCCGCCCTGGTCCGCGCCGCCGAGGCGGCCGCGGCGCAGGCCGGCCCGGCCGACGACGCCGCACCGCTGATCGAGCCGGACGACCGCGACCTGGACTGGGACTCGCCGCCGACTCGCACCAGCATCGGGGTCTTCGGCGGATTCGCGGCCGCCCTGGGCACCGCCTTCGACGCGGCCCGGGAGCAGGACATGCTGCTCTACGGGTTCGCCGAACACATCGTCAGCTCGATGTTCCTGGCCACCTCCACCGGCCTGCGCCGCCGGTACGACCAGCCCACCGGGCGGGTCGAGCTGAACGCCAAGTCGGCCGATCTCGCCCGGACCGCCTGGACCGGCTGCCACACCCGCGATTTCGCCGACGTCGAGGTCGCCGCGCTGGTCGCCGATCTGCGCCGGCGGCTGGACTGGGCCCGAACCCGGATCGACCTGCCGGCCGGCCGCTACGAGACCTTGCTGCCGCCGACGGCCGTCGCCGATCTGATGGTCTACCTCTATTGGACGGCCTCGGCCCGGGACGCCGACGAGGGCCGCAGCGTGTTCTCGGCCCGTGGCGGCGGCGACCGGATCGGCGAGCGGCTGTCGCCGCTGCCGCTGACCCTGCGGTCGGACCCGAACTGGCCGGGCTTGGAAGCCCCTGACTTTCAGCTGACGCCGAACAGCGGCGACGAATCGGTGTTCGACAACGGGGCCGTGGCATCCTCGACCGACTGGATCAAGGCCGGTGAGCTGCACAGCCTCTATCGCAGCCGGAGCTGGGCCGCCCGGCGCGGCGGTGAGCACCAGCCGATGATCGACAATCTCATCCTGAGCTCGCCCGAGGGCAGCAAGAGCCTGGACGAGCTGATCGCCACCACCGAGCGCGGCTTGCTGGTCACCTGTCTGTGGTACATCCGGACCGTCGACCCGCAGACGCTGCTGCTGACCGGACTGACCCGGGACGGGGTGTATCTGATCGAGGGTGGACAGGTCCAGGGCGTGGTCAACAACTTCCGGTTCAACGAATCGCCGGTCGACCTGCTGGGCCGGGTGAGCGAGGTCGGCCAGAGCGTGCCCACCCTGCCCCGCGAGTGGAGCGACTTCTTCACCCGGGCCGAGATGCCGGCGCTGCGCATCCCGGACTTCAACATGTCCACTGTGAGCCAGGCCTCATAGCGTCGGAAGTGCACTGCGTCACACGTCGCTGGTGAACCTGCGCGTTTCTGCGTGCCGATTATGCGCCGACGCATCGGCGAGCAGAATCGTCCGGCTTGTGATCAGAGCCGCATGACTTCGGCATGCTTGCAAGCGTTGCCGCCCGTTACCGTTCTTGGCATCCCCCCGGGACTATGGCGCCGCAACCACGGCGCCTTTCTGGGCTTACCGCCCGTCAAAGGCGACGGGCCGTGATCACGAGGAGCTACGCCATGACGATCACCATCGAAGGCCTCAGCACTGCACCCACCGAGCATTCCGACCTGCTGCGCTGGGTGCGTGAAACCGCAGAGCTGACCCAACCGGACGAGGTCGTCTGGTGCGACGGCAGCCGGGACGAGTGGGTGCGGATGACCGACCTGCTGGTCGCCGCCGGCACGTTCGTCCGGCTCAACGACGACAAGAAGCCGAATTCCTTCTACTGCGCCTCCGATCCGAGCGACGTCGCCCGGGTCGAGGACCGTACCTTCATCTGCTCGCGGGATCCGGGCGACTGCGGCCCGACCAACAACTGGATGGATCCCGACGACATGAAGGCGGTGATGACCGAGCGCTTCCGCGGCAGCATGCGCGGGCGCACCATGTACGTCATCCCCTACTGCATGGGCCCGCTCACCGCGGCCGAGCCCCAGCTCGGCGTCGAGCTGACCGACTCGCCCTACGTGGTCGCCTCCATGCACGTCATGACCCGGATGGGTTCCAAGGCGCTGGAGCTGTTCGTCAAGGACGGCGTGGAGCAGAGCTACGTGGCCGGGTTGCACTCGATCGGTGCCCCGCTGGAGCCAGGTCAGGCCGATGTCGCCTGGCCGTGCAACGACACCAAGTACATCTCCCACTTCCCGGAAGACCGGATGATCTGGTCTTACGGCTCCGGCTACGGCGGCAACGCCCTGCTCGGCAAGAAGTGCCACTCGCTGCGGATCGCCTCGGTGCAGGCCCGCGACGAGGGCTGGCTGGCCGAGCACATGCTGATCCTCAAGCTGACCAGCCCGGAGAACAAGCAGTACTACATCGCTGCGGCCTTCCCGTCGGCCTGCGGCAAGACCAACCTGGCCATGCTCGAGCCGTCGCTGCCGGGCTGGAAGGTCCAGACCATCGGCGACGACATCGCCTGGATCCGGTTCGGCCAGGACGGCCGGATGTACGCGGTGAATCCCGAGAACGGCTTCTTCGGCGTGGCTCCGGGCACTGACTGGCACACCAACCCGAACGCCATGCGCACCATGGCCCACGGCAACTCGATCTTCACCAACGTGGCGCTGACCGACGACGGCGACATCTGGTGGGAGGGCATGGGCGACAAGCCGGCTCACCTCACCTCGTGGCGGGGCGAGGACTGGACGCCGGAGTCCGAGGCGCTGTCCAGCCACCCCAACAGCCGGTACTGCACGCCGATCGCGCAGTGCGAGACCAAGGCTCCGGAGTGGGACGACCCCAACGGCGTGCCGCTGGATGCGATCTTCTTCGGTGGCCGGCGCAAGGGCACCATCCCGCTGGTCACCGAGGCCCGGGACTGGCAGCACGGCGTGTTCATGGGGGCGACCCTGTCCTCGGAGACCACCGCGGCGGCGGTCGGCCAGGTCGGCGTGGTTCGCCGCGACCCGATGGCGATGCTGCCGTTCATCGGATACCACGCGGGGGACTACTTCGCTCACTGGATCGAGGTCGGCAAGAGCGCCGATGCGGTCAAGCTGCCCAAGATCTTCTACGTGAACTGGTTCCGGCGTGACGCCGACGGCAAGTTCGTGTGGCCGGGCTTCGGCGAGAACATCCGCGTGCTCAAGTGGGCCATCGAGCGGATCGAGGGCAAGGCCGCTGCGGTCGACACCCCGATCGGGCGGGTGCCCACGCCGGAAGCCCTGGACACCGACGGCCTGGACCTGAGCGAGGAGGACCTTCGCGGCGCGCTCACGGTGGATGTCGAGGAGTGGCGGGCCGAGGTGCCTGGCATCGAGGAGTGGTTCGCCAAGATCGGGGACAAGGTTCCGACCTCGCTGCGCGACGAGCTGGCCTCGCTCAAGCTCCGGTTGCAGTAGTCACACCGACGACGAACGCCCCGGCCTGACCCAGGCCGGGGCGTTCGGGTTGTCGGCGGCGGCGGATCCGGCGAGCCGCTGTGCCGGATCCGCGGACGTCAGCGCCTCACCAGTGCAGGCGCCAGACCTGCCCCGAGGTCCCGGGTACGGCCATCCCGCTGGACGGGTCGACCAGTCCGGTGTCCGGGGCGATCGAGAACGCCGAGACGTAGACGTTGCCGTGACCGTCCAGGGCGACGCCGGCCGGGAACGGCACGTCGACGCTGGTCTGGGTGCCGGTGTGGCTGATCTTGGTCAGCACGCCCTGGATCGCCGGGTTGATCGGGTTGGCTTCGGGCGCGAACAGCTGGCTGACGTAGACGTCACCCCGGCCGCTGACCGCAACCCCGGTGACCCCGGTGAACCCGGTCCAATTCGCCAGCACCGTCTGACCGTCCGGCGACAGCTCGGTCACCGAACCCTGACCGGGCACCAGCCCGCCGAGGCCGCCGACGTAGATGTTGCCGTGCTTGTCCATGGCCAGCGAGGTCGGCACGTACTGGCAGCCGGGCTTGCTCGGCGGGGGCTGCTGCAGGCTCGGGTCGAGGCAGGTGGCGTTGACGATGTTGTCGAACACGTGCCAGGTGGAGATGTGACCCCGCTTGTCGATCTTGAGCACATCGTTGCCGCCGGCGTCGGCGACGAGCCAGTGATCGCCCACTCGCAGCACCGCGTACGGATCCGGGTTAATCTCCTGACCGTCCGGGTTGACCGTGGCCTCGTAGCCGGCCAGATCGGCCAGCGGAGCGAGCTGGCGGGGATGCCACTGGCTCATGGTGAGCAGTTGGCCGTTGGTCGCGGCCGCCTTGGCCGGAACGGTGGCCAGGGCGTCCGGTGGGAAAGCGGTCTCCTGGATCGCGATGTTCTCCAACTTCCAGGCCGAGACGCCGTCCGGCCCGACCGCGCCCGAACCGTCGGCGCCGGCGGCGGACAGCAGCCCCTTGACGATCCGCTTGGGCTTGGAATTGCTGGTGAAGCGTGGTTCCCAGACCTCCGACACCGAGCCGGTCAGCCCGATGCCCTGGGTCCCGCCCTCCGGGTCGGCGATCGAGGCCAGCGTGCCGCCCTTGCCGGCCTCGGCGATGAGCATGACGCCGTACTGGCCGATGGAAAGCTGGCGCGGATTGTTGAGCCCGGACACGACCACCGTCGGTGTCGGCGTGGCCGGCGCGGCACTGGCCACGCCGGCCGTGAGCGGTACAGCGAGTGCGGTCGCGGTGGCCGCGGACAGCATGAGATAGCGCTTGGACATGGACGGAACCCCCGTGGTTGCGCTGCCTGTCGGTCGAAATGACCAGGTCACTTTTAACCAAGGCAAAACGTAGCCATGAATTAGTTAAGCGGGGGTAATGCTTCTTCCGCCGGTTGGAAGATCTTTTTCCGCCGGATCAGATCAGGGCCGCTGCGGAAAGACCCCCTGCAAGGCAATGATGAAGGAAAGGCACAGATAGGGCGGCATGTTGTTGTGGGGCTGGCTGCCGCCGGTGACCCCGACCGCCGTCGGGTTCATCAGCTGATTGGGCGTATTCGACGAATACATGTTGATCGAGGTCTTGGAGACCCCGGCCTCGGCCCAGATGGTGTTCTCCGGACTGGTGCTCTCGCCATGGCTGTTGTACGCGTTCACCGGATGGGTGTGCGTGGGCATCTCCGAGGTCAGCAGGGTGACGGTGGGCTCGCCGCCCACCTCGCCTAGATAGCGCTGGGACAGGCCCGCGCCCTGGCCCTGCTGCATGGGCGCGGCACCGCGCAGGTCGGGCAACGCGAAAGTCACCCGGCCGTCGCCACCGTAGGTCGTGCCGAGGAGCGAGAACAGCGCCGTGTTCTGCGAGATCGGCATCAGCTGGCCGGCGCACAGGGCCCAGCCATAGGGCGCGTAGTTGCCGGCGAAGAGCCGGATCTCGGCCAGGAAAGGATCGGTCATGAGGTCTTCTCCAATGAGCTGAAGGGGCCGGCTAGCTTCGGGACGGGAAAATGCCGGTCAGCGCGATGACGTAGTTGAGAACCAGGAACGGCGGCCGGTTCTCGTGCGGCTGGCTGCCGCCGGCGTTGCCGATCGCGGTCTGGTTCATGGCGACGTTGGCGGTGGGGGCGAACATCTGGTGCTGGCTCGGCGACCAGGTGGTGCCGCTCGGGCTGGGCCCGGTCGTGGTGGCGTTGGCCTGCGGCGGGTGATTGTGCGCCGGCAACTCATTGATGGTCAGCGTGTGGAACTCCTCGCCGCCGATATTGCCGACCGAGTAGGTCTGGCCCTGCCCGATCGGCATCCGCGCCTGCAGGTTGGGCAAGGCGAAGTTGGTCTGGCCGTCGCCGCCGAACTGGACGCCGAGAATGGAGAACAGGGCCTGATTCTGGTTGATCGGCAGCAGCTGACCGTTGCAGAAAGCCCAGCCCTTGGGCGGGAAGTTGAACGAGATCAGCTTGACCTCGCCGATGAAGGGATCGCTCATGGTGTGCTCCGTGCGGTCTCAGGACGGGGACGGGTAGATGCCGAACAGCGAGATGATGAAGTTGATCGTCAGGAACGGAGGCATGTTGTCGTGCGGCTGGCTGCCGCCGGAGGGCATGAGCGCGGCCGGCGCCATGGTCGCGCTCGGGCTGTTGGCCGAGTAACCCTGCTCGTCCCAGGCCGCCCACACCGCGCCGGCCGGCGAGGCGCTGGTGCCGGGCTGGTTGTTGGCCACCGCCTGGTGGCTGTGCACCGGCATCTGATTGCTGGTCAGGCTCACCTGCTCGACGCCGCCCATCATCGCCAGCGGGTAGGACGAGCCCTGGTGCAGCGGGATCCGCGACTGCAGGTTCGGCAGGGCGAACGTGTTCACCCCGTCCCCGCCGTAGGTGGTACCGATCAGGTTGAACAGGGTGTCGTAGTCGGAGATGCTCAGCAGTTGCCCCTGGCACAGCAGCCAGCCGACCGGGGCGAAGTTGCCGCCGAACATGCGGATCTCGCCGATGTAGGGATTGCTCATGGCGCTCCTTGTTGTCTGCGCGGATTCGGGCCCGCGAAGGTGGGCGGGACGTTTACCCGCTGGACTCGGGTAAACGGGTGAAGACGGCCTGGTAGCGGACCGCGAACTCGGAGTCGTCCCGGACCGGTTCGATCGGGACGAGAAATATCGATTCCGGGCCGAAGTCAGCACCGGACACGGTGAAGCTCGCCTGTTCTATCGGCGTGTCCGGTCCAGCCATGAATGTCAGGCTGAACGATGTTTCCGGCGACTCGACGGCCATTGCCTGGCATTCGACCAATATCGCCGGGGTGGCCGAGCCGTCCGGGTGTTGCAGCCGGAACCGCTGCCCGGTTCGCCGGGCGAAGTCGGCGTAGGTGATCACGAGGCCTCCGGCCGGCGACACATGCTGAGGTAACCCCCGCTGGCCGGACCCGGCCGCAGGCCCAGCCGGTGATACAGCCGCTGGGCCCCGGTATTGGCCGCCCACACGTGCAGGGCGAACGGAAGGCCCGCCTGCTCGGCCCGGTCCAGCAACTGCTGGAGCACCGCGCTGCCGATGCCGGCGCCCTGCCGCTCGACAACGACGCTCAGGTCGAGCAGCCGGTGTTCGGCCGGCCCGGTCCAGTGCAGGCAGCGACCGACGGGCCGGCCGTGCTGCCTGACGACGTACTCGTGGTAGCCCGGATACTCGCGGGCGAAGTGGCTGCGCTGAGCGCGCACCTGCAGTTCGTGCAATCCGACCGGTAGCAGCGCCAGTTCGGGGCGGCCGGCGGCGAACGCGGCCGCCAGAAATGCCTCATCTGCCGAGGTAGCGGGTCTGAGGTCGATCTCGGTCATGGCATCCGGCTGTGGGTAGGGGGAACGCGGCCCGCCGAGGACAGGCCTCGCGGCGGGTGATCTTGGACTGGACGAACTGAACTGTTTTCGGCGAATGCGGCCACTGTCTCATACACAGGGCGATAACAACGCGACTGTCGGTGTTGGTTACCGGACGATGTATGGATACAGTGTGCTCGCCAGTTCACCCTGACCAAATGCCTCGACAGCGCAGGCGCGCCGGAGAAGTGGCGAAATCTTTCTGATCGGTAGGGCTCGCGGTGGGCGTCAGGAGAGAAGCGTTATGACAGGGTTCCGGAACGCCAAGGCAATCCGAGCGTGGAGCCAGGGCGGCCTGGCGGTGCTGCTGGTGCTGCTCGGGCAGTTCGTGCTGCTGCCGGAGAAGGCCTCGGCCGCCGGCACCACCTTCACCGTCTCCACCACCGCCGACATCGCGGCCAACGCCGGCGCCTGCGGGAACAGCGCGATCACCACCCCGCCCTCGCCGCTGAGCCTGCGCGAGGCGACCTGCCTGGCCAACAATGTCGGCGGCACGGTCACGATCAACGTGCCGGCCGGCCACTTCATCCTGGCCAATGGCGAGCTCGCCCCGGGCGCGAACTCCGGTCAGAACGTCAGCATCGTCGGCGCCGGCTCGGCCTCCACCATCATCGACGCCAACAACGCCAGCCGGGTCCTTGACATCGACTCGTCGTCGGCGGGCAACGTGGCGGCCAGCATCAGCGGAGTCACGATCGCCAACGGCAACGACTCCACCGGAAATTTGCCCGGCTACGGCGGGGCCGGGATCCTGGACGGTTCGGTCGGAAACACGGCTGACACCCTGACCGTGAGCAACAGCGTGTTCAGCAACAACACCGCCACCAACGGCGGCGGTCCGGGCGGAGCCATCGGGATGGCCGGTGGCAACATCACCATCACCAACACCACGTTCACCGGCAATCACGCGCTCCAAGAGGGTTCGGCCGTCTATTTCACCGCGCAGCTGCCCGGCCAGACTCTGGACGTGTCGGGCTCGACGTTCAGCGGCAACGTCGTGTCCGTGTCCGCCGGCCACGCCGGGGGCGCGCTGTATCTGGACGGGAACTCCGGCGTCGGCGTCTTCAACGTCAGCAACAACACCTTCTCCGGCAACCAGGCCACCGAGACCGGCTCGGGGCTGGCCAGCGGGGCGGCGATCTCCCAAACCGCGGCCGGCACGCTGACCGCGACCGAGAACAACTTCACCGGCAACTCGGTCTCCGGTGCCGGCTCGGCCGGGGCTGCCATCTACTCCATCGGCACCGCGAACCTGCACTACAACCGGATCGTCGGCAACACCGGCGCCGGGGTGGTGACCAACAGCGGCGGCACGATGGACGCCGGCGACAACTGGTGGGGCTGCAACACCGGGCCGAACTCGACCGGCTGCGACACCGAATCGGGGACCGCAGCCAACCTGGGCGCTTACCTCAAGCTGGTGGCCACCGCCACCCCGTCGCACGTGGTCGGGCCCAACGGCACCGCGACCATCACCGCCGCGCTGACCACCGATTCGCTCGGGGCCACCGTGGGTGGCAGCAACCTCGACGCGTTCGCCACGCTCCCGGTCAGCTTCGCCGACCCGGCCGGCGATGCCACCGTGACCCTGAGCGCCGGCAGCCACACCGCGGCGATCAGCAGCGGCACCGCCAGCATCGACTACCACTCCAACACCACGGTCGGGCCGGACAACGATGCCGTGACCTTTGACAACGCCACCGTCAACGCCGTGCTCGAGGTCGACGTGCCTCCGACCATCACCAGCCCGAACACCGCCAACTTCAACATCGGCACCGCCGGTAGCTACACCGTGACCACCACTGGCTACCCGAGCGCGGGGCTGACCGAGACCGGCAGCCTGCCGGCCGGTTTGACCTTTACCGACAACGGTGACGGCACCGCGACCATCGGCGGCACCGCGACCGGCCCGGGCGGCAGCTACCCGATCACCGTCACCGCCAACAACGGCATCGCGCCGAATGCCACCCAGACGCTGACCATCTCGGTCGGCCAGCCGCCGGCCTTCACCAGCGCCAGCACCGCGACCTTCACGATCGGTACCTCCGGCTCGTTCAGCGTGACCACCTCCGGCGTCCCGACGGTCAGCACGATCAGCGAGTCCGGCTCGCTGCCGGCCGGCATCACCTTCACCGACAACGGCGACGGCACCGCGACCATCGCCGGCACCCCGACCGGCACCGGCGGAACCTTCCCGGTGACGCTGTCTGCGACCAACGGCGTGGCCCCGAATGCCTCCCAGGCGCTGACCATCCAGGTCAACCAGGCTCCGGCCATCACCGCCAACCCGAGCAACCAGACAGTGCAGCCGGGCGACCCGGTGACCTTCACCGCGGCCGCCTCCGGAGTGCCGACGCCGAGCGTGCAATGGCAGGTATCCACCGACGGTGGGATCAGCTTCACCAACATCCCCGGCGCGAGCGGCACCAGCTACACCCACACCGCCGCCCTCGGGGAGGACGGCAACCAGTACCGGGCCGTGTTCACCAACGTCGTCGGCACCGCCACCACCACCGCGGCCACCCTCAGTGTCGGCACCGCGCCGACATTCACCAGTGCCGACAACACCCGGTTCGTGGTCGGTACCGCCGGCAGCTTCACCATCACGACCAACGGGGTGCCGAACGCGACCCTGTCCCGGACCGGCGTGCAGTTCCCGGCCTGGCTGACCCTCACCGACAACGGCGACGGCACCGGTGCCCTGACCGGCACGCCGCCGGCCGGCAGCGGTGGCAGTTACACCTTCACCCTGAAGGCGGCCAACGGCTTCAGCCCGTCGGCGTCGCAGATCTTCACCCTGTTCGTGGACCAGTCGCCGGTGATCACCAGCGCCAACCACGCCACCTTCACCGCCGGCAGCGCCAACACCTTCGCGGTCACCACCACCGCCGGCGCCCCGACAACGACCGCGCTGTCCGCGACCGGAGCGCTGCCGTCCGGGGTGAGCTTCACCGACAACGGTGACGGCACCGCGACCCTGGCCGGCACCCCGGCCGCCGGCACCGGTGGCGTCTACGCCATCACCGTGCAGGCCACCGCCACCGGGGGCAGCGCGCCGGCCGCGAGCCAGAGCTTCACCCTGACCGTGGACGAGGTCCCGAGCTTCACCAGCACCGACCACGCCACCTTTGCCGTGGGCACCGCAGGCACCTTCAGCGTCACCACCGCCAACGCCTACCCGGTCGCGACCAGCCTGACCAAGACCGGCATCCTGCCGCCCGGGGTCACCCTGACCGACAACGGTGACGGCACCGCGACCCTGGCCGGCACGCCGAACGCGGGCACCGGCGGCGTCTACACGCTGACCCTGACCGCGACCAACGCGGTCGGTCACACCGACCAGACGTTCACCCTGACCGTGAACGAGCCGCCGACGATCAGCAGCGCCAACCACGCCACCTTCATCCGGAACACCGCTGCGGCGTTCACGGTGACCACCGCCGGCGGCCAGCCGGCTGCCGTGACGATCACCGAGTCGGGACCGCTGCCGGCCGGCGTCACCTTCACCGACAACGGTGACGGCACGGCCACCCTGGGCGGGACACCGACCGTCGACGGCAGCTTCGCGCTGACCATCACCGCCTCGAACGGGGTGCTGCCTGACGCCACGCAGACGTTCACCCTCACCGTGAACGCCCCGCCGGCCATCACCAGCGCCGACCACACCACGTTCACCGTGGGCACGGCCGGCACGTTCACGGTGACCACCACCGCCGGCACCCCGACCGCGACCACGATCGTCGAGTCCGGGGCACTGCCTTCGGGGGTCAGCTTCACCGACAACGGTGACGGCACGGCCACCCTGGCCGGCACGCCCGCCGCGGGTACCGGTGGCAGCTACCCGGTGACCATCACCGCCGGCAACGGGGTGCTGCCGAACGCCAGCCAGCCGTTCACGCTGACCGTGAACGAGCCGGCTCACATCACCAGCGCCGACCACACCGCCTTCGTGCTGAACGGGGCCTCGAGCTTCACCGTGACCACGGCCTCGGGGTACCCGACCGCGGTCACGCTGACCGAGACCGGCGCCCTCCCGGCCGGGGTGAGCTTCACCGACAACGGGGACGGCACCGGCACGCTGGCCGGCACGCCGACCGCGGCCGGTAGCTTCCCGGTGACCCTGACCGCGTCCAACGGCGTGTCGCCGGCCGCGACCCAGGCGTTCACGCTCACGGTCAACGCGGCGCCGGTGCTCACCAGCGCCGACCACACCACCTTCGCGGTGGGCTCGGCCGGAACCTTCACCGTCACCACCAACGCCGGGGTGCCGGCCACGACCACCATCACCGAGACCGGGCCGCTGCCGTCCGGGGTGAGCTTCACCGACAACGGTGACGGCACGGCCACCCTGGCCGGCACGCCGGCGGCAACCACCGGCGGCAGCTACCCGCTGACGATCACCGCCTCCAACGGCGTCAACCCCGATGCCCAGCAGGCGTTCACGCTCACCGTGACCGAACTGCCGGCGATCACCAGCGCCAACCACGCCGCGTTCACCGTGGGCACCGCCGGCAGCTTCGCCGTGATCACCACGGCGGGCTACCCGGCCGCGACCACGCTGACCGAGACCGGCGCGCTCCCGGTCGGGGTCAGCCTGACCGACAACGGTGACGGCACCGCCACCCTGGCCGGAACCCCGGCCGCCGGCAGCGGGGGCACCTACCCGATCACGCTCACCGCGACCAACAGCGCCGGCCACGTCGACCAGGCCTTCACGCTGACGGTCTATGAGAGCACCGTGATCACCAGCGCCGACCACGCCACCTTCACCGCTGGCACGCCGGGCAGCTTCACCGTCACCACCTCCGGCGGCTTCCCGACCCCGCCGGCGCTGACCGAGTCCGGGGCCCTGCCGGCCGGGGTGAGCTTCACCGACAACGGTGACGGCACCGCGACCCTGGCCGGCACCGCGGCCGGCGGCGGCAGCTACCCGCTGACCATCACGGCCAGCAACGGGCAGTCGGTCGACGCCAGCCAGAGCTTCACCCTGACCGTGGACGGACCGCCGAGCATCACCAGCGCGGCCACCATGACGTTCACCCAGGGCGTGGCCGGCACGTTCACCGTCACCACTCAGGCCGGGGTGCCGGCCACACCGGAGGCGGTGACCGAAGCCGGGACCCTGCCGGCGGGCGTGAGCTTCACCGACAACGGTGACGGCACCGCGACGCTGGCCGGTACCGCGACCGCTACCGGCACCTTCCACCTGAGCATCACCGCCTCCAACGGCGTCGCGCCCGACGCCACCCAGGCGTTCACGCTCATCGTGGCCTCGGCCGGCACAGCGGTCCTGCCGTCGACGCTGCCGGGCAGCACCGGCGTGTTGCACGGCGTACCGACCTACGCCGTGGTCGGCCAGTTGCTGCATCTGTCCGGCAGCGGCTTCGCGGCTGGGGCGCCGGTGACCATCGGGATCTACTCGGCGCCGCTGGTCCTGACCCACGTCCGGGCCGGGGCCACCGGCACCTTCACCGCCACGGTCCGGGTGCCGAACCGGCTCGGCCGGCACACCTTCGTGGCCGCCGGGACGGCCCGCAACGGGCACACCCAGTACCTCGAGACGAGCACGGTCATCTCACCGGCCCCGGTACGCCAGCCGGGCGACAACCCGGGCTCGAACAACGGCTCCGGCCTGGACAGCGGCAGCGCCGGGCTGGCCAACACCGGGCCCGACACCGACCCGCGCACCACGGCGGGCTGGGCCCTCGGGATGCTGCTGTTCGGTCTGGTGCTGGTCGTGGTCAGCCGCCGCCGGCGGCGCGGCTGAGCCGGCCGTCGGGCCCGGCCACCAGTCGTCGGCCGGGCCCCGATCGCGCTGGCGCTCAGCCAGCCGGGGGCTGGCAGATCAGGTGCGCCACCAACGCGGTCCAGCCCGTCTGATGCGAGGCCCCCAGGCCCTGCCCGGTGTCGCCGTGGAAGTACTCGCTGAAGGTCGGCGGCCAGAGCGGACCGGTGCCGACGTCCCGCGGGTCGCCGGGGCGCCGTCCGTCCGCCCCGGACCGGAACAGCGCGATCAAGCGCTCGTGCAGGTCGTCGGCCACCGTCATCAGCGGTTCGGACCGGCCGGATCCGGTCGGCAACTCGACGCTCAGGTCCGCGCCGTGGCCCTGGCAGTAGGTCCGCAGCGCGTCGGCCAGCAGCACGTTGACCGGAAACCAGATCGGTCCGCGCCAGTTGGAGTTACCTCCGAACAGCGCGCTGTCGGACTCCCCCGGCTGGTAGGAAATCCCCAGCTCCTGCCCGTCCACGGCGACCGAGAAGCCGTCCCGGTAGGCCGCCGACAGCGAACGAATGCCGTGCGGAGACAGGAATTCGGCCTCGTCGAGCATCCGGTGCAGGACCCGCTGGTAGTGCCCGGCATCCAGCAGGGCCAGGGTCAGGTGCTCCCCGTCGGCCCCGTGGGTGAACATGACCGGCGCGGTCAGCTCGGGCCGGCGCCGGCGCAACCAGGCCAGCCGGGCGGTGAAGTCGGGTAGTTCGCGCCCGACCCAATCCGGCACCAGGGCCACCGACAGCAGTGGCAGCAGGCCGACCATGGATCGCACCGGAAGCTGCTGGTAGCCGCCGTCGGGATGCACCAGCACGTCGTAGAAGAAGCCGTCGGTGTCATCCCACAGCGAGACCTCCTGGCTGCCGAACCGGGTCAGCGCCTGGGAGATGGCCAGGAAGTGTTCCAAGAACTTGGTGGCCAGATCGTCCCAGGCCCGATCGAGCCGAGCCAGTTCCAGCGCGATCCGGAGCATCGACAGGCAGTAGAACGCCATCCAGCCGGTCGCGTCGGACTGTTCCAACCGGTAGCCCGGGGGCAGCGGGGCCGAGCGGTTGAACAGGCTGATGTTGTCCATGCCGAGGAAGCCGCCCTCGAACAGGTTCGAGCCGTCGGCGTCCTTGCGGTTGACCCACCAGCCGAAGTTCAGCAGCAGCTTGCTGAAGACCCGGACCAGGAAGTCGCGGTCCCGCTGGCCGTCGATGGCGTAAACCTGCCAGGCCGCCCAGGCGTGGACCGGCGGGTTGACGTCACCGAAGGCCCACTCGTAGGCCGGCAGCTGCCCGTCCGGGTGCATGGCCCACTCCCGGCACAGCAACACCAGCTGGTCCTTGGCGAACGCCGGGTCGATGTGGGCCAGCGTGACGCAGTGGAAGGCCAGGTCCCACGAGGCGAACCACGGGTACTCCCACTCGTCCGGCATCGACATCACATCGGCCAGGGCCAGCTGTCGCCACGACGTGTTGCGGCCTTGCGGTGCCAGCCGGGACGCCGGAGGTGGGGGCTGCCCCGGATCGCCGTCCAGCCATTCCGACACGCTGTAGCGGTACAGCTGCTTGCCCCACAGCAGCCCGGCGAAGGCCCGGCGGGCGACCATCGCATCCTCGACCGATCGTCCGGCCGGGATGACCGAGCGGTAGAACTCGTCGGCCTCCCGGTGCCGGTCGGCGAAGACGGCGTCGAAACCGGCTCCGAACGGCTGCTCGCCGACCGCGTCGGAGAGCAGCCGCAGGTTGATGGTGACCGACTGGCCGGGCGGGATGGCGTCGAAGCGGTACCAGCAGGCCGCCTTGGTGCCAGTGCCGGCCGGATTCACCGCCTCGGTGTCGCCGCCGACCACCCGGCGCCCGATACCGTTCTTGGGAAACGGCGAATCGTTGCTCGGGGCGCCGAACAGTCCGATCGCGTCGGTGGCGTTGTCGCAGAACAGCAACTCCGGCTTGCCCTGGGCCAGTAGCAGGTACCGGCCGAGGAAGCCGTGCTCGGCCTGCACCGCGCGCAGCTCTCCCGGCAGCTCGGCCCGGCTCAGCCCGGGCCGTCGGTCGTCGCGGCCCCAGTCCCAGGTGTTGCGGAACCACAGCTGGGGCAGCAGGTGCAGCTCGGCCGGGTCGGGGCCGTGGTTGGTCGCGGTGATCCGGATGCAGATGTCGTCCGGGGCGGCCTTGGCGTAGCTGACCGCGATGTCGAAGAAGCGGTCCTCGGCCAGCACGCCGGTGTCGGCCAGCTCGAACTCAGGTTCGGACCGGGGCCGCCCGGCGTTTTCCTCGACCAGCTGCTCGTACGGGAACGCCGCGTGCGGGTAGCGGTAAACCCATTCGGCATAGGAGTGGGTCGGGGTGGCGTCGGCCGCCCACCAGTACTCCTTGACGTCCTCGCCGTGATTGCCCTGCGGGTTGGTGAGGCCGAACAGCCTTTCTTTCAGACGTGAATCTCGCCCGTTCCAGAGCGCGACGCTGAAGTTCAGGAAGCCGAACCGGTCACAGATCCCGCCCAGGCCGTCCTCGCCCCAGCGGTAGGCCCGGCCTTCGGCCTGCTCGAACGGGAAGTAGGCCCAGGCGTCACCGTCGGCCGAGTAGTCCTCGCGGACCGTGCCCCACTGCCGGCCGGCCAGGTAAGGGCCCCACAGCCGCCAGGCGTCGCTGGCGGCCGGCGACTCGGCCAGCCGGGCGTGCTCGGCGGTGGCCGCCGCTGCGGCCGGGTCGGAGGCGGCATGGCGGGGGCTCACCGCCTCAGTCTGCACCGCCTCCTGCCACCCCTGCCGCGTTGTGCGGCCCGAAAGTACGGTCAGCTCCCCGGCATCACGTGGTTTCAGGCCGCACAATGCCCAAAACCGGTTGCCGGGCCGACTAGCGTTGACAAATCGTGAGTGACGATCCGCAGTTGCTGGCCGAACGGAACCACTTGCAGCGGTCGCTGATCTGCCTGGAACAGATGCGCGAGGCGGCCGGCTCGATCGCCGACTACGGTGTCGACGCGCTGGCCAGCGAGAGCCTGGGCCGGCTGCGGGCCGAGCGACTCAAGCACCTGGGCGCCGACGCCGGTGCACCGCCGTTCTTCGGTCGCACCGATCGTGACCCGGATCAGAGCCATCCGGCCGGGGAGTGCTTTCACATCGGGCGCCGGCACATCCGCGACGAGTACGGCGACCCGATGGTCATCGACTGGCGGGCCCCGATCAGCCAGCCGTTCTATCGAGCAAACAGCGCCGACCGGCAGGGTGTCCGGTTGCGGCGCCGGTTCGGCTTCCACCACGGCCAGCTGACCTCGTTCGAGGACGAGCACCTGGATGCCGGCCAGGAGCTCGGGTTGGCTTCGGACCTGCTTCGGGAGGAGATCGAACGGCCCCGGGTCGGCCCGATGCGCGACATCGTGGCCACCATCCAGCCCGACCAGGACATCCTGGTCCGGGCCGAGCTCGACTCCTCGCTGTGCATCCAGGGCGCCCCCGGCACCGGCAAGACCGCGGTCGGCCTGCACCGGGCGGCCTACCTGCTCTACAGCTACCCCGAGCGGCTGCGCCGATCGGGCGTGCTGGTGGTCGGGCCGAACCAGGCGTTCCTGCACTACATCGCCCAGGTGCTGCCGGCGCTGGGCGAGAACGGCATCCAGCAGAGCACGGTGGACGAGCTGGTCGCGGCCTACCCGGTTCGCCGCGTCGACGATGTCGAGACGGCCGTGCTCAAGGGCGATGCCCGGCTGGCCGAGGTCCTGCGCCGGGCGGTGTTCAGTCATATCCGCAAGCCGGCCGAGGATGTCGTACCGATCATCGGCACTCGCCGCTACCGCATCCCGGTCGAGCGGGGCCGGCGCTACGTCGACGATTGCCGCCGGGCGCTGCTGACCGGCGAGCTGCGCTGGGACAGCGCCCGGGAGCGGCTGCGTGACCTGCTGGCCCAGGACGTCCGGCGTCAGCGGGAGGACGCCGGCGGCGCTCCCAGTGACGCCGAGACCCGCAAGGTCGCGCGCTCGGCTCAGGTCAAGGACTGGGTGGACGCGGTCTGGCCGGCGTTGGACGCCCGGGCGGTTCTGGTCCGGCTGTTCACCGAGGCCGAGTTCCGCCGCCGGTGCGGGGGCACCGTGCTCAGTGCGGTCGAGCTCGACCGACTGGCCTGGGACGAGGTCCCCCGCTCGGCCAAGCAGGCCAAGCTGTCCGCGGCCGACCTCGTGCTGGCCGACGAGCTGGCCGGGCTGATCGCCGGCCACCACGGCTTCGTGCACGTGGTGGTGGACGAGGCCCAGGACCTGTCGGCCATGCAGTGCCGGGTGGTTGCCCGCCGGTGCCCACTCGGCTCGGTGACCGTGCTCGGTGACCTGGCCCAGGCCACCACACCGTGGGCCCCGGGATCGTGGCCGGAAACCCTGACCCACCTCGGCCAGCCGGATGCCGTCATCAGCCCACTCACCACCGGTTACCGGGTGCCGGGTGAGGTACTGGCGGTGGCCAACCGGCTGCTGCCCCATATCGCGGCCGACGTGCCGCCGGCGTCCTCGGTCCGGTCCGGTCGGGATGCCTTGACCTACTCCGACGATGTGGTGGCCGGGGTTCGGGCCTGCCTGGCCGCCGAGGGCTCGATCGGCCTGATCGCCCCCGATGCCCGGGTACCCCGGTTGCTGGCCGAGCTGGCGGCCGCCGGTATCGGCGCCGGGCTACTCGATGCCCAGCCCGAGGACGATGAACTCCGGGTGATCGTGGTGCCGGCGAGCGCGGCCAAGGGGCTGGAGTACGACTCGGTGGTGCTGGTCGAGCCGGCCGAGATCGTGGCCGCCGAGCCGGCCCGGGTCAACGGCCTGCGGCGGCTGTACGTGGCCTGGACCCGGGCGGTGTCCCGGCTGGTGGTCGTGCATCAGACCCCGCTGCCAGCCGAGCTCAGCTGCCCTGGCTGATGTAGTTCTCCAGCTGGGCCCGGGTGTACTCCAGCTCCCGCAGCCGGGCGGCGACCACATCGCCGATGCTGACGATGCCGGCCAGGCCGCCGGAAGGGTCGAGCACCGGCAGGTGCCGGATCCGGCGCTCGGTCATCAGCGCGGCAATGTCGTCCAAGGAGTCGTTCGGGCCGGCGGTGACCAGTTCCGTCGTCATCAGCTCGGACACGCTCTGCGCCAGCAGCCCCGAGCCGGCCCCGGCGAGCTGGCGCACCACGTCCCGCTCGGACACGATCCCGGCCGGCCGATCACCGTCGAGAACCGGTACCGCGCCGATCTTGTGCTCGGCCAGCATCTGCACCAGCTCGGCCACCGTCGTCTCGGGACGAGCGGTCACGACCGAGGCGCCCTTGCGGTCGAGGATGTCGGAGATTCGCATGCCGCCCCCTGGGTTCGAGCTATGACGGTGATCACACCGACCGTAGCGAAGCGAGAAGGTGAAAGCTACTCGCGGAAACCGTTCAGAAACCGGCGGAACACGCCGCCCTCGCGGGGCAGCGGCGCGGCCGCCGGGGCCGGTGTGCGGCGCGGGCGGGCGATCGGCTGGTCGTAGTCGGTGCCGGCGATGGCATTGATCGTCTCGAGTTCGTCGAAATCCTCCGAGCCGTCGATGACCGGGACGAAGCCGACCAGGACGCCGTCGCGCATGACCTGGGCCTCCAGTCCGGCGGTGCCATCGGTGTCCCACTCGGCCTCGCGGCCGTCGCCCAGGGCTACCCGGACACCGAACCGGTACACCCCGGCGTGGGCGATATGGGCGTCGACGCCCCGCTCGCGTAAGGCGTCGACAACCCGGCGGGCTCGCTTCTCCTCCATGGCTCCAGCCTACGAGTCGGGTCGCGCGCCAACCTGTCACCGGCCTGGGAACTGGACCGGACTTTCTCCTCGCTCCCGACCTTCGGTGCAGCATCGTGGTCACGGGGTGATATGAACACGTGCAACGATGGCGGATACGCGGTCGTTGAGTACCCAGTCGTTCGTGGCGGCGCTCACCACCCCCGAGCCCACCGCCTCGAACGGCGGCCGCACGTCGATCCACAAGGCTCTACCGACGCACCCGCGGCGATCCCGCGAGCAGTGTCCCTAGGCGAGGAGTGAAGCGATGTCGTTGCACGGCGAGGTGCCGCCGGAGCCGGACCTGGTCCAGCTCCTGACCCCCGAGGGGACTCGGGTGGAACATCCCGACTTCCCGCTGTCCATCACCGACGAGGAGATCCGCGCGCTCTATCGCGACCTCGTCCTGGTGCGCCGCTTCGACGCCGAGGGCACCGCGCTGCAGCGGCAGGGCGAGCTCGGGCTGTGGGCTTCCTGCCTGGGCCAGGAAGCGGCCCAGGTCGGTGCCGGCCGGGCGCTGCGCCAGCAGGACATGGCCTTCCCGACCTATCGCGAGCACGGCGTGGCCTGGTGCCGCGACGTCGACCCGGTGACCCTGCTCGGCATGTTTCGTGGGGTCAGCCTGGGCGGGTGGAACCCGAACGAGAACAACTTCAACCTCTACACGATCGTGCTCGGGGCGCAGACCCTGCACGCGGTCGGCTACGCCATGGGGGTGGCCCGCGACGGTGCGGTCGGCACCGGCGAGCTCGACCGCGACACGGCGGTGCTGGCGTTCTTCGGGGACGGGGCTTCCAGCCAGGGTGACGTGAACGAGGCCTTCATCTGGGCTGCGGCCGGCAACCTGCCGGTGGTCTTCTACTGCCAGAACAACCAGTGGGCGATCTCGGAGCCGCTCGAGCGGCAGACCCGAGTCCCGCTGTTCCACCGCGCGGCCGGATTCGGCTTTCCCGGCATCCGGATCGACGGCAACGACGTGCTGGCCTGCCTGGCCGTATCCCGAGTTGCGCTCGACGAGGCCCGCTCCGGACAGGGTCCGACCCTGATCGAGGCCTACACCTACCGGATGGGCGCCCACACCACCTCCGACGACCCGACCCGGTACCGGCTCAGCGACGAGTTGGAGACCTGGCGGTTGCGCGATCCGATCGAGCGGGTCAAGGCGTACCTGGTGCGCGAAGCCGGCACCGGACAGGACTTCTTCGATCAGGTGGACGCGGAGTCCGAGGCGCTGGCCGTCCGGATCCGCGAGGCCTGCCGGAACCTGCCCGACCCATCCCCGCTGTCGCCGTTCGACCAGGTCTACGCCGAGATGACCGACGAGCTGACCGAGCAGCGGGCCGAGTACGCCGAGTACCTCGACTCGTTCGAACAAGGAGCACTGTCGTGAGCACGCTGAGCATGGCGGCAGCGCTGAACGCAGCCCTGCGCAACCGGATGGAAGCCGACCCCAAGGTGCTGATCATGGGGCTGGACGTCGGCCGGCTCGGGGGCGTCTTCCGGATCACCGACGGCCTGCAGAAGGACTTCGGCGAGGACCGGGTGATCGACGCCCCGCTCGGCGAGTCCGGCATTCTCGGAACCGCGGTCGGCCTGGCCATTCGCGGGTACCGGCCGGTCTGCGAGATCCAGTTCGACGGCTTCGTCTATCCCGCGTTCGACCAGATCGTCAGCCAGGTGGCCAAGTTCCACAATCGCTCGCTCGGCGCGATCCGGATGCCGATCGTCATCCGCATCCCCTACGGCGGTGGCATCGGCGCGGTCGAGCACCACAGCGAGTCGCCGGAGGCCTACTTCGCCCACACCGCCGGGTTGAAGGTGGTCACCTGCTCGAACCCCTCCGATGCCTACTGGATGCTGCGACAGTCGATCGACTGTGACGACCCGGTGGTGTTCTTCGAGCCCAAGCGCCGGTACTGGGGCAAGGGTGAGGTCGACACCGAGCAGCCGAGCCTGGGCCTGCACCAGTCCCGGGTGGTGCGGGCCGGCACCGATGCCACCGTGGTCGGCTACGGCCCGATGGTGGCCACCGCCCTGGACGCGGCGGCGGCCGCGGCCGAGGACGGTCGCGAGCTGGAGGTCATCGACCTGCGGAGCCTGTCCCCGCTCGATCTGGGTCCGGTGCTGGCTTCGGTGCGCAAGACCGGACGGCTGGTCGTCGTGCACGAGGCCTCGGTAACTCTTGGCATGGGGGCCGAGGTCGCGGCCCGGGTGCAGGAGAAGGCGTTCTACTCGCTGGAAGCACCGGTGCTGCGCGTCGGCGGCTTCGACACCCCCTACCCGGCCAGCCGGATCGAGGAGGAGTGGTTGCCCGATGTCGACCGCATCCTCGACGCGGTGGACCGGACGCTCTCGTACTGATCTGAGGACTGACGACAACATGGCTGAGCTCAAAGAATTCAAGCTGCCCGACGTCGGTGAGGGGCTGACCGAGGCCGACATCCTGCGCTGGGACGTCAAGGTCGGCGACAGCGTGACGGTGAACCAGATCCTGGTCGAGGTCGAGACCGCCAAGGCCGCGGTCGAACTGCCCTCGCCCTACGCCGGCGTCATTCACGCCATTCACGTCGACGAAGGCAGCACGGTCCCGGTCGGCCAGCCGATCGTGACCCTGAAGGTCGGCGACGGTGAGGTGGCCGGCGCGCCGGCGCACGCCGGCACGCCCAAGGAAGATCTGGTCCCCTCGATCGAGCCGGCCCCGGCGACCGAAGCGGTGCCGTCGGTCGAGGCCGTGGCCGAAGTCGGAGCCGCGGCGGCCAAGCCGCAACGGCAAGCGGTGCTGGTCGGCTACGGGGTTTCCGAGGCCCGAGGTCGGCGCCGCCGTCGGCAGCCCTCGCAGGAACAGCCCGCCCCGTCGGCCAACCCGGCGTTCGAGGTGACCCCCGGCGCGGGTGCGGTGACCCCGGCCAGCGACCGCTCGGTGCTGGCCAAGCCGCCGGTGCGGAAGCTGGCCAAGACCCTGGGCGTCGACCTGTCCGCGATCGTGGCCACCGGCCCGAACGGCTCCATTTCGCGCGACGACGTGCAGGCCGCAGCCGCCGGTACGGTGCCGGGTCCGGCCGCCCCCTCGGGCGCCACCGGCCGCGAGACGCGGGTTCCGATCAAGGGCGTGCGCAAGCACACCGCGGCGGCCATGGTGGCCTCGGCGTTCACCGCGCCGCACGTCACCGAATTCGTCACGGTCGACGTGACCGCGATGATGGAACTGCGCGAGCGGGTCGGTGCCCGTCGGGAGTTCCGCGGCGTCAAGGTCTCACCGCTGCTGTTCGTGGCTCGGGCGGCGCTGTGGGCGATCGAGCGCACGCCGATCATCAACTCGACCTGGGACGACGCCGGCGGCGACATTGTGATCAAGCACTACGTCAACCTGGGGATCGCGGCCGCCACTGACCGCGGGCTCATCGTGCCGAACCTCAAGGGCGCCGAAGGGCTGTCGCTGCTGGGGTTGGCCAACGCCATCACCGACCTGACCGACCTGGCCCGCTCCGGCAAGACGCCGCCGGCGGACATGTCGGGTGGAACCTTCACCATCACCAATGTCGGGGTGTTCGGCGTGGACACCGGCACGCCGATCCTCAACCCGGGCGAGGCCGCCATCCTGGCCTTCGGCGCGATCCGGCGGCAGCCGTGGGTGGTCGGCACCGGCGCGTCGGAACGGATCGAGCCGCGCTGGGTCACCCAACTCGCGGTCTCGTTCGACCACCGCATCGTCGACGGGCAGCAGGGCTCGGAGTTCCTGGCCGACGTGGCCGCGGTGCTGTCCGACCCGGGGCTGGCCCTGCTGTAGCGGGTTGCCCGCCGGCCGGCCCGGTCAGGCCAGTTGGGCCTCGATGGCTTCGATCACCCGGGGGTCTTCGGGCTCGGTGCGCGGATCGAACCTGGCCACCACCTCGCCGGCCGGGCTGATCAGGAACTTCTCGAAGTTCCACCGGATGTCGCCGGTGTAGCCCTCGGCATCCGCTACCTGGACCAGTTGCGCGTAGAGCGGGTGCCGGCCCGGGCCGTTGACCTCGACCTTCTCGGTCATCGGGAAGCTCACGCCGTAGCTGGTGGAGCAGAAGGTCGCGATCTCCTCGGCCGTGCCCGGCTCCTGGCCGCCGAACTGGTTGCAGGGGACCCCCAGCACGGTGAAGCCGAGCTCGGCGTAGCGCGCCTGCAGGCGCTCCAGACCTTCGTACTGCGGGGTCAGCCCGCACTTCGAGGCAACGTTGACGACGAGGGTGACCCGGCCCGGCCGGGGGGCCAGGTTGTCGGTTTCGTCGCCTTGCAGCGGGGCAATCGAGACATCGGTGAGCGTCATGGTGCCAGCGTATCGGCAAGCATTCGGCAAACCTGAGCCGTCCCTGGCATGACATTAGGCATGATGGCTATTCAGCTTATGTTTGTTCGGTCGATGGTGTATAGTGGCTAACAGATCGAGGCAGTACCACCAAATCGAGCGAACGACCTACGGATGTCTGCTCGACGGCCCCGACCGACACGGACGTCAGTCAGCACCACCCGGCCACAACTCAACGAGGAGTCAGGAAGATGAGCAAGTTCCGCCAGAAGATTCGCGCCCACCGCCAGTACCGCCAGTTCGAGCGCGCCCTCCAGGTCGCTTCGCCGGCCATGCGCAGCGAACTGATCGCGATGGCTGCGCACCAGAACTACAACCGCTAACCGGCGCGTCCCACTCGGGACTGCGCGGCCGGCTGCCAACCCGCCGGCCCTCCCACACGGCCCGTCCGCCCGGACGGGCCGTTGTCGTGTCCGCGGTCAGCGTCCGCGGCCGGCTCGGGCGCCGCGGCCGGGAATGGCTGACCCGGCGGCTGTGGTTGGCTGTGATCGTGCGCGCCTCGGCCAAGGTCCGGGCGCCGGAGTTCCCCGCCGGCACCTGGCTCAACACCATCGAACCGCTGAGCCTGCGGGCGTTGCGGGGCAAGATCGTGCTGCTGGATTTTTGGACGTTCTGCTGCGCCAACTGCCTGCACGTGATCGACGAGCTGCACGAGTTGGAGCGAGATTTCGCCGACTCGCTGGTGATCGTCGGCGTGCACTCACCGAAGTTCGAGCACGAGAAGTCCGACGCCGCTGTCCGGGCGGCGGCCGAGCGCTACCGGGTGTCGCACCCGGTGTTCAACGATCCGGAGCTGCACCTGTGGCAGCAGTACGCGGTCAAGGCGTGGCCGACCCTGGTGCTCATCGATCCGGACGGCTACGTCGTGGCCCAGGCCGCCGGCGAGGGCCAGAGCAGCGGGCTGCGGCGGCTGATCGAGCAGCTGATCGCCGACTTCGACGGCCGGCTGGCCCGCGGGGCCAGCCCGTACCGGCCCCCCGAGCCGGTCGATGGACCGCTGCGCTTTCCGGCCAAGGCAATTCTCGCCGGTGACAGCGTGCTGGTCGCCGACGCCGGGCACGACCAGCTGGTCCGGCTGACCCTCGACGGGCAGACCGAGCTGGCCCGCTACGGCGGCGGCGGCGAGCTGGCCGAGCCCAACGGGCTGGCGGCGGCCCCGGACGGGCTGGACTTCGCCTTCCTGGTCGCCGACACCGGCCACCACCGGCTGGCCTGCTACTCGGCCGCCGGCGAGCTGGTACGGGCGGTCGATCTCGACCGGGGTCTGACGACGATCACCGGGCCGGTGCCGCCGGTGCTCTCGCCCTGGGATGTGGTGTGGTGGCCGGCGGCTGGGGTGTTCGCGATCGCCGCGGCCGGAGTGCACCTCATCCTCGGGTGGGATCCCGTCGCCGACACGGTTTCCATCCTGGCCGGGACGACGGTCGAGGGGCTCAAGGACGGCCCCGGCGGCGACGGCTGGCTGGCCCAGCCGTCAGGCCTGGCCGTGGCCGGCGACCGGTTGTGGTTCGTCGACGCCGAGACCTCGGCCCTGCGTTTCCTGACCGCGGCCGGTGAGCTGTCGACCGCGGTCGGCGAAGGCTTGTTCGACTTCGGCCATGTCGACGGCCCGGCCGGGCAGGCCCGGATGCAGCATCCGCTCGGGGTGGCGGTGCTGGCTGATGGCCGCATCGGCATCGCCGACACCTACAACGGCGCGGTGCGTCGCTACGACCCCGCCACGGATTCGGTCAGCACCCTGGCCACCGACCTGGCCGAGCCGTCCGGGCTGGTGGTGACGCCGAGCGGTGTGCTGGTGGTGGAATCGGCGGCGCACCGGCTGAGCCGGCTCGAGCCCTCGGAGTCGGCCGTGAACGGGCCGGCCCGGCGCACCGAGCGTCCGGTGACCGCGGTCCGCCCGGGCCCGCTGCGGCTGAGCACGCCGTTCGTCCCACCGCCGGGGCGCAAGCTGGACGAGCGCTACGGGCCGTCGACCAGGTTGACCATCAGCGCAACGCCGCCGGGGTTGCTGGTCGCAGGCGCCGGCGCCGGCACCGACCTGGAGCGGATGCTCGTGCTCGCCGGTACTCCCGGCGACACCGGGGTCCTGCACGTGACCGCGCAGGCCGCCTCGTGTGACAGCGACGGTGAGCATCCGGCCTGCCACCTGGCCCGGCAGGACTGGGGCGTGCCGATCCGGCTGGCCGCCGACGGCGACGCCGAGCTGAGCCTGATGTTGCTCGGCTGAGGGTGCTCGGTCGGCGGTGCTCGGTTGGGGTTGCGGGAGGTCTGGCGGACTCAGCCGACGGCGTTCAGGGCCCGGTCGAGCCGGGCCAACGCCCGGGCCGGACCCAGGGCCGCCACCGTCTCGTGCAGCGGAGGCGAGACCGGACGCCCGGCCAGGGCCACCCGCAGGCTCATGTAGTAGCGGCGGCGGTTGTAGTCGGCGGTGAGCCGGAAGCCCTCCAGCGCCTGCTCGATCGGGCCCGGTTCGAACACCGCTAGCTCGGCCAGCGCGGCCCGGGCCCCGGACAGCACCTCGGACAGCTGCTCGGCCGGCAAGCCCTTGGCCGAGAGCTGCTCGACGCTGACCTCGACCTCGTCGGTCAGCCAGCGCAGCTCCTCCGATAGCTCGGCCAGCCGCTTGGTCCGTTCCTTGACCGCGCCGACCACCCAGTGCAGGTCGCCCGGCTGCAGCCCGGCGGGCAGGAACTCCGCGGCTCGGGCCAGGAACTCCTCGTCGGACAGGGCACGGATGTAGCGGCCGTTGAGCCAGGTCAGCTTGTCGACGTCGAACACCGGCCCGACCGGATTGATCCGGTCGAAAGAGAACGATTCGGCGAAGGTGGCCCGGTCGAACATCTCCACCTCGTCGTCGGGCATCGAGTAGCCGAGCAGGGCCAGGAAGTTGACCAGGGCCTCGGGCAGGAAGCCCTCTTCCTTGAACCACAGCAGCCGGGCCGCCGGGTTCTTGCGCTTACTGATCTTGGACTTGTCGGTGTTGCGCAGCAGCGGGAAGTGCGCGTACTGGGGCAGGGTCCAGCCGAGCCAGGTGAACAGCTGGCGCTGCTTGGCCGTGGAGGACACCCACTCCTCACCCCGGATGATGTGGCTGATCCCCATCCGGTGGTCGTCGACCACAGCGGCCAGATGGTAGGTCGGGTAGCCGTCGGACTTCATCAGCACCTGGTCGTCCGGGCGCGGGCAGTTCAGCGTGCCCCGGACCAGGTCGGGGAAGGAGAGCTCGATGTCGTCCGGCACCAGCATCCGGATCACCGGCGTCTCGGTGAAGCCGGGCAGCTCGCGGCGCTGCTGCTCGGTCAGGCCGTGGCACAGTCGGTCGTAGCCCGGTGGCTGCTTGGCCGCCGACTGCTCGGCCCGCAGCTGGGTCAACCGCTCGGTGGAACACCAGCAGCGGTAGGCGTGCCCGTCGGCCAGCAGCCGGGCCGCCGCCTCCTCGTACAGGGCCAGCCGTTCCGACTGCCGGTACGGGCCGTACGGGCCGCCGACGTCCGGGCCCTCGTCCCACTCGAAGCCGAGCCAGCGCAACGTGTCGAAGATCTGGCGCTCGCTGGTGTCGTTGAACCGGGACCGGTCGGTGTCCTCGATCCGGACCACGAACTTGCCGCCGTTGCGCGCGGCGAAGGCGGAGTTGAACAGCGCGGCGTAGGCGGTTCCGACGTGCGGATCGCCGGTCGGGGACGGGGCGATGCGAACCCGGATCGGGTCGTTACTGGCCGGGTTTGTCACGGCCCAACTCTAGCCGAGCAGCCGGCGGCGGCCCGACCGGCGATCAGCCGACCAGCTTGCCGCGCAAGGCCTGGGTGTCCTGCTCGGTCCAGCCCTGACCGGACAGCCAGCTCAGCACGTCACCGTGATCTTCGGCGATCGCGGCCAGGGCCTGCGCCATCACCTCGGCGGCCGCCGGCGGGATCTGGTCCGGATCGGTGGTGTGCAGGTTGTACAGGCCGTTGCGAGCCAGCTGCTCGACGATCCGGTCGATCTGGCTCTGGGTCTGGGCGTAGTCGGCGGCGATCAGCTCGTGCGGCACGCCGGCCACCGACAGGGCCAGGGCCACGATCATGCCGGTCCGGTCCTTACCGGCCGCGCAGTGGACCACGGTGCCGCCCTCGGGTTCGGCAATCGCCCGCAACGCCGCGACGATGGAATCGGGTCGGCGCTCGAGGTAGGCCAGGTAGGCCGCCACCTGGGGTGGCCGGCCGTCGCGGTAGCGCTCACCGGCCCACGGCACCACCGCATCCGGTTTGCTGGCCGTCTCCGGGTTGTCGCGATACAGCGACAGCTCGTGCACGGTGACGCCGGCCGCCTCGTGCAGCAGGTGCCGGCCGGACTGGGCGATCTCGACGTCGGTGCGCAGGTCGATCACCCGGCGGACGCCGAGCTCGTCGACCAGGCGAGCCACGTCGGCCTCGGTGATGTCGGTCAGGTTGGCCGAGCGGATCAGCACGCCGGACCGGATCCGGCCCCCGTCCTCGGTCGGCAAGCCGCCGACGTCGCGGACGTTGACCACGCCTTGCAGTTCGATCCAGTTGGCGGCGGTCGTCGACATGGTTTCGAGCCTAACCGGGCGGCGCGCCCGAGCCGGGGTCAGCCGGACCGGCGGACCCCAGCTCGGGTTGCGGAACGGCGAGGGCCTAGAAGGCACCCTCGGCAACATCCATGATCGCGTTGTCGGTGCCCTCGACGACCTTGCGTCGCGAGACCAGCTCGGGCAGGACGGTGGCGGCGAAGAACCGGGCGACCGCCAGCTTGCCCTCGTAGAAGGCCTTGTCGGCGGCCGACAGCCCGTTGCCGTCCAGCCGGTCCAGCGCCACCGCGGCCTGGCGCAGCAGCAACCAGCCGATGGCCAGATCGCCGCAGGACATCAGCAGCCGGGTGGTGTTCAGCCCGACCTTGTAGATGTTTGCGATGTCCTCTTGGGCCGAGGTCAGCTGGCCGATCATGGCGCCGACCATGGTGCCGACCTCGGTCAGCGCCTTGGCCACCGCCTCCCGCTCGTCCTTGAGCCGCCCCTCCTCGGCGATCGAGTCCAGGAACGTCTGGATCTCGGCCGACAGCGCGCCCAAAGCCTGACCCTTGTCCCTGACGATCTTGCGGAAGAAGAAGTCCTGACCCTGGATCGCCGTGGTGCCCTCGTACAGCGAGTCGATCTTGTTGTCGCGGATGTACTGCTCGAGCGGGTAGTCCTGCAGGAATCCGGAGCCGCCGAAAACCTGCAGCGCCTGGCCCAGCTGCTCGTACGAACGCTCAGAGCTCACGCCCTTGACTATCGGCAGCAGCAGGTCGTTGAGCCGCTCGTCGATCGAGGCCTCGCGCCTGGCCTTGTCCTGCAGTGAGGCTTCGCCGTCGGCCAGGCCTCCCGCCGGCACCGCGCCTTCAGCACCCTTGCCGTCGAACTCGGCGAGCTGGATCCGGTCCTGGACGCTGGCGGTGTAGAGCGCAACCGCACGCAACCCCTCGGCGTAGGCCTTCTGGGTCATCAGCTGCCGGCGGACGTCCGGGTGGTGGATGATCGTCACCCGCGGCGCGGTCTTGTCGCCGGACCGGGTCAGATCGGCCGACTGGACCCGGGTCTTGGCGTAGTCGAGGGCGGCCAGGTAGCCGGCCGACAGCTCGGAGTAGGCCTTGGTGCCGACCATCATCCGGGCGTGCTCGATGACCTTGAACATCTGGGCGATGCCGTCATGCACCTCACCGAGCAACCAGCCCTTGGCCGGGATGCTCTCGCCGAAGCGGACCTCGCACGTGGTGGAGGCCTTGAGCCCCATCTTGTGCTCGACATTGGTCACGAAGGCCCCATTGCGCTCGCCGAGCTCACCGGTCTGCCAGTCGAAGTCGAACTTCGGGACCAGGAACAGCGACAGGCCCTTGGTGCCCGGAGCGGCACCCTCGGGACGGGCCAGCACGTAATGCACGATGTTCTCGGCCATGTCGTGCTCGCCGGAGGTGATGAAGCGCTTGACCCCTTCGATGTGCCAGCTGCCGTCGGACTGCTTGATCGCCTTGGTCCGGCCGGCGCCCACATCGGAGCCGGCATCCGGCTCGGTCAGCACCATCGTGGCGCCCCAGCGCTTGTCGACGATCAGCTGACCGATCTGCTGCTGCTCGGGCGTGCCGAGCTCGTGGATGATGTTGGCGAAGGCCGGCCCGCAGTTGTACATCCAGATCGCCGGGTTGGCGCCCAGCACCAACTCGGCGATCGACCAGACCAGGCTGCGCGGGGCCAGCGTGCCGCCGTAGTCCGGGGTGCTCTCCAGCCGCCACCACTCGGCGTCCTGCCAGGCCTGGTACGACCTCTTGAACGCCGCCGGCATCGTCACCGAGTTGGTCTCCGGGTCGAACACCGGCGGGTTGCGATCGGAGTCGACGTAGGACTCGGCCAGCGGGCCCTCAGCCAAGGACCTCACCTCGGACAGGATGCCGCGAACCGTGTCGACATCGAGGTCGGCGAACGGGCCGGTACCGAGTTTCTGGTCAGTACCCAGCACCTCGAACAGGTTGAACTCGATGTCGCGCAGATTGCTCTTGTAGTGGCCCATCGCCGGAGATCTCCTTGTTACTCGTCAGTAGGTCGAGGATATTACCGGTGAGTAGCACCTGCAAGGAGAACCACAGAACCAGAGTCTTAAGTCCCAGCCCCGGACCCCGATAAGCACTGGTCTGGAAACCACGACCTGAACCCGACGAAGGATTGCGTTGACCGCCTCGAATCACCCGGACCGTCCCCAACCTGACCGCCGCACCTCCCGGCTGCGAGCGCTCGGCCTGCGCGATGCTCGGTTGGGGGTCAAGCTGGCGGCCATCGCCGGCGTCGGCGTGCTGGCCGCGACCGCGGTGGCAGTGATCGGCGTCCGCGGCCTGTCCGTGGCCGGCAGCAGCACCACTCGGGTCGCCGAGGTGGCCACCAGCCTGCAGCACGTAGCCACCCTGCGCGACGCCGAGGGCGACATGCGGGTCGCCGTGTACGAGGTCGTCGATGCCTCCGCCGGCCAGGCGGCGGCTGCGGCCACCGCGGTCAGTGAGGCCGACCAGGCGATGGACGCGGCTGTGGGCCAGCTGCAGGCCTCGATCACCACCCTGCGCGATCCGGCGGCGGCCGCCGATCTGACCGCGTTCACCGGCAAGCTCGCGGCCTGGCGCGCGGTTCGGGACCAGCAGGTCTTCCCGGCGGCGCGCAGCCACCAGAGCGCCGCCGCCCGCCGGCTCATCGACGGCCCGCTGGCTTCGGCCGACGGCGCGTACGCTGCCCAGGTCGACCAGCTGACCGCCCACCTGCAGGGTGCAGTCGGGCCGGCCAAGCGGGCTGCCGCCGACGCCAGCAGTCGCAGCCGGGTGGAGATGCTGGTCGGCCTGCTCGTCGGGGCCGGCCTGGCCGTGCTGCTGTCCTGGGCGCTGGCCGGCCTGATGATCCGGTCCCTGCGGGCGGTCGCCTCGGTGCTGCACCGGATGGCCGAGGGCGATCTGACCGCCAGCAGTGGCGTGTCGCAGCGGGATGAGATCGGGCAGATGGCGCGCGCGCTGGCCGACGCTCAGCGTGAGCTGCGCTCGGTGCTGGCCGTGGTGGCCGGCGCCGCCGACGCGGTCGCTGCCTCCTCGGACGAACTGTCGGAGTCAGCAGCCCAGATCGCCGGCGCCGCCACGCAGACCCGGGGCCAGTCCGGCGCGGTCGCCGAGGCCGCCGGCGTGGTGGACCGCAATCTGAGCACGGTCGCGGCCGGCGCCGAGCAGATGGGCGCCTCGATCCGCGAGATCGCGGCCAATGCCCACCAGGCCAGCGACGTGGCGTCCCGGGCGGTGGCTGCGGCGCGGACCACCAACGGCGCGGTGGCCAAGCTCGGCGAGTCCTCGGCCGAGATCGGCGTCGTGATCAAGGCCATTTCGGCGGTGGCGGAGCAGACCAACCTGCTGGCGCTCAACGCCACCATCGAGGCCGCCCGGGCCGGCGCGGCCGGCAAGGGCTTCGCAGTGGTCGCCAGCGAGGTCAAGGAGCTGGCTCAGAACACCGCCCGGGCGACCGAGGACATCGCGCGGCGGGTCGAGGCGATCCAGCACGACACCGGCTTGGCGGTCGAGGCCATCGCCGAGATCGACGCGATCATCACCACGATCTTCGACCGCCAGACGGCCATCGCCTCTGCGGTCGAGGAGCAGACCGCGACCACGAGCGAGATGTCGCGTTCGGTCAACGAGGCCGCCCGCAACTCCAACGAGATCGCGGCCAACGCCGGCCTGGTGTCCGAGGCCGCGCAGGCGACCTCGTCGGCGGTCGAGTCGAGCGGTGCGGTGGTGACCGAGCTGATGCGGATGTCCGGGCGGCTGCGGGAGGCGATCGCCGCCTTCGAGTACTGAGCCGGTCCGGCCCGAGCTCGGCTACCGTCCTCGGTGCGCAGAGCTGCAGGTGATGTCCTAGGTCGCGGCGTGGCGCGGCTCGGCGCCGACCTCGGCCGCACGGGCCAGCAGGAACCGGCGCTCGGCCTCGTTGCCGACCTGGGCCAGGGCGAGCTCGTACTGAGCCCCGGCCTCCACGGCCCGCCCGAGTTGGCGGTACAGCTCAGCCCGCGCTGCCGGAAGGTAGTGATAACCCGGCAATTCGAGCCCGGCCATAGCGGCCAGGCCGGCCTGCGGGCCGTCCGCCATGCCGAGGGCCACGGCCCGGTTCAGGGCCACCACCGGGGACGGCCAGCAGGCCAGCAACAGGTCGTAGAGGCCGACGATCTGGACCCAGTCGGTGTCGGCGTAACTCGGTGCCTGGGCGTGCACCAGAGCGACCGCGGCCTGGAGCACGAACCGGCCGGGGCGCCCACCCCGCAGCGCGTCGACCAGCAGTGCGTCGGCTTCATCGACCAGGCTCCGATTCCAGCGGGAGCGATCCTGCTCGGCCAGCAGCACGGGAGCGCCGGAACCGTCCCGGCGACCCGGGCGCCGGGCCTGGTCGGCAAGCATCAGCGCCAGCAATCCCCTGGCTTCGCGCTCGTCCGGCATCAGCTGGACCAGCACCCGGGTCAGCTCGATCGCGCGTTCGGCCAGCTCCACCCGGTCCAGCTCCGGGCCGGACGGGGCGGTGTGCCCGGCGGTGAAGACCAGGTGGATGACGGTCAGCACGGCGTCGAGCCGATCGGCCAGCTCGGGGGCGGCCGGGACTCGGTACGGAATGCCGGCGGCGGCGATCTTCTTCTTGGCCCGGGTGACCCGTGCCGCCATGGTCGCCTCGTTGACCAGGAATGAGCGGGCGATGTCGGCGGTGCTGAGCCCGCACACCAATCGCAGGGTCAAGCCGACCTGGGCTTCCCGAGCCAGGGCCGGGTGGCAGCAGGTGAAGATCAGTCGCAGCCGCTCGTCGCCGCCGAAACCGTCCGGACGCGTGTCGTCTTGAGGTAGCAACTCGGGCAGCTTCGACCGAAGGTTCGCCGATCGTCGATGCACGTCGAGGGCGTTGCGGCGCGCCGCAGTGGTCAGCCACGCGGCGGGGTTGCGCGGGATGCCGTCCCGCTGCCAGGCCCGCAGGGCCCGGACGTAGGCGTCCTGGGTGCAGTCCTCGGCCAGGTCCAGGCTGCCGGCGGTGCGGAGGGTGGCGGCCAGGACCGCCGCCCAGTCCTGCCGGTGGGCCCGCTCGACGGCGGCCCGGACCTCGCCCGGGTCCACCGCTCAGCTGTCGAAGGTCATGATCGGCCGGACCTCGACCCCGCCGCCGGGGGCCGGGCAGAGCTTGCCGATGGCCAGCGCCTGATCCAGATCGTCGGCTTCGATCAGGTAGTAGCCGCCGAGGGCTTCCTTGGTCTCGACGAACGGCCCGTCGGTCACCACGTCGTTGCGGATGGTGGTGGCGGTCCCGGTCGGCTGCAGTGCGTTGCCGCCGAGCAGCTTGCCGCCCATCGCCGGCACCTGCTCGGCGAACCGGTTGTGCGCGGCCAGGACCTGGCCGTACAACTCGGGGTCGGCATTGGCGTAGAACGATTCCTGCTCGTAGATCAGGATGAGGTACTGCGACATGGGGTCCTCCTCGGTGTGCGGGTTCGACACCCCTACGACGAACGGGCCGGCGCCGAAATCGACAGCGCCGTCGACCGGCCGCTGCGCCCATTGAACCCCGTGCCGCTTAGGGTGAGGGCATGGAATTCCGGGTCTTCACCGAGCCGCAACAGGGCGCCAGCTACACCGACTTGTTGCGGGTCGCGACCGCCACCGAAGAGCTGGGATTCGACGCTTTCTTCCGCTCCGACCACTACCTGGCGATGGGCGGCGACGGTCGGCCCGGGCCCTCCGATGCCTGGATCACCCTGGCCGGTCTGGCTCGTGACACCAACCGGATCCGGCTGGGCACGCTGGTCACGCCGGCCACCTTCCGGCTGCCCGGCCCGCTGGCGATCACCGTGGCCGGCGTCGACGAGATGAGCGGTGGCCGGGTCGAACTCGGCATCGGGGCCGGCTGGTTCGCTGCCGAGCACACCGCCTACGGCATCCCGTTTCCGGAGACCGGCGAGCGCTTCGACCGGTTCGTCGAGCAGGTCGAGATCATTGACGGCCTGTGGCGGGCGCCGGCCGGACAGCCGTTCAGCTATGACGGCCGGTACTACCAGCTGGCCGACTCCCCGGCCCTGCCCAAGCCGCAGCAGCAGCCCCGGCCGCCGATCATCCTCGGCGGAGCGGGCAAGAAGCGCTCGGCGGCGCTGGCGGCGGCCCACGCCGACGAGTACAACGCCCCGTTCGATTCCGTCGCCGAGACCCGGGCCGTCTTCGACCGCGTCCGCCCGGTGGCCGAAGCCGCCGGCCGGGCGCTGGTCTACTCCTTCGCCCAGACCGTCTGCGTCGGTGCGACCGAGTCCGAGCTGAACCGCCGGGCCGAGGCGATCGGGCGCCCCTTGGCCGAGCTGCGGGACAACGGGCTGGCGGGGAGCCCGGCCGAGGTGGTGGACCGGATCGGGCAGTACGCCGGCACCGGGGCCACCCGGTGCTACCTGCAATTGCTGGATCTGTCCGATCTCGCGCACCTGGAGCTGATCGCGGCCGAGGTGGTCCGCCAGCTCTGAGCCGCGGACGCTGTATCAGCGGCGCGGTCTGCCGATCCTAGAAGTGTGAATTCGGTGACGGCGTGCCTGATCGTGCGCGACGAGGAGCAGCGGCTGGCCGGCTGCCTGGCCTCGGCCGCGCCGTTCGTGGATGAGATCGTGGTCGCCGACACCGGTTCGCGCGACGGCACCGTAGCCGTGGCCGAGCAGGCCGGCGCCCGGGTCATCCGGCTCGACTGGGCCGATGACTTCGCAGTGGCCCGGAACGCGGTGCTCGACGCCAGCCGGACCGACTGGGTGCTCAGCCTGGACGCCGATGAGACCGTGTCCGGGATTGCGGCCTGGCTACCGTCGATGCTCGAGGCGTGCCTGCCGGAGCTGGATGGGCTGACCGTGGCCATCCACAACCAGGCCGGGGCGGACGCCCGGGGCCTGAGCAGCTACCGCGAGATCAAGCTGTTCCGCCGAACCGCGATCCGCTGGGTCGGTCGGGTCCACGAGCGGCCGGTTCGGCTGGACGGCCGGGAACCGTTCGCCGCGACGTTGCCGGAGCAGACGCTGCGGCTGGTGCACGCCGGCTACACCGATCCGGTCGTGGTCCGGGCCAAGGCCGAGCGCAACCTGCGGCTGTCCCGGCTGGCCTTGGACGATCAGCAACGGGCTGGTGCCGACGCCGCCGAGATCGGGCGCGTCGCGCTCGACGTAGGTCGCAGCGAGCTGGCCTGCGGCCGCCCCGAACTCGCCGCGGCCGCGCTGCGGCTGGCCCGGGACAGCGCGGTCGGCAGCCCGGTCTGGCAGTGGGCCACCGACTTCCTGATCCGCATCGCACTGACCCAGGGCCGGCTGGACGAGGCGACCTGGCTGGTCGCCGAGCTGTCCCGATCCGGGGCTCCGGCCGACTACTGCCGCTGGCTGCTCGCCCTGACGCTGGTGCAACGCGGCGATCTGGCCGGGGCGACCCACTTGCTGTCGGTCATCACCGAGGTATCCGACCTCAACGGCAACCCGTTGGACCCGGCCCAGCTCGCTCAGGCCCGGGCGGCCTGCGCACCGCCGCGAGCCAGCTGAGCCGCGATCAGAGGATGACCCGCAGCTTGATGGTCTCGGGCAGGGCCCGGATCTGGTCCACGATCTCCTGGGTGGTGCCGCTGATCGAGTCGGTGACCAGGTAGCCGACCTCGTTGCGGGTGCCCAGCAGCTGGGCCTCGACGTTGACGTCGTGCTCGGCCAGGATGCCGTTGACCCGGGCCAGCACGCCCGGCACGTTGCGGTGCAGGTGCACCAGCCGGAGGGTGCCACCGCGCCGGGGCAGGCCCAGGCTCGGCAGGTTGACCGACATGGAGGTCGCCCCCTCCCGGACGAAGTCGGTGAACTTGCCGGCCACGAACTGCCCGATGTCGTACTGCGCCTCCTCGGTCGAGCCGCCGATGTGCGGGGTCAGGATGACGTTGTCCAGGCCGCGCAGGTCCGACACGAACTCATCACCCCGGCCCTTGGGTTCGCTCGGGAACACGTCCAGGGCGGCGCCGGCGATGTGGCCGTCGAGAATGTGCTGGCGCAGCGCCGCGGTGTCGACCACGAAGCCGCGGGACAGGTTGAGGAAGATGCTGCCCGGCTTCATCGCGCTGAACTCGGCGTCGCCGAAGATGTTGTAGTTTTCCGGCCGGCCGTCCACGTGCAGGGTGACCACGTCGGCATCGTTGAGAAGCTGCTTGAGGCTGTCGGCCCGCTGCGCGTTGCCCAGGGCCAGCCGGTCGGCGGTGTCGTAGAACAGCACCCGCATGCCCAGGTTCTCGGCCAGCACCGACAGCTGGGTGCCGATGTTGCCGTAACCGACGATGCCCAGGGTCCGGCCCCGCACCTCGTGCGCTCCGGCCGCGGACTTGTCCCAGACGCCGGCGTGCATCTTGGCGTTCTTCTCGACCAGCCGACGGGTCAGCGCGATCAGCTCCGACAGCACCAGCTCGACCACGCTGCGGGTGTTGGAGAACGGAGCGTTGAACGCGGCCACCCCGCGCCCGGTCGCCGCCCGCAGATCGATCTGGTTGGTGCCGATGCAGAACGCGCCGATGGCCAGCAACTGCTTGCCCGCCTCGAGCACCCGGTCGCTGACCTGGGTCTTGGACCGGATGCCGAGCAGGTGCACCCCGTCGATGGCCTCGACCAGTTCGCTCTCGTCCAACGCGCGGTCGAGCGTGGTCACTTCGAAGCCACTGCGGGTGAGCAACTCACCGGCCACGGGATGGATCTGCTCGAGCAGCAGGACGCGGGTCGAGGGATTCGGCACGAAAGGTTCCTCACTGCTGGCCGCGGCTGCGGCGTCGGATGGCGGTGCGGGGGTGGCCCGGGCACCGGCGCGACCTCGTCGTCGGCGCAGGGCCGGAGCCCGCTCGCGATGCAGCACCAGTCTAGAGGGCCCGCCCGGTGGCAATTGTGGGCGCCGGGACGCCGCCGAGCGCTTACCCTGGACGCTCTAGCGGGGAGGAAAGATGACGACAGAGCCGTGCTGGCTGACCGAGGCCGAACAGGCCGCCTGGCGCAGCTTCATCGACGGCACCCGGGCTCTGGTCGATGCGCTGGACCGGCAGTTGCAGCATGACAGCAACATCCCGCACGCCTACTTCGAACTGCTCATCCCGCTTTCGGAGGCCCCGGGTCGGGCGCTGCGGATGAGTGAGCTGGCCGAGCGCGCGCGGTCCTCGCGCAGCCGGCTCTCGCATGCGGTGGCCCGGCTGGAGGAGCGGGGCTGGGTGCGCCGGATCGACTGTGAGACCGACAAGCGCGGTCAGGTCGCGCTGCTCACCGACGCCGGTATGGCCGCGGTCGAGCAGGCCGCTCCCGGTCATGTCGCCGCGGTCCGCAAGTTCCTCATCGACCGGCTCACCCCGGACCAGGTCGAGGTCATGGGCGAGCTCGGTGCGGTCATGCTGGCGGCCACCGCGGCCTGTGACCAGCCGGCTCGGCCGAGCTGAGGCCGGCGCCGGCTGACCGGGAGGTAGCCGGCGGATCACGGCCGGATTGCAGTTGGTTCTGGTGCGTGGCGCTCGGTCGCTGACAGGGGTAGACCGGGATGCATGGTGCTCACCACAATCCCGTGGCGGACCGGCCGTGCGGGCCGGGGTGTCACCGACGCGGCAGCGGCCGAGCGCGATGTCCGGGTACGGCCGCTGCGCCGCCACGGCTGGGCCGCCGCGACCCAGGACCGGTTTCTCGACGTGATCGTGCTGCTGTCGGTGCTCATGTTCCTGGCGCTGGCCACCGGTGTCGGAGCCCTGGTGTTGCAGGCCACCTGGCCGCGTTGAGCCGATCGAAGCCCACGGCCGCGCCGGGTTTGCTTAGATTCTCTCCGTGACGACGCCGCCTCCGGGCCAGCAACCCCCGTACGGACAACCGCCGCAGCCCTACGGTCAGCCCGGTTACGGTCAGCCCGGTTACGGCCAGCCCGGTTACGGCCAGCCCGGTTACGGCCAGCCCGGTTACGGCCAGCAGCCGGGCCAGTGGCCGCCCTACGGTCAACCGCCCTATGGCGACCCGTACTACGGCGGGATGGCACCCAAGCCCGGCTGCATCCCGTTGCGCCCGCTCAATGTCGGGGACATCCTCGTCGGCGCGGTCCAGGCCCTGACCCGCAACGCGCGGCTGGTGTTCTCGCTGGCCGCGGTGGTGGCGGTGATCCAGGCGATTCTCAGCACCGGCCTGCAGGCATCGCTGCAATCGAGCCAGAACTCGCTGGTCGACAATTCCGATCCGAACCACGCGGTCCTTCACTGGGGCCGCCTCGGCTCGTTGCTGGGGGCCAGCCTCGGCGGGTCGCTGATCAGCGCGCTGTTCGCCGCGGCCCTGACCGGCATGCTCATCGTGGTCGTGACCGAGGACGTGGTGGGCCGCCGGGCCAGCTTCGAGCTGGTCTGGGCCCGGGTGCGCTCGCGGCTGGTCCGGCTGTTCGTGCTGTCCTTCGTGGTCAGCCTGATCGAGCTGATCGGGCTGTTCCTGTGCATCGGGCCCGGGGTCTGGCTGTGGGGGATCTGGGCCGTCGCAGTACCGGCCATGATGATCGAGAACACCGGCATCGGCGCCTCGATGGGTCGCTCGCAGTGGCTGGTGCGCGGCCTGTTCTGGCGGACCTGGGGGATCCGGGCGCTGGGTTACCTGCTGGCCGCGGTCGGCGCCGGCATCATCGGGCTCGTCTTCTCCGCAGCTGCCGTGGCCGCCGGCGGCACCAACGCGGTCAGCTTCCACATCGGCACCGGCGGATCGACGACCAACCACCTGTCCGGTGCCGCCCTGATCCTGCTCGGGGTCGGCTCGGCCATCTCGGCCACGCTGTTCGCGCCGTACAAGGCGGCCATCGACTCGCTGCTCTACGTGGACCTGCGGATGCGCAAGGAAGGGCTGGCGGCCGACCTCCAGCGCGCGGCCGCCCAGCGACGCTGAGGGGGACCGGCGAAGGGCGGCCCAGCAGTGTGCGGGCCGCCCTCTTTCGTGAGAGCGGGTGACGGGAATCGAACCCGCGCCGTCTGCTTGGGAAGCAGAAACTCTGCCATTGAGCTACACCCGCGATTGCCGGCCGCGAGGCCGTGCCCGGACATCGTAGCGAATCGACGCCCGGGTGCGGTGGGCCGCCTCTAGCGCGGCCAGACCGGGCATTCACCAGCTAACACGGACCAGCATTGACTTTCCCCCGAAACCGGAATCTAGTGGGGAGGGACTCGCCCGGCGCCCACCCCGGCAGTAGCGCGCTGGCTCCGGTGCGGCCCCCATCACCGCCTCGACCCCCAGGCGGCCGGCGAACGGAGAGCGCATGCCCAAGCCCAAGTCCGCACTGAAACCCCGCAGCCTGATCGCCGCTCTGGCCGGCCTGGCCACCACGGCCGCCCTGCTCGCCGCGACCCCCAGCCCCGCCGGTGCCGCCACCGCCGGGGCCTCGTGCGGCACCTCGACCGATACCGAGTACGCCCAGGGCACTGCGGCCGCCGCCATCGGCTGGGCCGGCAACGACCAGGCGGTCGTGGCCTGCCTGTCCGGCAGCTTCGTGGTCAAGAACACCGGCCAGCTCTACGGCTACGGCCTCTACAACGGCAGCCTGACCAGCTGGCGCAACGCCGAGGGCTACCTGCCCGCCCTGATCACCAGCTTCCGCAGCGGGGCAGCCGAGGTCAGCATCACCAATTTCGCCGACGAGTTAAGGCTGAACGGTCACGATTTCGTCGCCGTCTACAGCCGGGTCCGGGTGACCAACACCGGCGATCACACGATCTCCGTCGACCCGCAGCCCACGGCCGGGTTGGTGCCACTCGATCACGCCGGCAACACCGTCCGCGGCCATCGCAGCGTCTCCCACGATTACGCCGTATTTTCCGACCAGTTCGGCGCCAGCGGGCCATACCCGTCGGCCGGTCGGCTGCAGCGCGCCGGCGGCTGGGATCAGCATTACCGGCACATGCGCAGCTTCTGGAACTCCCAGCTCAGCACGCTGACCCAGATCACCTCGCTGCCGGATCCGAGTTTGATCAACGCTTACAAGGCCGGCTTCATCAACACCCAGCTCACCCGGGCCGGTGCGATGCTCAAGACCGGAGTCAACGGCTACGACAAGGAATACTCCCACGACGTGGTCGGCATCCTGGCCAACATGCTGACCCAGGGGTTCCGCAGCGACGGCACCACTACCGCGCTCGACCTGCTGCTGCGGCTGCGGACCGTGGTCGGTACCCAGGCCCAGTACGACGACGGGATCTGGAAGTACGCCTGGCCATGGGCGATCTACCTGCAGAAGACGGGCGATCTGGCGTCGGTCAAGGCCAACTTCCACACCCCGGGACCGACCGGCGACACGCTGGAACCGAGCATCTCCGACAGCGCTCACGCCATCGCCGCCGCCCGTACCGGGCCGGGCGGCATCATGGAGAACACGCCGGACATCGACGCCAACGGCTACTGGACGATCGACAATTACTCGGCGCTGATGGGCCTTGCCGCCTACCAGTGGCTGGCTCAGCAGGTCGGTGACAGCACCGAGTACGCCTGGGCCAAGAGTGAATACCAGTCGCTGCTGGCGGCGGTCAACCGCACGCTCGAACACACCATGGCGACCTACCACATCGACTACCTGCCATGTTCGATGGTCGAGCCGAACGACAACAACCGGTGCTCGAATCCCAAGGATGCCAACTGGGGTGCCCCGTTCCTGTTCGGTCGCTGGGCCTGGGACGGCTACCTGTTCGGAGCCGACATCAGCGGGCCCGGGTACACCCAGATCGATGCCACCTACGACTACGGCTTCGGGCGGTTGCAGGGCATCCTGCCGCCGAACACGCTGGGCGGATACGGCAGCACCGACTACACCACCGGCTACAACGCCGGTTACGGGGAGTGGGGCCTGGCCTCCAACGCTCACCGGGATCAGGGAATTCTCAACTACCAGTTCATGATCGCCAACGCCCAGGGTGGGCCGAACTCGTGGTGGGAGAGCGTGGCGGCGCCGGTCACCAACGACCCGTGGCTCGGCCGGCACCCCTCGGCCGGAGCCGGTGCGTCGCCGCACGCGTGGGGAGCGGCTGATGCCAACCTGGTGCTGCTCGACTCGCTGGTGGCCGAGCGGTCAGACGGCAGCGTGATCGTCGGCCGCGGCGTGCCGAACAGCTGGCTCAGCAGCCGTCGGCCGATCCAGGTCCGCAACTTCCCGGTGGCCGGCGGCCGGAAGCTGTCCATCACCATCAGCTCCCGGCGGAACCGGATCACCCTCCGGCTCGACGGCCACGCCGCCGGTCCGGTGCTGTTCCAGCTGCCGGCCTTCGTCGACAACATCGCCTGGGCCAGTGCCGGCCAGATTGATCAAGCCAGCGGAACGGTCACGCTGTCCGGCCACGGCGGCTGCGGCGTCACCGTCCTACTCAAGCACTGACCGCCCCGGCGCTGGGTCCGGGTCGAGCCGCCCGGACCCAGGGCCGACCCGCCACGCGGTTCAGCGCACGCCGACCCGGACCGCAGCATGCCACCAGTCGGCGGCGCTGAGATTGCCGCGTAAGGACACCTCGTCGTCGGTGGCCCGGTTCCAGACCCAGCGGTACAGGTCGGTGGCCAGGCCGAAGACCGTGAGGTCGGCGTTGCTGGCGGCCTCGCGCCGGACGTCCACCCCGGCCGGCGAGACCCGAATGGTCCAGGAGACGTTGACATCCAGCGGCTCGAGCACGACCGACACCGGCTCGCCGCCGGCCCGCAACCGATCCGGCACCATGCCCATCACCAGCTCATCGACCCCGTCGGCGGCGAACTCCGGCGCGAACTCGGCCACGCCGTAGCCGGCGGCGTGCTCGGCGTCGATGCGGTGGATGGCGGTCTCGTGCGCCTGCCGGCGAGCCCAGAACAGCCGGGGTGAGCGGCAGGCCCAGAGCGTGAACATCGGCTGGTCGTCGGCGGCCTCGCGCAGGGTGACGAGCAACTCGTCCAGGCCGGACAGGAAGAAGGTGATCAGTTGATCTTCGGCCGGCCGGTGGTAGTCGAACCCGTCGGGCGACCCGGTCCGGGCGATCCAGCTGGCCCAGCGATGGATCTTGGCCAGGTGACCGAGCAGCTGGCCCGTGCTCCAACCCGGGCAGGACGGCACGAGGGTATCCAGCGGGCCGTATTCCACGGAGCGGGCCAGGGCGGTTCCGTGATCATGCAGTTCGTCGAGGAACCGGTCGACGTCCATCCCGGGTCAGCCTTGGACGCCGAGGATGGCCGGCAACGTCGCGGTCAGCACGGCCAGTAATTCTTCCTTAGGGATCTGCTGTTCGGGAACCCACGCAATAACCATTTCTTCCACCATCGCCGACCAGCCGCGAGCCAGCAGCCGCTCGGTCGGGCCGTCGGTCAGGCCGAAGACGTCCATGCTGTCGGTGATCCGCTTGGTCAGCACGTCCCGGGTCCGGTCGAAGATCTCCCGCAGCGCGTCGTCGCCGCTGGCTGCCCCGCGGACCAGGGAGATGTAGCCGCGATAGTTGGCGGCCACGTAGTCCACGTAGTGCTCGACCGACTGGGTCAGCCGGGGTATCGGATCCAGCTCGGCGTCCGGGGCGGTGGTCTCCAGCAGATCATCGGCGGCCCGCTGCACAACGGCCCGGTGGAAGTCCTGCTTGTTACGGAAGTAGTGAAACAGCAGCCCGCGGGAGATCCCGGCCTGCTCGGCCAGATCTTCGACCGACAGCTCGTCCAGGGTCCGGGTGGTGAGCATCTGCACGCCGAGTTCCAGCAGCTGCTCGCGCCGGGCTTCCGGGCTGAGCCGAACCCGTTTGGCTGCGGTCATGGCTTCATCTTAGGGTGGTTCTATTGACTCAAATTCAATTAAGTCCTAGCCTGGTCGGCATGACCACGATGGCTGAGGTGTCGGCTCGGGCCGGAACGACACCGCCCGCCCTGCCGGCCCGGGTTCGGATCTTCATCGTCGGGGCGGGCTTCGCCGGCCTCGGGGCGGCGATCAAGCTGCAGGAGTCGGGAGAATTCGACTTCCTGTGCATCGACCGGGGTAGCGAGGTCGGGGGGACCTGGCGGGACAACACCTATCCCGGCGCGGCCTGCGACGTGCCGAGCCAGCTGTACTCCTTCTCCTTCGCGCTGAATCCGAACTGGTCGCATTCCTTCTCCCGGCAGCAGGAGATCCAGCAGTACCTGCGCGACGTGGCCAACTCGGCCCACGTGCTGGACCGGTTCCGGTTCAACGTCCGGTTCGAGGCCGCCGCCTGGGACGCGGACGCCGGGCTGTGGCGGATCGAGACATCGGCCGGACCGACCACCGCCGAGGTGCTGGTGCCGGCGGCCGGCGCGCTGTCCGACCCGAAACTGCCGGCGATCGAGGGCCTGGATCGGTTCGCCGGCCCGCTGTTCCACTCCGCGCAGTGGGATCACCAGCAGTCGCTGGCCGGCCGGCGGGTCGCGGTCATCGGCACCGGGGCCTCGGCCATCCAGATCGTGCCCGAGCTGGCCTCGCAGGTCGCCCGGCTGGAGGTCTACCAGCGCACGGCGCCGTGGGTCATGCCGCGCCACGACCGGCCGTACCGGCGGTGGCAGCAGCGCCTGCTGCGCTACCTGCCGGGCTTGCAGCGGCTGACCCGGATCGGGGTCTACGTCCTGCGCGAGGCCACCGTGCCGATGTTCATCGCGTGGCCGGGCCTGGGCAAGCTGGCCAGCCGGGCCGCGATTGCCAATATCGACCGGTCCATCAGCGATCCGGCCCTGCGGGCCAAGGTGATGCCCCACTTCGATCTCGGCTGCAAGCGGGTGCTGATCTCCAACGACTGGTACCCGGCGCTGGCCCGGGACAACGTGGAGCTGGTGACCGATCCGATCACCCGGATCTCCGAACACGCCGTGATCACCGCCGACGGAGCGCAGCACCCGGCCGATGCGCTGGTCGTGTGCACCGGCTTCCTGCCGACCGAGATGCCGATCGCCGCCCAGATCAAGGGCAAGGACGGCCAGACCCTGAGCGATGCCTGGGCCGAACAGGGCGTGCAGGCCTACAAGGGTGCCGCCGTGGCGGGCTTTCCCAACCTGTTCTTCCTGGTCGGACCGAACACCGGCCTGGGCCACTCCTCGATGGTCTACATGATCGAATCGCAGGTCGCCTACCTGGTCGACGCGGTGCGCACCATGCGCCGGTTCGGGCTGGCCACGCTCGAGGTCCGGCCCGAGCGGCAGGCGGCATGGAACGCCGACCTGCAGCGCCGGATGCGCCGCACCGTCTGGAGCCGGGGCGGCTGCCAGAGCTGGTACCTGGACGCGCACGGCCGCAACGTCACGCTCTGGCCGCGCACCACGTACAAGTTCCGGCAACTGACCCGCCGGTTCGACCTGGCCGCCTACCGCTCGCGAGCAATCGCCGACCGCAACGGAGACAGTGCATGAAGTCCTTCGCCGACAAGGTAGTGGTGATCACCGGTGCCGGTTCGGGGATCGGCCGGGCGCTGGCGGTCAACCTGGCCGGACACGGTGCCCGGTTGGCCCTGTCTGATGTCGACCAGGCCGGTCTGGCCGAGACCGTGGCCGGCCTCGGGCCGGCCACGGTCCGCAGCGACCGGCTCGACGTGACCGACCGGGCGGCGGTGGCGGCCTACGCCGCCTCCGTGGCCGAGGAGTTCGGTGCGGTGAACGTGGTCATCAACAACGCCGGGGTCGCGCTGACCGGGGCGGTCAACGACATGAGCTACGCCGATCTGGAATGGGTCATGGACGTGGACTTCTGGGGGGTTGTCAACGGCACCAAGGAGTTCCTGCCCCATCTCATCCGCAGCGGTGACGGGCACGTCGTCAACCTCTCCAGCCTGTTCGGACTGCTCGGCATCCCCGGCCAGAGCGCGTACAACGCGGCCAAGTTCGCGGTGCGGGGTTTCACCGAGTCGCTGCGGCAGGAGATGTTGATCGCCCGCCTGCCCGTCCAGGTGACCAGCGTGCACCCGGGTGGCATCAAGACCGCCATCGCTCGCAACGCCCGGGTGGCCGCGGGGGAGGATCAGGCCGCCCTGGCCGACTACTTCGACCGCAAGCTGGCCAAGATGACTCCCGAGCGGGCGGCCCGGATCATCGTCGCCGGCGTGCAGGCCGACAAGGCCCGGGTGCTCGTCGGGGCCGACGCCAAGCTGCTGCACCTGCTCCAGCTCGTCCTCGGTGCCCGTTATCAGAACGTGGTGGCCGCGGTCATGCGCAACCGGGTCCCGCAGCGCAAGACCGCGCTGCGATGAGCCGGCTGCCGTTCTGGGTTGTGGCCACCGGGACCTATCTCGGCCAGCGGCCCGGGCTGGGCGGCCCGCTGCCGTTGCGCTGGCGCCGCCGGTGGTTGGACACCATGGCCGCGACCCTGCCGGTGCCGGCCGGGACCGTGACCGAGTGGGTCTCGCTCGGCGGCCGACCGGCACTTCGCGTCACCGTCGGCGCAACCGAGCGCAGCCACGCCATCGTCCACCTGCACGGCGGGGCCTACACCGTCGGATCGCCGCGCAGCCACCGCTCGCTGGCGGCCTACCTGGCGCTGGCCAGCGGGGCGGCGCTGTACCTGCCCGACTATCGGTTGGCTCCGGAGCAGCCCTATCCGGCGGCCCTGGACGATGCCGTCGCCGCCTGCCGTGAGGTGGCCGAGAGACACCGTGCATACGCGATCAGCGGTGACTCGGCCGGAGGCGGCCTGGCCGTGGCCGCCGCCCGGCGGCTGGTCGACACCCGGATCGAGCCGGCCCGGGCCGGTCACCACCCGCAGGCCCTGGGCCTGATCTCGCCCTGGGTCGACCCGGCGGCCGAGCCGACCGGTCGGACCCGGGATCTGGTGGTCAGGGCCTCGTGGGGGCGGGTTTCGGCCGCCCACTACCTCGGCTCGGGCGATCCGGCCGACCACGGTTTCGCACCGGCCCGGGGCAACTTGGCGGACTTGCCGCCAACCCTGGTTCAGATCAACCGGCGCGAGGTGCTCTACGACCAGGTCTCGGCGTTCGCCGGCCTGCTCCGCAGCGCGGGAGTGGACGTCACCGTGTCCGAACTGCCCCGGCTGTGGCACGTCGGACACGTCACCGCCGGCCTGCTGCTCGACGCTCAGCACGCCGTCGACGAGCTCGGCGCGTTCCTGGACCGCCGGCTCCGTGCCGCCCCGCCCCCGCGGGCGGCTGTGCTACGCGCCGAACACTAGAAGCCGGCCTGGCCACTCACAGGGAAACAGCCGCTCAGGGGGAGCCGGTGGCGGCGCGATGCATCGGTACGTGTGGGATGCCGTCCTCCACGAACTCGGCCCCGGCCGGCTCGAAGCCGAACCGGGCATACCACCCGGTCAGGTAGGACTGGGCGTCGAGCACCACCTCGGCCCCGGCGGCGCGCTCGAGCGCCACCGCCATCAGCTGTCCGGCCAGTCCCCGGGAGCGCGCGCCGGCGGCGGTCGCGACCCGGCCGATCCGGTAACGGCCCTCGCTCTCGCGCAGCAGCCGGAGCGTGGCCAGCACCTGCTCCCCCTCGGCGAACCAGAGCTGCAGCGTGCCCGGCTCCAGGTCCCGGCCATCCAGCTCCGGGTAGGGGCAATCCTGCTCGACCACGAAGACATCCACCCGCAGCCGCAGCAGCCGGTAGAGCGTGATCGGGTCGAGTTCGGCGGTGGCTCGGGCGTGGATCGGCACGGCCACCGACGATACCCAGCCGGCCCGAACACAACGCTGACATTCCCTTGCCCGGACGCACACGCCGGCCCGGCATCGTGGTGTGCGTGGTCGTCAGGACCACCCCGCTCCTCGACCGAGGTTCGCAGGCACACGCAGGGAGAGATCGAACATGTTGAAGAAGGTCGTCATCGCCGGCTCCGCCGCCGCAGTCGTGCTGGGGGCCGGAACCGCAGCGCTGGCCGCGTCCGGATCGCCGGCCACGCCGTCCAGCAGCCCATCGGCCAGCTCGAGCACCCAGCACGCTCAGGCCAAGGGCAAGGCCCGGGCCGCGTTGCGGCACGCGCTGCACGCCACCTGGGTCACCCGGGACGGCAAGAACTCCACCAGCTACATCACCCACGACGCGATCCGGGGTGACGTGACCGCGGTATCGGCCAACTCGATCACGGTCAAGGCCGCCGACGGGGTCAGCCAGACCTACGCGGTGACCAGCTCGACCAAGGTGCACAGCCGGGCTGCCGGCAAGGGCACGACCGCGAGCATCAGCTCGGTCAAGGCCGGTGACAAGGCGCTGGTGGCCGGGACCGGCACCACGAGCCTGACCGCGACCCAGATCGTCGACGTCACCAAGTAATCCGGCTCAGGCCGGCAACCGCACGGTGAAGCGGGCTCCGCCCTCGCGGGCGTGGCCCGCTTCGACCGTGCCACCGAGCCGGCGGACCAGGCCGTCGACGATGGCCAGGCCGAGCCCGGTGCCGACCTGGCGCACGCCGCGGTAGCGCTCGTAGAGGACCGAGCGCTGAAACGCCACCGCCAGATCCTCGTCGTGCAAACCCGGTCCCCCGTCCCGCACCTCGAGTGCGACCTGGCCGGGGCCCGGGAAGCAGGCCAGCACGATCGGAGCGCCGGCCGGCGTCACCCGGAGCGCGTTCTCCAGCAAGCCGTCCACGACCTGCCGGACCCGGGCGGGATCGGTCCGGACCAGCACCGGCCGCGGCGGGGCCTCGACCCCGAACGGCACCCCGGCCGCCGCGCACCGGCCGCCCCACACCTGCCCGGCCGCGTGCACCAGCGCGGTCAGGTCGACCTCGGTCAGCTCGATCCGGAACTCCTGCGCGCCCAGTCGAGCCAGGTCCAGCAGGTCGGCCACCAGCCGGTTCAGCCGTTGCGACTCGGTCAGCATGATCGCGCCGACCTCGCCGGCCTGCTCGGGCGGCACCACCCCGTCGGCCAGGGACTCGGCGTAGCCGGTGATCGCGGTCAGCGGGGTGCGCAGATCGTGCGACACCGACAGCAGGAACTCCCGCTGCCGGGCCTCGGAATGGGACAGGGCCGCGGCCAGCGTGTTGACCGCGCTGCCGACCTCGATCACCTCGGCCGGGCCCTGCGGCGCGACCGCGACGTCGCGGTGGCCCGCCGCCAGCGCGTGCGCGGCCTCGGCGGTGCGTTTCAGCGGCCGGCTGATCCGCTGGGCCACCAGCAGTCCGAGCAGCACCGCCAGCGCCACCGCGATCAACAGCGCCCACACGATCCGGCGGATCGCGGCGTCGCCGGTTGCGGTGGCATCGGCCCGGCGCTGCACCAGGGCAATGCCGCCGGCGTTGGTCGGGCGGGCTTCGAGCAGAACCAGGTTCCCGGCCACCCGGCGTTCGGCCGACACCCGGTGCCCGGCCAGCACCGCCGACACGTCGGCCGCGGTCAGCACCCGGCGGACCAACGCGCTGGCGGTGTTCACCTCACCCTGGGTGGTGATCGCCGCAGTGTTGATCTTGAGCACCCGCAGCTGGGCCCGGGCCCGGTTCTGGGCGGTGGTCGGGTTCTGCCCGCTGTTGGCGGTGGTTTGCGCGACGTCAGCCAGTTGCTTGAGGGTGCTGCGGGCGCTGTCGTCGGCGGCCCGGCGGATCAGGTTCACCGCCAGCACCCCGGCCAACAACGCGGTGATCACCGCGATCGAGGCGGCCAGCAGGGAGATCCGTGAGGCGAGGCTTTTCACGGCTCGGCACGCCTCACGCCTTCTCGGCGCTGTAGCCGACCCCGCGCACGGTCCGGATCGGTGAGGCGTCGCCGAGCTTGCCGCGGACCTGGGCCACGTGCACGTCGACGGTCCGGGCCCCGGCGATCGAGGAGTAGCCCCAGACCTCGGACAGCAGCTGGTCGCGGCTGTAGACCCGGCCCGGCCGCCGCATCAGGTAGGCCAGCAGGTCGAACTCGGTCGCGGTCAGCGTCACCTCGGCCTCGCCGGCCCAGACCCGGCGCTGCTGCTGATCGAGCCGGACCGAACCCGCCTGCAGCACCGGGTCGGCCTGGACCGAGCCCCGGGCCCGGCGCAGCACCGAGTTCAGCCGGGCCACCAGCTCCCGGGGGGAGAAAGGTTTGGTCAGGTAGTCGTCGGCCCCCAGTTCGAGACCGACGATCCGGTCCACCTCGTCGTCGCGGGCGGTCACGAACAGCACCGGCGTCCAGTCGTCGGCCGCACGCAGCCGGCGGCACACCTCGACCCCGTCCAGGCCGGGCAGGCCGATGTCGAGCACGACCGCCACCGGCCGGTGCTTGGCCACGGCCGCCAGGCCGGCCGCGCCGTCCCGCTCGACCTGCACCCCGAACCCGGCCTTGGCCAGGTTCAGCCGGATCACCTCGGCGATGGCGGCCTCATCCTCGACGACCAGCACCAGACCGCCCGAGCCGGCCGTACCCGCGGACCCCCGCGCGACATCGCTCACGCCCGCAGCGTACTGAGGCCCGGGTGCTATCCGGTCACCGCAACGTTCGGGCTCGGTAAGGCGAGCCGCCGGTCACACCCGATCGAGCACCACGATCGGGATCTGGCGGTCGGTCTTGGTCTGGTATTCGTCGTAGGCCGGCCAGATCGCGGTCATCAGTGGCCACAGCATCGCCCGCTCCTGGTCGTCGGCGGTCCGGGCCCGGGCGTCGAATTTGTCGGCCGCGACCTGCACGTGCACCAGCGGCTCGGCCTGCAGGTTGAGGTACCAGGCCGGGTGGGTCGGCTTGCCACCCTGCGAGGCCACGATGACGTAGGCGCCGTTCTGCGCGCCGTAGATCAGCGCGGTCCGCCGCCACTCACCGGACTTGCGTCCCTTGGTGGTCAGCAGCAGCGTCGGCACTCCCTGCCAGATGTGCCCCTCGGCGCCGTCGGTCTCGACGTACTTCTGGATGTGCTCATTGACCCAGCCTTGGGGGCTGTCGTGTACCTGAGATGTCATGACCTCACGGTAACCAGTTCAGCCCACCGGCAGCGCGGTGAACAGGCTGCGGGCGAGCACGACCGAGCCGGTGGTCGAGCTCTCCCCGCCGTAGATGAAGATCGAGACCGCCAGATCACCGCGCACCCCGACGAACCAGGAATGACTCTTCGGGGGCACGTCGGTGCCGAACTCGGCCGTGCCGGTCTTGCCCCGGATCTGGCCCGGCAGGTCGTTCAGCGCGTTGTAGGCGGTGGCGCCCGGCATGGCCACCGTCGCCCGCATCAGCTGATTCAGCTTGGTGACCAGGGTCGGGCTCAGCACCGTGCCCGCCTGACCGGGCTGGTTCATCAGCAACGAGGGCGTGATCGGCTTTCCGGTGCTGGCCGCACCGGCGATCTCGGCCATGACGAGCGGTGACACCAGCACCTTGCCCTGTCCGATGGCTTCGGCCGCCTTCTCGGTGCCGGTCGCGGTTGCCGGCATCGAGCCCGAGAAGGCGTCGACCGGTAGCTTCCAGCTCGCACCCAGCCCGAGCGCCTGGGCCGCGCGAGCCATGGTCCCGTCGGGCAGCGCGTCGGCGATGTTGATCGCGCTGGTGTTGCAGGAGTACCCGAAGGCCGCAGCGTAGGAGATGCTGCCGTGGGAGAACTTGTTCTCGTTCTCGAACGTCCGGCCGTTGACGGTGGTGGTGCTCGGGCAGCCGACCTGGGTGTTCGCGTCGTGGCTGCGATTGGCGGTGAAGTCGGCGGCGTAGGTGACGATCTTGAACGTGGAGCCGGCCGGGTACTGGCCGGTCAGCGCGATGTCGCCGGGCGCCGATGCGCTGTTGGACACGGCCAGAACGCGCCCGGTCGAGGGCTGGGTCACGACGATCGAGGCCGGCAGCGTCTGTCCGGCCAGCACGTTGTCGGCCGCTTCCTGGGTAGCCGTGTCCAGGGTCAGGGCGATCGGCTTGGCCGGGACGGCGGCGGCGACGGTGGCCAGCCTGGTGATCAGTGAGTTGTCCGTATTGGCGGCCTGATACACCGAAATCCCTGGCGTGCCGCGAAGCTGCGGATCGAGTGCGAGCTGCAAGCCCGAGGTGCCCACCTGGTCGCCGGCCACGATCTTGCCGCCGCTGCCGTCGATGATCTGCTTGGTCGCCGGCCCGACCTCGCCCAACAGGTCTCGGGCGAAACCCGACTGCGGGGCCAGCAGTTCGGTGCTGCTCTGGAACTGGGTGCCGGGCAGGTTGTAGATCTGGGCCTTGATCGCCTCATAGGCTGGTTGGCGCAGCGTGATGATCGGGACGAACTGGTTCTTCGGGCTGGCCTTGACCGCGCTGACGATCTCGGCCGCCGTGCTGTCCAGTTGTGAGACCCCGGCCAGGGTCTTGGCCAGCGCGCTCAGATCGGTCACCGCGGCCGGGTTGATGCCGACGGTGACGACCGGCGTCGAGCTCAGCAGCGGGTGACCCTTGTCGTCGGTGAGCTCGGCCCGGGTCGGCTGCTGGCGCTTGACCTGCAGGTGGTGGCCGCTGGTCAGGCCGGGCTGGATGTCGCTGAGCTGCCACTGCACGACCCAGGTCTTGCCCTGCTTGACCAGCGGCACGGTGCCGCGGTACTGCCACGGCGTGCTGGTGCCGGGCAAGGTCCAACTGGCGTCGTAGTCGGCGGTGGCCGTGCTGGCCTGGCGATCGGTCAGGCCGGTCACGGTGAAGCGGCCCCTGGCCCCGTCGCCCAGCCCGCCCAGGCTCTTGTCGATCAGCGGCTCGGCCGTGCCGGCATCGGTGGTGGCATCGGCGGCGGCGCTGCCGTCGGCAGCGCCGAGGGCCGACAGGTAGGCCTGGGCGGCAACCTGTTCCGGCGGGGTGTGGTGGTGGCTGCCGCAGCCCGCGAGCAGGCCGGCCACGCAGGTCAGCACGACGGCCAACGGGGTCGGGCGGATCGGGCGCATGGCTCGATTGAACCAATCCGGTTGTGCCAACCTGACACCGGGTGGGAACGGCGGCTTATACCCGATACCTTTGGTATCGGATAACGTGGACGGATGCGAGTTGCCAAGGACGGCCGGTCCGCGCGCTGGGATGCGCACCGGCTGGCCCGGCGGGCCGAGCTGGTCGAGCGCACCGCGGCCTGCGTGGAACAGTCCGGACCCGGTGTCGGGATGGATCAGATCGCCGCGTTCGCCGGCACCTCCAAGGCAGTGTTCTACCGCCATTTCGCGGACAAGGCCGATCTCTACCGAGCCGTCGGCCAGCAGCTGGCCGGCACCCTCGGCGATCAGCTGTCGGCGGCCGTGGCCGGCCAGCGCGACCCGCGTTCGATGATCCGGGCCGGAATCGATGCCTTCCTGGCCGTGCTCGACAAGAACCCGCAGCTGTACCGGTTCGTGGTTTCCAACCCGGTGGTGCAGCAGGCCGGGGGCGACGCGGTGGCCGACTACATCGGCCAGGTCGCGGCCCGGCTGGACGAGTTGATCAGCGCCCTGCCGGCGACCGGCCCCGGGCTGCGCCGGCCCTGGGGCGCGGCCATCGTCGGGATGGTCAAGGCCGCCGGTGACTGGTGGCTCGAGCATCCGGGAGCGATGTCTCGCGCCGAACTGGCCGAGAGCCTGACCGTGCTGTTGTGGGGCGGTCCGGCCGGGCTTCGAGACGCATTGACCGGTACCGAACTGCAGGAGCAACCATGACCGAGATCGCCCCGCTGTCCGCCGACGCCCGGCACGAGCTGCGCCGGCTGCTGGACGGCCCGTGGGTCGAGCAGCGCCGGCTGGCCCGCAAGCTGGCCGAACGCCCGCTGTTCATTCCCGAGGCCGGCCTGAGCATGACCGAGCAGCGCCGGCGCACCCTGGACCAGCTGATGGCGCTGTGCGCCGAGGGCGTCACCGGCCTGGGCTTCCCCGCCGAGTACGGCGGCGGCGGCGACATCGGTGGCTCGATCGTCGCGTTCGAGATGCTGGCGATGGGTGATCTGTCGCTGATGGTCAAGGCCGGCGTCCAGTTCGGGTTGTTCGGTGGTGCCGTGCTGCACCTGGGCAATGCCGAGCATCATCGGCGCTACCTGGCCGAAATCGCCGACGGACGGCTGCTCGGCTGTTTCGCGATGACCGAGCACGGGCATGGCTCCGACGTCGCCGCCCTGCGCACCACCGCCACCTTCGACCCGGCCCGCGACGAGTTCGTGGTGCACACTCCTGACGACGGCGCCCGCAAGGAGTACATCGGTAATGCCGCCGTCGACGGCCGGCTGGCGGTGGTCTTCGCCCAGCTCGTCACGGGCGGTCAGGAGCACGGGGTACACGCGTTCCTGGTCCCCATCCGGGACGAGGCGGGCCAGGTGCTGGCGAACGTCCGGACCGGGGATTGCGGCTTCAAAGCCGGGCTGAACGGCGTCGACAACGGGCAGCTGTGGTTCGATTCCGTCCGCATCCCGCGGGCCAACCTGCTCGACCGGTACGGCCAGGTCGCTGCCGACGGCAGTTATCACACCCCGATCGAGAACAAGACCAAACGGTTCTTCACCATGCTCGGCACGCTGATCCAGGGCCGGGTGAGCGTGGCCGGCGGGGCGGCCAGCGCCACCAAGGTGGCACTGGCGATCGCGCTGGCCTATGCCCAGCGGCGGACCCAGTTCCAGGCTCCGGGTCGCGAGGGCGAAGTGGTGTTGCTGGACTACCTGGCCCACCAGCGCAAACTGCTGCCGGCGCTGGCCAAGACCTACGCCTTGCACTTCGCCCAGGCCGAGCTGGTGCAGACCCTGCACGACGTGTTCGCCGGCGGCGATGACGAGGACCCCCGGCGCCGGGAACTGGAGGCGCGGGCGGCCGGGATCAAGGCGGCCGCGACCTGGCACGCCACCAGCACCATCCAGACCGCCCGCGAGGCCTGCGGGGGCGCCGGCTACCTCGGTGAGAACCGGCTGCCCGGGCTCAAGGCCGACACCGACGTGTTCACCACGTTCGAGGGTGACAACACCGTGCTGCTGCAACTGGTGGCCAAGGAGTTGCTGACCAGCTACCGCGATCACTTCGGCGAACTCGACCTGCTGGGCACCGTCCGCTTCGTCGCCGGGCAAGCGATGGGTACCGCGCTGGAGCGCACCGCGGTCCGGCCGTTGATCGCCCGGCTGGCCGCGGCGGCCGGCCGGGACGAGGATGCGGCCTGGACCGATCGGGGTTGGCAGCTGTCGCTGTTCGAGTTCCGGGAGCGGCACCTGCTGGACGGCCTGGCCCGGCGGCTGCGCCGGGCCGCCGGGGCCGAGGACCCGTTCACCATCTTCAACGACTGCCAGGACCACCTGCTCGCCACCGCTCGGGCCCATGTCGATCGGCTGCTGCTGGAGGCGTTCGTGGAGGGCATCGCCGCCGCCCAGGATGCCGATGTCCGGGCCGTGCTGGATCGGGTCTGTGACCTGTATGCGCTGTCGACGATCGAGGCCGACCGGGCCTGGTTCATCGAGCACGGCCGGCTTTCAGGTGGGCGGACGAAGCAGCTGTCGGCCGAGGTCAACCGGCTGTGCGGCGAACTCCGCCCGCACGCCGCGAGCCTGGTCGACGGCTTCGGCGTGCCCGAGGCCGCGCTCCGGTTGCCGTTGTTGACCGACTGAAATCACTTGACCCTGACGCGACGTGAGGCGCCAGACTCACCGGCATGAAGGTTATCGACGCCTACGAGGTCGGGGAGCTCAGCCGGCGCACCGGAATCACGGTACGAACGCTGCACCACTACGACCAGATCGGTCTGCTGATACCCAGCGATCGCAGCCTGGCCGGCTACCGGCGCTACTCCCGCGAGGATGTGGCGCGGTTGCAACGGATACTGCTCTACCGCGAACTCGGATTCAGCCTGGACCGGATCGCGGCGCTGCTGTCCGGCCAGACCGTGCCGGTCGCGGAGTTGCGCCGCCAGCGGGAGCTCATCGGTGACCGGATCGCCCGGTTACAGGCGATGGTGCGCGTCATCGACAACGAATTGGAGGCCGAGCAGATGGGGATTTCGCTCACCCCGGAGGAGAAG
>Ga0187809_10000062_pt1 | contig 80311 bp, 74 predicted proteins | sample NC_wetland_sal_i_8_FD_132415 | JGI IMG/M metagenome (GOLD analysis project Ga0187809, IMG submission 132415) | Wetland sediment microbial communities from Neuse River Estuary, North Carolina, USA - ASW_4 | ecosystem: Environmental > Aquatic > Freshwater > Wetlands > Sediment | place: USA: North... | reverse complement strand
GCGCCGGCGGTGCGCGCCAGCCGGCGCCCGCGCGACCGGCGCTCCGGGCGGGAACGCGGCCGCACGGCGTCGCGCGCGCGGGCCACGCCCTGCACCACGAGCGTCGCCCCGCACGCCACCGCCACGACGAACACCGTGACGTCCGGCCAGGCCAGGAGCAGCACGCCCGCCGCCGCGGCCGACGCGCCGAGCAGCACCGCCGTCACCCGCTGCTCGTCGTGCTCCCGCAGACCGGCTACCAGCCGGCGGGCGCCGACGAGCACGGCCGCCGCCCCGGCGGCGAAGGCCAGCACGTGGACGGTCGGCCCCGGCCAGGCCAGCACGGCAACCGCGGCCGCGAGCCACACGAGGCCCGTGACCCACCGCCACCACCGGCCGCCGCTGCGCCAGGCGGCGGCGAGGTCGCCGAGGCCCAGCAGCACGAGGGCCACGACGACCCCGACGACGAGCACCGCGAGCGACCGGAACGGATCGAGCAGCAGCACCACGCCGACGACGGCGGCCAGCACGCCCACCGGCACGCCGAGCCAGGGGGCCAGGCGGCCCCGTCGGGCGGCGTCCTTGGCGTCCGCCGGGGTCACCACGTCAGCGTAGGAGCGGGCCCGGCCCCGCGCAGGTCGAGCGGGCCAGCGCCTGCCGTGGGCCGCCGGGCCCTCCCGCCACGGGCCCTCTCAGGCCCCCGGCGCCGTCGCGCGCGCGGCGCCTATCCGGCCGCGATGACCGAGCAGACGTTGCCCGCGGGGTCGGTGAACCACGCGATGAGCGGCCCGCCGCCGCGGAAGACGAAGTCCTCGTCGGTCTCGGCCGGCGTCCCCGCATACCGCTCGAACGGCACGCCGCGAGCGCGGAGCTCGGCCACGGTCGCGGCGACGTCCTCGACCGGGAAGTTGAGGATCGTGAAGGTCGCCGGCACGTGGGCCGGGCCCTTCGGGTAGGCGATCACGTGGTGCCCGTCGCCGAACCGGATCATCAGGATCCCGTGCTCCACCACCGCGTCGAGGCCCAGCACGTCCCCGTAGAACGCCCGGGCCGCGTCCACGTCGTCGACCGAGAAGCCGCTGAAGCTGGTGCCGAGATCGACCATCGCCGCTGACCTCCGTCGGGTGGGCTCTGCGCACCAGTGTGTGGGTGGGACCGTCACCTCGCACGGCCTGGCGGCGCCCCAGGTCGGCCAGGTCCACCGGTCCGGTCGGCTCTCGCCCTCTGATCCGAGACGACGAGTGCCGCGGTGGGCATGCCTCAGTGCCGCGGGGGGGTGCCAACCGACGGAGCACTGACCATCACTAACTGCCTGTGGAGCCGGAGCATCGGGAGCATGCCTGGCGGGCGACGACGAAGGAACAACTTCACACCAGCCATGTCCGCTAGCAAGATCAGCACCACTGGCCGCGCCCCCGCGGCCATCGTTCTTGTCACCACAGGCGCCACGGTCGTAGTCCGCCACTGCGTCAGAAGCCGAACGTTGCCAGCCGCAGACGCGCCTCGGAATGGGTGGGGTGTTCGCATGAGCAAGCCCTGGGAGTCCTTCGATCCGGAAGGTCGTCCACTCATGGGGGAAGTGCTCTACGAGCTGCGCGCTGATCCTGGGTGGCTGCGCGGCCGGCTGGCGCTGTTCCTCGCGATCATCGCGGTCATCCCGCTCGCCGCAGCCGTTGGGGGGGGCGGCGGGCTGGCGGCGTTCCTCATCGCAGGGGCGGTGGCGGTGGTCTGTGACGTCGCCTACGCCACGTGGTGGCGCACGGCGCTCGGCCGTGCCCGGCTGCGGATCACCACCGCAGAGGTCGTGCTGGAAGGCCTTCGAGGAGGTGCCGTGAGAATCCCCGTCGACGACGTCGAGTCGATCGACGTGCTGCCCGGCGCCACGACCACGGGAGCCTTGGGTTCACTGGTCACGGTCATGGTCACGCGGGAGTCTGACGCTGAGACGAGAAGCGCAAGGACCTACCTCCCGGTGGCGGCCCTCAAGGATGTCGACGAGCTCATCGAAGCCGCGCTCGACCGGGCCCCGGGTGCCGAGATGAGACGGCGATACCGGCTGGAGGAGGCCGAGGAGTGAGGCGACGACGAGCCGCCTACCGTGCGTGCAATCACTAGGGTTCGGTCCACGCAGTCTCGGGTGGGCGACTGATGGACCCACTTCCGTTGCTCAAGGTTCACGGCTCAGCGCCCTTGATGCTTCTTCGCGGCAACCAGAAGGCGGCCGCAGAGATGGCCCGGGGCTGCCACGAGGCTGATCTGGCCGTGCGACTTGTCCGAGGACACAAGAGTCGAGCGGTGGATGGGCTCTTCGATGAGTTCGCCGCTGCGCTCCAGTTCCCGTACTACTTCGGCGCCAACTGGGCTGCGGCACGCCCGTTCCACCGATCCCTGAACCGGCCCCTCGTTCCTGAACTCCATGCCGCCAGCCAGCAGTCGAGCTACATCTGCATGTCGACGAAGCGCGAGAAGTGCCCCTGGAACGCCACCGTGATGGTGTCGGTCGGCCCGTTGCGGTGCTTGGCGACGATGAGGTCGGCCTCGCCCGCACGCGGTGACTCCTTCTCGTAGGCGTCCTCGCGGTGCAGCAGGATCACGACGTCCGAGTCCTGCTCGATGGACCCCGACTCGCGCAGGTCGCTGAGCATCGGCTTCTTGTCCTGCCGCTGCTCGGGGCCACGGTTCAGCTGCGAGATGGCGATGACCGGGACCTCGAGCTCCTTGGCCAGGAGCTTGAGCGCGCGCGAGAACTCCGAGACCTCTTGCTGCCGGGACTCGACGCGCTTGCCCGACGACATGAGCTGCAGGTAGTCGATCACGACGAGCTTGAGGTCGTGCCGCTGCTTGAGCCGGCGGCACTTGGCCCGGATCTCCATGAGCGACATGTTCGGCGAGTCGTCGATGAACAGGGGGGCGTCCGAGATCTTGCCCATGGTGGACGCGATCTTGGTCCAGTCCTCCTCGCCCATCTGGCCGGTGCGCAGCTTCTGCAGGTGCACCCGTGCCTCCGCCGACAGCAGGCGCATGGTGATCTCGTTGCGGCTCATCTCGAGCGAGAAGACGACAGACGTCAGGTGGTGCTTGATGGCGGCGGAGCGTGCGATGTCGATGCCGAGGGTCGACTTCCCGATGGCGGGCCGGGCGGCGATGACGATCATCTGCCCGGCGTGCAGGCCGTTCGTCAGCTTGTCGAGGTCGGCGAACCCGGTGGGGACGCCCTTCATGCCGTCGCCGTGGTGGCCGGCGGCCTCGATCTCGTCCACCGTCGCGCCGATGATCTCCGACAGCGGGACGTAGTCCTCGCTCGCACGGCGCTCCGTGACGGCGTACACCTCGGCCTGCGCGGTGTTCACCAGCTCGTCGACGTCGCCGCCGTCCGAGCCGTACCCGAGCTGGGTGATGCGCGTGCCGGCCTCCACGAGCCGGCGCAGGATCGCGCGCTCGCGCACGATGCGCGCGTAGTAGCCCGCGTTGGCCGCCGTCGGGACGGTGGCGATGAGCGTGTGCAGGTAGGGCGCGCCGCCGATGCGGCCGAGCTCGCCGCGCTTGGTGAGCTCGTCGGCCACCGTGATGGCGTCCGCCGGCTCGCCGCGACCGTAGAGGTCGAGGATCGCCTCGTACACGACCTCGTGCGCGGGCCGGTAGAAGTCGTTGCCGCGGAGCACCTCGACGACATCGGCGATCGCGTCCTTGCTGATCATCATGCCGCCGAGCACGGAGCGCTCCGCGTCGACGTCCTGCGGCGGGGTGCGATCAGGCCCTCCCGGGCCGGCCGACAGGCCGTACTCGAGATCTTCGATCGTCACCGGTCCCACCCCTCGCCGTCGTCACCCGTCGTGAACACGTGTTCTACCCGCGGCCTCCGACAGTGCGCCGCGACGACCCCTGAGACCGGCCCCCGGACCGACGACCTGAGCGAGGCTAGGGGCCCGCGGACGTGCGCACAACGGGCGTCGTCCACACCCCCTGTTGACCGCCTGGGGACGCCTGTTGACTGCCCGCGGGTCGCTGTGCACAGGTCGTGGACAGGACTGTGGATACTGGTCGCGCGTAGCGTTCCCGCGGCTCAGCGACCTGCGGCGTCACTGTGCACGGGCTGTGGAACCGAGAAACATGGGTCGAGTTGGCCGGAATTTCACCTGATGGACACATGACGTCCACCATCGACCGGCAGGTGCTGGCGCTCGCCCTGCCGGCGCTCGGCGCGCTCGTCGCCGAGCCGCTCTTCGTGCTCGTCGACTCCGCCATCGTCGGCCACCTCGGCCCCGCGCCGCTCGCCGGGCTGGCCCTCGCCTCGACCGTCCTGACCACCGTCGTCGGCCTGTGCGTCTTCCTCGCCTACGCGACCACCGCCACCGTGGCCCGCCGGCTCGGGGCGCACGACGAGCCGGGCGCGCTCCGCGCCGGCATCGACGGCCTCTGGCTGGCGCTCGCGCTGGGCACGGTCCTGGCGGTCCTCGTCGCAGCGGCCGCGCCGTGGCTGGTGCACGTGCTCGGCGCGACGGGCGACGCGGCACCGCAGGCGGTGACCTACCTGCGCGCCTCGGCACCGGGCCTGCCGGGGATGCTCGCGGTGCTGGCCGCCACCGGCGTGCTCCGGGGCCTGCAGGACACCCGCACGCCGCTGCTCGTCGCGGCGACGGGCGCCGCGGCCAACGCCGGCCTCAACGCGCTGCTCGTCTACGGGGCGCACCTGGGCATCGCCGGGTCCGGCGCGGGGACTGCGGCGACCCAGCTCGCGATGGCGGCCTGGCTCGGCGCCGTCGTGGTGCGCGGCGCCCGACGACACGGCGTGGGCCCGGTGCCGACGGTGCGCGGCGTGCGGGGGTCGGCGCGCGCCGGCGCGCCGCTGCTCGTGCGCACCGCGACGCTGCGCGCGGCGATCGTGCTCACCACGTGGGTGGCCGCCGGGCTGGGCACCGCCACGCTCGCCGGCCACCAGGTGGTCAACGCGGTGTGGGGGCTCACCGCGTTCGCGCTCGACGCGCTGGCGATCGCCGCGCAGGCGCTCGTCGGCCACGCGCTGGGCGCCGGCGACGTCCCACGGGCCCGCGTGCTGCTGCGCCGCACGCTCACGTGGGGTGTCGGCGTCGGCGCGGTGCTCGGCGTGCTCGTCGCCGCCCTCGGCCCGTGGCTCGTCCGCCTCTTCTCGGCCGATGAGCAGGTGCGCCGCGCGGCGGTGCTCGCGCTCCTCGTCGCCGCCGTGTGCCTGCCGATGGCCGGCTGGGTCTTCGTGCTCGACGGAGTGCTCATCGGCGCGGGCGACGGCCGCTTCCTCGCGCGGGCGGGCGTCGCCACGCTCGTCGTCTACCTGCCGGCCGTCCTCGCGGTCCGGGCCTGGGCGCCGGGCGGCCCGGCCGGGCTGGCGTGGTTGTGGGCGGCGTTCGCCGGGCTGTTCCTGGCCTCTCGCGCCGTGACGACGGGCTGGCGCGCCCGGGGTTCCGGGTGGACAGTACCGGGATCGGATTGAGACGAAAGTCCCTTGGCGTTGTGATCGCGCTGTAGCAACGAGGCTCTTGAATCGTGATCCGTCGTTGTGCTGAGGTAACGCAACCGAAACGCTACGGGCCTACCTTGACGCCCAACCCCGACGCTGACGGGTCGGGAACCGGGCCCCCTGGGCGCCCACCAACCACGGAGGTAGCACATGCGCAGATCGACCCCGCGCCTCGCGGGCGTGGCGCTCGTCACGATTGCCGGGCTCGTGCTCGTCGGCTGTTCGGCGAAGTCGTCCGGCGGCACCAGCGGTGGCGGCGCGACCTCGGCGTCGAGCGCGTCCGCATCGGCCGCGGACGCCGGCGGCAGCCTGACGATCCAGCCCCTGGTCCAGGTGGACTCGTCCGGCAAGGAGGTCACCGCCTCGAGCACGACGACGCCGGCGGACCCGGCCGGCGACGGCAAGGCCACCTGCTCGGGCGTCTCGATCGCCATGATGGGCGCCCTCACCGGCGCCAACGCCGCCCTCGGCCAGAACATCGTCAACGGCGTCCAGCTCGCCATCGACGAGCACAACGCGGCCAACGCCAACTGCCAGGTGCAGCTGAAGAAGTTCGACACCGAGGGCGCGCCCGACAAGGCGACGCAGGTGGCCCCGTCGGTCGTCTCCGACTCCTCGGTCATCGGCATCGTCGGCCCGGCGTTCTCGGGCGAGTCCAAGGCCACCGGCCCGGTGTTCAGCCAGGCCAACCTGCTCATGCTCACCCCGTCGGCGACCAACCCGACGCTGTCGCAGCAGGGCTGGAAGAACTTCTTCCGCGGCCTGGGCAACGACAACTCGCAGGGCGCGGCCGCGGCCAACTACATGACCGGCACGCTCGGCTACAAGAAGGTCTGCGTCGTCCAGGACGACTCGGACTACGGCGTCGGCCTGGCCGGGGTCGTCACCAAGACCCTCGGCTCGGCGGCCGACTCCGCGTGCGCGGCCAAGGTCAAGACCGGTGACAAGGACTTCTCCGCCACCGTCCAGCTCGTCAAGAGCGCCTCGCCCGACGCGCTGTACTACGCCGGGTACTACGCCGAGGCGGCCCCGCTGCTCTCGCAGCTGCGCTCGGCCGGCGTCACGGCGGCGTTCGTCTCCGACGACGGCGTCAACGACCCGCAGCTCATCAAGCAGGCCGGCTCCGCGTCCAAGGGCGCCTACCTCACCTGCCCGTGCGGCCCGGCACCGGACGCCTACGCGGCCAAGTACCAGGCCAAGTTCGGCCAGGCCTCCGGCACCTACTCGGTCGAGGGCTACGACCTGGCGACGATCATCCTCAAGGGCATCGACTCCGGCGTGAAGGACCGCCAGGGCATGGTCAGCTACGTCGCCTCGTACGACGGCCAGGGCCTGGCCAAGCACTACAAGTGGGACAGCACCGGTGAGCTCGGTGCCACCACCACCTGGATCTACCAGGTGAAGTGACACCCGCGCGACGGCCCGGGTCCGCCCGGACCCGGGCCGTCGCCGTGTGCCGTCCCGTCGCGCCGGGCCCGCTCCGCCCGCGCGTCCCCTTCAGTCGAGGAGCCCCCTTGAGCGCAGTCCTGGCGGCCGGTCCCGTGCTTGCGGCCGTGAGCAGTCCCTTCGACATCAATGCGTTGGTCAGCAACTTCTGGGCCCTGACCGTCGACGGCCTGACGTACGGCTCGATCTACGCGCTGGTCGCGGTCGGCTACACGCTCGTCTACGGCGTGCTGCGCCTCATCAACTTCGCGCACTCCGAGATCTTCATGCTCGGCATGTTCGGCTCGTACGTCACGCTCTGGCTGCTGGGCTTCGCCCCGAGCGGCAACACGTACGACTATGGCATCGGCCAGACCATCCTCTTCCTCGGCCTGGCGACGATCGGCGGCATGGTGGTCTCCGGGGCCGCCGCCGTGGGCCTCGAGCGCGTCGCCTACCGGCCGCTGCGCCGGCGCGGCGCCCCCGCGCTCGTGTTCCTCATCACGGCGATCGGCGCGTCCTTCGTGCTGCAGGAGTTCGTCCACTTCGTGCTGCCGCACCTGTCCGGCAACAACCTCGGGGGCCTCAACGCGCAGCAGCCCATCCGGCTCGTCGACCCGACCGTGCAGTTCCATATCGGTAGTGCGGAGGTGACGAACGTCGACCTCGTCATCGTCGTCGCGGCCCTCGTCCTCGCCTTCGCCACCGACCGCTTCATCAACGCGACGAAGTTCGGCCGCGGCATCCGCGCCGTGGCACAGGACCCCGTGACCGCCACGCTCATGGGCGTCTCGCGCGAGCGCGTCATCATGCTGACGTTCCTCATCGGCGGCATGCTCGCCGGCGCCGCGGCGCTGCTCTACACGCTCCGAGTGCCCAACGGGATCATCTACAACGGCGGCTTCATCCTCGGCATCAAGGCCTTCTGCGCCGCGGTGCTCGGCGGCATCGGCAACCTGCGCGGCGCCCTGCTCGGCGGCCTCCTCCTCGGGGTCATGGAGCTGTACGGGCAGGCGGTGTTCGGCACCGAGTGGCGCGACGTCGTCGCCTTCGTCCTGCTGGTGCTGGTGCTGATGTTCCGGCCTACCGGCATCCTCGGTGAGTCGCTGGGGAGGGCCCGCGCATGACGACCACCACGGCCACCGTGACCGCTCCGGCCGCGCCGCACCTCGGCGTCGGCGACCGCCTCCGGCTCTGGTGGGACACGCTGCCGCGCCCCGCCCAGTGGGGCATCGGGGTGCCGGGCCTCGTGCTGCTCGCCCTGCTGCCCGTGCTCCGGCTCCCGGTGCTCACCACCGTGGGCACCGACTTCGGCACCGTCATGGCCCAGTTCGCGATGTACGCGCTGCTCGCCATCGGGCTCAACGTCGTCGTCGGCTCCGCCGGCCTGCTCGACCTCGGCTACGTCGGCTTCTACGCCATCGGCGCCTACACGGTGGGCCTGCTCACCAGCCCGGACAGCCCCTGGAACCAGACGGACACCTGGCTGCCCAAGCAGTGGGGCTGGCTGCTCGCGGTGCCCATCGCCATCCTCATCACCGCGGTCTCGGGCCTCATCCTCGGCTCGCCGACCCTGCGACTGCGCGGCGACTACCTCGCCATCGTCACGCTCGGGTTCGGCGAGATCGTCCGGCTGCTGGCGGACAACCTCGACAACATCACCGGCGGCGGCCGCGGCCTGTCCCAGATCGCCTACCCCCAGGTGGCGACGAGCGCCGCGAGACCCACCGGCATCTTCTCCGCCGGCAACGCGACACCACCGTGGAACGCCGGGCTCTGGTGGTACTGGGTGTCGCTCGCGCTCATCGTCGTGGCCCTGCTCTTCGTCGGGAACCTCGAGCGCTCGCGCGTCGGCCGGGCCTGGGTGGCCATCCGGGAGGACGAGGACGCGGCCGAGATCATGGGCGTGCCGACGTTCAAGTTCAAGCTCTGGGCCTTCGTCATCGGCGCCTCGATCGGCGGCCTGTCCGGCGCCCTCTACGCGGGCCAGGTGCAGTTCGTCGCGCCCACCACGTTCAACGTCATCAACTCGATGCTCTTCCTCTGCGCCGTCATCGTCGGCGGCCAGGGCAACAAGCTGGGCGTCATCGTCGGGGCCTTCATCATCGTGTACCTGCCGAACTTCTTCCTCGGCCGCACGTCGCTGCTGGGCATCCCGATCAACGGCAACGACATCGCCAACTACAAGTACCTGTTCTTCGGCCTGGCGCTCATGACGCTCATGATCTTCCGGCCGCAGGGCCTGTTCCCGGCGCGGCAGAAGCTCCTCGCCCTCGGTCGCGGCATGTACCAGGCCGCCCGACGCGCCACGCTCGCCCTCGCCGACGGCACGGCCGACCCGGCACCCGAGCGGGCCGAGGGGGGTGCCCGATGAGCGTCGGCCCGAGCGAGCCGCGCGCCGGCGCGGAGCACGGCGACCAGCACCTCGGCACCGAGGGCGAGTACCTCACGCAGGACTCGGTGGAGGAGGAGTTCCTCCCGGACGGCGGCGTGGTGCCGCAGGTGGCCGTCGACGTCGCGGAGGTCGACCCGGCGCTGGCCGACCCGGAGACCGTCGCGCACCTCGTCGCGCCCGACCGGCGCATCGCCACCGAGGTCGGCGGCGCCTTGCTGCAGATGGACGCCGTCACCATGCGGTTCGGCGGCCTCGTCGCGCTGGACGCGGTCTCGTTCGAGATCAAGCGCGGCGAGATCCTCGGCCTCATCGGCCCCAACGGCGCCGGGAAGACCACCTGCTTCAACACGATGACGGGCGTCTACCGGCCGACGAGCGGGCAGGTGGTCTTCGACGGCCGGCCCATCGGGGCGATCAAGCGCAACCAGATCACCCGGCTCGGCATCGCGCGCACCTTCCAGAACATCCGGCTGTTCTCCGACATGACGGCGCTGGAGAACGTCGTGGTCGGAACCGACGCCCGGCACCGCACGTCGGTGCCCGGCGCGCTGGTCCGCAGCCGCCGGCACCGGGCCGAGGAACGCGACGCGCTCGAGCGGGGGATGGCCCTCCTGGAGTTCGTCGGCATCGGCCGGCGCGCCACGCAGCAGGCGCGCAACCTGCCGTACGGCGACCAGCGCCGCCTGGAGATCGCGCGCGCGCTCGCCACCGAGCCGAAGCTGCTGTGCCTGGACGAGCCGGCCGCCGGGTTCAACCCGACGGAGAAGGCCGAGCTCATGGACCTCATCCGCAAGATCCGGGACGACGGCTACACGGTGCTGCTCATCGAGCACGACATGCGCCTGGTCATGGGCGTGACGGACCGGATCGTCGTGCTGGAGTTCGGACGCAAGATCGCCGACGGGCTGCCGGCCGAGGTCGCCTCCGACCCGGCCGTCGTCGCCGCCTACCTGGGGGTTCCCGACGATGCCACTGCTTGAGCTCAAGGACCTCACAGTCTCCTACGGCCGGATCGAGGCCGTGCGCGGCATCTCGCTCACGGTGGAGGAGGGTGAGCTGGTCACCCTCATCGGCGCCAACGGCGCCGGCAAGACGACGACGATGCGCGCCGTCTCCGGCATCCGGCCGCTGTCGCGCGGGTCGGTGTGGTTCGACGGCCGGGACATCACCCGGATGAAGGCCCACGAGCGCGTCATCGCCGGGATCGTCCAGGCCCCCGAGGGGCGCGGCGTCTTCCCCGGCATGACCGTGCTGGAGAACCTCGAGATGGGCGCCTACGCCCGGGTCTTCAAGACCAAGGCGGAGCACGACGAGACGCTCGGGACGGTGTTCGCGCTCTTCCCGCGGCTCGAGGAGCGGCGTGCCCAGGTGGGCGGCACCCTCTCGGGTGGCGAGCAGCAGATGCTCGCCATCGGCCGGGCGCTCATGGCCCGGCCGCGGCTGCTGCTCCTCGACGAGCCCTCCATGGGGCTGGCGCCGATGATGATCCAGACGATCTTCCGCACGGTGAGCGAGATCAACGCGACGGGCACCACGATCCTGCTCGTCGAGCAGAACGCGCAGCAGGCGCTGTCCCGCTCCGACCGCGCCTACATCCTCGAGACCGGCGAGGTGGTGTCCACCGGCGAGGGCCGTGCGCTGCTGGCCGACCCCGCCGTCAAGCAGGCCTACCTCGGCGTCGCCTGAGCCGCGAGCCACCTGCGCCGGGACGCCCGGCCACGGCCGGCGCCGCACGAGCCCCGGACAGCGGAAGGGCCCCGAGCCGACCGGCTCGGGGCCCTTCTCGTCGAGCTGTCGTCAGGCCGCGACGACCTTGACGGTCACCGTCGCCGACACCTCCGGGTGCAGCCGCACCTGGACCGTGTACTCGCCGACCGCCTTGATCGCCTGGGCGACCTCGATGCGGCGCTTGTCGATCGCCGGGGCGCCGGCCGCTGCCACCGCGGCGGCGATCTCGGTGCTGGTGACCGCGCCGAAGAGGCGGCCCGAGGCGCCGGCCTTGGCCGTCACGACGACGGCCTTCGCCTGCAGCGCGTCACGCGTCGCCTTGGCCTCGTCGAGCGTCGCGATCTCGCGCGCCTTGCGGGCCTTGCGGATCGCGGTGACGTCCTTCTCGGCGCCCTTGGTCCACGGCATCGCCAGGCTGCGCGGCAGGAGGTAATTGCGGGCGTACCCGTCCTTCACCTCGACCACGTCCCCCGCGCCGCCCAGGCCGGTCACCTCGTGGGTCAGGATGATCTTCGCCATGTCGGTGTCCCTTCTCAGCGCGCCGACGACGAGTACGGCAGCAGGGCCATCTCGCGGGCGTTCTTCACGGCGCGGGCGATCGCCCGCTGCTCCTGGACGGACACCCCGGTGACGCGGCGGGCACGGATCTTGCCGCGGTCGGAGATGAACTTGCGCAGCAGCGCGGTGTCCTTGTAGTCGATGACGTCGATCTTCGACGTCTTGAGCGGGTTGCTCTTCTTCTTCGGCTTGCGAACGACGGGCTTGGCCATCGTGGTGCTCCTCAGGATCTAGGAGCCCCGGGGGTGACCCGGGGATGGGGAAGGGGGACTGTCAGAACGGGGGTTCGTCGGAGTAGCCGCCGGACGAACCGCCGGAGGGCGTGGCCCACGGGTCGTCGACCGGGCCCGAGGAGGCAGACGAGCCGGAGCCGCCACCGAAGCCGCCACCACCGCCACCGCCGAAGCCGCCGCCACCACCGGACCGCTGGGTCCGGGTGACCTTGGCCGTGGCGTACCGCAGCGACGGGCCGACCTCGTCCACCTGCACCTCGAACACCGTCCGGTTCTGGCCCTCGCGGTCCTGGTAGGACCGGGAGACCAGGCGGCCGGTGACGATGACGCGGGTGCCCTTGGTCAGCGACTCGGCGACGGACTCGGCCGCCTCCCGCCAGATGGAGCAGCGCAGGAAGAGGGTCTCCCCGTCCTTCCACTCGTTGCTCTGGCGGTCGAACGTGCGCGGCGTCGACGCGACGGTGAAGTTCGCCACGGCCGCCCCGGACGGGGTGAAGCGCAGCTCCGGGTCCGCCGTCAGGTTCCCGACGACGGTGATCTGGGTCTCACCAGCCATGTCAGCTCCTCACACTCGATCGACGACTGCAGCGCACGCTAGCGGCGTGCGGTGACACGCGCGCCACGCTCAGGCCTCGGTGCGCAGCACCTTGGTCCGCAGCACGACCTCGTTGAGGCCGAGCTGCCGGTCGAGCTCCTTGGCCGTGGCCGGCTCGGCGGTGAAGTTGACGACGGCGTAGATGCCCTCGGCCTTCTTCTTGATGTCGTAGGCCAGGCGGCGACGGCCCCAGATGTCGACCTTGTCGACCGACCCGCCGTCGCTCTTCACGACGGTGAGGTACTTGTCGAGCGACGGGGCAACCGTCCGCTCCTCGATCTCGGGGTCGAGGATGATCATGATCTCGTACTGACGCAGGCTCATACCCACCTCCTCTGGTCTTCGCGGTCACGGTCGGTCCGTGACAGGAGGGTCGTGTGCGTCGCGCCGCGCCCCTCGTCGTACGACGAAGGCACACGGCGACGGCTCAGGATAGCGGCCGGTGGACCGCCGTCCCAATCCGCGGGTCAGGGCAGGCGCCGGTGTCAGCCGCCCGCGGCGGCGGTGGACGACGAGGTGGGCTTCGGCGACGGACTCTGCGTCGGCGTCGCCGTCGGGGTGGCCGGCGGGCCCGACGAGACGAGCAGCGTCACGGTGGAGCCAGGGGCCACGATCGTGCCGGCGGCCGGGCTGAGACCGATGACGCGGCCCGCCGTGACCGTCGTCGACTGCTGGTTGGTCACCTGCGGCTGCAGCCCGACCGCGTAGAGCGCGGCGTTGGCGTCGGCCTCCAGGGTGCCCGGGCGGATGTCCGGGACGGCCACCTGGGTCGGCGCCTGCGTCGGGGTGGAGGTCGGCGTGGCGGTGTCGGTCGGCGTCGCGGTCGCGGTGGCCGTCGGCGTGGGCGGGGTGCCGACCCAGGCCGGCGGCGGGAACTGCGTCGTCGCCTTCCACGCCGGCATCGCGAGCACGGGCTTCATGTAGTCGGCCCAGAGCTTGGCCGGCCAGCCGCCGCCCGTCACCTGGTCCTTGGTACCGAACGGCGTGATGGTGTCCATGGACGTGCCGTCGGCGCCGTTCTGGAACAACGCCACCGCGGTGACGATCTTCGGCGTGAACCCGACGAACCACGCGCTCTTGTTCTCCTGCGACGTGCCGGTCTTGCCCGCGATCGGCACGCCGAGCGGCTTGATGTAGGTGTGGCCGGTGCCGATCGACATCTGGACCGGCTGCTGCAGCGCGTAGGTGGTGTCCGCCATGACGTCGGCCGGGAACACGCGCTTCGGGGTCGAGCCGCCCGTGAAGGCCACCGACCCATCAGGGTTGAGCACCTTGGCCACGATGTGCGGCTGCACGTACATCCCGCCGGACGCGATGGTCGCGTACCCGCTCGCCTGGTCGAGGACGTGCACGTCACCGGTGCCGAGCACGTTGGACGCCACGGCGGGCTGCGGGATGGTCACGCCGGCCGCGGCGGCCACCTTGGCCGAGTTCTCGGGCCCGACCTTGAGGTTGAGCGCCGCGTACACGGTGTTGACCGACGCCGCCGTGGCGGTGAGGAGGTCGATGTTGCCGAACTGCTCGTTGCCGAAGTTCGAGACCTTCTTGGTGCCGCTGTCCCACCCGGGGAACGTCTGCGGGCTGCGGCCGTCGAACGTCGTCTTCAGCCCGATGCCCTGCTGCAGCGCAGCGATGAGCGTGTAGGCCTTGAAGGTGGATCCGGGCTGGATCTTCTCGAACGTCACCGTGTTGCGGGCGTCCTTGAGGTAGTCGGGCCCGCCGTAGAGCGAGACGATCCCGCCGGTGGCGGGGTCGAGCGACGTCACGCCCACGCGCAGCAGCGGGCTGGGCTTGGCGCCGGCGAGCTTTCCGGACGTCAGGTCCCCGACCGCCCGGACCGCCTCGTCCTGCACCGACTTGTCGATGGTCGTGACGATCGTGTAGCCACCACGGTTGATGTCGTCCTGCGACAGGCCCGCGTCCGCCTGCAGCTCGTCGACGACCATCTGCAGCAGGTAGCCGTCGGTGCCCTGGAACGTGTTGCCCGGGTGGTAGGGGATCGTCGCCGGGAACTGCAGCGTGGCGCGGGTCGCCTGGTCCAGGTAGCCGTACTTGACCATGGCGTCGAGCACGAGGTTCCAGCGGACCTTCGCCTTGTCCGGCGAGACGGCCGGGTCCCACGCGCTGGGGGCGGGCGTGATGCCGACGAGCAGCGCCGCCTGCGACAGCGTGAGGTCCTTGGCGTCGACGCCGAAGTAGGCCTGCGCGGCGGCCTGGGCGCCGTAGGAGTCGCGGCCCAGGTAGATCGTGTTGAGGTAGCGGTCGAGGATCTCGTCCTTCGACACGGTCTTCGAGATCTTCAGGGCGAGCATCGCCTCGCGGAGCTTGCCCAGGTAGTTCGTCGTCGTGCGGCCGATGAGGTAGTTCTTCACGTACTGCTGCGTGAGCGTCGAGGCACCCTGCTGCGACCCGCCCGTGACGTTGTTGACGACCGCACGGACGATGCCCTTGAGGTCGATGCCCGAGTTCTCGTAGAAGGTGTGGTCCTCCTGGGCGACGAGCGCCTCACCCATGTACTTGGGGATGGTGCCCAGGGGCACGATCTGCCGGTTGACCTGCGCGAACTGTCCCATCTGGGCGCCGCGTGAGCCGTCCGCCTGGTTGGCGAAGTAGACGGTCGACGCCTGGTACCCCACCTGCGCGTTCGGGGGCGGCACCTGGAGGAACCAGTACATGCCGAACAGCGCACCGAGCCCGAGGAACGCGACGCCGAGCGCCCCGCCGAGCAGGAAGCGCCACGACGGCAGCCACCGCCGCGCACCGGTGTAGCCGCGGCGCGGGTAGTCGACGAGGCGCCGCTTGCCCGCCGGTGCACCGCGTCCCTTCGTCGTGCCGCGTGCCCGCGCCGGCCGCGGTGCCGGCGTGCCACGCGTGCCGGCGGCCGCTCGGGTGGGGACGGGGCGCCCCGCACCCGCCGGGCCACGGCCGGCGGACGACGAGGCCCGCCGCGGCGGCGTGGGATGCCCGCTGCTGCCTGACACGCGAAGGGACCTCCTGCGGATGGGGAAGGCGCGCCGGCAGACGGCCGTGCGCGCCGCGCGGATCAGTATGGCCGAGGCACCTGGGCCGTCCCGCGACCCACGCCCGGGGCCCCGTGACCTTCACACGATCGGCACCGCTCCGCCGCGGGCGACCGCCGGGACTTGTGCCCGACACATCGAGCGGACATACTCCCCTGATGTATCGCCGTGATACATCGACAGAACCGGGGAGGTGCCGTGCGCGCTCGTTCCGACGTGCTGGAGCCGGCCATCCTCGGCCTGCTCGCCGGCTCGCCCATGCACGGCTACGAGCTGCGCAAGCGCCTCAACCTCGTGCTCGGCTCGTTCCGGGCCCTCTCGTACGGCTCGCTCTACCCGTGCCTGCGTGGGCTCGTCGAGCGCGGCTGGATCACCGGCGCCGAGTCCAACGCCACGACTGACCGGGCGCTCGCCAGCCATCGCGCCAAGATCGTGTACCAGCTCACGGCGGACGGCAAGGAGCACCTCGCGGAGGTGCTGGCCTCGTCGGGCCCCGCCGCCTGGGAGGACGAGAACTTCGACGTCCGGTTCGCGCTCTTCGCGCAGACCGACGCCGAGACGCGGCTGCGCATCCTCGAGGGGCGGCGCACCCGGCTGACCGAACGGCTGGAGACCATCCGGCAGTCCTTCGCCCGCACCCGCGAGCGCATGGACGAGTACACCCTCGAGCTGCAGCGCCACGGCCTGGAACAGGTCGAGCGTGAGGTGCGCTGGCTCGACGGGCTCATCGACAACGAGCGCGGCGTCGCCGACGCTCGGAACCGCAGCGCCGACCAACCGGCCGGTGCGACCCCCCACGCCGAGGACACGGCCCCGGCGGGAACATCACCGAAGAAGGAGCGAGGATGACCGCCATCCGCGTGGCCATCGTCGGCGTGGGCAACTGTGCCTCGTCGCTGGTCCAGGGCGTCCAGTACTACAAGGACGCCGAGGTCGGCAGCAAGGTGCCCGGCCTCATGCACGTGCAGTTCGGCCCGTACCACGTCCGTGACGTCGAGTTCGTCGCCGCGTTCGACGTCGACGCGAAGAAGGTCGGGTTCGACCTCTCCGAGGCCATCAACGCCTCGGAGAACAACACGATCAAGATCGCCGACGTCGCGCCGACCGGCGTCATCGTCCAGCGCGGCGTGACCAACGACGGCCTGGGCAAGTACTACAAGGAGACGATCGAGGAGTCCGACGCCGAGCCCGTCGACGTCGTCCAGACGCTCAAGGACCTCAAGGTCGACGTCCTCGTCTCCTACCTGCCGGTGGGCTCCGAGGTCGCGGACAAGTACTACGCGCAGTGCTGCATCGACGCCGGCGTCGCGATGGTCAACGCCCTGCCCGTCTTCATCGCGTCCGACCCCGAGTGGGCGGCGAAGTTCGAGGCGGCCGGCGTGCCGATCGTCGGCGACGACATCAAGTCGCAGGTCGGCGCGACGATCACGCACCGCGTGCTCGCCCGGCTCTTCGAGGACCGCGGGGTCATCCTCGACCGGACGTACCAGCTGAACGTCGGCGGCAACATGGACTTCAAGAACATGCTCGAGCGCGAGCGCCTGGAGTCCAAGAAGCTCTCGAAGACCCAGTCGGTGACGTCGAACCTCACGGACGGCCCGCTGTCCGGCAAGAAGGCGGACCGCAACGTCCACATCGGCCCGTCCGACTACGTCGCGTGGCTCGACGACCGCAAGTGGGCGTACGTCCGCCTGGAGGGCCGCGCGTTCGGCGAGGTGCCCCTGAACCTCGAGTACAAGCTCGAGGTGTGGGACTCCCCGAACTCGGCCGGCATCATCATCGACGCGATCCGCGCCGTGAAGATCGCCAAGGACCGGGGCATCGGCGGCGCGATCCTGTCGCCGTCGACCTACCTCTTCAAGTCCCCGCCGGTGCAGATGGAGGACACGGCCGGGCGCGCCCAGCTCGAGGCCTTCATCCGCGGCGAGGTCGAGCGCTGACCTGATCTCGACCGCGGCCGCCGGCAGGCGGCACGCGCGCTGATCGGCTCGTCGAGGGGCCCGGTGACTTCGGTCGCCGGGCCCCTTCGCGTCCCCGGGACGCCGATCCCGGGCAAGGGGGCACCTGCGCCTCTCCGATACTGGGGAACATCCGTCGCGCCGGGCGTGACGGATGTTCCCCATACGGAAGTCGGCGGGCCACCGCGGACGCGTCCCGCGCCTGTGGACGGTGGGCGGCGCGCGATCGTCGTCCCGGGCAGGGTGCCGGTGTGCCGCCGCCCGCCGTCGAGAAGCTGCCCGGGGTTCGCGCGCTGAGCGAGCCCCACCGCACCCGCGCGATCCGTCAGGACGGCGTGGCCACCACCTCGCAGCTCACCGAGTGGGGGGCGTCGCGGTCCCTCGTCGCGAGGCGCGTCGTCGACGGCGAGTGGCAACGGCTCTACCCAGGGGTGATCGCGCTGCAGTCCGGGCCGGTGTCGTGGCGGCAGCAGGCACGAGGCGCCCTCCTCTACGCGGGGCCCGGAGGGGCGCTCTCCCACCGCGCCGCCGCGTTCCACCGCGGGGTGCTGCCGGTCCCGGGGCCCACGCTCGACGTCACCGTGCCGCACGCGCGCCGGGTGGATCCGCAGCCCGGGCTCGTCGTGCACCGCACGAGGCGCATGCCGTGGGCCGGCGGCGCGCTTCGGGCGGTCGACGAGGAGGAGGCGGTGCTCGGTCTCGTCGCCGAGGCTCGGGGGGACGACGAGCTCGTCGGGCTCGTCTGCGATGCCGTGCGTGGAGGCGCACGCCCGGAAGCCCTCGTCTCCCGCGCAGCCCAGCTCCGGCGACTGCGCAACCGAGCCTTGCTTGCGGAGGTCCTCGGCGCGGTGGCGGACGGCGTCGAGTCGCCTCTGGAGCACCGCTTCCGAAGGGACGTCGAGAACGGGCACCGGCTGCCCCGAGCGGTCGCCCAGAGACGCGAGCGGGTGGCCGGCCGGTGGATTCGCGCCGACCGGGTCTATGACGGGTTCGGTGTGCGCGTGGAGCTCGACGGTCAGCTCGCGCATCCGTTCGGCACCACCGACGACGACGTGTGGCGCGACAACGCCGTCCTGCTGACCAGCAGGGACATCACCCTGCGGTACCGATGGCGGCACGTCGTGGCGACGCCCTGCGCCGCGGCGATCCAGGTGGCCACGGCGCTCCGCGCCCGCGGATGGACGGGCCGGCCGTGCCCGTGCCGTCGGCCCGACTGCCCACTCGGCCGCCCATGAGCCGACCGGCAGGCGCGTCGGCTCAACGGGCGACCACCCAGGTCAGGGTCGTCTGCGTGGCGACGCCCAGCGGGTCGGGCGCCGGCGCGAGCACCGTCGGCGACAGGTCCGGCGCCAGCCGGGTCAGCGACGGCGGCGTGATCCGCGCCGCGCAGCCGGCCGACGCCGCGACGTCGAGGTTCCCGCCGGCCGCAGCGAGCTGGAACGTGTCAGAGCCCTGCGGCACGGGCACCTGCCGCAGCCCGGAGCCAGACCACTCCCACACGCTGTTGGGGCACACGTCGCCCATCGGGATCACGGCGTCGAGCGTGTACGCCGGGAACGCGATCGTGCCGGGCCGCACGGTGACACCGACGACGCCGGTGAGCGCGAACGGCTGCCCGACGCCGAGCGTCGTCAGCGTCGTGCGTGCCGAGGTGTCGACGTCGACCTGCACCAGCCGCGGGTTGCGCTGGACGATCGGGTCGGGTCCGGTGTGGTCGAAGCACGAGACCAGGACGGATCGGTCGTCGAGCCAGCCGAGGAGCGCGCACTCGCCGCCGGGCACCGCCAGGTCGACGGTGCTCCGCGCGCCCGTCGCCACGTCGAGCACGACGACCGAGGCCGCGGTCGGCGCCAGCGCGGCCACCCGGGTCTGGGACGGGCTGACCCGTGGCTTCGTCCAGTGGTCGCCCAGCTGCCCGACGAGGCGCGGGGACCCGCTCTCGGGCACGGCCCACAGCCGGACCGGGCCGGGGTCGAGGTTCGCCGTCCACAGGGTGGTGCCGTCGTCGAGCCGCGCCTCGTAGACGTGGCCTGCCGGCAGCGCGAGGTCGTCACGCGTCAGGGCGCCGGTACGCAGGTCGATCCAGCCGGTGACGCCGCCGTCCACGCCCGACGGGCCGTAGCTGACGCGGGCACGCGAGTCGCCGGCGTGCCAGTCGAGGAGCTCCACGGACTGGTCGGCCGGCAGGTCGACGAGCCGGTAGCGGGCGCCGTCCGGCGCGATGGCGATCATCGCGTGCACCACGGTCGCGGAGCTCGCGGGGTCGGCGGGCGCCGAGCGGTAGGCCGCCAGCACCCAGCCGGGGCCGGTCGTGGCAAGCAGGCCGTCGGGTGCCGGCAGGGTCGTCGGGAGGCCCGGCGAGGCGGTGGGGGGCACCGCCGGACCGGCACTGGTCGTCGGCCCGGTCGTCGGGGTCGGCGTGGGCGTGGGGCTCACCGACGTCGAGGGCGTGTGCGCCGGCGGCGCCGGCGACCGGTCCACGTGAGCGCCGAGCCATGCGCCTGCCACGACCGCGCCGGAGGCCGCGATGCCGACGCCGGCCTCCACGGAGTGCCGCACGATGCGCCGCCGCCGGATGCGCGCCCTGGTCAGTGCGAACGCCGCGGGCGTCGGCAGCAGGCCGGTCAACGCGCGGGCCCGGTCGTCGACGGCGTCCGCGAGCAGGTCGGCGATGTCACGAGTCACGGCGATCGTCCTCCTTCACCAGCACCACCGGGGTGCGCTCCGGCGGCACGGCCGCTCCCAGGACACGCGTCAACGTCGCCATCCCGTCCGCGACGTACCGCTTCACCGAGCCCTCGGACAGGCCGAGCACCCGCGCCGTCTCGTGGACGGAGAGGTCTTCGAGGTGCCGCAGCACCACGCAGGCGCGCTGCCGGGGCGAGAGCAGCGCCAGCGCGCACTCGACCGATCCCGGCAGGCCGCCCTCGTCGGGCGCCGCGGTCGCGTCGTGGGCCACCCGGCCGAGCGCGACCCGTTCGCGAGCGCCCTTGCGCGTCCGGTCGACGAAGCGGCTGGCGATCGCGCGGCGCACGTACTGCTCCGCCTGCGCCGCCGTCTCGAACCGCGCGCGCCCTCCGAAGGTCGCCACGAGCGCGTCCTGCACCAGGTCCTCGGCGTCCGCACGCGAGCGCGTCAGCAGCAGCGCGCGGGCCACCAGCTGGGGGTAGCGCTCGCGGGCCACCACCTCGAGCATGGGCTCCCAACCGGCCACCTCGCGCCTCCCCTCATCGGAAGAACGCCCGGCACCCCGCGTGGGGTTGTCCCCAGTGTCCCTGCGGCGGGTGGGCTCAGCGAGGGACCTACCATCGCCGCATGTCCCTGGAGACCGCCCGCGCCCACCTGGCCGGCTACGGCCGCGGCGACGACATCATCGAGACCGCGCAGTCGTCGGCCACGGTCGAGCTCGCGGCCGCGGCGCTGGGCGTCGCGCCGGAGCGCATCGCCAAGACCCTGAGCTTCCGGGGCGCCGAGCCACAGACCGCGATCCTCGTGGTGGCCGCCGGTGACGCGCGCGTGGACAACGCCGCCTTCAAGGCTGCGTTCGGCCTCAAGGCCCGCATGCTGGCCGGCGAGGAGGTCCCGCTCCTCACCGGGCACGAGCCGGGCGGCGTGTGCCCCTTCGGCAACCCGGCGGCGGCGACGGTCTACCTCGACACGTCACTGCGCCGCTTCGGCACCGTCTTCCCCGCGTGCGGCAGCGCCGCGTCGGCCATCGAGCTGACCTGCGACGAGCTGGCCCACCTGGGCCGGGCGGCCGGCTGGGTGACGGTGACGACGATCCCCGGCTAGGTCCCGAACCGGTCCGGTCCCCGGGCGGGGTGTCCGCGCGGGGGTGCGACCCACCACCTTCGACCCCATAGCCTGGGCGGGTGCAGGTGATCGCCGACCTCAAGGCGCTCTGGCCGCTCGTCGGGTTCCGGCGGCTGCTGGCCGTGCGGCTCGTCAGCCAGGGCGCGGACGGCATGTTCACCGTCGGCCTGGCGACCTTGTTCTTCTTCTCGCCCCAGAACGCCGCCACGGCGGGTGCCGTCGCGGCGGCGTTCGCCGTGCTGCTGCTGCCGTTCACCATCGTCGGGCCCTGGGCGGGCGTGCTGCTCGACCGGTGGCGCCGCCGGCAGGTGCTCGTCGTCGGCAACCTCGTCCGCACCACGCTCACCCTGGTCCTCGCCCTGCTCATGGTCACGGCCGGCGTGGGCCCGGCGGTCTACGTGCTGGCGCTGGCGACCCTCAGCGTCAACCGGTTCCTCCTCGCGGCGCTCTCCGCGTCCCAGCCCAAGGTCGTGGCCGGCGAGCTGCTGCTCACCGCGAACTCGGTCGCGCCGACGCTGGGCTCGGTCGCCAGCTTCGTCGGGGGCGGGATCGGCGCCGGGCTCAGCCTGGTCATGGCCGCCGGGCGGGGTCGGGACGCGGTGGCGCTCGTCGTCGCCGCGGTGCTCCAGGCCGGGTCGGCCACCCTCGCGCTACGCCTGGGCCGGGACCAGCTCGGGCCCGACGAGCCCAGCCGGGTGCCGGTGCGGCGGGCCCTCGCCGTCGTCGGCCGGGACCTCGCGGACGGCGCCCGGTACCTCGTCGCCCGCCGCACGCCCGCGCAGGCCCTCGGCGTCATGGCGTGGCACCGGCTGCTCTACGGGGTGGTGCTCATGGCGAGCATCCTCATCTCGCGCAACCTGCTCAACGACCCCCACGACCTCACCGCGGGGATCGCGACGTTCGCGACGATCGTCGGCGCGACGGGCGCCGGGTTCTTCGCCGCCGTGGTGGTGACGCCGGTGGTCTCGCCGCGGCTCGGCGGGCCGCACCGCTGGATCGTCGTCTGCCTGCTCGTCGCAACCGTGTCGCAGGTGCTGCTCGTCGTCGACGTGACGCTGCCGTGGGTCATCGCGGGCGCCGTGGTGCTCGGATTCGCGGCGCAGGCGGCGAAGATCGCGGTCGACACCATCGTGCAGCGGGACACCGCGGACGCCTTCCGCGGTCGGGCGTTCGCGCTCTACGACGTCCTCTACAACGCGGCGTTCGTCGGCGCGGCCGCGTTCGGCGCCGTGGCGCTGCCGGACACCGGCTGGTCGCGCGGCGCGTTCGCCGCGCTCGCCGCGGCCTACCTGCTGGGGGCGCTGCTCTACTGGCGCGCGCCCTCGTCGCCCGTCGCGGCGGCCGACGAGCGGGCGCCCCACCACGCGAGCAGCTCGGAGGTCGCGGCCTCCTGACCGAGCGGGCCGCGCTCCATCCTCAGCTCAAGCAGGTAGCGGTAGGCCTCGCCCACCTCGCGGCCCGGCGGGATGTTCAGCAGCGCCATGATCTGCGAGCCGTCGAGGTCGGGCCGCACGGCCGCGAGCTCCTCCTGCTCGCGCAGCCGCGCGATGCGCTCCTCGAGGTCGTCGTACGCCCCGGCCAGCCGCGCCGCCTTCGCGCGGTTGCGCGTGGTGCAGTCCGACCGCGTCAACCGGTGCAGCCGCTCCAGCAGCGGGCCGGCGTCGGTGATGTACCGACGCACGGCGGAGTCGGTCCAGCCGGACTCGCCGTAGCCGTGGAACCGCAGGTGCAGCTCGACGAGCCGCGCGACGTCGTGGATCGTCGCCTTGTCGAACCGCAGCTCCGCGAGCCGCTTGGCGGCCATCTTGGCGCCCACCACCTCGTGGTGGTGGAACGAGACGCCGCCGCCCGCCTCGAAGCGGCGCGTGCGCGGTTTGCCGATGTCGTGCAGCAGGGCCGCCAGGCGCAGCACCAGGTCGGGGCCGGGCACGGCGCCGTCCGGCCCGGTCTCCAGGGCGATCGCCTGGTCGAGCACCGTGAGCGTGTGCTCGTAGACGTCCTTGTGGCGGTGGTGCTCGTCGATCTCCAGGCGCAGGGCGGGCAGCTCGGGCACGACGAGGTCCGCCAACCCGCTGTCGACCAGCACCTGCAGCCCCGGTCGCGGCCGGTCCGCGAGCAGCAGCTTGGACAGCTCGTCGCGCACGCGCTCGGCCGAGACGATCGCGATCCGCTCCTTGAGCGCGCCGATCGCCGCGAACGTCGCGGGCTCGACGTCGAACCCGAGCTGCGCCGCGAACCGTGCGGCCCGCAGCATCCGCAGCGGGTCGTCGTCGAACGACTGCGTCGCCGCGACCGGGGTGCGCAGCACGCGCCGTGCCAGGTCGCCCAGGCCGTCGAACGGGTCGACGAACTCCAGCCCCGGCATCCGCACCGCCATCGCGTTGACGGTGAAGTCGCGGCGGGACAGGTCGCCCTCGAGGGTGTCGCCGTAGACGACCTCGGGCTTGCGCGACGTCGGGTCGTAGGCGTCCGTGCGGTACGTGGTGATCTCGACGACGACGTCCGGCGAGCCGTGCCGGCCGAACCGGCGCGCCCCGAGCGTGCCGAACCGTTTGCCGACGTCCCAGTGGGCGTCGCCCCAGCCGGCCAGGAGCGCCTGCGTCTCGTCGGGCGTGGCGGACGTCGCGAAGTCCAGGTCGGCGCTGCGCCGCCCCAGGAAGGCGTCCCGCACCGGACCGCCGACGAGCGCGAGCTCGTGCCCGGCGGCCGCGAACCGTCGCCCGAGCTCCAGCGCGTCGGGTGCCAGCTGGACGAGGCCGGCGACGGCGCGGCGGCGCAGGGCATCCATGGGGTCGTCGGGCGGCACCGGAACAGCCTGCCAGACACGCGGGGGTCCGAGGCCAGTCACGTGACTCGTTACAGTGTCGGCATGCCCAGCGGTGACAGCGGTCCGGAGCGGGTACCCGCGCCGCCGGGGGGCCACCGGCTGCGGATCGAGCCGGTCGAGGTGCCGGCCGCTGCGGGCGGCCTGCCCATCGTCGACGAGACCTCCGCGGGCGGCCTCGTGGTGGCGCAGCACGGCGGGGTCCACGTCGCCGCCGTCATCGCGCGCCGCAACCGTGCGGGTCGCCTCGAGTGGTGCCTGCCCAAGGGCCACCTCGAGGGCGACGAGACGCCCGAGGAGGCCGCGGTCCGGGAGATCGCCGAGGAGACGGGCATCCAGGGCGAGGTGCTCCGCCGGCTGGGCGTCATCGACTACTGGTTCAGCGGCGAGGACCGCCGGGTCCACAAGGTGGTGCACCACTTCCTCCTCGGCGCCCTCGGCGGCGAGCTCACCGTCGCCGGCGACCCGGACGGCGAGGTGGAGGACGTCGAGTGGGTCCCCGTCCTCGCACTGCCGGAACGGCTGGCGTACCCGAACGAGCGGCGCCTCGCCGAGACGGCCCACACGGCGCTCACCGAGTCGCCGTGACCGGTCTGCGGCACCGCCTCACCGGGGTCGCGCTGGCGCTGCTCGCGAGTGCGTCGCCGCTCGTCGCGGCGGCCCTGCCGGCGGGCGTGCCCGGCGGCCCGACGAGCGCCGGGGCCGCCACCACCGCCGTCCAGCCGGCCGCCGCCCGCGCGCCCGCGGCACCCGCCGCGCCCATCGTCGCCGTCCAGATCGACAGCGTGAGCCCCACCGTGCTGGAGCCGGGACAGGACCTCACCGTCACCGCGACGCTCACCAACCAGACCGCCAAGCAGCTCGACGGGGTGTTCGCCGACCTGCGCCTCAACCGCTTCCGGCCGGCCTCGCGCGACGATCTCGAGGGGTGGGTCACGGGCTCGAGCGGGGCCGTGGGCACCTGGGTCGTCAACACCGGCTCGCTGTCGATCCCACCGGGTGGGCAGACCACCGTGACGCTCACGCTGCCGGCCTCCGGCGTGAAGCTGTCCACCTTGGCCGGCTCGTGGGGCCCTCGTGGCCTGGCCGTCGAGGCGGTCATGGGGGGCTCGCGGGTGGGCATCCAGCGCACCTTCCTCCTGTGGATGCTCGACCAGGTGGTGCCCCAGGTCCAGGTGGGCCTCGTGGCCCCCGTCACGGGCACGTCGGGTGACCTGGCAGCGCTCACGCAGGCCACGGGTCAGGGCGGCCGGCTCGGCGCGCTCGGCGCCCTGGCGCAGGCCGAGCCCGACGTCGAGATGGCGGTGGACCCCGCGCTCCTCGCCACCGCGACCGCGGACGGCGGCGGCGCGAAGGCGTGGGCCCAGCAGCTCACCGCAGCCTTGGCCCGCCGGGACACGTTCGCGCTCCCCTGGGGCGACCTCGACCTGAGCGCCGTCGCGCACGCCGGGCGGCCCGAGCTGCTCTCGGCGGCCATGGCGCTGTCCGCCTCGTCGGACCTGGCCGGGATCAACGCGCGGAACGACGTCGTCTGGGCGCCCGACGGCGCGCTCGACCAGCCGACGGTCGACGCGGCGGCGGCGGCCGGCGCACGGGCGATCGTCGTGGGACCCACCACGCTGCAGCCCGACAAGGGCGCGGCGACCGCGCCGGTGGCGCTGGGCACCGGGCACGGCTCGGTGGCGGCGCTCGTGCCGGACGGCGTGCTCACGGACCTGTTCACGGCGCCCGACGACGTGGAGGCCGGCGCCACGACGGCGACCACCGTGCAGCGCCTGCTCGCCGAGCTGGCCGTGCTGGCGCACGACGGCAGCACCCGGCCGCACGACGTGCTCATCGCCCCCGGCCGGTCGTGGACTCCCGATCCCGCGCTGGTGAGCGCGCTGATGGACGCGCTGCGCTCCTCGCCGTGGAGCCGGATCGTCCCGGTGAGCGCGCTGCTCGGGGCGGAGGACGAGGGCACCCCGCGCGCGGCGCTCGCCGCGCGCGCCGTCGACCCCGGCGAGCTCGCACCGGGCGAGGTCCGGGCGCTGGCCGACTCGCGCGACGCGACGATCGCCTTCGCTCACGCGATCGGCGACGGCGGCACGCTCACCGCCGGTCTCGACCAGACGGTGCTGGCCCCCCTGTCGGTGGCGTGGCGGGCCGACCCCACCGGCCGAGAGGCGCTGGTCCAGAAGGCGCTCGCCACCACGACGGCCGCCCGCACCGGGCTGTCCCTGAGCGGGCCGCCCAGCCTCAACGTCATCTCCGCCGACGCGCCCGTGCGGTTCGTCGTGCACAACGCGCTGAAGGTGCCGGCCACCGTGTCCGTCGCGGTCGCGCCGCACAAGGCCTGCCTGCAGCCCGTGCGCAGCGACACCATCACCGCCGACCCGGGCACGGACACCCCGGTGGTGGTGCACCTCACCGCGATCGCCAACTGCGACGTCCAGGTCGACGCCCGGCTCGTCGGGCAGGACGGGACCACCGTCAGCAGCACGGTCGGCTTCTCCGCCCGCGTGGCACCCACCATCGAGAACGTGGGCACGGTGGTGATCGGGGCGCTGCTGGCGCTCGGCCTGGTGCTGGGCATCGTGCGCACGGTGCGGCGCGGCCAGTCCGCCCGGCGCGGCGACCGGCACGTGCCCGACGCGACACCGCCGCCGCCCGTGCTCGGCGGCCCCATGCCGACCGACGGCCCCGCGGCACCCACCGACGACGACGCATCGTCCGACGGCACCGCACGGCCCGACACGCCCGCGCCGGCCGACCCGGCCGACGCCGCGGCGGCGCACGACGACGACGCCTGACCCCGTCGCAGCCGACGGTCGCCGGTCGTCGGCCGGCGGGTCGCTGGGTCGGCGTCGCTAGCATGTCCGGACAGGCGGGACCGATCGACGGGGAGGCGTGGTGGACGGCGTCATCGGGCGCGGCACGGTGCTCTCGGGGCGCTACGAGCTGACCGACCCCCGGCCGTGCGCACTGCCGGGGACCTCGGAGTGGACCGCCACGGACCAGATCCTCGTGCGCCCGGTCGTCGTGCGGGTGATCCCCGTCGGTGGCGCGGGGCCCGCGCTCGACGCGGCGCGGCGGGCGTCCCTCGTCGCCGATCCCCGGCTGGTCCGGGTGCTGGACGTCGGGTCGGACGACGGGGTGGGCTACGTGGTCACCGAGCTGGTGGCCGGGCCGACCCTGGACCGGCTCGTCGCGCGCGAGCCGCTCTCGGCCGATCAGGCCCGCGCCATCGTCGGCGAGGCGGCCACGGCGCTCGAGGTGGCCCGGCGGCGCGGTGTGCACCACCTCGCGCTGCGCCCGTCCACCCTGGCGGTGTCCGACGAGGGACGGGTGCTCGTGTCCGGCCTCGCGCTCGACGCCGTCCTCCTGGGCCGCGCGGGCGGCGACGCCCGGACCACCAGCCGCGTCGACGCGACCGACCTGGTCCGGCTCGTGTACGCCGCCCTCACCGGGCACTGGCCGGGACCGGTCGAGGCGGCCGACGGCCTGCCGACGGCGCCCGAGGCGGACGGCGTGCCGGTGCCCCCCGCCGAGCTGGCCCCCGGTGTGCCGGGAGACCTCAACACGCTGTGCGTGGCCACGCTCGGTCGCGAGGACGACGGGCCGTTGAGCCCCGCCGACCTCGTGCGAGAGCTCGAGCCGTGGGGCGAGATCCGCGTGCAGGGTCGGGCTCGGCCGCACTTCCCGCCGGTCGTCGCCGACCCCGCACCCCCCGTCACCGCACCTGGGCAGGTGGTGCGCCAGTCCGTGCGCTCGGCGTTCACGGCTCCGCCCTCGGGTGCCCACCGCGCTCAGACCCCTCCGACGCCGTCCGGCCGGGACGCGGTCACGCCGCCCATGGGCGTCCCCTCGGCGTTCCCCGTCGCCGGCGGGTCGGGCGAGGCGTACCCGGCACCCACCGAGGCGTACCCGGCCGGTGGGCTGTTCCCGGCAGCCGGGGCGGCGTTCCCGGGCGCAGGCGCCACCTCCTCGCCGCCGCCTGAGGCGTTCCCCGCCCCGGCACCGACCGCGCCACTGCCGCCCCTCGTGCCGCCGCAGGCCGGTCCGGCCGCGTCGCCGCCGCGGTTCGAGCCGGCGGCCGGCGGTGATCCCGACCCGTTCGACTTCGGCCGCCTCGACGAGCCTGCTCCCCGCCGGGCCGGGAGGGGCATCGCGGTCGCCATCGTCGCCGTGCTCGTCGTCCTGGCCATCGCCTTCGCCGCGAAGGCCCTCTTCAGCGGGCACACCGCGACGGCCGACACCGACGCCGCCGGCACCGGCCAGCACAGCCCGACGGGCGCGGCGACGAGCCCACAGGCCTCGCCGAGCCCGACGCCCACGCCGAGCGCCACCGCCGTGGGCGGGACCGCGGTGATCAGCGGCCTCACCGTCATCAACCCCGACGGGAGCCCCGGCGACCACCCGGAGCTCCTCAGCCGCGCGTTCGACGGCGACCCGTCGACGTACTGGATGTCGATGACGTACGCGCGTGCCAGCTTCGGCGGCCTCAAGCCAGGGCTCGGGCTGCAGGTCCAGCTCACGCAGCCGACCACCGTGCACACGGTGACGCTGCACGTCAACGGCACCGGCGGGAACGTCGAGATCCGCACCGGCGACGCGACGCAGCCCACCGGTGGCACCCTGCTGGCCTCGGGGCCCATGTCGTCCGACGCCGTCTTCACGCTCGACCCGGCGCAGACCACGTCGTCCCTCGTCATCTGGTTCACGCAGCTGCCCACCACGAGCGACGGCGCGTTCCGCATCGAGCTCACCGAGATCCAGCTCGGCTGAGCGCCGATCGGCGGCGGGGAACAGAACCCCGCCTACCATCGGTTGCACACATCGCCCTTCGCCATCCCCACCCGTGAGGACCTGCTGTGACCGACACCGTCAGCCCCGTCCGTGAGGTCGTCGTCGTGGGCTCCGGCCCCGCCGGGTACACCGCGGCCATCTACGCGGCGCGCGCGGGCCTGCGGCCTGTGGTGCTCGCCGGTTCGGTGACCGCCGGCGGTGCGCTCATGAACACCACCGACGTGGAGAACTTCCCCGGCTTCCCCGACGGGATCCTCGGGCCGGAGCTCATGGAGCACATGCAGCGGCAGGCCGAGCGGTTCGGGGCCGAGGTGGTGTGGGACGACGCGACCGAGGTCGACCTCTCGGGCCCGGTCAAGACGATCGTCACAGGCGGCGGGCAGACGTACCGGGCCCGCGCGGTCATCCTCGCGACCGGCTCGGCGTACCGCGAGCTCGGGCTGGCCGACGAGAAGCGGCTGTCCGGCCGCGGGGTGTCCTGGTGCGCCACGTGCGACGGCTTCTTCTTCCGCGACCAGGACATCGTCGTGGTCGGCGGCGGCGACTCGGCCGTCGAGGAGGCGACGTTCCTCACGCGGTTCGGCCGCACCGTGACGATGGTGCACCGCCGCGACCAGCTGCGGGCGAGCAAGATCATGGCGGACCGGGCGCTGAACGACCCGAAGATCCGGTTCGCCTGGAACAGCGAGGTCGTCGGCATCTCCGGCGAGACCAAGGTCACCGGCGTGACGCTGCGCGACACGGTGACGGGCGAGACCCGCGAACTGCCGGCCGGTGGGCTGTTCGTCGCGATCGGGCACGAGCCGCGCACCGAGCTGCTCAAGGGCCAGGTGGAGCTCGACGAGTCCGGCTACATCGTCGTGCAGGGCCGTACCACCGCTACGAACCTGCCCGGCGTCTTCGCCTGCGGCGACGCGGTGGACCACGTCTACCGCCAGGCCATCACCGCGGCGGGCTCGGGCTGCTCGGCGGCCCTCGACGCGCAGCACTACCTCGCGGCCCTGCCGCCGCTCGCGGACGACGAGGCCGCGGTCGCCCAGGTGTCCGCGGGTGCGGGTGCGGTCGCGGCCGACGACGCGGCGGTCGCGGTCGAGGCGGGCGCCTGACCGTGTCCCGCGACGTCACCGACGTCACGTTCGACGCCGAGGTGCTCGGCTCGCCGGTGCCCGTGGTCGTGGACTTCTGGGCGCCCTGGTGCGGACCCTGCCGCGTGCTCAACCCCGTGCTGGACGAGCTCGCGGCGGCGTACGCGGGGCGCGTGTCCTTCGTCGCCGTGAACGCCGACGAGAACCCCGGGCTCGTGGAGCGGTTCGGCATCGTGTCGCTGCCGACGCTGCAGTTCTACGCGGGCGGCGAGCTCGCCGAGGTGCTCTACGGGGCACGCCCCAAGTCGATGCTCGTCGAGCGCGTCGAGGCGGTGCTCGCCGCCGCCTGAGCGGGTCACCGATCCAGGGACCGTCTCAGTCCGTGGTCCGTCCGTTCGTGGTGGTCGAAGAATCTCTCCTGTGCGTGGTACTCAGTGATTGATTCTTCGGAGAAATGCGGCTGAATCCGTGGTGGATCGATCGGTCCTTCGGGCGTGACACACTGACGACATGACACCCCAGCCCGTGCCCGGCCGTGTGACGGTGGGCCAACCCCCGTCCGGCGCCGCCGGCACCCGGCTCGACCCCTGGCTCGGCTCCTACGCCGAGCGCACGCACGGGATGAAGGCGTCGGAGATCCGCGCCCTCTTCGCGGTCGCCAACCGGCCCGAGGTGGTGTCGCTGGCGGGCGGCATGCCGTTCCTCGACGGGCTCCCGCTGGACACGCTGTCGCAGCTTGCGGCGGACGTCGTCGCCAGGCGCGGGCTGCATGCCCTGCAGTACGGCTCCGGCCAGGGTGACGAGGGGCTGCGCGAGCAGATCCTCGAGGTGATGTCGCTCGAGGCCATCACGGCGCACCCGGACGACGTGGTGGTCACCACGGGGTCGCAGCAGGCGCTCGACTACGTGACGCGGATTTTCTGCGACCCCGGTGACGTCGTCGTCGCGGAGGCGCCGTCGTACGTTGGCGCGCTGGGCGTCTTCCGCGCCTACCAGGCCGACGTGGTCCACGTGCCGATCGACGCGGCGGGACTCATCCCGGAAGCGCTCGAGGCCACGCTGGCGCGGCTGGCGGCCGAGGGTCGGCGCGTCAAGTTCCTCTACACCATCCCGAACTTCCACAACCCCGCCGGGGTCAGCCTCTCGCTCGAGCGACGGCCCCGGATCCTCGAGATCTGCCGCCGGTACGGCGTGCTCGTCGTCGAGGACAACGCGTACGGGCTGCTCGGCTTCGACGGCGAGCCGACCCCGGCGATGCGCTCCATGGACGACGAGGGCGTGCTCTACCTCGGCACCTTCTCCAAGACGTTCGCGCCGGGCTACCGCATCGGCTGGGTCGTCGCGCCCCACGCCGTGCGCGAGAAGCTGGTCCTGGCCAGCGAGTCGGCGATCCTGTGCCCCTCCAACGCGGCGCAGATCGCCATCTCGACCTACCTGGCCACGTGCGACTGGCGAGGCCAGATCAAGTCGTACCGCGAGATGTACCGGGAGCGCCGCGACGCCATGGTGGGCGCGCTGGCCGAGCACCTGCCCGACTGCAGCTGGACCGTCCCCGACGGCGGCTTCTACACCTGGGTCAAGCTCCCCGAGGGGCTCGATGCCAAGGAGATGCTCCCCCGCGCGGTGACGGCCCGCGTGGCCTACGTACCGGGCACGGCCTTCTACTTCGACGGCCAGGGCGCCGACCACATGCGGCTCTCGTTCTGCTACCCCACGCCGGAGCGCATCCGCGAGGGCGTCCGTCGGCTGGCCACCGTCGTCTCGGGCGAGGCCGAGCTCGTGGAGCTCTTCGGCACCGCCGGGCACCCCGACGGCGACCAGGTCGAGGCACCGAGCCCGGATCTGGCCTGACGGCGCCGCGGCCGCCTTCGGGCGGCACGGCGGCCGGTAGCCTCGTGACGTCCTCGTCCGGCCGACCTCGGAGCGTGCCCTGTGAACGCCGTCCCTGCCGCACCCCGCGTGGTCGTCCTCGCCGGGGGCCTGTCCCACGAGCGTGACGTCTCGCTGCGGTCCGGCCGGCGCGTGGCGGAGGCGCTGCGGTCCGCCGGCGCCGAGGTGGTGCTGCACGACGTCGACGCCGACCTCGCCGCGTCCCTGCGCGAGCTGGCCCCGGACCTCGTCTGGCCCCTGCTCCACGGTGCGACAGGCGAGGACGGCTCGGTGCGGGACGTGCTGTCGCTGCTGGGCCTGCGGGTGCTGGGCACCGGCGCCCGTGAGAGCCGCATCGCGTGGGACAAGCCGATCGCCAAGACCGTCGTCGCCCGGGCCGGGCTCGCGACCCCCGACTTCGTCACGTTGCCGCAGTCCCTGTTCCGCGAGCTGGGCGCCCACCGGATCCTCGACGCGCTCGTGGCGAAGCTCGGGCTGCCCCTCGTCGTGAAGCCCTCGAGCGGTGGCTCCGCCCTGGGCGTCACGTTGGTCACCTCCGCCGACGCCCTGCCCGCCGCGATGGTCGAGTGCTTCGCCTACAGCGACGCCGCCCTGGTGGAGCGGGCCGTCCTCGGCACCGAGGTCGCCGTGTCCGTGGTCGACACGGGCTCGGGTCCGCGCGCGCTGCCCGCGGTCGAGATCGTCACCGACGGTCCCTACGACTACGACGCCCGCTACAACCCCGGCCGCACCGAGTACTTCTTGCCGGCGCGGCTGTCCGACGACGTCGCCGCACGTGTGACCGACGCCGCGCTCTCCGCCCACACCGCGCTCGGGCTGGCGCGCCTCTCCCGCACCGACCTCATCGTGGACGGCGACGGCACCCCGTGGTTCCTCGAGGTCAACGTCGCCCCCGGCATGACCGAGACGTCACTGCTGCCGCAGGCCGCCGAGGCCGCCGGGTACGAGCTCGGATGGCTGTACCGGGCGCTCGTGGACGCGGAGCTGGCCGGCAGCTGAGCGCCCCCGCCGCCGGAGCTGGGTGACGTACGGACCGTCGGCCCGTCGCTCGCCGGCGCGCCGCCCGCGGCTGGAGCCGGAGACGTACAGATAGTCACCCGGTCGGTGTACGTCAGCGGTGGAAGAGTCCAGGATCGCCGGGAGCGAGCGCGCCGAGGATGCGATTGAGGTCCTGCACGGAGGCGAACTCGACGGTCAGCCGACCCTTCGACTTCCCGAGCGCCACCTTCACGCGGGTCTCGAAGCGGTCCGAGAGGCGGGCGGCGAGATCGTCCAACGCCTCGTTCCGGTCGCCGGCGCGCGGCACGGGTCGACGAACAGGCTTCGCCTCGTCGCCACCGAGCGCGACGATCTCCTCCACCGCCCGGACCGACAGCCCCTCCGCCACGATGCGCTGCGCGAGCCGCTCCATCGCGGCCGCGTCGCTCAGCGCCAGCAGCGCCCTGGCGTGGCCGGCCGAGAGCACGCCGGCCGCGACGCGGCGCTGCACCAGGGGCGGCAGCTTGAGCAGGCGCAGCGTGTTCGAGATCTGCGGCCGTGACCGGTGGATGCGTCCGGCGAGCTCCTCGTGCGTGCACCCGAAGTCGTCGAGCAGCTGCTGGTAGGCGGCCGCCTCCTCCAACGGGTTGAGCTGTGCGCGGTGCAGGTTCTCCAGCAGGGCGTCGCGCAGCATGTCGCCGTCGTCGGTCTGCCGCACGATCGCCGGGATGGTGTCGAGCCCCGCCGCCTGCGTGGCGCGCCAGCGACGCTCGCCCATGATGAGCTCGTAGCCGTCCCCCACCGGGCGCACCACGACCGGTTGGAGCACCCCGACCTCACGGATCGAGGCGACGAGCTCGTCGAGCTGCTCCTCGTCGAAGACGGTCCGCGGCTGGCGAGCGTTCGGCTGGATCGACGAGACGGGGAGCTCGGCGAACGTGGCTCCGGGCACGGGCAGCAGCCCGTCGGGCGAGACCTCGTCGGCCGGCTGCATGGCGACGCCGTCGAGAGCCTTCCGGACAGAGCTGGTCTCCGCCCCTCCGTTGCTGCGCTCGTCGGTGACACCGTCGGGCTGCGCGCTCGCACGGGCGTCGGAGGGGATGCTCGTCCGCCCGTCGGTCTGGTCTGCGGGCAGCGCCGTCGACAGACCGTTCGTCTGACCTCGCCGCTCCGTGGTGGCCCCCGGTCGACCTTCGTGCTGACCGTCGACCCCGTCGGTCGGCGCTCCCGCGCCGCGTCCGCCGTCGGCAGCGCCGTCGCCGAGGGCGTCGTCGGGCGCGGCGTCGGCAGCCTCCCGGTCGGCCACGGCGACGGCGGCGCCGCCGCCGTCGCGGACGCTCGGGAAGAACACGTCGACCGGCCGTTCCCGGCTCGTGTCCGCGCTGGTCGGGATCAAGGCCCCCAGCCCACGTCCGAGCCCACGCCGCTTCTCGCTCACGATTCCTCCTTGCCGCCCGGACGCCACGCGTCCCCTGTGCCGCCGGTCGCGGTGCCGCCTGTCGGCGACGTCCAGCCCACCGGTGTGGGCCGGGGTGCGGGCGTGCCGTTCACCCGGGCGTGCGCAGCCGGCCTGCCCGGTTCGGCGTCGATCGTGCCGACCGCACCGGTCCTCGGAGCCCCGGGTTCGCCGGAGGGCGCCGCGCCACGCTCGGCCAGCTCCCGTGCGGCCTCCAGGTAGGCCAGGGCTCCCGACGACCCGGGGTCGTACGTCATCACGGTCTGCCCGTAGCTCGGCGCCTCGGAGATCCGTACCGACCGCGGCACCGTCGTCCGCAGCGTGGTCTCCGGGAAGTGCGTGCGGACCTCCTCGGCAACCTGCTGCGCAAGGTTCGTCCGGCCGTCGTACATCGTCAGCAGGATCGTCGAGACGTGCAGTCCCGGGTTGAGGTGTGCCTGGATCAGCTCGATCGTCTTGAGCAGCTGGCTGAGGCCTTCGAGTGCGTAGTACTCGCACTGGATCGGGATGAACACCTCGCGGCCGGCGGCGAAGGCGTTGACCGTGAGCAGCCCCAGGCTGGGTGGGCAGTCGACGAGGACGTAGTCGATGCGCTCCAGCCCCGCGGCGGCCCGCCAGCCCATGTACTGCTCCAGCGCATTCCGAAGGCGCGTCTCGCGCGCCACCATCGACACCAGCTCGATCTCGGCGCCCGACAGGTCGATCGTCGCCGGCACGCAGAACAGCCCCGGCACGTCCGGGCTCTCCTGGACCGCACTGTGCAGCGGCGCGCTCTCGACGAGCACCTCGTAGATCGAAGGCGTTCCGGCCCGGTGCTCCACGCCGAGCGCGGTGGAGGCGTTGCCCTGCGGGTCGCTGTCGACCACGAGCACCGTGAGCCCGGACTGCGCGAGCGCGGCGGCGAGGTTGACGGTCGTGGTGGTCTTGCCGACGCCGCCCTTCTGGTTCGCCACCGTGATGATGCGCGTGACCTCGGGGCGGGGGAACCGCCGGCCACGCAGCTCGATGCGGCGCCGTGCGTCCTGGTGCAGCTCGGCCAGCACTGGGGTGTCGTCGGAGACCGGCGGCAGGCTCTGGACGAGGGCCGCGCGGCTGCGCTCCTCCGGGTCGGCGGGTGCGTCGGTGCGGGACCAGCCCGGTGAGACTGCGGGTCGTGCCGCGACGGCGTCGTCCATACCCATGCCGGGTCCTGCTCCCTCCGCTCGTCCCACGCCCCGCCCACCCACAGGGAGGGCACGCCCGGCGGACGTCGCCTCGCGACCGTCCGCGGCTCCTGGCGTGACGTCGACCGGACCTCCGGCCGACGGTGCAAGCGTGTCATGAGGATGGCCTGACGCAGCAAGCCTCGCCGGGGCATTTGTCACCCTTTGGACACTCTCATCCGTTTCGAAGGGGGCGGGCACGCCACGCTCGCGCGCCCAGGCGGGCGTGGTGTCGCCATCATCGAGCGACGAGGCGGTCCGCTCTCCTTCCGGCACCGGCACCCTTGCGTCCTGCGCCGCCGTTTCACGTGAAACGGTCGCGGCTGCGACGGCCGGCCTCGTTGGGCCGGCCGGCGAGGCTGCGGGTGGTCCCTGCACCGACGGCCCGCGACCACTGGGGAGCACCGGCGGCGTGGCGTCGGGCCGATCGCCCGGGTTCTGCGCACGAGCCGGAGGGGCGATCCCCGCTGCAGCGACCGGCACCGGTGGCCAGGAAGGGGCGGGGCGCGCCTGCGCGGATTCCACACCGGCACCCCCGGCCTCCCATGGCGTCAACGCCTCCCCCGCCTGGGTGGGGACAGGGCGAGCGGACACGTCCGGGTCTCCCGACACGGCCGGGCCGCCGCCGGCCGGCCGCTGGGCAGGAACCGGCGCCGACCGCCGCTTAGCCCTGCCGAACACTGCCGGCACCACCCTTCCGCACGGCCCGCACCACCCGGGTCGCCTCGACTCCGTCGAGCGTCCCGACCTCCTGCACGCGCACGTCGACCCACCCCCGTCGCCGGGCGGCCTCGCGCGCGGCCAGTACCTCGTCGCCAGCCCGGGCGCCCTTGATGGCGAAGAGGCCGCCACCGGGCCGCACCAACGGCGCCGCCCAGCGGAAGAGGTTCTCCAAAGACGAGACGGCGCGCGCCGTCAGCGCGTCCGCGTCCAGGTCGCCCGCGACGTCCTCGGCGCGTGCCCGCACCACCTCGGCGTTCGTCAGGCCGAGCTCGTCGACGACCAGACGTAGCCAGTCGGCACGACGCTCCATCGGTTCGAGCAGCACCACTCGTGCCCGGGGGCGCATCGCGGCCAGGACGATCCCCGGGAGCCCCGCGCCGCTGCCCAGGTCCACCAGGACCCCGGTCGCCGGCAGGGTGTCGGCACCTCCGGCGGAGTTCAGCAGGTGCCGCTCCCAGAGGCGCGACGCTTCGCGGGGCCCCAGCAGACCGCGCTCCTCGCCGTGCCGTCGCAGGAGGCCGGCAAAGCCGTGCACCGCAGGCCAGGCGTCGCCGAAGTAGGCCGGCAGGCGGGGATCCCCCTCGAGGGGATCGGCCGCTTCCTCGGCCGCGGCTCCGGCCTCGTCAGGTGCCTCGTTCATGCTCGCCGTTGATCTCACGCCCCACCCAGCTCGTACCCCGCACACCGTCGGCCCACGCTACCCGGGCTGCTCCGGCGCGCCGCGCATGGTCCACAGGCATCTGCCGTTCCGCTCGGCACCGACGCGTCGGTGCAGGTCCATCGCGTGGCCCCTCCGCATCCGACACGCCGGGTCGAGCCCGCCCGTCAGGCGCGCGGTGCGCAGGTCCCGGACGCGCCGGCGGCCGGCTGACGGACCGGAGCCGGCCCGTGCGTCGCGGTTGCTCTGGACGTCGCCGTCCCGCCTGTGCGCGCGACCACTCGATCCCCCGACCGCCCTCGGCGCCCGGGTCAGAGCCTCGGCGCGGGACGCACGACGCATCCGCTCGACGTCACGCCCTGGCGCCGTGCCGCGCGGTGATCGCACCCCGCGGCACCGTGCCTTCGGAACCACGTCCACCGATCTGGTGCCTGACGCCGTCGGCACGGGCCTCGGCGCGGCACGGAGGTCCGCCTACAGACACCGATCACAACCAGCCGCACGCTCTGCACCATCATGCGTGGTGTGACAGCGCGCTGGCGCAGTCGTCCACGGCGCCAGCCGCCAGGCGGCCCACGTTGGGCTTGGGCTGGTGCCGCCCGTGGAACGTCAAGAAGAGCGCCGCCTGCCGATCCGTCCGCCGCCTTGGAGCTGTCGCGCGATCTCGACGGGCTCGGTTCATCACCACACCAGGCGCGCTCCGGGGCGAACGGTGGGTCACCGACGCCGCCCGGGTCTGCGGCCGCCTCGCGCCCCGTTTCACGTGAAACGGCCCGCCCGATGCCCCCACGGGGCGGACCCGTTGCCGCAGACCGTGCGGCTGACCCTCGCCTCCACGAAGCCCCTTCGACGCCCGGGCCGCATCGGAGCTTGTGGCAGCACACCGCTCGACAGAGGCCGTACTTGAACCGCGCCGGCTGACTGCCCTCACACACGCCTCCCGCGTGCGCCCGGCCCGAGGGGGTCGGTGGACCGACCGCAGTCGCGCGCATCCGGCACCCGCTCCCGCCAGCTTCACCGCAGATCGGTTTCACGTGAAACCAACGGGTGTGCCGTGCCGTGGAAGCGATGCGTGGCTTCACGAGTGAGTACCGGAGGGTCGACTCGAAGCCCGCTGGCAGACCGGCCGGAGGGAGTGGCCTCGGTCCCGCGCAGATCAGCGATCACTCCAGCACCGGCCTGGACGCAGCGACCATCCCGTTGGCGGTGTCCGACAGCGCATGCAGTCACCATCACATCAGCGGCTGACTGCCATGCGTCCCTGGACCTCTCTCCCACTGTTCGTCGAGGCAACGCCTCTGACCCACCATGGCCGGGCACCGACGACGCCGGCGCACGGGAATCGGGCGTCTGGCGCGGCTGCCGATGATCCACCGCGAGGACACTCGGGCTCTGCGCCCGCCTCGCGCGCCAGGCGCCGCGGCGGGCACCGAAACCAACCCGCGGTCGACGGCTCCGCGGGGAACGGCTAGCCGCGCAACCACAGGCCCCCCACAGCCGCGGGTCCACCGCAGCCGGAGGTCTGCCGCGCCGTCGTCCACCCACGCGCTCATGACCGTTCGGGTCCGTTCGCTCCGAGTACCGCGGCCCGACAGACACGGCGCGGACCACGTAGAGGCCGTCTCCCCTGACCGGGCGCAACTTCGGTCCCGTCCATAGGTCGCGCCCCGTTCTCCGACGGCCTGGCCCACGCTCGTCAGACTCGGCAGCGCCGAGGCGGTTTCACGTGAAACGGACCAGGCGCGCCGAACCATCCCGCACCCACGGGGTGCCCGCGTCCGACCTGAGCCGCGCCGCCGCCACGACACGGCGGACGAGCGTGCGCTCGGAACAGCCAGCCACCGGGACCGAGCCCGAGCAGCCGACGCGCGCGTCCAGTCGCCGAGCACACGAACGGCGGGCCCCGGGGGACCCGCCGTTTCACGTGAAACGTCGATCAGGCCGGACGGACCACCACGTACCGATAGGGCTCCTGGCCGTCGGACTCCGAGACGAGACCCGCGGCCGCCACGACATCGTGGACGACCTTCCGCTCGAACGGGTTCATCGGCTCCATCTCCACCTGGGCACCCGAGGCCTTGACCCGCTCGATGGCGTCCTCAGCCAGACGCGTCAGCTCCGCCTTGCGCCCGGCGCGGTAGCCGGCCACGTCGAGCATCAGCCGGCTCCGGTCGCCCGTCTTCACCTGCACCGCGAGGCGGGTCAGCTCCTGCAGCGCCTCGAGCGTCTCGCCGTCCGGGCCCACGAGCCGCTTCAGTGCTGGATCGGACGGGTTCTCGGAGACGATCTCCACCGCGGCTCGACCGTGATCCACGTCGATCTCGATGTCGCCGTCGAGGTCCGCGATGTCGAGGAGCTCCTCGAGGTAGTCGGCCGCGATCTCCCCCTCTTCCTCCAACCGCCTCGTCACCGCAACGTCACCGGATCCCTCCGGCGTGGTGGCGCTCATCGTCTCGTCGTCTCCCGTCATTTCGTCGAGCCCGCCGTTCCGGTGCTCGGACCGCTCCGCTTCTTCTTCGCCGGTGGGATCTCCAGCGAACCACTCGCTCCCGGGGTGCCACGGGCCGCAGACGGCCGCTTCTTCGCCGGGGCACTCCCGGTCGCGGCCGCAGCGGAGCTCTCGTCGGCCATCGGCGCCTCCGGCGCCACCTCGGCCGCCGAGCCCCCCTCGTCGGGACCGGCCGCGGCTCCCGCCGTGGTCGCGCGCGGCTTCTGCCGGTCCTTCCGCACGGGCTGCTGCCGCTGGCCCGACCGCGGCCGCTCCTCGATGACCGGCTTCTCGTCGGCCTCGACCAGCGGGGTTCCCCGCTCTGCGGCCTTGCGGGCCTGCCGCTCCTTGAACAGCCGCTCCGCCTCGGAGCCCGGGGCCGGCATGCGCCGGATCGTGTAGAACTGCTGGCCCATCGACCACATGTTCGTCACGGTCCAGTAGATGAGGACGCCGATCGGGAAGTTGACGCCCGAGAACGCGAAGATCAGCGGCATCACGTAGAGCAGCACCTTCTGCTGCTGCGCGATCGGCCCCTCCAGCGCGGCCTTCGGCATGTTCTTCATGGTCAGCTGGCGCTGAGTCGTGAACGTCGTCACCGACATGGCGGCGATGAGAACGATCGTGACGATCTGGATCTGCACGTTGCCGTGCGCCTGCATGAACGTGCCCGACAGGGGCGCGCCGAAGATCTTCGCGCTCTCCGCCTGGGCCGCGAGCGACTGGGTGAGGGTCCCGATGTGCGTCTTGGAACCGTTGGCGTACTTGCCCTGCGAGAGCAGCGTCAGGCTGTTGAGCACGCGGAACAGCGCGAAGAAGATCGGGGACTGCAGCAGGATCGGCAGGCACGAGGCGAACGGGTTCGTGTTGTGCTTGCGATAGAGCTCCATCGTCTCCCGGCTCATCGCCTCACGAGACGCCGGGTCGGTCTTGCCCTTGTACTTCTTCTGGATCGCCTGCAGCTCCGGCTGGATCAGCTGCATGCCGCGCGACGCCTTGATCTGGCGGAAGAACAGCGGGATCAGGGCGATCCGCATGACGATCACGAGCCCGATGATCGACAGCGCCCAGGCGGCGCCGCCGGCGGGGTCCAGGCCGATCGCCGAGAACAGCGAGTGGAAGGTCGTCATGATCCACGCGACCGCGATCATGATCGGCCACAGCAGGCTGTCGAACCAGCTCATCGGAACAGGTCTCCTCGGAGATCAGTGCGTGGCGCCGGCCACGGCAGGACGGTGGTGCTCGTGCCGCTCGCGCGGGGGCGGCACGTCGTCAACGCCGCCACGGCTCCACGGGTTGCACCGCAGCAGCCGCCACGCGGCGAGGCCAGAGCCTCGGAGCAGCCCGTGCCGCTGGATGGCGACCACGGCGTACTGCGAGCACGACGGGTAGTACTTGCAGGTCGCGGGCCGCATCGGGGACACGTACCGCTGGTACCCCCGGAGCAGCAGGAGCGCCCCGCGGGCGGGCAGCCGCACGACGAACCGAGCGCCGCGGATCACCGGGTTCATCGTGCCCGCTCCCGTGACCGTCGGGCGGCCACCGCGAGCGCGGCGTCGAGATCGGCGCCGAGGCCCGCATAGCCGGCGTCGGCTGCCGGGGCCAGAGCCCGCACGACGAGGAGCGAGCGCGGCGGCAGCTGCGTCAACCGCTCACGGACGAGCGCCCGGAGCCGGCGTTTGACCAGGTTCCGCGTCACGGCGTTGCCGACGGCCCGTGACACGACAAGACCGACCACGGGGCCGACAGGCTCCGGGTCGGTCGAGGTCGTCAGGTGCACCACGAGGGACTCCCGGCCACCGCGCGTGCCCCGGCGCACCGCCCGCTCGAAGTCCGAGCCGCGGCGCATCCGGTGCGCGCGGGGCAACACCGAGCGAGATGCGTCAGGCCGACAGCTCCGCGCGGCCCTTGCGGCGCCGCGCGGCGAGAATGGCGCGCCCGGCACGCGTGCGCATGCGGAGCCGGAAGCCGTGGGTCTTCGCGCGGCGCCGGTTGTTCGGCTGGAAGGTCCGCTTGGTCACGAGATGTCTCCCCGGGACTGGCCCGCGTGGTGCGCGGACGGGATGGAGCAGGTCAGGGTGCCGGGCTGGACGGTCCCAGGACTACAGGGTTCTCGACCGGTCTCGATCTCGGTGAACGACCGAGGGCGATGGCATCGAGGCGCGCGAACGGGAGCCGTCAACAAGGCTGGATCACGCTACGCTGCGGCGCCCGAGAGGGTCAAATCCCCTGGGGTGTCCAGTCGACACGCCGATCCGCGCGACGAGATCGTGCCGACCCACTCGTCCCGCGCCGCCAGGGCCACTACGATCTGTCGTCGTTGCGTCTCCACCCCGCGGCCGCCGCGTCTGGCCGGTCACGGTCAGCACGCGCAGGGCGAAGGTCTGTCCGATCCGCGCACAGATGTGGACAAGTGTGTGGATGAGTGTGAGCGGACGCGACTCTCCGACGTCCGAGGACCGACAGCAGGGGTGAGCGTGACCGACGACCTGGGCCAGATCTGGGGTCACGTGGTGGCCGAGCTGGGCACCAGCCCCGACATCACGCCCCGCCAGCTCGCCTTCGTCCGCCTCGCCCGGCCGCTGGGGCTGTTCGACGGGACGCTGTTGCTCGCGGTGGGCAACGACTTCACGAAGGACTACCTCGAGTCACGCGTGCGCGCCGAGGTCACGCGGGCGCTGTCGGAGGCCATCGGGCGGGAGGCCCGCTTCGCGGTCTCGGTCGACCCGGACCTCGACGACCAGGCCCCGGTGATCACGCCGGCGCCGGCCCCCCTCCCGGAACCCGCCGCGCCTGCCCGGCCCACGTCGTCGTACCCGCACGGCGGGACCGACCAGCCGGCGGCGAGCGGCCGGCGCTCCCCGGCGGAGCCGGCCCGGCTCAACCCGAAGTACGTGTTCGAGACGTTCGTCCCGGGCTCGTCCAACCGCTTCGCCCACGCCGCCGCGCTGGCGGTGGCCGAGGCGCCCGCGAAGGCCTACAACCCCCTGTTCATCTACGGCAACTCCGGGCTGGGCAAGACCCACCTGCTCCACGCGATCGGGCACTACGCGCAGAACCTCTACCCGACCATCCGCGTGCGGTACGTGAACTCGGAGGAGTTCACCAACGACTTCATCAACTCCATCGGCGAGGGCAAGGCGGGCGCGTTCCAGCGCCGCTACCGCGAGGTGGACGTCCTCCTCATCGACGACATCCAGTTCCTGCAGGGCAAGGAACAGACGATGGAGGAGTTCTTCCACACCTTCAACACGCTCCACAACGCCAACAAGCAGGTGGTCATCACCTCGGACCTCCCGCCGAAGGAGCTCAACGGCTTCGAGGACCGGATGCGGTCGCGCTTCGAGTGGGGCCTCATCACAGACGTGCAGCCCCCCGACCTCGAGACGCGCATCGCCATCCTCCGCAAGAAGGCCGGCTCCGAGGGTCTCAAGGCGCCCGACGACGTGCTCGAGCACATCGCGTCGAAGATCAGCAGCAACATCCGCGAGCTCGAGGGCGCGCTGATCCGCGTCACGGCCTTCGCCAACCTCAACCGCCAGCAGGTCGACATGTCGCTCGCGGAGATCGTCCTCAAGGACCTCATCACCGACGACGACACGGCCGAGATCACCGCGACCATCGTCATCGGCCAGACGGCCATGTACTTCGGCCTCACCATCGAGGACCTCTGCGGCTCCAGCCGGTCGCGGGTGCTCGTCACGGCTCGCCAGATAGCCATGTACCTGTGCCGCGAGCTCACCGACCTGTCGCTCCCGAAGATCGGCCAGGCCTTCGGCGGCCGCGACCACACCACCGTGATGCACGCCAACCGGAAGATCCGCGAGCTCATGGCCGAGCGCCGCTCGATCTACAACCAGGTGACCGAGCTGACGAACCGCATCAAGCAGCAGAACCGCCTCTAGCGCCATCCACAATCGCCCGCAAGGCCTGTGGAAAAACCTGTGGGAACAGCGCTCACCGCAACCTCCCCGTGCTCGCACCCTTCGCCCGCCCGTTCAGCGTTGGGCCGGTCGGGTGACGGGCCCAACGGCGTCGTCGCGCCGTGATGACGTGCCGTGTTGTCCCCTCGCCGCCGCTCCGGAACCGCAGGCGACCCGTGCCACGAGAACGTTCCACCACCGCCTGAGGCTTCGATGGGACGATTGTTCACACCTGTTGACACCCCTGTGGACGACAGTGGACGAGCGTCCAGATCATGTGGACGCGGCGACGCCCGCCCGTGGATACCCGGGGTCGTCCTGCGCGCCGTCCACGCCCGTCCACCGGAGCACCCCGAGCACGCACACCGGCATCCACACCGCGCCACGCGACGCCACCTGCACCGTCGCCCCTCATCCACACAACCCACAACGCCGATGACGACAACGAACCTTCTCCATGGCCGACGAATGACACCATCGAGGCGGGGAGGCGCCCCTGCCGCGTCACCCCCATCCCGTAGTGTTCGGCGGAAGGCTCGTGTCTGGTCAGGGCCGACGTGCGGGACCACCGCGGCGGCACGACGAAGAGGTGAAGCATGAAGTTCCGGGTCGAGCGCGACGTCCTGGCGGACGCCGTGACGTGGACGGCCCGCACGCTGCCGACGCGGCCGCCGGTCCCGGTGCTCGCGGGCGTGCGCATCGCCGCCGACACCACCGGCACCATCGAGCTCTCGAGCTTCGACTACGAGGTGTCGGCGCGCTCACAGATCCCCGCCGACGTGACCCAGGCCGGCACGGTGCTCGTCTCGGGCCGGCTGCTGGCCGAGATCTCGCGCTCCCTGCCGGACAAGCCGGTCGACGTGCAGCTCGACGGCACGAAGGTCGTCATCACCTGCGGCGCCAGCCGGTTCACCCTGCTCACCATGCCGGTCGACGAGTACCCCACCCTCCCGGTGATGCCACCGGTGGCGGGGGTGGTGGACGGCGACGACCTGACGCACGCGGTGGCGCAGGTGAGTGTCGCGGCGAGCCGCGACGACACCCTGCCGCTGCTCACGGGCGTCCGCATGGAGATCGACGGCGAGAAGCTCACGCTCCTCGCGACGGACCGGTACCGCCTGGCGCTGCGCGAGCTGTCGTGGAAGCCGGCGAGCCCGGGCTTCTCGAGCATCGCGCTCGTGCGCGCGCGGACGCTCACCGACGTCGCGCGCTCGCTCGGCACCGCCGGCTCCGTGACCCTCGCCCTCACGACCTCCGGGGGCGTGGACCTCATCGGCTTCGAGGCCGGTGGCCGCCACACCACGAGCCTCCTGGTCGACGGCGACTACCCACCTGTGCGCCGGCTCTTCCCGGACGAGACCCCGATCCACGCCGTGGTGGACCGTGCGTCGCTCGTCGACGCCGCCAAGCGTGTCGCGCTCGTCGCCGAACGGAACACGCCCATCCGGCTGTCCTTCAGCGAGGGTCAGGTGGTGCTCGAGGCCGGCCACGGGGACGACGCGCAGGCGTCGGAGGCGCTCGAGGCCACGCTCGTCGGCGAGGCCATCACCGTCGCCTTCAACCCGCAGTACCTCCTCGACGGGCTCGGGGCCTTCGACACCCCGTTCGTCCGGCTCTCGTTCACGCACCCGAACAAGCCGGTGGAGTTCACCGGCCAGGCCGAGGCGGGCGGCGAGGACTCCCAGGAGTACCGCTACCTGCTGGTGCCCATCCGCTTCGCCGGCTGACACCCGCGGCGTGGCACCCTGCCCCTCGCTGCGGCACAGTGACGGGGGGTCCCGGTCGTCGTGGCCGGGACGTGTGATCGAAGGGGTCGCGAGATGAAGATCGGCCTGGTGGGCCTGGGGAAGATGGGCGCCAACATGCGCGAGCGCCTGCGCGGTGCCGGCGTCGAGGTGGTCGGGTACGACCGCAACCCCGACGTCAGCGACGTGCCGTCGTTGCAGGCGATGGTCGACGAGCTGCCCGCGGGTGGGCGGAACGTGTGGGTGATGGTCCCGTCCGGCGAGGTCACGGACGCGGTCATCCATGACCTCGCCGGGATGCTCGCGGCGGGCGACGTCGTCGTCGACGGCGGCAACTCGTACTACCAGGACGACCGGCCGCACGCCGACCTGCTCGCGACCCACGGCGTCGGTTTCGTCGACGCGGGTGTCTCGGGTGGCGTGTGGGGCCTGGCCAACGGCTACGGCCTCATGGTGGGCGGCGACAAGGCTTCGGTCGAGCGCCTCATGCCGGTCTTCGACGCGCTGCGTCCCGAGGGCCCCCGTGAGGAAGGCTTCGTCCACGCGGGGCCCGTGGGCGCCGGCCACTTCGCCAAGATGGTGCACAACGGTGTCGAGTACGGGCTCATGCAGGCCTACGCCGAGGGCTACGAGCTGCTCGCCGCGAAAGACCTGGTCACGGACGTCGAGGGCACGCTCAAGGCCTGGACCCGTGGCACCGTGGTCCGATCGTGGCTGCTGGACCTGCTGGTCAAGGCGCTGGAGCAGGACCCGGGACTCGGCGCCATCGACGACTGGGTCGAGGACTCCGGCGAGGGGCGCTGGACCGTCGACGAGGCCATCGAGCTGGCCGTGCCCGCGCCGGTGACGTCGGCGGCGCTCTTCGCGAGGTTCGCCTCGCGGCAGGAGGAGTCGCCGGCCCTCAAGGCCGTCGCGGCGCTGCGCCAGCAGTTCGGCGGTCACGCGGTGAAGGCCGCCGGTCCCGACGGGGCCTGAGTGTTCGTCTCCCACCTCGCGCTCACCGACTTCCGCTCGTACCCCCACGTCGAGCTGGCGCTCGAGCCCGGGATCACGGCGTTCGTCGGCCCCAACGGGCAGGGCAAGACCAACCTGGTCGAGGCCATCGGCTACCTGGCCACGCTCTCGAGCCACCGGGTGCCCACCGATGCCGCCCTCGTGCGGTCGGGCGCCGACCGCGCCGTGGTGGGTGCCCGGGTGCAGCGGGCCGGGCGGGCGACGACGGTGGAGGTGGAGATCACCCCGGGCCGCGCGAACCGCGCGCGGGTCAACGGCGGCTCGCCGGTGCGGGCAAGGGACGTGCTCGGCGTGCTGCGCACGGTCCAGTTCGCGCCGGAGGACCTGGCGCTCGTCAAGGGCGACCCCGACGGGCGTCGGCGCTTCCTCGACGAGCTCCTCGTCCAGCTGCGGCCGCCGCTCGCCGCGGTGATCGTGGACTACGAGCGGGTGCTGCGGCAGCGCTCCGCGCTGCTCAAGTCCGCCGCGGGCGCACTGCGCTCGTCCCGTGGTGCCGACCTGCGCACGCTCGACGTCTGGGACGCCAAGCTCGCGGCCTCGGGCGCGCGGATCGTCGCGGCCCGCCGGAGCCTGGTGGCGGCCCTGGCGCCCGCCGTGACGGACGCGTACGCCCAGGTCAGCGCCGCGAGCGGAGAGGCGCGGATCAGCTACCGCGCGTCGCTGGACGCGGCGCTCGACGACCCGGGCGACGCCGGCGACGAGCACCTCGTCGAGGCCCAGCTGCTCGAGGCCATGGGCCGGCTGCGCAGCAAGGAGATCGAACGGGGGGTCAGCCTCGTCGGCCCGCACCGCGACGACCTCACCCTGACGCTCGGCGAGCTGCCGGCCAAGGGGTACGCCAGCCACGGCGAGTCCTGGTCGTACGCGCTGGCCCTGCGCCTGGGCTCGGCCACGCTGCTGCGCGGTGGGCCCGGCACGCACGAGTGGTCGGGCGACTGGGGGCCGGACGGCGACCCGGTGCTCATCCTCGACGACGTGTTCGCCGAGCTGGACGGGCGCCGGCGCGACCGACTGGCCGACCTCGTGGCCCCCGCGGGACAGGTGCTCGTCACCGCCGCCGTGCCGGGGGACGTGCCCGAGGCTCTGGCGGGTGCGCGCGTGGATGTCATGGGCGGGGAGGTGGCGCGTGTCCTCTAGCCCCCGTCGCGAGGCCGGCGCCGCCGCCCGTGCGGCCGGGGTCGCCGCGCCATCGTCCGCCGCTCGAGCGCCGGGCTCCACCGAGTCGCCCGCCGTGTCCGCGTCGTCGTCCCCGCCCCCCGCCACCCCGCCCGACCAGGTGGCCCGCGCGGCGCTCGCCCGCGCGCAGGAGGCGGCCCGCGCCCGGGGCCTGAGGCCGGGGGACGCGCCGCGGCGCCGCACGCCCGTCGCCACCCCCACCGGGGCCGGCCCGGACGCGCGTGACCCGCAACCCGTCGGCGTGACAGCCGGCCGGCTCGCCGCCGAGCTGGGCTGGCGGCCCGGGCTCGTCGAGGGCGACCTGCGGGGCCGGTGGCCGGAGCTGGTGGGTCCCGACATCGCGGAGCACTGCCGCCCCGAGACGTTCGAGGCCGGGCTGCTGACGTTGCGGGCGTCGTCGACCGCGTGGGCGACGACGCTCACGCTCGAGTCGCCGCGCCTGCTGCGCCGCCTGGCCGAAGAGCTGGGCGAGGCGGTCGTCGTCGAGGTGCGGGTGCTGGGTCCCGGCGGCCCCGGTTTCGGCCGCGGTCGCCGGTCCGTCCCGGGCCGGGGGGCCCGGGACACCTGGGGCTGAGCCGCATCCCGCTGTGGACGGATCCCAGGCTGAGGGGATCCAGGCGGTAGACTGAAATGGTCTTCCTGGCGCGTCAGCGCCGGTCCTGAGACAAGAACTCTCGCGTCGTGGAGTGATCCGCCCTGTGCGTCAACGGGCGGCGCCCTCCGCGCCGTCCAGCCCTTCGAGGAGACCGCCGCCCGTGGTTCCTGAGCCCATGTCCACCCCCCTCACCCCGGACGGCACCCCCACGGAGCACCATGACGGCAACGGCGGCTACGACGCCAGTGCCATCACGGTGCTCGAGGGGCTCGAGGCCGTCCGCAAGCGCCCCGGCATGTACATCGGCTCCACCGGGGAGCGCGGCCTGCACCACCTGGTCTACGAGGTGGTCGACAACTCGGTGGACGAGGCGCTGGCGGGGTACGCGAGCGACATCCAGGTGACGATCCTGCCGGACGGCGGCGTCCGGGTGGCCGACGACGGCCGTGGCATCCCCGTGGGCATCGTCAAGTCCGAGGGCAAGCCCGCGGTCGAGGTGGTGCTCACGGTGCTGCACGCCGGCGGCAAGTTCGGGGGCGGCGGCTACGCCGTCTCCGGCGGCCTGCACGGCGTCGGGGTCTCGGTGGTGAACGCGCTCTCCACGCGGGTGGAGGTGGAGGTCCGCACGGACGGCTTCGTCTGGCGGCAGTCGTACCTGCGCGGCGTCCCCACCGCGCCGCTCGAGCAGGGCGAGGCCACGGACGTCACCGGCACCACCGTGACGTTCTGGGCCGACGACGAGATCTTCGAGACCACGGACTACGACTTCGAGACGCTGCGCTCCCGGTTCCAGCAGATGGCCTTCCTCAACAAGGGCCTGCGGATCAGCCTCGAGGACCAGCGCCCGCGCCACGCCGACACGAGCGACGACGACGACGTGGACGGCGCCGAGAAGGCCGAGGAGACCCGGCACTCGGTGTCGTACCGCTACGACGGCGGGATCGTCGACTACGTCAAGCACCTCAACAGCGCGAAGAAGTACGAGCCGGTGCACGCCGAGGTCATCGACTTCGAGGCCGAGGACCCCGAGCGCCGGATCTCGGTCGAGATCGCGATGCAGTGGACGGGTGCCTACTCCGAGTCGGTGCACACGTACGCCAACACGATCTCCACCACCGAGGGCGGCACGCACGAGGAGGGCTTCCGCGCCGCGCTGACGTCGCTCGTCAACCGCTACGCGCGCGACAAGGGCCTGCTCAAGGAGAAGGACGAGAACCTCACGGGCGACGACGTCCGCGAGGGCCTCACCGCGGTGGTCTCGGTCAAGCTCGGCGAGCCGCAGTTCGAGGGCCAGACGAAGACGAAGCTCGGCAACACCGAGGCGAAGACCTTCGTCCAGCGCGTGGTCAACGAGCGCCTCGGCGACTGGCTCGACTCGCACCCGATGGACGCCAAGGAGATCATCCGCAAGTCCATCCAGGCCTCGGCGGCGCGGATGGCGGCGCGCAAGGCCCGCGAGGCGACGCGGCGCAAGGGCCTGCTCGAGTCCAACTCGATGCCGGGCAAGCTCAAGGACTGCCAGAGCAACAACCCCGCCGAGTGCGAGGTCTTCATCGTCGAGGGCGACTCGGCCGGCGGCTCCGCCGTGCGGGGCCGCAACCCGCAGACGCAGGCGATCCTCCCGATCCGCGGCAAGATCCTCAACGTCGAGCGGGCCCGCCTCGACCGGGCCCTGGGCAACCAGGAGGTGCAGTCGCTCATCACGGCGTTCGGCACCGGGATCGGCGAGGACTTCGACCTGGGCAAGCTCCGGTACCACAAGATCGTGCTCATGGCCGACGCCGACGTGGACGGCCAGCACATCCGCACGCTGCTGCTGACGCTGCTGTTCCGGTACATGCCCGAGCTCATCAAGCAGGGCCACGTCTACATGGCCCAGCCCCCGCTGTACCGGGTGAAGTGGGTCAACTCGGAGCACGAGTTCGCCTACTCCGACCGCGAGCGGGACGTGCTCGTCGCCAACGGCCAGGCGAGCGGCAAGCGCCTGCCGAAGGAGAAGCCGTACCAGCGCTACAAGGGCCTCGGCGAGATGAACTACGACGAGCTCTGGGAGACCACGATGTCGCCCGAGCACCGGATCCTGCTGCAGGTGACGCTCGACGAGGCGGCGGCGGCCGACGAGACGTTCGCCGTCCTCATGGGCGAGGACGTGGACGCCCGCCGCAGCTTCATCCAGCGCAACGCCAAGGACGTGCGGTTCCTCGACATCTGAGGTAGCCGGCCCCGGAACGACGACCGCACACACTCAAGGACGACAGCATGAGCGAGACCACGGACTCCCCGATCGAACACGGCCGCATCGACCAGGTCGACCTGCAGCTGGAGATGCAGCGGTCGTACCTGGACTACGCCATGGCGGTGATCGTCGGGCGCGCGCTGCCCGACGTGCGGGACGGGCTCAAGCCGGTGCACCGCCGGGTGCTCTACGCGATGTACGACGGCGGCTACCGCCCCGACCGCTCGTTCTCCAAGTGCTCGCGCGTGGTCGGCGACGTCATGGGCAAGTTCCACCCCCACGGCGACAGCGCCATCTACGACGCGCTCGTCCGCCTGGTCCAGGACTGGTCGATGCGCTACCCGCTCGTCGCCGGCCAGGGCAACTTCGGCTCGCCCGGCAACGACCCGGCCGCCGCCCCCCGGTACACCGAGTGCCGCATGGCCCCGCTGGCCATGGAGATGGTCCGGGACATCGACGAGGACTCGGTCGACTTCGGCGACAACTACGACGGCGAGACCCAGGAGCCCCAGGTCCTGCCGAGCCGGTTCCCGAACCTGCTGGTCAACGGCTCGGCCGGCATCGCGGTCGGCATGGCCACCAACATCCCGCCGCACAACCTGCGCGAGGTGGCCGACGGCGTCCAGTGGTACCTCGAGCACCCGGAGGCCGACCGCGAGGAGCTGCTCGAGGCGCTGCTGGAGCGCATCAAGGGCCCGGACTTCCCCACGGCCGCGACCATCCTCGGGCGGCGCGGCATCGAGGAGGCGTACCGCACCGGTCGCGGCGCCATCACCATGCGCGCGGTGGTCGAGGTCGAGGAGATCCACGGCCGCACGTGCCTCGTCGTCACCGAGCTGCCGTACCAGGTCAACCCGGACAACCTCGCGACGAAGATCGCCGAGCTCGTCAAGGACGGGCGCGTGGGCGGCATCGCCGACATCCGCGACGAGACCAGCGGCCGCACCGGCCAGCGCCTGGTCATCGTGCTCAAGCGCGACGCCGTGGCGAAGGTGGTGCTCAACAACCTCTACAAGCACACCCAGCTGCAGGACACGTTCGGCGCGAACATGCTCGCGCTGGTCGACGGCGTGCCCCGCACGCTGCCGCTCGACGGGTTCGTGCGGCACTGGGTCACCCACCAGCTCGAGGTCATCCAGCGCCGCACCCGGCACCGGCTGTCCGAGGCCGAGCGCCAGATCCACATCTACCGCGGCTACCTCGCCGCCCTCGACCAGCTCGACGCCGTCATCGCCCTCATCAGGGCGTCGGCCAGCGCGGACGCGGCCCGCACCGGCCTGCAGGAGCTGCTCTCGATCGACGAGGAGCAGGCCAACGCCATCCTCCGCATGCAGCTGCGCCAGCTCGCCGCCCTCGAGCGGCAGGCGATCCTCGACCGCTACGCCGAGCTCGAGGCGAAGATCGCCGAGTACCAGGCGATCCTCGCCTCGCCCGAGCGGCAGCGGGAGATCGTCTCGACCGAGCTCGCGGAGATCGTCGCGCGCCACGGCGACGAGCGCCGCACCCGGATCCTGCCGTTCGACGGCGACGTGACCGACGAGGACCTCATCGCCGAGGAGGAGATGGTCGTCACCATCACGCGCGGCGGGTACGCCAAGCGCACGCGGAGCGACAACTACCGCGCCCAGCGTCGGGGCGGCAAGGGCGTGCGCGGCGCGCAGCTGCGCGAGGACGACATCGTCGACCACTTCTTCGTCACGACGACCCACCACTGGCTGCTCTTCTTCACCAACCTGGGCCGCGTCTACCGCGCCAAGGGGTACGAGCTGCCCGAGGGCGGCCGCGACGCCAAGGGCCAGCACGTGGCCAACCTGCTGGCGTTCCAGCCCGACGAGCGCATCGCCGAGGTGCTGGACCTGCGCGACTACGAGCAGGCGCAGTACCTGGTGCTGGCCACCAAGAGCGGCCTGGTGAAGAAGACGCGGCTGAGCGAGTACGACTCCAACCGCTCGGGCGGCGTCATCGCCATCAACCTGCGCGAGGACGAGGAGGGCCGGCCCGACGAGCTGGTCTCGGCCCGCCTGGTGGACGCCGACCAGGACCTCATCCTGGTGTCGCGGCGCGGCCAGTCCCTCCGGTTCACGGCGGGAGACGAGGCCCTGCGCCCCATGGGCCGGGCCACCTCCGGCGTCAAGGGCATGGACTTCCGTGGGGACGACGAGCTGCTCGCGATGGACGTGGTGCGCGAGGACGCCTTCCTCTTCACCGTCACCGAGGGCGGCATCGCCAAGCGCACCGCCCTCACGGTGGACAACTACCGGCAGCAGGGCCGCGGTGGGCTGGGCATCAAGGTCGCCGACCTCTCGGACGCCGTGCTGGTGAGCGCCCTGGTCACGGACGGGGACGACGAGGTGCTCGTCATCATGGAACGCGGCAAGGTGGTGCGTTCCGCGACGTCCGAGGTGCCCGCGCACGGCCGCACCACGAAGGGCGTGATCTTCGCCAAGCCGGACCCCGGAGACCGGATCATCGCCGTCGCCCGCAACGGCGAACGACGGTTGGGTGACGAGGCCACGGGTGATGCAGGTACCGTGGACGCCGAGACCGGCGAACCGACCACCGCGGAGGATGCATGAGCGACGCCCCACCGCCGTCGATCCCTCCCTCGATCCCGCCGCACAAGCGCCCCTCGACGCCGAGCGGCACCTGGGGCGTGACGACGGTGCCGGGCCGTGGTGGCTCGCGCACCGACGGCGTGGGTGCGACCGGCACCGGGCAGGCACCGGCCGAGCCGACCCGTTGCTCGCCGGCGGCGCCCGACCCGAGGCCGGCCGCGAAGCCCGCGGCCGCCGCGCCCTCGACCGCCGACCGGGACGTGCGCCCGGCCCCGGGGGCACCGTTCCCCGTCGTCGGGCCGCCCGCCCCGGACGACCCCGCCGACGGACCCTCCCCGCTGGCCACCGCGGTGGAGCAGACCGGCCAGTGGCTGAAGAAGGCGGCGAGCGCGACCGGCTCCTCGATGTCCGCCGCGTACGCTTCGCTGACACGACCCCGCCCGAAGGACGACGCGATGACCGCGAACCCCTCTGTCACCGGCGCACCGCCTCGTCCCGTGCCGCCCACGACACCGGCGGCCACCGCCGGCACCCCCACGGTCCGCACCGCCACGGGGCACACGCCCGCGGTCGGCGGCCCCGGCCCGCGGCGGGTGCGCCTGGCGATCTCGCGGCTCGACCCGTGGTCGGTGATGAAGCTCGCGTTCCTGCTGTCGTTCGCGGCCGGGATCATGCTCGTCGTCGCGGTCTCGGTGGTCTGGCTGACGCTCGACGGGCTGCACGTGTTCACGTCGCTCAACAACCTCGTGACGCAGATCGTCGGCTCCGAGAGCTCGATCAACATCCTCACGTACGTGCAGTTCTCCAAGGTGCTGTCGATCGCGACGCTCGTGGCGGTCATCGACGTGTTCCTGCTCACCGCTCTCGCGACGATCGGCGCCTTCCTCTACAACGTGGTGGCGGCGCTCGTGGGCGGCGTGCACGTGACGATGACCGACGAGTGACGCGGTTTGGGACGGGAGAACCCGCTGGGGTAGTCTCGTCCGGCGCTCTGGCGCACGGGCCTATAGCTCAGACGGTTAGAGCGCTTCCCTGATAAGGAAGAGGTCACAGGTTCAAGTCCTGTTAGGCCCACGCACCCTCTCCCCTGGAGGACCCCCGTGAAGAAGCTGCTGTTCCTGGCGGCGCTCGCCGCGGCCGGCTACGTCCTCTACACCAAGTACGTGCAGGACCGCGACGAGCGAGACCTGTGGGCCGAGGTCACCGACACGCTGGACGACTGATCCGCCCGTCGCCGCTCCGCGGCAGCCGGGGGCCGTGGCGCAAGTGGTAGCGCACCTGCTTTGCAAGCAGGGGGTTGCGGGTTCGAGTCCCGTCGGCTCCACCCCAGGGAACGACCCCGCTCAGGCTCGGGGTCCCGCCTCCGCGTCGTGACGACGCCCGGGCGCTTGTCTGACATGTAGCCCCCATTTGTCCGCACTCATTGCGGCATTCGGGACGCCGTTCCTACAGTCGAGCCCGCCGCAAGGGCATTGAGGCCCGAACCTGTCAGACAAGTGGTGGTGAGCGATGTGGCTTCCGACCTTGAGCTTCAGCTGATCCGGCACTTCCGGCTGCTGGAGCTGGCTCCCGGGGACCCGTTGCCGCGCGAGCAGGACCTGGTGCAGGACCTGCACGTGAGCCGGCCGGCGCTGCGCGAGGCCCTGGCGGCGCTCGAGGCGCTGGGTCTCGTCGCCTCGCGGCAGGGCGCCCGCCGCACGCTCGGCACCTCCGACATGCAGACCGTGGTCGAGGCGCTCACGCGCTACATGGAGCCGTCCCCGGAGGTCATGCTCGAGCTGCTCGACGTGCGCCGGGTGCTCGAGGCGGCGTTCTTCCCGATCGCGGTCGCGAAGATGTCGGCGAACACCCTGCGCGAGCTGCGGCGGATCGCCGACCGGATGGAGGCCAAGGCTGCCCACGGCCAGCCGTTCGTCCAGGAGGACGCGCAGTTCCACCAGACGCTGTACGAGCAGCTGGGCAACGCCACGCTGCTCGGCCTCATCGCGGCGTTCTGGCGGCTGTTCGACGAGATGTCCGAGCAGTTCCAGGTGGGTGGCGACCTCCAGGCCACGGCGCACCGCCACCTGCGCATCGTCGAGACGCTCGAGGCCGGCGACACGTCGCTGGCCACGCACGAGCTCAACGTGCACTTCTTCGACGTCCGCGCCCGCTTCACCGCGCTGCGGTCGAAGGAGCGCACCGGCGGCACGGCCGTCCCGCGAGGGACGGCACCGGCCGGCTCCTGAACTCCCCCCCAAGGAATGCACAAGAGAGAGGACTGCAATGACGCACTCTTCGTGGCGTCGCACCGGAGCGATCTGGGCGGCGCTGGCGGCGACGGCCGCAGTGGCCCTCGCGGGCTGCAGCGGCGGCACGTCGGCGGCGGCCTCCACGCCGAGCCCGCAGAACACCGACACCACCGGCCAGACGCTGAACTACTGGCTCTGGGTGGACAACGCGACGGACCAGACCTGGCAGAAGCTCGCCGACGAGTTCAACGCGGAGAGCGGCCACGGGAAGGTGCAGCTGCAGATCGTCCCCGCGGCGCAGTACCTCGACAAGCTGCAGACGGCCCTGAGCAGCGGGAACGGGCCCGACGCGGCGCGCATGAAGGACGAGTGGATCGGCCAGTTCGTCAAGGCCGGCGTGCTCGCGCCGCTCAGCAGCCGGATCGACGCGTGGAGCGGGAAGTCCACCGTCATCAGCTCGGGCTGGGACGCCGGGAAGGTCCCCGGCAGCAACGAGGTGTACATGATGCCGCACCAGAACACGGCGCTGTACATGTACTACAACAAGAAGCTCTTCAGCGCAGCCGGCCTCCAGGCGCCGCAGACGCAGGCCGACGTGCTGGCCGACGCCCCGAAGCTCACCGGCAACGGCCACTACGCGTTCGACGTGCGCGGCGGCGCCGGCGGCCAGGACCAGTGGGCCGCCTGGATGTACGCCGGCGGGGCGCAGTTCGTCGACTCCAGCGGCAAGGTGACGCTCGACAGCCCGACGGCCGAGAAGATCAACCAGTCCTACCTCGACCTGGCGAAGTACGCGCCCCCGGGGTCGGCCACCGCGACGTACGCGCAGGTGCTGAGCAACTTCCTGTCCGGGACCACCGCGATGATGATCCACCACGTCGGTTCGCTCGCCGCGGTGCGCAAGCAGTTCGGCCAGGACGTCGGCGTCATCCCGGTGCCGGGCACCGACCCGTCGAAGCCGTCGACCCTGCAGACCATGAGCGGCAACGTCATCTTCACGTCGTCGAAGAAGCAGGAGCTCGCGTGGCAGTGGGAGACCTGGCTGCTGGGTGACGCACAGATGCTCGCCATGAGCACGTCACCGCAGGGGCAGCTGCCCGTCACCACCACCGTCGCGCAGAACGCCGCCTTCACCAAGGACGAGGGCTACCAGGTGGCGCTCAAGGCGGCCCAGACCGCGCAGAGCTGGCCGCAGCTGCCGGGCACGACGAACGTGGTCAACGCCACGTGGTCGCCCACCATCCAGGAGGCGTTCAGCGGGCAGATCACCAGCGCACAGATGCTCCAGACGCTGGCCGCGGACCTGTCGAAGTAGCCGATCGATGACCAGCCTGACGGCGGCGGGGCCGGCGAGGAGGAAGCGGCGGCTCGACCTGACCGTGCCGCTCTTCCTCTCGCCGACCCTGCTGCTCCTCCTGGTGTTCGTCGCCTACCCGTTCCTGCGGGCGATCTGGCTGTCGTTCACCGACACCAGCCTGCTCGGCGGCACGCTCGGGTTCGTCGGCCTGGACAACTTCCGGTCGCTGTTCGCCGACCCCAGCTTCCCCACCTACCTGCGCAACTCGGTGGCGTGGACGGTCGGCGGCGTGGGCCTGCAGCTCGTCTTCGGCGTCGCGGGCGCGTTGATCCTCAACCAGCGGTTCCGGCTGCGGGGCGTCGTCCGGGGGCTCGCGATGATCCCCTGGGCGACGCCCAGCGTCCTCGTCGCCCTCATCTGGATGTGGCTGCTCGACCCCAACCACGGGCTCGTCAACGCCGTCCTCACCCGCGTCGGCCTGATGCACTCGCCGGTCGCCTGGTTCGGCAACCCCCACTCGGCGCTCGCGACGCTCGTGGTCGTGGACGCCTGGCAGGGCATCCCGTTCTTCGCGGTCATGGTGCTGGCGGCGCTGCAGGCCGTCCCGGAGGAGCTCAAGGAGTCCGCCCGCACCGACGGCTGCGGGGTGCTGCGGGTGTTCCGCTACATCACGGTGCCGAGCATCCTGCCGACGGTCCTCATCACGCTGGTGCTCCGGCTCATCTGGACGGCGAACTACATCGACCTGGCGTACGTGCTCACCGGCGGCGGCCCGGGTATCGCCTCGACGACCGTCCCGCTCCAGTCGTACCTCACGGCCTACAAGGAGGGCGCCCTCGGCTCGGGCGCCGGCTACGCCGTGGTGCAGGCCCTGGTGCTGGCCGTGCTCGTGGCGATCTACATCCGCCTGACCCAGCGGAGGGAGGCCTGATGGTGGTCCTCGAGAGGGCCCTGCCCACGCGGGCCGGCCGGTCGGTGGACCGCGTGTCGGTCCCGTCCGGGGTGGCGCTCAAGCGGCTGCTGGGCCGGCCCGCGCTCTACGTCGTCATCGCGCTGTGGATGGTCTGCACGCTCGGGCCCTACGTCGTCATGGCCCTGACCTCCGTGACGCCGGAGAGCCAGCTCGTCGCCTACGGCATGAGCCGCCTGCCCTCGCAGCTCTCGCTGCGCGGGTACGCCGAGCTGTTCTCCACCACGCCGTTCGTCCACTACATGGTGAACTCGGCCGTCACGGCCCTGGGCACCGTCGTGTTCGCGCTCGTGGTGGCCAGCGCGGCGGCGATCTCGCTGTCCCGGTTCCGCTTCCGGGGCCGGACCACGGTGCTGACGGCGCTGCTCGTCGCCCAGCTGTTCCCGGCGGTGCTGCTCGTCATCCCGCTGTCGACGATGCTGCGCTCCGGGCACCTGCTCAACTCCCGGCCCGGCCTGGTGCTCGTCTACGTGACGTTCGCGACGCCGTTCGCCACCTACCTGCTCAAGGGTTTCCTCGACGGGCTGCCGCGCGAGCTCGACGAGGCCGCGACCGTCGACGGGTGCAGCCCCATGCAGATGGTCGGCCACATCCTCGTGCCCCTGCTCCGGCCGGGCCTCACCGCGGCCGGGACGTACATCTTCATCTTCTCCTGGAACGAGTTCCTCTATGCCTTGACCTTCACCTCCAGCACCGCCGCCCAGACCATCCCGGTGGGACTGCAGCTGTTCATCGGCGACTACGAGATCCGGTGGGACCTGCTCACCGCCGGCGGGGTCATCGCGGCGGTGCCGGTGCTGGTCGGTTTCATGCTCGTGCAGAAGCAGCTGATCGGGGGCCTGGCGGCCGGTGCCGTCAAGGGCTGAGCGCTCGACGTCAGAGATAAGGAAAGAAACGCATGTCTGAGACCGCAGGGACGTCGCAGATCACGTCCACCGCGAGAGCCGCCGTGGGGATCCCGCGGATCGACGAGGTCGAGATCACCCTGGCGCGGGTGCCGCTGCCCGAGGGGCCGTGGGGCGACCAGATCCACCGGGTGACCGACATCGAGGTCACCGTGGTCGACGTCCGGGCCGACAACGGCCTGGTGGGCACGGGCTTCAGCCACACGTCCGGCATGGGCGCGGCCACCATCGGCGCGCTGGCCCGGGAGATCGCCCCGACCATCGTCGGCCAGCCGGTGTCGCCGCGGCGCCTGTGGCACGAGATGTACCGCTACGTGCACGACATCGGCGGCGCGGGCGTCACCACGCACGCCATCTCCGCCTTCGACATCGCGCTGTGGGACCTGCTGGGCAAGTCGCTCGGCGCGACCGTGGTGGACCTCATCGGCCGGGTGCGCGACGTGGTGCCGCTGTACGGCTCGGGCATCAACCTCAACAAGTCGGTCGACGAGGTCGTGGAGCAGGTGCTCCGGTGGCGGGCCGAGGGCTACGTCGCTGCCAAGGTGAAGGTCGGCAAGCCCGACCTCGAGGAGGACGTCGAGCGGCTCGCGAAGATCCGCGAGGCCGTCGGCGGGTTCCCGCTGGCCGTCGACGCCAACCAGGGCTGGGACTACCCGGCGGCCGCGCGCGCCTTCAAGCGGTTCGAGCAGTTCGACCTGCTGTGGATCGAGGAGCCGCTGCCCTCGGACGACATCCCGTCGCACCGGCGGCTCGCGCAGCACGTCCGCACGCCCATCGCGCTCGGCGAGAACGTCTACACGGCGGCGCAGTTCGTGCAGTACTTCGACGCCGAGGCCGTGGACTTCGTCCAGGCCGACCTCGGGCGCGTGGGCGGCATCACCGGCTACCTCGACATCGCCGCGGCCGCCCGCACCCGGAACCTGCCCATGACGCCGCACTTCGTCATGGAGCTCAGCGCGAGCATCCTCGCGGCGGTGCCCAACATCGCCAGCGCCGAGATGACCGACGGCGGCACGTGGACGGACCTCGGCATCGTGGCCTCCGCCGGCCGTGTCGAGCACGGGCGGTACCACCCGCCCACGCTGCCCGGGCACGGCGTCGAGCTGGACCGGGACTACCTGCGCGACCACGCCCTCACCCTCTGAACCCTCCGACGCACCCACGAGCTCACGAACCCACGAAGGGACGGCACACATGACGTACGAGACGGTGGACCTCTCCGGCACGGTGGCGGTGATCACCGGCGCCAGCTCCGGCATCGGCGCCGCGCTGGCCCGGCTGCTGCACGCGCACGGGGTGCGGCTGGGCCTGCTCTCCCGGTCCGGCGCGGACCTGGGACTGGACGGCGCGCTGGTGCGCGCCGGCGACGTCGCGGACCGGGCCGTGGTGGAGCGGTTCGTCGCCGACACCGTCGCGGAGCACGGGCGGCTCGACGTCGCGGTCGCCAACGCCGGCGTGGGCAGCTACGGGCAGTTCCTCGACGTCCCGACCGCGCACGAGGACGAGATGATCCGCACCAACGTGCTGGGGACCATCAACCTGTACCACGCGGCCGTGCCCCACATCGTCGCGGGCGGCGGCGGCGACCTGGTGACGGTCGCGAGCGAGGCCGGACGACGAGGCCTGCCGGGCGAGGCGGTCTACTCGGCGAGCAAGTTCGCGCAGATCGGGCTGACCCGCGCGCTCGACAACGAGCTGCGCGAGCAGGGCGTCCGGGCGACCAACATCGCGCCCGGTGGCGTGTGGACGCACTTCGCGATCGACGACGGCCGCGGCCGCACGGACGGCAGCCCGCAGCTGCAGGCGATGATGCGGCCCGACGACGTCGCCGAGCTCATCTACTTCGTGCTCACCCGGCCGCGGCACTTCCGCATCCTCGAGACCGCGCTGCGCCCCATGAGCGAGGCGCAGTGGGGCTGACCGGCCCCCACCCCATCCCCACCAGAACCGAGAGAGACGCAGGACGATGACCGGCATCATTGACCCCGAGGTCCCGCTGCACGGCGTGATCCCCCCCATCACCACCCCGCTGACGCCCGACGGGGAGGTGGACGTCGCCTCGCTGGAGCGCCTCGTGGAGTTCGAGGTGGCGGCAGGCGTGCACGCGATCTTCGCGCTCGGCACCGGCGGCGAGGGGCCGTACCTCACCGACGACCAGCGCGAGACCGTGCTCGACACCGTGACCCGCGTGGTGGCCCGGCGCATCCCCGTGCTCGTCGGCGTCACCGACATCGGCACGCGCAAGGCGCTGCACAACGCGGCGGTCTCCGTCGCCTTCCCGATCGACGGGCTCGTGAGCACCCCGCCGTTCTACGGCTCGGTGGGCGAGGGCGAGATCGAGGCGCACTTCCGGGCGCTGCACGCCGCGCACCCGGACCTGCCGCTCTACGCCTACGACATCCCGGCGTTCGTCGGCGTGAAGCTGCCCGCCGAGCTCACCGTGCGGCTGGCCCACGACGGCGTGATCGCCGGCGTCAAGGACACCAGCGACGAGGAGGACGGGTTCCGCCTCATCATCGAGGAGACCCGCGACCTGCCCGGATTCGCGGTCATCACCGGCTCGGACATCACGGGCGACGCCGCGATCTTCCAGGGCGCGCACGGGATGATCGTCGGCGTCGCGAACATCGACCCGCACGGCTTCGTCCGGGTCTACGACGCCGCCGTGGCCGGCGACTGGGACGCCGCGCGGTCCGAGCAGGAGCGGCTGCACAAGCTGCGGCTCGTCGCCAAGATCGCGGCCCGGCGCATCAGCGGCTTCAGCGCGACGCTCGGTGCGTTCAAGGCGGCCCAGGTGCACCGCGGGATCATCGCGCACGACCTGCTGCAGGCCCCGCTGCAGAACCTGGACGACCGGGAGCGGGCCGCTGTGGTCGAGCTGCTGCGGCTCCAGCACCTGGGACCGATCGGGTAGCCGCCGCCCGGTCCTCGCGCGGTGAGGTGGACCATCGGCCCTGGTCGGCGGCGGCGTCGGGGACGATCGTGTCCCGCGTGACCGCGCAGTCGGGGGACGTCGCGGGCGCTCGGCCGGTGCCGTGGTCGGTCGCCCACCCGGGCGTCGCAGCGCTCGCGTCCTCGTGCGCCGCGATCGCGGGGCTCGCGCTCGTCGTCGTCGGGCTCGTCCGGACGTCCGGGGCCCAGGCCGACCTGCTCGCCGTCCTCCGGGACGCGCTGCCGATCGTCGTCGGCGCCGTCCTGTTCCTCGTCGGGCTGCCCTCGGCGCTCGGCTACTGCGGCGCCGCGTGCGTCACCGGGCGCGAGCTGTGGAGCGGGGTCACCGGCGGCTTCGTCGCCGTCCTCGTGGTGCTCGGGCTGGTGGGCGTGGTGCTGCCCGTCGACGGCCTGGCCCTCTAGCTACCGGGCGGCCGTCCGCGCCGCGCGCGCGACGATGTCGTCCAGCACCTCGGGCGGGTAGACGTCCTCGGGGTCGATCGTCGCCGGGCCGGCCTCGAGGGTCGCCCAGTGCCAGGTCGGCGCGAGCTTCGGCGCGTCGGCGTCGAGCGTCAGGTGGAGGTCGAGCAGCACGGCGTACCGGTAGCCGAACCGGCGCTGGATCGCCACGGCACGCGTGAAGTCGCCGGCGCTGGTGCCACGCGTCTCGCGGTCCGCGGTCAGCTCGAGGATGAGCAGGTTCTCCTCGGGGCCGAGCCGGCCGCGCCGGTGCACGATGAGGTCGGGGATGCGCCGCCCGGCCTCGTCGTCCTCGAGCTTGACGGCCTTCTCCAGCACCATGCCCGACCGGTCGTACTCCGCGTCGATGTCCCAGGCGTCCTCGACGAGCGGGCGCAGGTTCCACCCGAGGTGGAACGCGATGGTCCGCTCGGACGCGCTGGACGAGCCGCTCGCCGGGGTGAACAGCGTCCACTCGTTGGCGATGGTGTTCGTCAGCGCGATGCGCACGCGCGCCTGAAGGTCAGCCAGCTGCATGGCGCGAACCGTACTCCGGTCACGTGACGGGCATGTGACCGTTCATCAGTCGGGCCTGTGGGGTCAGGACTGCGCCTCGGGCTCGCCCTCGGCCTGGTCGGACTTCGACGACGAGCGGCGCGTGACGCGGCGCGCGGTGCCCTCGACGGCGTCCTTGACCTCGGCCGCCCGCTCGGCGGCGGCCTCCCGGGCGTCCGCGACCCGCTCCTCGGCCGCATCCCGGACCTCGGCAGCGCGCTCCGCGGCCTTGCGGCTCGCCTCACGGCTCTTCGCCACGGCGGTGCCGGCGGCCTCGCCCACGGCGTCCGCCGCGTCGCCCACGGCCTCGCTGAAGCCGTGGCCGTCGTGCGGGCGGGTCTGCAGCGAGTCGGCACCCGTGGGGTCGGTGGGCTCCCAGGGCTCGGCCCACGGGTCGACGCTCGTCCGCGAGCGGTACCACGCGGCGCCGGCGGCCCCGGCGGCGGCGAGCGTCGCGACGACGAAGAACGTCTTGGCGGCGGCGTGGCTCTTCTTGGCCTCCGCGCTCTCGGCGGCGTCGGCGGCCGCAGCGGCGACCGTGGCGGCGTGCTCGTGCACGACCTCGACGGCGTGCTCGGCGGCGTGCTCGGCCGTGACCTGCGCCTTCTCGGCGGCCTCGTTGAACGCCGCCACCAGCTTGGGGATCAGCTCGTCCACCAGCTTGTCGTGCGCGGTGTCGATCGCGGGACCCGCCTTCTCGGCGGCCTTCTCCAGGCGGGGCGCGGCGGCCTTGAGGCTCTCGCTGTAGGCCTTCTCCAGCCGGGGGGTGAGCCACTCGACGAACGCCTCGACGCGAGGCGTGCTCCACTCCTTGGCGTGGACGGCCGCGTCCGACAGCGCACTGCCGATCTCCGCCGCCTGCGACTTGAGCTTCTCGGTGTCGACGTCGATGGAAGTGCGGTGCGTGCTGCCCATCAGAACCTCCGGCTCTCGGTCGGACTGTGGCACACCACTCTGCCACGCAGGCCCCGGCCCCGCAGGGGTCCCGTGCGAGACTTAGCAGCATGTTCGCAACCCTGCACACGACCCTCGGTGACATCCGCGTCGAGCTGCTGCCGAACCACGCGCCGGCCACCGTCGAGAACTTCGTCGGCCTCGCCACGGGCGCCAAGCAGTGGACCGACCCCCGCACCGGCAAGGCCTCGAACGACCCGCTCTACTCGGGCATCGTGTTCCACCGCGTCATCGACGGGTTCATGGTCCAGGGCGGCGACCCGCTCGGCACCGGCACCGGCGGCCCCGGGTACACGTTCGACGACGAGATCCACCCCGAGCTGACGTTCTCCCAGCCGTACCTCCTGGCCATGGCCAACGCGGGCAAGCGGACCGACCGCATCACGGGCAAGCCCTCGGGCACCAACGGCTCGCAGTTCTTCATCACGGTCGCGGCCACGCCGTGGCTCAACGGCAAGCACACGATCTTCGGGCGGGTGGCCGACGACGCCAGCAAGGCTGTCGTCGACGCGATCGCCACCACCCCGACCCGCCCCGGCGACCGTCCCGTGACGGACGTCGTGCTCGAGTCGGTCACCGTCGAGGACTGACGATCAGCACACCCTCGCCCAGGTGGCCACCGGAGGCGGCGACGCCTCCGGTGTGCCCGCGGCACCCCGACCGCGTCTCGTACGTCCGCTGCCAGCGGTGCGGCCGGCCGGTGTGCCCAGACTGCCAGCGCCCGGCGGCCGTCGGCGTGCACTGCGTCGACTGCGTCGCGCAGGCGGCGCGCACCTCACGGCCCATGCAGACGCCGTTCGGCGGCCGCGTGCGCGGCGACCGGCCCGTGGTGACCTACTGGCTCATCGGGCTCTGCGCCGCCGTCTACGCAGTACAGCTTGCGGTGCCGGGCTGGACGCAGCGATGGTGGTTCTCGCCCATCCAGGGGGCGTCGGAGCCGTGGCGGTTCCTCACCGCGGCGTTCCTGCACTCGCCCAGCTCGTTCCTCCACATCGTGTTCAACATGATCGCGCTGTGGTCCGTTGGCCCGTACCTCGAGGCCACCCTGGGCCGCGCGCGCTACCTCACGCTGTACCTGGTCGCCGCCGTCGGCGGCTCGGTCGGCATGGTGGTGCTCGCGCCCGCGCTCGGCACGGCCGGGTGGTACACGGCGGCCGTGGGCGCGTCCGGCGCCGTGTTCGGGCTGTTCGGCGCCGTGCTCGTGGTGCTGCGGCGCCTCGGCGCCTCCGCGGGCGGCATCATCGGCGTCATCGTCGTCAACGGTGTGCTCAGCTTCGTGGTGCCCGGCATCGCGTGGCAGGCGCACCTCGGTGGCCTGGTGACGGGCGCGCTGCTCGGGGCGGCCTACGCGTACGCGCCGCGCGGCCGCCAGCACGTGGTGTCGGTGCTGGCCACGCTCGTCGTCGTCGGCGGGCTGGTGGCCTCCACGCTGGTGACCTACGCCCAGGCCGGCGTCCCTCTGGGCTGAATCACACCGGTGTAACTATCCACAGGGTTGTGCACCTCTGGGGACAGTCACCGCCAGCGCGTGGTCATCCCGAAACCGGCCATGACCAGCGCGAACCCAATCGCCAGGTTCCACGCGGTGATGCCGGGGATGGGGTACTGCTGCCCCGACAGGTAGGTGACCACGATCCACGCCAGCCCGAGGACCATGAGGCCGACCATCACCGGGACGAACCACGGCGGGTTGGGCTTCTTCCCCTTCGCCTTCGCGGGCGGGGCGACGTAGGCGGCCTTCTTGCGGGACTTCGACTCGGGCACGTCCGCTGGCTCCTGTCCGATGACGCCGCGGTCTGCCCCGTGGGATCCGGGGGCGTCACGAACCGGGCGTGCGCTGACATAGCCTAGACCGATCGAATCCCGGCCTCGGGGGGAGTGGTGGACGCCGAACACCCGCACGCGCGCCGTCGTCGCCTCCTGGCCCGGGCGCCGCTGTCGGTCGCGGTGGTGCTCATGCTCGCCGCGGTGCTGTTCGTCGTCTCCGCGCGCGACGCTCACGACCCCGCCACCCGCCGGCCCCAGAACCTCAGCGAGCTGGTGCGGGCCCAGTCGTCCAAGGTGGAGCAGCTGACGAACCAGGTCAACGACCTCGGGGCGCAGGTGCAGCGGCTCACGGACCAGGCGGACACGCAGGCCGCGCAGTCGGCCGGCTCGGTGCCGCTGGGGTTCACGGTGGAGTCCGGCGCGACGCCCGTGAGCGGCCCGGGCCTCGTCGTGCGGCTCGACGACGCCCCGGCGCAGGGCGCGCCCTCGGACGTCAGCCCCGACGTGCTCGTGGTGCACCAGCAAGACCTGCAAGCCGTGATGAACGCGCTGTGGGCCGGCGGCGCCGAGGCCATGGAGCTCATGGACCAGCGCGTGGTCTCGACGAGCGCCGTGCGCTGCGTGGGCAACGTGCTGCGGCTGCACGGCCGCGTCTACTCCCCGCCGTACGTGGTGCGCGCCATCGGCAACGCCGACGACATGCGGGCCGCGCTCGCGGCGTCGCCCGCGGTCCGCGCCTACGAGCGCGACGCGCAGCGCGTGGGCCTGGGCTGGGAGGTCGCCAGCTCCGGCACCCTGCAGCTGCCGGCCTACGCCGCGACCCAGCTCGACTACGCGAGCGTGCCGGACGGTGTCGATGTGCTGCCCGGTCTGGCAGGATCCGCCGGGTGAGCCACGAGACCCCGGTGCGCCCGCGGCGTGCCTCGACGGCCGCACGGGTGGGGTTCGGCGCGCTCGGCGTGCTGGGTGAGCTGCTCATCACGTTCGGCGTGCTGCTGCTGGGCTTCCTCGTGTGGCAGCTGTGGTGGACGGACGTCGTCGCCACCCGCCAGCAGCAGGCGGCCATCGAGTCCCTGCCGTGGGCGCACCCGGCCGTGCCGACCGCGGCCGCCCCCACGCCCGGGCAGTCCGCGCCGGCCGTCGCGCGGCCCCCGGTCTCGGTCCCGCAGCACGGCGATCCGCCCGTGGACCCCGAGCCCGCGTTCGCGACGACGTTCGCGACGATCGAGGTGCCGCGGTGGACCGGCAACCCGCCGGCACCGATCCTCGAGGGCACGGACTGGGCCAAGATCCTGCAGCACGGGGTGGGCCACTACCAGGGCACCGCGATGCCGGGCGCCGTCGGGAACTTCGCGATCGCCGGCCACCGCACCACGTACGGGAAGCCCTTCAACCGGATCGCGGAGATCCAGGTCGGCGACCCGATCGTCATCCGCACGCAGCACACCTGGTACGTCTACAAGGTCACGTCGACCGAGATCGTGCTGCCCAACCAGGTGCAGGTCATCGCGCCCGTCCCGGACAAGCCCGGGGCCGCACCGACGCAGCGCATGATCACCATGACGACGTGCAACCCCATGTACTCCGCCAGCCAGCGGTACGTGGTGCACGGCGTGCTCGACTACTGGGCGTCCGCGGACGACGGCTCCGTGCCGGCCGAGCTGCAGGGCGCCACGCCATGAGGCACGGGAGGCCCTGATGTACGGATGGCTGTGGCGGCACCTGCCGGGGCCGGTGGGCGTGCGCGTGCTGCTCGCGCTGGTGCTGGCGGCGGCCGTGCTGGCCGCGTGCTTCCTGTGGGTCTACCCCGCGATCGCGCCGCACATGCCCTTCAACGACACCACGGTGGGTGGGCAGTGACCGCGATCCTCGTCGTCGACAACTACGACTCGTTCGTCTACACGATCGTCGGGTACCTCGCGCAGCTCGGCGCCTCGACCGTGGTGGTGCGCAACGACGCCGTGCCGCCGCTCGACGAGCGGGTCGGTTTCGACGGCGTGCTCGTCTCGCCCGGCCCGGGCACCCCCGCCGCCGCGGGTCAGAGCATGCAGGTGATCCGTGACTGCGCCGCCACCGGGACGCCCATGCTCGGCGTCTGCCTGGGGCACCAGGCGCTCGGCGAGGTGTTCGGCGCCGTGGTGACGCACGCACCGGAGCTCATGCACGGCAAGACGAGCCAGGTGGAGCACGCCGGCGCGGGCGTGCTCGCGGGGCTGCCGTCGCCGTTCACGGCGACGCGCTACCACTCGCTCGCGGTGGTGGACGGCACGGTGCCCGACGAGCTCGAGGTCACCGCCCGCGCGAACGGCATCATCATGGGGCTGCAGCACCGCACGCTGCCGCTGCACGGCGTCCAGTTCCACCCGGAGTCGGTGCTCACGCAGGGCGGGCACCGACTGCTGGCGAACTGGCTGGCCATCTGCGGGGACGACGAGGCCGTCGCCCGCTCCGTCGGGCTGCACCCGCTGGTGCGGGCGTAGCCCGACGGTCCCTGCGGCGACCCCTTAGGGAGTGGGGGTCGCGCTCGCGCTGCTCGTCGACTGGCTCTGCTGGGCCGCCACCACGATGGTGATGGTCTGGTTGAGCCCGACCACGGTCCCCTTCGTCGGGTTCGTGTAGAGCACGGTCCCGGTCTGCGACGAGGACGGCTGGTCCTGGCGCGTCACCGAGGTCAGGCCCACGGCCGCCAGCTTGGCCACCGCCTCGTCGTACGTGAGGCCGGCGACGTCCGGGACCGCCGCGGTGGTGGGCGGGATGGCGATGACGATGGTCACCTTGGTGCCCTGCGGGACGAGCCCGGTGCGGTCCTGCGAGATGACCGTGTTGGCCGGGTAGTCGGACGTCTCCTGGTTCTGCGGCACGGCGACGAGGTTGAGCGAGTTGAGCTTGGCGAGCGCGTCCGCGGTGGCCATGCCCTTGAGGTCGTCGAGCTGCACGTTGCCGGTGGAGACGGAGAGCTTGACGGCCTGCCCCGCGGTCGCCGCGGTCCCGGCGGGCGGGTCGGTCGCGGTCACCACGCCCTGCGGGTACTTCGGGTTGTTGTCCGGGACCTGCGTCGGATCGATGGTGAAGCCCTGGCCCTTGAGCGTGTTCGCGGCCTGGTCGACGTTCTGGCCGACGACGTCGGGCACCTGGTTGGTGGCCGGGCCCGTGGAGACGAAGTACTTGACGTCGGCGTGCGGGTTCACCGAGACCCCCGCCGCCGGATCCGTCTTGACGACGTGGTCCTTGGCCACGCTGTCGCTCGCGATCTCCTGCCGCACCGGGTTGAGGTTGGCCTGGGTGAGCGCGGCCGTCGCCTGGTCCACCGTCATGTTGGTGACGTCCGGCACCTTGACGCTCGTGGGCAGGTCCGAACCGTGGTTGTTGAGCAGCAGCACCACGATGGCGCCGACCGCCAGCACGGCGACCGCCAGCAGCAGCCAGATGACCCACGGCCGCCCGCCCTCGGGCTCGTCGCGGTACGGCAGGCCGCCGCCCGGGGTCGCCAGGCCGGTGGACGCCCACGGCGCAGCGGCCACCGCGGGCGGGAGGGCCTGGGTCTGGCCGGTCGCGGGGGCCATCACCTGCGTGGCCTCGCCCGCGCTGAGGGGAACGGTGGCCAGCGCGGCGCCGTAGGCGGCGACGGCCGGGGCGTTGACGGCCGCGCCGTGCAGCACGGCCTCGAGGTCCGCGCGGAACTCGTCGGCCGTCTGGTAGCGGGCCTCGCGGTCCTTGGCGAGCGACTTGAGCACCACGCGGTCCAGGGCGTCCGGGACGTCGGAGGCGATGGAGCTGGGCGCGGGCGGGTTCTCCCGCACGTGCTGGTAGGCCACCGCGACCGGCGAGTCGCCGAGGAACGGCGGCCGGCCGGTGAGCAGCTCGAACAGCAGGCAGCCGGTGGAGTACAGGTCGCTGCGGGCGTCCACCCGCTCGCCGCGGGCCTGCTCCGGGGACAGGTACTGCGCGGTGCCGATGACGGCCTGCGTCTGCGTCATGGTGGCGGCCGAGTCGGCGACGGCGCGCGCGATGCCGAAGTCCATGACCTTGACGGCGCCGGCGGGCGTGAGCATGACGTTCGCGGGCTTGATGTCGCGGTGGACGATCCCCGCGTGGTGCGAGTACTCCAGCGCCGACAGCACGCCCGCGGTGATCTCGAGGGCCTCGTCGATGGGCACCGCCGCGCCGTCGCGGAGGATGTCGCGGACGGTGTGCCCCTCGACGTACTCCATGACGATGAACGGCACGTGCGCGGCGACGCCGGTGGGCTCGGTGATGACGTCCTCGCCCGTGTCGTAGACCGCGACGATCGCCGGGTGGTTGAGGGCGGCGGCCGACTGCGCCTCGCGCCGGAACCGGTTCTGGAACGACGGGTCGCGCGCCAGGTCGGAGCGGAGGATCTTGATGGCGACGGTGCGGCCCAGGCGACGGTCGTAGCCGATGTGCACCTCGGCCATGCCACCGCGGCCGATGAGCTCTCCGACCTCGTACCGACCGGCGAGGATGCGCGATCCTTCGTCCACCACGTGCGGTGCCTCTCGTTCGTCGCCGGGCGTATGCCGCCCGTCATCCTGCCCGATCATTCCATCCACCGTTCCCGCTCGTCGGTCACGATCCGGACTCGCAGCTCCTGACCTGCGGCGAGATGCTGCTGGGGCGGCGCGGAGGGCCAGGCGCCGGTGAGGCGGTTGGCGGCCAGGGCGCCGAGGAGCAGCAGCACCAGCAGCGCGACGAGGACCACCGGCCAGCGCCACCGGCCGAGCTGCCGGCCGACGGTCTGCGGAGTCGCGGGCCGGGGCGCCATGCCATGACGCGCCGTGGTGCCGCGCGGCATCGGGGGGCGCACCGGACGGGCTGGCGGGTAGGACGGCGGGACCGTGGGCCGTGGCGGCTCGCTCGTCGTCGTCGCGACGCTCTGGGCGACCGGGGCCGGAGCCGGGGCGGGTGCGGGGACCTGGGCGGGCGCGGCGGCCGGCACGGGCGTCGGGGCGCTCACCACCACGGGCACACCCTCGGGCGGTGTGCGCGCCACGAGCCGGTCGAACAGCTCGGCGAGCTCGTCGGCCGACTGCGGGCGCCGCGCCGGGTCCTTGTCCAGCAGCCGCATGACGAGGGCGCCGAGGGGCCGGTCGACCGACGGGGGCAGCGGCGGCACCGGGTCGTTGACGTGGGCCACCGCGATGTCCACCGCCGTGGGACCGGTGAACGGACGGTGCCCGACGAGCGCCTCGTAGGCGACGACGCCGAGCGAGTAGAGGTCGGACAGCGGCGTCGCCGGCCGGCCCACCGCCTGCTCCGGCGAGAGGTACTGCGCGGTGCCCATGACCATGCCGCTGGCGGTCATGGTCGGCTGACCGGCGGACCGGGAGACCCCGAAGTCCGTGATCTTCACGCGGCCGCCGCGCGCGATGAGGATGTTGCCCGGCTTGACGTCGCGGTGCACCACGCCCGCCTCGTGCGCGCACGCCAGCCCCCGTGCGGTCTGCGCGAGGACCGGGATGAGGTGGGCCGCCGAGAGCACCGGCGTGCGTTCCAGCACGTCGGACAGAGGTTCGCCGACGACGAGCTCCATGACGAGGTAGGCCGAGCCGCCCTGCTCGCCGTAGTCCAGCAGCGTGGCGATGTTGGGGTGGGACAGCGCCGCCGAGTTGCGCGCCTCGGTGCGGAACCGGTTGAGGAATCCGGAGTCGCCCGCGTACTCGTCGCGCAGCACCTTGACGGCCACGGGCCGCGTCAGCGACTCGTCGTACGCCTGCCACACCTCGCCCATGCCGCCCACGGCGATCCGCCGCTCCAGCCGGTAGCGGTTGCCCAGCGCTGCGCCCGGTCCCGTGATCACTGGCCCAGCACCGCCTCGATGACCGCCTTGGCGATGGGGGCCGCCACCGCGCCGCCGGTCGCGTCGCTGCCCATCGAGCCGCCGTGCTCGACGAGCACCGCCACGGCCACCCGCGGCGCCTGCGCCGGCGCGAACGCGGCGAACCAGGCGTGCGGCGCCTGGCCGGCCGCCGTCTGCGCCGTGCCCGTCTTGCCGGCGACGGTGACGCCGGGGATCTGCGCCGCGGTGCCGGTGCCGTGCTGCACGACGGTGATCATCATGTCCCGCAGCGCGGCGGCGTTGGCCGGCGTCATCGCCGTCGAGTACTGCTGCGGCTTGGTGTCGGAGACCACCGAGAGGTCGGCCGCCCGCACGGTCTGCACCAGGTAGGGCCGCATGACGACCCCGCCGTTGGCGATGCCCGCCGCGACCATGGCCATCTGCAGCGGCGACGCCTGGACGTCGCGCTGGCCGATCGCCGACTGCGCCGTCTCCGGCTGGTCCAGCCCGGTGGGGAACACCGACGGCACGACGCTCATGGGGATCGTCAGCGACGAGTCGCCGAAGCCGAAGGCCTTCGCCTGGTCGGCGATCGCCTGGTCGCCCAGGTCCATGCCGAGCTGCGCGAACGCGGTGTTGCACGAGATCTCCAGCGCCACGGTCATGCTCACCGTGGCCCCGCCGCAGCTCTCGCCGCCGAAGTTGCCGATGGTGGCCGTGGACCCCGGCAGCGACAGCACCCGCGGGGACGCCAGCTGCGTGTCCGGCGTGTACTTCCCGGAGGCCAGCGCCGCGGCGGCCGTGACGAGCTTGAACGTGGAGCCGGGCGCGAAGCGCTCCTGGGTCGCGTTGGACCGCAGCGGGTTGCCCGGGGCCTTGACGAGCTCGTTGTACGCCTTGCCGGCGGCGGAGGTGCTGTGGCTGGCCAGCGCGTTGGGGTCGAACCCAGGGGTGGAGACGAGCGCGAGGATCTTGCCGGTGGACGGCTCGATCGCCACCACGGCGCCCTGCTGGTTGCCGAGCGCCTTCCACGCGGCGTCCTGCGCCGCCGGGAGGATCGTCGTCTCCACCGCCGCGCCCTCGGCCGTGCGGCCCGTGACCAGGTCGCGCACGCGGCTGAAGAACAGCTGGTCGCTGCGGCCGGTGAGGTTGTCGTTCTCGGCGTCCTCGAGCTGGCTGCGCCCGTTGACCACGGAGTAGAAGCCCGTCACCGCCGAGTACTCGGGGCCGTTGGCGTACTGCCGCTGGTAGTGGAACGGGTCGTCCACGGGGACGCTCTGGGCGATCGCGACGCCGCCGGCCACGATGGGCCCGCGGGCGGAGCCGAACTCGCGGTAGAGCGTGCGGGCGTTGCGCGGGTCGTTGTTGAGGCTCTGCGCCTGGAACACCTGCACCGAGGTGACCCCGCCCACGAGGACGAGGAACATCACCAGCACCATGGTCGCCAGGCGGCGCAGCGGCGTGTTCACGGGCGGCCTCCCGTGATGCGCTCGGTCGGCTGGTCGTCGCCCGCAGGGGTGGCGTCGTCGGTCGCGTCGTCGTCCGGCTCGGGGACCACGGGCGTCGGGCCGCTGGGCGGGGCCACCGCGGGGGCGGGCCGGCGGGCGTCGTCGGACACGCGCAGCAGCAGCGCGACGATCACCCAGTTGGCCAGCAGCGACGAGCCGCCGTACGCCAGGAACGGCGTGGTGAGGCCCGTCAGGGGGATGATCCGCGTCACGCCGCCGACCACGACGAACACCTGCAGCGCCACGACGAACGCCAGGCCGCCCGCGAGCAGCTTGCCGAAGCCGTCCCGCACGCCGATGGCGGTGCGCAGGCCGCGCTCGGTGAGCACGGCGTAGAGCAGCAGGAGGGCCACGAGGCCCGTGAGCCCCAGCTCCTCGCCGAGCGAGGTGACGATGAAGTCGGACTGCGCGAACGTCACGATGTCCGGGCGGCCCTGCCCCCAGCCCGTGCCGAACAGGCCGCCGTTCGCCAGCCCGAACAGCCCCTGCACCAGCTGCCACGAGCCGCCCGCCTTGTTGTAGACCGCCGGGTCCAGCGCGTGCAGCCAGATGGTGAACCGGGCGCCGACGTGCGGGAACGCCACCGCGGCCGCCCACCCGCCCAGGAGGAAGAGGACGACGCCGATGACCACCCAGCTCATGCGCTCCGTGGCCAGGTAGAGCATCGCGACGAACAGGCCGAACAGCAGCAGCGACGTGCCGAGGTCGCTCTGCAGCACGAGCACCGCGAGGCTGGTGCCCCACACGACGACGATGGGGCCGAGGTCACGCAGGCGGGGCAGCTGCATGCCGAGCACGCGCGGGCCCGCGAGCGTCAGGGTGTCGCGGTTGGTGACGAGGTAGCCGGCGAAGAACACCGCCAGCGCGAGCTTCGCCAGCTCGGCGGGCTGCAGCCCCACGCCGGCGACGCGGATCCAGATGCGCGCGCCGTTGACGTCGCGGCCGACACCGGGCACCAGCGGCGAGACGAGCAGCAGCAGCGCCACCACCATGGCCGTGTACGTGTAGCGGCGCAGCGTGCGGTGGTCGCGCAGCACGACGAGGACGCCCGCGGCCAGCACGAGCGACAGCGCCGTCCACACCAGCTGCTTGCCGGCGAAGTCGGTGTGCTCGGCGACGTCGATCCGGTAGATCATCGCGAGCCCGACGCCGTTGAACGCCACCGCGATGGGCAGGATCACCGGGTCCGCGTACGGCGCGCGCCACCGCAGCACCAGGTGCATGCCGAGCGCCATCCCGGCCATGCCGAGGCCGTACCAGAGCGCGTTGGCCGGGACCCGGTTCGCGGTGCCCAGCCCGACGAGGGCGTACGCGGCCCACCCGACGGCCAGTGCCAGGAGGAGGAGGCCGAGCTCGACGCCGCGGCCCGGTCGCACCCGCACGGGCTGGACGGTGGCCATCAGCCGCCGCTCCCGCCGGTGGAGCCCGGGGACGGTGCGGTGGTGGGGACGGTGCTCGGCGTGGGTTCGGGGCCCAGCGTGAACGTGGGCAGCGGACCCGCGGAGAACGTGGGCACCGGGGTGGGCACGGCCGCGGTCTCGCCCGCCAGCTGGGACACCTGCGTGCGGGCCGCGTCCAGCGAGTCGGCGTGGATCGCCGCCACCACGCGGTCGCGCAGGTAGCTCGGCAGCTCGGCGAGGGACACGTCGCTCGTCTGCACCACGCGCGACAGCTGGAGCGGGCCGATCGCGGACGGCAGCCCGCGGAACACGGCGACCTTGCCGTCGGACGCGCCGACGTAGTACTGGCTCTGCGTCCACGCGTAGCCGCCGGCCAGCAGCAGCACGACGACGACGAGCGCGGCGCCCCAGACGACGAGCAGCGTGCGCGGCCGGGCGCCCGTGACGGCCTCCGGCTCCTCGTCGGCCGCCGGGTCGTCGCCCCCCTCGGCGGGCTTGCGCAGCAGGTTCGCCGCGCGGGCGGCGGGCCCGTCCTCGGCCACCGAGGGCCGGTGGCGCGAGATGGCCGCGGCACCGACGACGTTGACGGCCGTGGACGGCGCGGTGCCGTCGGGCACGTCGTCGAGGTCGACCACGTCGGCGACGATCACCGTGACGTTGTCGCCGCCGCCGCCGCGCAGGGCGAGCTGCACCAGGCGCTCCGCGCACGCGTCGGCATCGGTCAGGTCGCGGAGCGTCTGCGCGATCGTGTCGTGCGAGACGAAGCCCGACAGCCCGTCGGAGCACAGCAGCCAGCGGTCGCCGGGCCGGGCCTCGCGCACCGACAGGTCCGGCGTGACGTCCACGTCGAAGTCGCCCAGCACGCGCATGACGACCGAGCGCTGCGGGTGGTGCTCGGCCTCCTCCGGCTTGATGCGGCCGGTGTCGACCAGGTGCTGGACGAAGGTGTGGTCGACGGTGACCTGCGTGAGCTCCCCGTCGCGCAGCAGGTAGCCGCGCGAGTCGCCGAGGTGGGCCATCGCGAGCTTGTTGCCCGCCCGCAGGATCGCCGTCACGGTGGTGCCCATGCCGGCGAGGTCCGGCTCGGCCTCGGTGCGCCGGATGATCTCGTCGCGGGCAGACATGGTGGCGCGCTCCAGCTCGGCCAGCGCGTCGTCGGGCCCGTGCGCCTCGTCGTCGAGCGGCGCGAACGCCGCGATCGCGAGCGAGGAGGCGACGTCGCCGCCCGCGTGGCCGCCCATGCCGTCCGCGACCATGAGCAGGTGCGGGCCCGCGTAGGCGGAGTCCTGGTTGTTGGCGCGCACCAGGCCCACGTCCGACCGGACGGCGTACCGGAGACCGACGTTCACGGGCTACCTCTGCAGCTCGAGGACGCTGCGGCCCACGCGCACCGGGGTGCCGGTGGGCAGGAGAGTCGGCGCGTCGATCCGGTGCTCGCCGACGAACGTGCCGTTGGTCGACCCGAGGTCCTCGACGTACCAGCCGTCGCCCTGCGGGAAGAGGCGCGCGTGCCGGGAGGACGAGTAGTCGTCGTCGAGCACGAGGGTGCAGCTCGGCGAGCGGCCGACGAGGACGCTCGACGTGCCGAGCGGGATGATCGTGCCGCGCAGCGGACCCTCGGTCACCACCAGCCGGGTGGGGGACGACGACGAGCCGCCACGCGTGCGGCGCGGGGTGTGGCCGGCGGGGGCCGCCGCGGCGCCCGGTGCCGGCGCGGCCGTGGGTGGGGCGGGGGTCGTCGCCTGGCGGGCGGCGCGCCGCCGGTCGGAGATCCGCGTCCCGTACAGGTCACGCCGCAGCACCGACATCGCCGACAGCACGAGCACCCACAGCAGCGCCAGGTACCCCAGCCGGAGCAGGGTGATCGTGACCTCACTCATGCGGCCGGATCACCCGTCGCCGTCCGGCTCGCCCCCGGTCCAGAACAGGATCCGGGTGCGGCCGATGGTGAGGGTGTTGCCGTCCAGCAGCGTGGCGGCGGGCACCTGGTGACCCTCGACGAACAGGCCGTTCGTCGAGCCGAGGTCCGTGGCGATGACGCCGTCCCCGGTCACCCGGATCTCCAGGTGCTTCCGGCTGACCCCCGGGTCGTCGACGATGATGTCCGCCTCCGAGCCGCGGCCGATGACGGTCACCGGGCCGGTGAGCAGGTAGCGCTGGCCGTCGATGTCGAGCATCGGGTGGTGCGGGCTGGGCGCCGCGCTGGTGGCCGGGGCCACGGCGCCGCGCACGGTCGAGGAGTGCACGGTGAAGCGCCCCTCCTCGAGCTCGGGGTTCTCGGCGAAGCTCACGGTGACGGGCCCGACGAACGCGTAGCGCTGGTGCGCGGCGTGGTCGGTGAGGTTGGTGGCGAACTCGTCGGCCAGCGTCTCCGCGCCCCAGGCCTCGACCTGGTCGTAGTCGGCCGACGAGAGCTCGACGACGAAGTCGTTCGGTGCGACGGTGCGGTCCCGACCCACCGCGGCGGCGCGGTCGTCGAGCTCGCGGCGCAGCGCGCTGACCATCTCGACCGGTTTCACCGCACCGCGCGAGAACCGGGTGAAGGCGCCGTTGACCGCCTTCTCGACCCCGCTCTCGAACCTGTCGAGGAAGCCCATCGCCACCTCCTTCCCGCCCCGGGCGCCACCGGCCACGGGACCGAGGCGCGGGTGCGCGACGTCGCAGGAGCGCGCAACCCGGCTCGATCGTATCCGTGCAGCCCGGGGTCGGCGTCCGCCTCCGGAACTACGTCTGGCCCGTGCTAGTGTTCTCCGGCGCGCGCGAGTGGCGGAACGGCAGACGCGCTGGCTTCAGGTGCCAGTGCCCGCAAGGGCGTGCGGGTTCAAATCCCGCCTCGCGCACCAGGGGGTGTTCGTGTAAGTCGGCCCCCCAGTTCGGCTAACTCCCGGTCAGAGCGATTCTGGCCGGGAGTTGCTGCTTTTGTGGCTCTGACCTGCGGTTTTGTAGCACGGAGGCGTGCTAACGGAGTGGGGCCGGCTGTGGCGGTGGTGATGTCACGCACGCCGACGAGCCCGCCCACGTGTGTGGGCGGGCTGGACGGCTGCCGATGTGCTTGTGCTGCTGTGACTCGGGAGGCTGGAGCTCGGGAGGCTAGGGCTCGTCGGGCCCGTTCGGCGGACCGCTTGTGGGCGGGGTGCCGGCCGGACGGGTTGCCTTGACGTTCTTGGCGACTCTCGCCTGTCGGGCCGCTGCTCGGTGGTCCTGTGTGCCGCGGGTGCTGGTGACTTGGCGGCGTGGGATGTCGTTGTGGGCGATCAGTTCGTGGAGCGCTCGCTTGCGGGGCTTGCGTGCGCGGTGCTTGTGCCGGGCCGCCCAGTCCGGGTCGGTTGCATCGCCGATCTGCTGCAACCAGGGATCGGCCATGAGGCGGGTGATGTGCCAGTCGCGTCGCAGGAGCACGTTCAGTCCGGTCAGGGTGAACGTCATCAGAAGATGGTTCATGCCTGCCCCGCGGCAGCGGATGTACCCGCGCGCGAAGCTGATCTCGCGGTTGGTCCGCAGCTCGGCGTTGACGGATTCGACCGCGACGCGACGGCCATAGGAGGCGGCCCACTCGGTGGTGCCCCACAGCAGTAGCCGTCCCTTGCGGCCCTGCTCGCGGTGCATCTCGCCTTGCCGTCGCCATGCCTCGTCGGTGACGTCGATCATGACGGTCCTGCCGCAGGCGCAGGGCTTGCCCTTCTTGCACGGAGTCGTTGGCCGGTTGAGGCCCAATCGCATGGATTTGGGCACGTTCGGACAGCGGACGAGCCCGCGCAGCGCGGGGCCGCGCATCCGCAGGGACCCCGTCTTTGGGTCGGTGTCTCCTTGGGGTGCGAAGGCGTAGGGGATCCGCTTGTCGTAGTCGGCGTGGAGTTTCGCCTTGGCAGCGGGCGTGAGGCCGAGGGGGAAGCCGGGCAGGTCTTGTAGCTCGTCTGGGATGCAATCGATGAACAGACCGCCGTCGATCCAGACGGTGCCGGGGATCGGGCCCGGATGCTTGCCACGCTGTTTGGTGTGCAGGTCGTGGATCGAGTCGACGCCTCGGGCGCGAAGTTGCAGCGCCCAGCCCTCGGGCTTGAGGTAGGTGTAGCCGCGGTCGGCGATCAGCCGCTTCACGTCGTGGCCGGTGCGGCGCAGCGCATCGAGCACGAGAATGCCTGCGTCGGCCTTGTAGGACCCAGCGGGAGCGGTGACCAGGCCCACTGCGACGTGCGGGATGGGGTCCTGGCCGAACTCGGAGGCGGGCGTGATGATGTGTTCGTCGTAGCCGCAGAAGACGCCCTTGGGCTTCTTGTTCTTGCCTGAGACGTATCCCTCGCGGGCGTCCGGGTCCAGGGTGTGTTGGAGTCGGCCGTCGTGTCCGATCCGAGGCCAGCCGGGCGATCGGTAGGTGGGCGGCGACTCGAGGTCAAAGGCCGGTTCGTCGTCTCCGCGGTCTTCGACGTCGGGTACGCGGTCCCACGACTTACGCGCCGCCCAGGTTTCTAGGTCGGTGGAGTCCACCGCGAAGGTCGTGGATCGCGGCGCGTTCTGGTCGGGATACGCGGACGTGGTGCACAGTCGAGCCGAGAAGATCTCACGACTGATGCGGCACCCGCCTGTGCAGTCCGGGGGGCAGTCGTCCAGGGCGCCGGTGGTCGGGTCGGCTATCAGTGTGTGGTTGTGCGCGGTGACGACATGCCCGCGATCGAGGGCTGCCTCGATGCGATGCAGGCCGTCCCACAGCTGGTCGTAGGAGATCGGGCTGTCGATGGCGCCGGCGCGCCGCAACTCGTCGGCGGTCTTGGCGATCTGACTGACCCTCATCGGCCGGCGCATGATGACGGTGGCGACGGAGACCTGCATCAGGGCCCGCCAGGAGGCACGCCGCGGGGCCCCCGTTCGCGCAGTCAACGAGAACTCGAGATCGGTAGCCAACCCGGAGCGATCCACGACGAGCGCGGCGATGGCGGCGGCCTGCCGAGGCGTCAAGTCACAGATGCCCAGCCGACCGCGAGGCAGGGGTGCGAGGAACGCGGGGTTCACAGGAGGCCCCCGATGAGCGTGCGGAGGGCGGACTCATCGCGCTGGGGAATGAACCGGCCGAGCTCCTCCCAGGTGCTGGTCGACTTCATGCCGGCGAGGTGTCCCAGTTCGGAGATGCGCAGTCCCGCGATGGACAGGCGGACCATCCATGTGATCCGCAGCTGGCGGGAGACGAAACGGGGCGCCCGCGGTGGGACCTCGATCTTGGCGATGACGCTGGCGGTGAAGTTGCGGATCGGCTTGCGAGGCGAGAACAGGGGGCCCTCAGGGGCGGTCTCCAGGAGCCAGCGCAGGTCCTCCGCGGCCTCCGGCAGGACGGGCACGCTGCGAAGCGGTCCACCGGTGACGTCGATGACCCAGACTCCGTCGACCTGGCGCACGTCGTGAGCGCTCACCGCTGAGTACTCGGGGGCTCGCAGCCCGGCACCGTATGCCAGGCACATCAGTGCGCGAGCCGAGCGCAGCCGGGACTGGTTCGTCTGGTGGCGGGCGATGTCCCAGAGCCAGGCGATCTCAGCGTCGCTGTACGGCGAGGACAGGTCGCGACGCTTGAGGCGCGGCGGCTGGGGAGACCAGTCCGCCTTGCGTGTGATGGTGCGGCCGATGCGCCGCAGTGACGACCGGTACGAGGCGCGAGAGTGTTCTCCCAGGTGCGGCAGTCCCGTGGCGACGAAGAACTCGACGTTGGCCTCGGTGTAGAGCGACTCTGGTTCGAGGGGCAGACCGCGCTCGGCGGCCCAGATCGCGAACCGTGTGGCCGCTTGCATCGTCAGGTAGGCGGCCGACACAGATGCCGGCTGAAACGCAGCGACCGCGTCTCTGACGTGGTCTGCGACCTGCATCCACAACGCCCGCGAGACGGAGTTGGGCTGGTAGGCGGCGATCCGTTGAGCAATGACCTCGGCTGAGTCCATCTCGGCCACCAGAGCGCTGGTGGCAGCATCTGGCGCCATCTGGACGTGACGATCTAGAGTGTCCAAAGGACACCCCTTTCCTTTGGTGGTGGGGGAACCGACGTTCCGGAGCGGCAACTCCGGGACTTGGAGGGCGCCGCTCTTGAGCGGCGCTCTTCCTATGTCAGCGACGGTTCGCTGTGTTGTCCGGCTGTGCTGGTGTGCGCGACGTCAGTGCGCGCTGATGTCCTCCCTCTCTCCGCTGACCGGTGTCGGCGGTGAGCAATAGATTGCACACCATCGTGCCCGTGAAGGGCGGCGATGGCTAGAGGCAAGGGCGAAGCTCGGGAGGCAGGTGCCGTGGTGGAGCCACACCCTGGTCGGGCGGGCGCGCCATACCGTATAGACGTGCCGCGAAGACAGAGGGCTCCCCGGGACCACGTCGTAGGCGGCACGTGGCCCACCGGCGACGTCGCAACGCCCGCCGCGCGATACGCGCAGGCCGTGGTGCTGACCCTCGAGCGTGAACTCGCCGCACGTGGCTGGTCCCAACGCGAACTCGCCCGCCGCGCTGGCCTGTCCAGCCGGACCATCGGCTACCTCATCGACGGCGTGACCAGCCCCGACCTTTCGACCCTTGCTGCCCTGGAAACGGCCTTGGGCGTCGAGCTGCTGCCCGACGACCGTCTCGACTAGGCACCAGAGGGAGCCCCGGCGCAAGGCTGCATCCGCCTCCGAATCGGCGGTGATGCGCCCGCCCCGGCTCTGGTCACAGGCGGTTCTCCACATGCCAACGATTCTGGAGTGCCGTCCATACAGTTACGAAAGTCGGTCACTGAAAAGCCGCTACGGTCGGCTGGTGCGGGAACGGCCATGCCAGATGTGCGGTGAGCCCATCCCTCCCGCACGCGGACGGCCGAGGCTCATGCACCCTGAGTGCCGACGCAAGGAACGGGCTGAGTACCACCGAATCCGTCGGGCGGTCAAGTCCCCGGGAGTGGTGTAGCGCGGCTGGGTGATCCTCTTGCTGGTCAGGCTGTCAGTGCCAGGGGTTGGTGGTCGACCTCCTCGGTGTTCGGGATGAGGTTGAGGCGGGACTTGGC
>Ga0187809_10000061_pt1 | contig 80633 bp, 69 predicted proteins | sample NC_wetland_sal_i_8_FD_132415 | JGI IMG/M metagenome (GOLD analysis project Ga0187809, IMG submission 132415) | Wetland sediment microbial communities from Neuse River Estuary, North Carolina, USA - ASW_4 | ecosystem: Environmental > Aquatic > Freshwater > Wetlands > Sediment | place: USA: North... | reverse complement strand
CGGGTCCAGCCCGACTCCGATGACGACAACGTTCGGCAAGGGCGCCGGGGGACGGACCGAGGTCGTGCAGATCGCCGGCACTGACGGCTCGATGCACAACGTCCTGTCCATGACCAAGCAGACCGTCGGCTTCGGCTTGACCCGGTCGCTGGTCGCCAGTCTCGCCACCTACCAGATGCGCGACGTTAAGGGCAACCAGGTCTGCGGTGCCAAGGTGGAACTCGACTTCCAGCCGAGTTTCCTCCAGCTCTTCTCCACCAAGGGGCAGGGCTGGAATGCCGTCTTCCTGTACAACGTGCCGTGCCCGGCTTCGGACCCGACGGGTTCGCTGGACATCACGCACGCCACCCTCGACGGCGTCATCATCAGCCAGCAGACGGTGCTCCGCATTACCGGCAAGCCCATCTTCATGAACCGCGGCCGCAGTGTCACGGTTGTCGGTGGGCCGCCCGCGGCGCTTCGTCCCGGCTGGTGGGAGGTCAACGCGCTGCCCCACAGCAGCAACAGCATCCTCGGTGCGGCCGACATGGTCCGCTCGATGGTGAATGACCTCAACAAGAGCCCGAACCCGTGGCTTGAGTTCAACCCGTCCGGCCGGTTCGCGAGCAGCCAGCTCGTGATGTCTACCGGTGACGCCGACCAGTACAACCTCAAGCGGGTCTTCCTGAACCGCCAGAGCGACTACGTGGTCAACTTCCGGTCTGCGCCGACCGACCCGTGGCACTCGATCGTCGTCCACCCGGTGTACAACTACGTGTGGAACGACTGGTCGAGCTTGTTCGCCGCGGTCAACGGGTTCAACCCGCTGCACGTCGACGACAAGATCGGAGACAACGGTTTCCCGAAGGACCCGAACGACCCGGTCCTGAAGGAGATCGAGCGGAACGGCTGCCAGAACTGCTCCAACGCGGAGCTGTCGCAGATCCAGTTCCGTGACGGGAACTCCGGCCGCGTCCTGTACGCCATCACGCTGCGTGCCTACTACGGTGCCGACAGCACGCTGATCATGTTCGGCAAGGTCCCCCAGGCCCTCAACAGTCTGGAGGCCCAGGCCAGTGCTCAGCGTAAGAGTGAGGGTGTGACCACCTGCCCGACGCAGTACAACAACACCGGTGACGTAGTCATCGCAGACCCGTGCGTCGACCTTCTCCGCGAAGGGGCGATGTGGAACTTCATCACGAAGAACCCGCAGACCCTGGGCATGGATGAGGTCGGCCAGTTCGAGGTCCGCGACAACTCGCAGTGGGCGAGCGTGTGCTCAGGCTCCGGCCAGGACACCTCCTGCAGCCTCGTGCCGCAGAACCGCCAACTGAACGCCAACTACATGTTCGACAACCCCAACGCCGCCACGGCGTGGGACATGACCCAACTCGAGGGCCCTGTCGGCATGAACATGCTGGGATCCGGCTACATCAGCGGGCCCGGTACCGGTGACGGCATGACGTTCGCCCTCGCGCAGTCGAAGGTCAAGTGGGACTACCTCCACGGGATCACCGACCCAACGGATGTGTTCGCTCTGGACGGCCCAGACCAGCTCCCGAGCGTCCTCACCGCAGCGTGGAACGCCATGAACAACCCCAACTAGAGCACGAGGCGGAGAAGCTTCACCTGTGGACTTCGATGCCTCCCGGCATCCCACTGGTGAAGCAACTCTGCATCCAGAAATGGCTTATATTTTTTAAGCAAGTTCTGCTGATGAGTCGTAGACGACGAAATGCGTAAGTTCCAGCCAATAGCAAGTAATATTCGTGCTATACTTGCTGTGTATTTGAAGGAGGGGACAGCAGTAAATTTATGGATAAGCGATTCTGGGCAGTCATAGGTGTTATCGCCGTATTTGTTGTCGGCGCAATCTGGATTAGCAACAATAACAAGGCGAATGCACCGAGTTCCAACACATCACCCACTCATCACGTGGAAGGCAAGGGCTCTAAGGGCGTCACGCTCGTAGAGTATGGCGACTATGAATGTCCGATCTGCGGCAACTACTACCCAACCGTCAAGCAAGTAGCCGCACAATTCAACGACCAGATCTACTTCCAGTTCCGCAACTTGCCACTGACATCTATTCACCCGAACGCATTCGCCGGTGCGCGCGCCGCCGAAGCCGCAGGGCTGATGGGTAAGTACTGGGAGATGCACGACCTGCTGTATCAAAACCAAAACTCTTGGGCAACCAGCTCAAGCCCACAGCAGTACTTCGACGCATATGCCAGACAACTCGGGCTGAACGTCAGTACTTTCGACCAGAAAATGACGAGCGACCAGGTAAACAACCTCATTAATGCCGACCTTGATGCATTTGCTAAGACAAAGCAGCAGGAAGCAACACCGACATTCTTCCTTGACGGCAAATACGTAAGCAACGCCAAGCTCATCGATAGTAATGGCCAACCGGATGCTCAGAAATTCGCGGACGTCATCAACGCCGAAATCGCCAGCAAGAATCAAAACAATAAATAGTCCGGAACAATTAAATAAGCAGTAGCCAGCGACTACTGCTTATTTAGTTTGTCTCTCTTCTAGTAACTCAAAAACTGCTGCCAATCGGGACGGTACACTTTCACCGCCACGCGAGTAGCTTTGGAGTTGAAGATTTTTATTTTGATAGGCATCTTTACCTCACCTGCAAACCGGGGTTTCTCCCAAATATAAAAAACTACGGCTCGCAACTTTTTAATTTTTGTTAAATTTTTGTCTCACCTATGCGCTCTCGCATACGCTGGTAAAGTAAATTCAGTGTATGATAAGCCGCTTACGTTTGTCAACAATTTTCGAGCGATACATATAGCCAGTTACGGCGTGCGTATTGCCGCACGCTATGAAGCAGTCCTTTACGATGGCGCTGGGTCTGGATGGCTTCGCGTACGGCCTCTGACGATACATCCGGCGCGTAGCTCTTAAATATGTAGTGGCGCTTTGGCGCCACTTGCCATTCGTCAATCATCCGCTTCGTTGCCATTACGCGATCGTCCTCGCGGACGCCCACGACCAACTCCGTCCCTTTCATGAGTTCTTCAGCATGCGGCCAATCGGGCAAATGCTGCGCCGCATCCGAGCCCATCAATAGGACGAATGTCGTATTTGGGAATGTGGCCTGTAGCCGCGGCCATGTGCGCCGGACCGTGAAGTTCCGGTCAACAAGTTCAAGTACTGCCAAGCCCGGATGCGGTTTGATCGCACCCTTCAACATCGCGACACGGTGGCCGAAATGTTCCACGCCTGACTTGAAGCGTGGCTGCCGTTCAGGCAGAAATACGACACCATCAAGCTTCGCTGCTTGAATCGCCTGCAGTGCAAACGCGATGTGCCCGGCATGCACTGGATTGAACGCACCTGCATAGATGCCGATTCGATTCGCCTGCTTCTTCCTAACCTTCACTACTCATCTCCATTGGGCCGCCTTCGCAACACTTCGTGGGCATACGGCAACTCGGGCACATGAAATGCCCGTGCACTGGTTCGATCGGATAAAACCCGCAGTAGTCGCAAAATAGGTAGGGCGACCGTTCTTTTACCAGCTCCTGGTAGGGATCAACGTCGTCTGCCATCCTTTAATTATAACCGTTTTGGTTGCTTCTTTTTGAAGCAACCGCACGTTATGCCCTTTATGTATGTGGACGAAGAGACCGTGATAACGTTCTTGGCACCGCAGTTCGGGCACTCTTTGGAAATGAAGGTACAGGCGCCTGAACTCTCCCCGGCGCTCGTTTGCGACGAGCCGCTCCCTGACTCGCTCGAGCCGGAACCACCGCCACAACCGCTAATGATAGCTACTTCCTGAGCCTTGCGTTTGAGATCGTCGACAAGGTGTTCTTCTCCATTACGGATATGCTGGCGCACTTGCGTGATGTAGCCCGCAGCCTCGCTGCCAAAAACCCGCGGATCGATGTATTCGTTGCTGAAAGCAGCATCGACGGTATGGATCTTCACTAAGTCCCACATACATCGCACGGCATCCATCGGCGTCTCTAAAACGTCCGCCGCCTTCAATAAGTCCTCGATAACTTTCTGACGTACATCCGCCAGGCTAGCTTCGCGGCGCTGTGATTCCACGAGTATGGCAGCGTAGTCTTCGGGTTGACGCTCCACGTCGCGGCCGAGCACTTCGTCGGTTGCTTCGTCGCACCAGCGCATGAAGTCGACGACGCCGTTCGGCATCAGCTCTTTTGGAATATACAGGCCACTATCCAAAAACTCTGCTGCGGTGCTCGGCGGTTTCTGGCCAAGCTGTTCATATATCCGAGCGAGTGCCTTGATGTCATAGCGTTTGGCTATACGTTCTTCGAAGTTCGCGTTCTCGTCAGCTTCCACCCCGGCCATGAAGCCAGACTGCGTGATAACTTCGCCGGTAGGCTGCTTCGTGGTCGCCTGCACCACGAATGTCAGGCTATCGAGGAAATAGCCATCGCCCTTGTGCCCCAGCTCATCCTCAGGCATACCGTCCGGCACGATCGACGGTACGACGAGCCAATAGTCGTCAAGGATGCCGGATTTTAACCCGTCTCTGATACGATGGCCGTTTAAGGCCTCCACGTGGGTGACCTCCTGCAGGATCTGGTGGCGGCCCGGTCGCATCGTCAGTGCATTCGCATGAACACTGAGCATTGACTGACCGAACTGGAACAGCTCATCATCGTCACCAACTTCTAAGGTTACCTCGGTGACATGGCGGTCTTTGAAACACGCTTCGGTAGTCGCAGTGTCGACGTTCTTGCCAACCATCCCGAGCGCTTCGGCCGAGCCGGCGTTAGCCTCACGGAGTTTTTCCAGCAGGTTCGTGTCGTCTGTCGATTCCTGTGTACGTCCCACCTCAACCTTCTGGCGAGTAGAAAGCCAGCCAAGCCAGTGTTTATAGCGAGCTTGAGTGAACTGCTCATGCACCACATCACGCACCAGGTAAACGACCGGCTCCGCGTTATCTTCGGGATCCGGCACAGCGTACAACCCCGAACGTTCCAGTACTTCGTCATCGGAAGCATCGGGATAATCCGCAAAAACGTCATCTGCCACGAGGTGCAGGTTCGGGTGTTGCAACAATTCGTCGGTGATAGTCAGCGCTTCGGCTACGGGACCCATAAATTTTTGACTATTTACTCGTTACTTTCGCGGTTGAAATTACTCTTATGCCGGCAACCCGCATCGCATACGCATACAAACCAAACAATGTCGCCGTGTAGAATAGATCGCTCAAGAACGTGTTACGAAAGAACGGCAACGCCATGGCGTAACACTGCGCTAAACCCGTCCAGTTATGCGCATACATGCCGCCCCACACCCACACAGCGAAGTTGGTCGTCAGGAAGAAGAATATCGAGCCGGAAACGGTCAACAACACGCCAGTCTTCAACCCACGCTGTTGCAACCAGCGATTACTTGCAAGGGCGATGAGCAAATAGCTCGCCCACACGACAGCCATAACCCGGTAGTCGTAGAAACCGATGAGCGCGTCAGACAACGCCATGGCAGCTACCGGCAGCCACACCGCCAATCGGCGAGGCAGGGCGGCGCCGCCGAAAATGGCAACGGCCGCCACCGGAGCGAAGTTTGCTGGATGCGGCAACAGGCGCAAGCTGACCGCGAGCGCGATGAGGCTGAGCGCAATACCTAAACTATATCGCTGTTCTTTGGTACTCATCATTGCAACTTCCAGGTTATGTGATCACTGTTTTTGGTCACGTACGAACCGGCGCCGACGCTCGCTTCCTTGCCGTTAAGATAAAACGTCCAGTATCTCGGCCCGTTGCCTGAGGTGCCGTCGATCGAACTTACCATGTCGCCAAACGAATAGTGCTTGGTTGTGACGGCCGCATGTTTTTTGAGCAGCGCCAATGCGTTAACGCCGTTTTGCCCCTGGTAGCTAATTTGTGTCACTTGGTGTGCGGTATTCGTGACCGCACTCACCCTGTGGCTCGGCAAGTTGCCGACGTATGCCCATGCCCCCAAACTGGCCACCACAATGACTGCTGCCAGTATTACGATTTTTGCTTTTGTCGGGATTGTACGTCCCATAAAATACCCCCGCTTTCTCCGAGCGAGGGTTAGCAGCAATTGCCTTTGCTCCTGCTCGGGAGGCTTTTAAACCGTATCTGGCTATAACAGTTGCGGCACAGCTAGGGAATTACACCCTGATTCCGGTTTGATTTGTTAGTATCTAGTACTGTACCAGCATAAGCACACACTAGATATAGTAGTTTTTACATAAGTTTTACTTCTACTACTTCAGTTGGAAGCTCTGGACGGCATTGGTGAAGATAGTGAAGTTAGGCGTCCCGCTGTTGTCCGTATACGCAAAGAAGATTTTGTGTGTCCCCCGGGATCCCGTGAGTCTGACCATGTTTATACCATCAGTCGAACTGGTGCCAACCACATCGCGCTCATAATTCGCAAGATCACACAGAAAATCGATGCCATCCCATTTGGCAGGCGTAGTAGCCGAGCCCGGAACTTTGTTGCCCGTGAAGTTCGCGCATGTGTCGGAAACGGTCGTCGGCACAGCGCGGTTACCTTCGCCCTGCACCGGCAGCACACGGTTTACGCCAAGGTCCGCGGGTATGGTATCCACGTAAATCTGCAGCTGCTGCACACCAGGGTTCTCTTTGGTGTTGTGCCATGAATACACACTGTACCGGGCTGTTTCGTGCCCTGTAAACACCCAGTCTTTCGGAAGGTCGATCGTAAACAAACCTTCGTCGAACTGCTTTGTAGCTTCTTTGTTACCTGTAACCTGTGTCGTGACCGCTGGTGGTGGCGGATCGATAACCGTATTGGCGCGCAGATAGAATTTTGCCCACAAAGCGCCCGCGCCAAGCAGAACTAAGACAATCGCCAAGGCTAGCAGCTTCCACTTGCGATGGCTGATTTGTCGCTTACCTAGCCGATAGCTTTCCATAATGCCTACCCTTCTAACCGCTGATTATACTCCTTACGCTCCAGCCCGTTTTTTCAATGTGGTCAAACGCGGGATGAAGCTCTGTGCCGCGCCGTCAAGCCCGAGAATCTTCAACGCTCCAACTAGTACATACAGATGGTCGATGCTGTCCTGTGCTAACTCGCCGCCTAGCTCTTCGATTTGTTGAAACGCATGCTCCACTTTCTCGACCAGCCACTTCTCTTCGCCCGGTTTTACTTCATTCGTCTTGATGGATTGCGTGTCACTTGGTCGGACAAGTTCGATCGAGCGTGCCGAGCGATCGCGCTTGCGCAGGTGGCCGCGCTTAATCAAGCTATTTACATGCAGCGCCACGGTCGCGACCGAGTTGTAATTCAGGCCTGACATGATTTCGCGGTAGCTCGGACTGTAGCCGTGCTCGCCGATGAACTCTTCGATAAATGCCAGTAACTCGCGCTGCTTCTTGGTTGGACGGACTGATTCGTTCATCATATTCCTCCTATTTAACGCGGCGAGGTATATGCTGGGCGACCATCACCGCAGTACGTGAAACGGATTTGACCGGCCGTCCGCGCAGATGGTGCGTCTCCGGGAATACCCACCAGCGGTACCAGACGTAGTTCCAAACGGTGAAGAAACCAGCCGAGACGAATTGTCCGATGTACGGCGTGATGCCGATTACTTTCAGCTCGCGCACGATGACGTAATCCAGCAAAAAGTCGATAAGTGTGATGACAGCGTACCGCCCGGTTACCTCGACACGGTGCTCCGCCAACTCCGGACTCGAGAATACCCAGAAACGTTGCAGTGCGTAGTTCACCACCCACCCAACGACATCGGCCAGAATTTTCGCCCACCATAACGACCAGTGCAATAGTGAATAGAAAACGAAGAACGCCAGATATCCTGTCCAGAAATATACACCGCCGCTGACCATGTACTGGACGAATTGGACGACTCTACGATGTGGGCTTGGATGCTTGTTTGGTTTTTTTGCCATGTACGCGTTCTGCTTTTGTTTGCATTATAGGCGTAAGCGCTATTCCTGCCAAGCCCCACCATAAGTATGCCAGCGTATCGTCTGCCCAGGCATGCGAGAGCAGGTTGATCAAAGAGATACCCGCAAGGCTGACGAGTAACGCTGCCACCAGGTAGTCACGTTCCTGCTGACGATCCCAAAGCGCTTTGGCAACCAGAAGATTGATCGCTAAGAACAATCCTAAGCCAAGCCAGCCGGTTTCCTGCCCGACTTGCAAGAAGTAATTCTCGGCGATACGTGCCGGGTGACTATTGTGCACCGACGCCGGCCCAGCTGTGCCCGGACCACGGCCGAGCGGTTCGTGTACCACATCATGGATGCCGCTTTCGAGCGCTGAGGTACGGTTCTGGTTCGAACTGTGCGGTGAATGCGACAGTTGGCTAGTATGGAAGAACGTGTCTTCAAACGTCGCATTGTGTCGTAACAGGAAAGTCAACCCACCCAATAAGACGCACCCAGCAGCTGCCAGTATGAGCAGCCCGCGCTTGATGCGCCGGTTATCGATACTCAGCCAGCCTATGCCGAAAATTCCCAATGCCATGCCAAGATACGCGCTCCGCGAGTAGGTGAAATAAAGCACTACGAGAGAACTAACCCCTAGTATAGATAGAGCTACCGTTCGCTTTGTTTTTAGTTCACCTGCCCTGACTTTAGCTAGCAGCCCGGCGAGGACCGCGATAACCACAACCAAATATGCACCGAACGGATTGGCGCCGCGCAAGGTGGATTGCACGCGCACGAACTGACTGTTCTGATCGACGAGTTCATATGGTTTAATCGTAGCCGCACTGTACCCGAAATGGCTCAGAAAATCCGTGGGTAATACAGATGCCTGCAATAGGCCGAAGACGATGGCAACCATTCCCGGGATCAATACTAGTTTCTGCCAATGACTCCGCAACCACGGCGATCCGGCCGCGGCCACCCACGCGACGAAGAAGAACACCATCAGCCGTGTATCTTCTATCCACCCTTCGGCCAATGCCGAAAAGTTCACTTCATGCCGCTGATGCGCAACGACACCGAGCAAAAATTGCAGCAACACATACGCCACCATCAATCTGAGTATCCACGAACGCTTCGCTTCGACTCGCAACTGACGATTCACACATACCAAGTAAATAGCAGCTGCGAAAAGCAGCACGAGCAAGAACTCCTTCCAGAGCCTGAATGCCGTGTAGTGACCAAACAAGCTAGCTGCCCATACGCTCAAGAACGCATGAAAGGGAATGAGCGCCAGAATCACGGCGACACCGGCCGTAACGAATGCGTTGAGTTTCGAGACAAGAACTGTTCTCATAGTGATACAATCAAGTATATATTATGAAGTCGAACGCTTCGCTTATTTATAACCTCTGTCTCGTTGTCGGCGATTTCCTGGCACTGGTCGCCGCGTTCATCGGCGGCTATGGCCTCCGCTCGGCTAGCAAAATACCGGTCGCGCACCCAATTCCTGCGCATACGTACGTCGAGGTGTTTCTAGCGGTACTCCCTTTCTGGATCTTGATTTTCGCCTTGCTTGGCCTATACAACAGCGACATCTACGAGAAGCGTTTCAGCGAATTGCCGCGATTGCTCGTCGGCTCGTTCATCGGGCTGACATTCGTCATCTTCTGGGACTTTGTGAGCGTCAAGCCGATCTTCCCGTCCAAGCTCGTACCGATTTATGGGTTCGTACTGGCATTCGTATTCTTAGTAATCTTCCGCAACCTGGCGCGGCTGATTCGCGGCTGGCTGTTCGGATATAGAGTAGGTCTAAGCCGCGTACTGGTCGTCGGAAACACCGACATGTCGCGTGAACTCATCGATACGTTGATCGATAGCAAGAAGTCAGGGTACAAAGTCGTGGGCGTGGTCGGTGGCAAGCGCGCAATCAATGGGTATACTAACCTGCCGGTTTACACTTATTTCAGTCAGTTCCTGAAAGAACACCCGAATCCTGACCTGCACACCATCATCCAAACCGAACTCTATGCCGACGAACCACGCAACGCCGAACTACTGACATACGCCCAGGAGCATCACGCGACTTACCGGTTCGTACCTGGCAACACTGAGTTGTTCGTAGGCAACGTAAATGTCGAGCTATTCCGCAACTCCACGCCAGTTATCACCGTCCGCCAGACTGCGCTTTTCGGTTGGGGCCGAGTCGTGAAGCGCCTATTCGACCTCGGCGTAAGCAGCCTTTTGATTATCGTATTTTCGCCGATCATGCTCATCATCGCGATTCTCGTCAAACTAGAAGATGGGGGTCCGGTTTTCTTTCGCCAGACAAGACTCACCCGCTTTAACCACGAATTCGGCGCTTTTAAATTCCGCACGAACAATGTTACGTATAACGGTCTTAACCCTGATGAGGCATTCACCAAAATGGGTCGGCCTGACTTGCTCAAGGAATTCCGGGCCAACGGCAACTACCTGCCCAACGACCCGCGTAATACCCGAATCGGACAATTCCTACGTTCATCCAGCCTTGATGAATTGCCGCAGCTTTTCAACGTCTTTCGGGGTGAAGTTAGCTTGGTTGGTCCGCGCGCGCTGATTCCCAGCGACCTAGCAGAATACAAGAAGCGACACACGATCTTAAGCGTCAAGTCTGGGATCACTGGCCTCGCGCAAGTTTCCGGCCGCAACAATATCCCAGTAGAGGAGCGTCGCAAACTCGACCTGTACTACGCGCAGAACTGGACGTTCTGGCTCGATATAATCATCTTGGTCAAAACGTTCAAGTCCATCTTCACCCATGAATACGACAAGTAGGTTTCGTCGATGAGCGAACGAAATTCACCACCTAAAGTCGCCATCGTACACGATTGGCTAATCGGGGGTGGGGCTGAACGAGTAGTGTATGAGCTGCACCAAATGTTCCCGGATGCGCCGATTTATACATCGTATTGCTCAGACGAGTGGCGCAAGAAACTTGACGGCAAAGTCGTGACCGGCTGGCTGCAGCACTTGGGCAAGCTCCGCAAGTTCTTGCCGATTTTAAGAATCTGGTGGTTTACTCATTTGAATTTTTCCGACTACGATCTGGTTATCAGCAGCTCTGGCAACGGCGAAGCGAAAGGTATTAAGGTTCCGGAAGGCACCATGCACATCTGCTACTGCCATACGCCGACACATTTTTACTGGCGACACTACGACCACTACGTGAAACACCCAGGCTTCGGCCTGTTCGACCCGCTCGCAAGACTTGGGCTCCGCTTGCTCGTCGGGCCGCTTCGGAAGTGGGATTTAAAAGCTTCGCAGCGCCCGGACTATTTCATAGCCAACTCAACACACATCCAGGCTGACATCAAAAAATACTATGGCCGTGATTCGGTTGTCATCTATCCACCAGTCGACGTTACACGGTTCACAAAGGCACACCAGGGTAGGAGATCCGGTTTCGTCACCATGGGGCGCCTTGCTACCGCAAAGCGTGTCGATGTAGCCGTCGAAGCGTGCACCCGTTTGAACCTGCCGCTGAAAGTCATCGGCGACGGCCCTGATTACGAGCGACTCAGGCAACTTGCCGGGCAAACCATAACATTCTTAAACAAAGCTGCTGGCAATTGGGTGACCGACGAAGATATGCCTGACCAGCTTGCTGGCGCGGAAGCATTCCTATTCGCCAGCTTTGACGACTTCGGCATCTCACCGATCGAAGCCATGGCCACCGGCACGCCGGTCATCGCCTACAAAGCCGGCGGTGCGCTCGACTACGTTGTGCCGGGCAAGACGGGCGAGTTTTTCGATGCGCAAGCTGCCGATAGCTTAGTTGCCGCGCTGCAAAAATTCGACACGAAAAAGTATAGTCCTGGCACTGTCGCAGCAGCCACTGAACAGTTTTCCGCCGAGAAATTCCACGAGCGCATGCGTGCATTCATTGACGAATACTTACGCTAGGCTTGCCCATAGCTGATCGAAGAGCAGTTGCTGCATCGATGCATTGCCGCCATCTTCAATGACCACGCCGTATGGCACGTCACCGCTGGAAATAGATATGACGGCAACTTTGTAACCGTAAATTATGGTGTAGCTTGAGCTGCCCGTATCGGTTGATTCCGGTAGCCACTTGCGCTCAGACAGCGCCGCCGGATCACCGCCCCGGCCAACCGCGATAACGCGCACATGGATACCTTCACGTATGCGCCGCTCGGTAAATTCCGGCAACTTTCGGTACAAATAATGCCGCACCGGCTGCGACGAATAGACGCAGTACGACGTACCCAGCCGGCCACACGTTTGCAATACGTCGCGCAGGATTGCGGCTACGCCTTCGTCATCTTCGTAGTATTTAACGAGTGGCCCACCTTGCGGGCTGGCCTTTTGCGCGAGCAATGCCGGTACCAACCGCTCTGAATCCCGCTGCATTTGCAACAACTCTTTACGCCTGTCGCGAATAATGTCGAGTATCCGCTCGGGTGACTCTGCCATGTATTGTTCGCGCTTGCCATTGCGCCGTGCGCTCACCAGACCTTGCGCTACTAATCCCTTGATAGCTTCGTACGTCGTGCCGCGGTTTATACCGGAACGTTCCGCCACTTTGCGGATCGATGCGGAGTTAAGCTCTAGAAGCGCCACATAGGTTTTGGCCGCCACCGACGATATACCCAGTTGCTCAAGCACGTGCACGACCGCCGTTTTGTCATTATTCATATGCTCAATTATCTAATGGTACTCTTCACGTTTTGTCAATAAATTGTTGCCAAAATGGGTTGCCCGCATAGCAGATTCTGCTTAGAATGGAAGACTATCGGTTTTAACCGATGTCGCAACCTTGCAGTGCCGACCTACTATACTGACCGACCTGCGACCCGTGGCTAAGCAATCAAGAAAGGATAACGATATGTGTGGAATTGTGGGATACCTAGGGAAGCAATCAGCAACCGATGTTGTTTTGGGCGGCTTACGCGCGCTCGAATACCGGGGCTACGACTCGGCAGGCATCGCCTTACTCGATAAAAAGGAAGGGCACCTCGTCAAACAAGTCGGGCGTGTAGAAGGGCTTGCAAAGGCGATAGAAGACGAAGAAGCAACGGCTGGCACGTTGGCTATCGGCCATACCCGTTGGGCAACGCATGGCGGACCGTCAATCCTGAATGCGCATCCACACACCAACCAGAATCAAACTATTTTTGTCGTACACAACGGCATCATCGAAAACTATGTCGAGCTGAAAGAGGGGCTTCAGAAGCACGGTTATGAATTCGTATCCGACACCGATACGGAAGTCATCCCGCACCTCATCGACTTCTACTACCGCGAACTGAAGGACTTTGAGCAAGCGTTCGAGAAAATGTTACATGACCTACGCGGTGCATACGCGATTGGCGCCATTACCACCCACGAACCCGATAAGCTATTCGTAGCTCGCCTCTCCAGCCCACTCGTTTTGGGCGTTGGCAAAGATGAATTTATCATCGCGTCAGACCCAACCGCCATCATGGAGCACACTAAAGAAGTCGTGTTCCTGCAGGACAATGAGCTCGCGGTCATAACACCGAAGTCATATGAGCTCAAAGACCTGACGAAATCCGAAAAAGTCTTGCGCAAGGCGGAGCGCCTGGACTTCGATATCGACCAGGCGCAGCTCGGCGACTATCCGAACTTTATGATCAAAGAAATCCACGAAGCGCCGCAGACTATACGCTCAGCTACACTCGGCCGTGTCAAAACAGACACAAGTACGGTAAAGCTCGGCGGCCTGGACAACGTTATCAGCCAGCTGTCATACATCGACCGTATCGTCATCGTGGCGTGCGGCACGTCCTACTACGCTGGTTTGGTTGGTGAATATCTGATCGAGGAACTCGCCGGTATTCCAGTGGAGGTTCAATTGGCCAGCGAATTTAAGTACCGCGAGGAGCCGTTCTCACGCAGCACTGCTCTGCTCGCTATATCACAGTCCGGCGAGACTGCCGACACCATCGCAGCACTCAAGAAAGTCGAAGACTACGGCGTGCTACGCCTCGGCGTCGTTAATGCTGTCGGCTCAACCATCGCGCGTATGACCGACGCAGGCGTATATTGCCACGCTGGTCCGGAGCAGGCCGTCGCCAGCACTAAGGCATTTATCGCCCAAGTAACAGTACTCATGCTCATAGCGCTCAGACTTAACGAAGGCCGTAGCAGCCAGTTCAAACCGTTGCTCCGCGAACTCGATGCGTTGCCAGGACTGGCAGAAGCTGTACTTAAACAATCCAAGAACATCGAGAAGGTTGCCAAGAAGTACCAGGACTACCGCGACTTTCTGTTCATCGGCCGTCACTACGGTTACCCGTGCGCCTTGGAGGGTGCGCTGAAGCTCAAGGAAATCTCTTACATTCACGCCGAAGGATACGCTGCCGGCGAGATGAAGCATGGCCCGCTGGCTATGATTGACGAGAACTTCCCGACCTTCGCCATTGCCTGCGATTCGCCACTGCTTGAAAAGACATATTCGAATATCGAAGAGATTCGGGCACGTAAAGGCAAAGTAGTTGCAATCGCAACCGAAGGCAATGAAGCTATCAAGAAACTCGCCGACGACGTCATCTACATTCCAAAAACACTGGAGCAGACGCAGGTAATCCTCGTCGCAATCATCATGCAGCTTTTCTCGTACTACATCGCGACCGGCAAGGAACTGAACGTCGACCGCCCGCGCAACCTCGCCAAATCCGTCACCGTCGAATAACTATCCCGTAGCCCCCAAAGCAGCTTGCATGCGACGGAATATGCCGCTGGGTTCAGCAATCGCCATAGCCGTAATCTCTGCTGCACGATCTGGAGAGTCGGCGATACTATAGATACGGAGCTGCGGAGCGTTACTGGATGGGCGCAAGTGAGCGATATCGCCGTTCTTGAATGTGATACGCACACCGTCGAGCGCATCTATACTAACAACCTCATCAAAGCCCTGTTCGGGTGTGAAGTAGGCAGTAAGTTCCTTGCGGACTTCTGGCGTGTCTTGCCCGAAATGAGCTACCATCGCTTTCGATACGTCGACTGGGAAGTCGTCAATCAGCCCTGCATCGGTAAAACGCTGCGGCAGGCGACCGAATAGCTGTGATACTTTGATGTTCTGTTCCTTAGCAGACAACAGCGCGACCAGTATAGGGAAGAACGCGTCACGCGTGGGCAGAGCTTTGAGCGTTGAGTCCCCAACTTCGAGTGGGGTGCCAAGCATAAATCCGCCATTTACTTCCCAGCAAACTACCCGCTTCTTACCCTTCGCCTCCGCCCCCTGCATGGCGACGATAACGTATGGCGAGCCGATCTTGGTATGCTCGAACGCGATGCCAAGTCTGGACAGCTCCGCGTCAACCGCGTCGCTGGCACTTACCGGATAGGCAGCAAAGTCTGCCTTGCACCACGCAGCCGTAACCGCGCCGAGCACATCACCACGGTTGAATTCACCGGTTTCATCAACCACGAATGGACGGTCACTATCGCCATCAGTCGATACGATTGCGAATGCGTCCGGGTGTTCGTGTGCTAATTGCTTGAAATATGCTTTATCCTTGGGCGTCACGTTTTCGCTGTCCAGTGGCACGAATACGTCGGAGAAACCGACCGTCACTACGTTCGCGCCGAGCTTTTTGAACAAGTCTGGCAGTATATCGCGTCCAACGGCTGAGTGCTGGTAGTATACGATTTTCTTGCCGGCCAGACAGTCAGCGGAAAATGCGTCGAGATAACGGCGACGGTACGTTTCTTCAGCGCTACCATCTACGGTTGGCAGTTCGGGAGTCGTCTTAAGCGAGCCGTCAAAGTTAAAAGCCGACTGTTCGGCATCGGCGCCGTATACCGCGTCACGCACGACTGCGACCGCCGCTTTGATCGGCGCTTCGTCCGCTTTCAGAACTTCGCCACCTTGTTTGTAGAATTTAATACCGTTGCGGTCGGCAGGTATATGACTGCCGGTCACCATGATGCATGCCAGGTCACGTTCCAAAGCGTAGAAGGCAATCGCGGGTGTGGGTACGAGCCCGTGATACTCGGCCTTGAAACCTGCATCACGAATCGCTTGAATTACAGCCCCGGCAATGCGCGGTGTACTATCACGCAAGTCGCCGGCAACCAGCACAGTACCGCCTGTCGAAAGCTGCTCCTGCTCCACTAGGAATTGTAAAAATCCCGCGGTGTTCAGGTAACACTCCAGGTCGGTCATTTCCGACGCAAGGCCACGCAGGCCTGATGTGCCGAAGTTCAATTCGACCGGTTCATATGCTAATGATTCGCGTAACGTTGGCATCGCTATTATTCCTCCTTCGCAGCCGTTTTGACCCGTACGATAAGGCCGTCGAGTTGCTCTCGTGTTTTTGCTTCGGCATTCAGGCGCATGACTGGCTCCGTGTTGCTGGGGCGCAGGTTGAACCATCCATATGGATAGCCAACTGTCAGGCCATCGAGCCAGTCGATGTCCGCATCTTTAAATGACTCGGCTACTTTCTGCATGACAGCTTGTTTGTCCTCTGCCTCCAAGTTGATTTCCGGCCGGTGAGCATATGTGTCGGTGTGTTGAACGAATTCGGACAGCGTAAAGTCGGCTTCGGACATGACTTCGATAGCGATGAGTGCGGCGAGCAGGCCAGAATCAACGAAGTAGTTCTCCTTGAACATAAAGTGTCCGGTGATTTCACCGCCGAATTCGGCGTTTTCTTTGCGCACTACTTCCTTGATGAACGTGTTGCCTACCTTGCTACGGACGGTCTTACCGCCTTGACGATGGATAAGGTCAAGTGCGCCCCGGCTCATCCGTAAGTCGTGTACAAATGTCGCACCTGGGTGTTGGCCGAGTACGTATTCGCACAACAAAGCATACGCCATACTACCCGTAAGTGGCGTGCCGTGTTCGTCGACGAGCGCGAATCGATCGGCGTCACCATCGAACGCTATGCCAAAATCGAGTTTCTCTCTGACAACTAAGTCTGAAAGGTCTTGCAGCGTTTCAACTTTCATGGGGTTCGCTTCGTGGTTCGGGAACGACCCGTCCAATTCAAAGTAGAGCGGATGCAATTCTATAGGTAACCGTTCGGCGAGCCTGGGCATCGTCAGCCCGCCCATGCCATTGCCCGCGTCTACACCAACTCTAAGCGGCTTGATGCGCTTAGTATCGACGAACGTCAGCACGTGGTCTATCCACGTCTGTAGTAGATCTTTTTTAATGACAGCGCCTTGCTTCGCGGCAGGTTCCGGGGGATCACCTGCCAGAACAAGATCACGAATCTCAGCCAAACCGGACTCTATGCCAACTGGCAACGCCCCTTCACGGCAGAACTTGATGCCGTTATACTCGCCAGGATTGTGACTAGCGGTAATCATCACCCCGCCTGCAAGCTCGGGGAATTCACCTGGTGCAAAATAAACCATGTCACTGGTAGCCAATCCGATATCCCATGTGTCGCGGCCTTGCGTATTTATGCCGCGCATAAGCGCCGCAGCCAGGTCTGTCGAATCCGGCCGCATATCGTGCCCGACTACCACTGGTCCGTCTTTTGGTAACCAGTCAGCAAAGATACGACCGATGTTTTCGCATACCTCTGGCGTCAGCTCGCTGCCGACTTTGCCACGAATATCATAAGCTTTGAAAATTGCACGGATGTCGTCCATATTTTATTGATACTGCCTCCGAGAAAATTATTATCAATACTAAGAGCAAAAAACTTATTGCTGCAGTCGCTTGCTTATTTCACGGACCCTTTGCGACAAATCCTTGCGGGCTACCAGAATGCCGTGCGGCGTGTTGACCACTACTACGTTATCTAAACCTATCACGGCCACCGGCTTGTCCTCTTCGTTCCGTATATAGGAATTCTCGACTTCGTCCCCATAGATTTGTTTGCCGCGGAAGTAATTGCCCCGCTCATCGGAACCCGCAGCCTCGTGCAGGTCACCGAAAGAACCGACGTCTAGCCAGTCGAATGTACCGGAGACCACCAGTCCGTCGGTTATTTTTTCGGACAGCGCCGTATCGATCGGCTCCGATTCAAATTCCAGATACGTCTTATCGACATCGTGGCTGTCTAGTAGTGCCTGGTAATTCTGCCACAGAGCCTTGTTGTTGCCCTGTATTTCCCGCTGTAGCGTACCCATGGTAGCAATCAGATATCCAGTATTCCAAAGGTAGTTACCGCTGTTGAAATATTCGAGCGCTGTCTTGTGGTCGGGCTTCTCGACGAACTTCACCAGTTCGTATGCGGCTTTGTACCCGTTCTCAAGCCGGGTTCCTTTTTCCATATAGCCGAGTCCTGTTGACGGATATGTCGGCTCGACACCTACGAATACCATTTTCTGCTTCTTCTCAGCAAGCTCGCCGGCAAGCGACGCCGTGGTGTTAAAGCCGGCATTGTCACGGATGACGTGATCTGCCCACAGGAAGAAAACGGCCTGATCTTCTAAACCGTGCTCATGTATAGCCCGCATGGCAAGCAGGAAGCAGGAAGCCGTGCCACGTCGTGCCGGCTCGATTAGGATATTGCCCTTGGGTACTTCCGGTAACTGCTCAATAACATGCTCTGCATGGGAGGCCTCGGAGACCACAAAAATTTGGTCGCTTGGCGCCAGCTCCCTTACCCGCTTGAACGTGTTCTGTAGCAAGCTGTATTCATTTGTAAGACTTAGTAAATGTTTTGGATAATCGGGAGTTGACAATGGCCATAGCCTGGTCCCCGACCCACCTGCGATAACTACGACGATCATATGCAACCTATCTTACCATTTCATGACTACTCTGGGTATTTTTCACCCTTAGCCGCTACGACAAAGAAAGGGCTTTCCAGGGTCCGTGTCGGTACGTACGTCAACTCGTTGCCATCCAGGTCCTTTACCGTACCACCTGCAGCACGCACGATAGCGTGACCGGCAGCCGTATCCCATAAGAAGCACGGTGCAAAGCGCGGATAAAAGGCAGCCTTGCCCTCAGCGACCACACAGAACCTAAGCGTCGGCCCTGGATAGATCATACGATGCTCGCCCAGTTTCTCCAGAAAGCTCTGCAGGCCTTCATTGAGGCTCCTACGACTAGCGACCACCGGAATATCTTCTTGGAAGTCTGCCGATATCGCAGCCGGCTTTTCACCTCTAGACTGTTTCCAAGCTCCGCGACCAACCGCACCGAAATACATAACTTTTTCAAGTGGAGCATACACTACACCCATGACTGGCCCGGCATCCCGGACCAGGCCGATGTTAACCGTGAATCCGCCCTCATGATTAATGAATTCTTTGGTACCGTCCAGCGGATCGACCACCCAAAACGTGTCGTTGTCACCAGCTTCTTGCGAACCTTCTTCTGATATTACCGGGTAGTCCGAAATCTGCTTCAGCCCATCCTCAATAATCTGGTTCGCGAGCTTATCTGCTTTGGTGACGGGCGAATGCCTGTCGTCATCCTTCGTTTCCACTTCAAGATCATGCGATGCGTAAACATCCATAATCGCCTCACCGGCGCGATGGGCGACTTCGACTACTTGTCCTAATAGCGTATCAGCATCTTGCATTCTACTTAATCCCCATACTATCCTTGGTACAGCAATACCATGCCGTTGTATGCTCCATGATAACACCAACAATCATGGTATAGTGCATGCTGTAAACACGCCCAACTGAAGCCTGACTGGTGTTATCACCGGTGGAGGTATATAATTTGGAGCTAGCACTTACGTATGAAAGTTTTTATTCAAATACCTTGTTTGAACGAGGAAGAGACGCTTCCGCTCGTTTTGGAATCAATCCCTAAAAAAATAAAGGGTGTCGAGCTTGAGCTGCTGATTATCGACGATGGATCACGCGACAAAACTATAGAAGTTGCCAAGCGCTACGGTGTTAAGCACTTCGTAAAGCACACTCGCAACATGGGGCTGGCACGATCCTTCCGCGACGGCGTGATGTACGCACTTGAGCACGGTGCTGACATCGTCGTAAACACCGATGGTGACAACCAGTACCCACAGAATCGTATCCCGGACCTTATCCAACCGATTATTGATGGCACGGCCGACATTGTCATTGCTGACCGGCAAACGCAAAAGATCGCGCACTTCTCGCCGCTTAAAAAACTCTTGCAGCGGATCGGTAGCTTCATCGTCAACAAGGCAGCCGGCACTGATTTACCCGATGCGGCCAGCGGCTTCCGTGCCTATTCCCGCGAATCACTCATCCGCCTGAATATCGTCACCCAGTTCAGCTACTGCATGGAAACCATCATCCAGGCCGGCAATAAGCGGATGGCGATCACGAGCATCCCCGTGACAACCAATGCCAAGACACGTGAGTCCCGTCTCTTCAAGAACATGTGGCAGCACATATATAAGTCCAGCGCAGCCATCATCCGCTCGTACATCATGTATCGACCCTATATCATATTTGGCGTGCTTGGCTGGACGCTGTTCGTCATCGGTGCTATCCCATTTGTCCGCTGGATAATTTACGCATTCGTACAGCACGATTCCAACGGCCATCTTCAGTCGCTCCTTATCGGCAGCGTCTTTCTTATTGCTTCATTCCTTTGCTTAGTCTTGAGCGTTGTCGCCGACCTTGTACGTACGAATCGCATTTTGCAAGAGGAAAATCTCGAGCAAACCAGGCGGCACCATTTGGATCACCGTAAATAACGAGGAATTTTATGGATAGTACAACGGATAAACCAACTATTACCGTCCTCGGGTGTGGCTATGTAGGGGTAACAACTGCGGTCGTCCTGGCAAACTGCGGATATAAAGTATACGCAATTGAGCCAATGCCGGAACGTCTCGATATATTAAAAACCGGGCGATCGTTCTTTTACGAAGCAGGCGTTGATCCACTGATTAAAACTGCACTAGACGCAGGCACACTTACATTTACTAATTCCTACGATGAGTCAGTTCCGAATAGCTCGGTTGTTTTTTGCTGTGTTGGTACACCGGACAACGCAGACGGCAGCTCGAACCTTAGCTATGTATTTGAGGCTGCCGAGCAGGCGGCAAAACTTATGAAGCCTAACGCAATCTTCGTACAGAAAAGTACTGTGCCGGTTGGCACCGGCGCCCGACTGGATCAGGTATTTGCTAAGACAGGCGCGCAAGTGCGATACGTTTCAAATCCGGAATTCTTAGCAGAAAGTTCTGCCATCAAAGACACCGTGTGGTTCGATCGTATCGTAACCGGAAGCGATGACAAAGGCGCTGCAGAAGAGGTGCTTGGACTCTACAAATCTATCGAAAACAAGGCCGAAGACATCGCGGAGCTTGCGCACATCGAGGTGCCCACACTGATTCCGCAGCCAGAATATATTTCAACCACACGGAATAGTGCGGAACTCATTAAAGTTAGCGCGAACGCATTCCTTGCGCTCAAGATTACCTTCGCCAACTCGATCGCTAAGCTTGCCGACAAGGCAGGCGCTGACGTTACAGAAGTCATGGCGGGCATCGGCACCGACCGGCGAATCGGCCGCGCATTTTTGAATGCGGGGCGTGGCTATGGTGGCGGCTGTTTCCCGAAGGACGTTAGCGGGCTAATCCGCACCTCGGAAGAATATGGCGTTGAAATGGAAGTCATGAAGGCTGCTACGGACGTTAATAGCTCTATGCCCCACTACATTATCAATAAGGCAAAAGGCGCGCTCGACGGGACGCCCGAGAACAATGTGTTCAAAGGTAAGAGAGTCGCCGTATTGGGCTTAGCCTTCAAGTCGGGTACAAGTGACACCCGTCGTTCACCTGCCGTGGTCATAGCAAACACGCTCGCCGAGCAGGGCGCCGAGGTGCGTGCATACGACCCGGAAGCCATGGAAGAAGCCAAACCTGCATTACATAAAGACGTAACCTTGGTGGACGGCATCACTGCTGCAGTACAGGACACCGATGCAATCTTTGTCGCTACCGACTGGTCGGAATTCATGCAAATGGACATCGAAAAAATTGTACAGACTTCTGGTGCAAAACTTTTCGTTGATTGTATGAACCGTTTTGACAGGAGTAAGTTTACCAATACGCCGCTTACTTACATTGGTGTCGGCAGGTAGTAACGCGCTACACTAGATTTGGATGAAATTCGTAAAACAACTCATAGGCCTGCTTCGGAAAATGCCGCGGCGCGTACTTGAAATAGCATTCCTCGTTGCCGTAGTAGCATTTTTCGTTTTGTATTTGCGCGGAATAGATTGGGAACAATTTGCACAGCTGCATATAGATTGGCGTAACCTTGTTATAGCTACTATCTTCGCGCTTATCTTCCGTTATTGGGGGGTGATGATCTGGCGATTTATACTGTCCGACTTAGGGGCCACAGGCCTACCGAACTTCACTACCATGGCTTATGTCTACGCCAAGGCGTGGATGGGCCGCTATATTCCTGGTACCGTTACTTGGATCGCAGGCAAGGTATACATGGCGTCCGCACACGGTATATCCAAGAGTCGCTTGGCAGTATCGTCCCTGCTCGAAGGCGGTATGCAAGTCATAGCTGTTATGGTTGTAGCTCTGCTACTCCTCGGCTTTGACTCGAGGACGAGCGTCATACCCATAGACTACAAGATTGTTATGGTCATCTTCGCCGCCTTGTTGCTTATCGCGCTAAGCCCGTTTGCGTTCAATCGCATCATGCGAATAGCGTACTATGCAGTGAAAAAGAGTGACCCAGGTAACGAACTCCTCATTAACGAGAAAGCGGTTTTACGAGCATTCATACTTTATGCAATTGGTGGATTTATCCTTGGTATGTCAGAGTTTTACATTTCGCGTACGATTGCGCCAAGTATCAGTTGGCATAACCTCCTATTTATTATCGGGGCTTTTAATCTGGCAGGGGCTTTAGGGGTAATAGCGATTGGTGTACCGAGTGGCTTAGGGGTACGAGACGGTGTCCTACTCGTATTGCTATCTGTTATCTTACCGAAGGAGCTTGCCCTAGCTATAACAGTGACCAGCCGTCTCTGGTCTGCTTTTGCAGATATACTCTTCTTCGGCTTAGCAACTCTTGTTCAGCAAATACTGAAACGACAACAAGCAAAGACGCTACAGCGTACCCACTAATGCAGTAAACCGCTCCTCCACACTCTGCCAACTGAATTTGTCACGGACGTGACGCTTACCGTTTTCGCCAAGTTTCTCCCTGAGCGCCGAATCATCGTGTAATTTAAGTAGTTTTGCGTAAATCTCTTCATCTGATTTTGGAGAGACCAAGAAACCGGTTTTCCCCTCTATGACGATGTCAGGGATTCCTCCCACAGTCGTAGCTATGACGGGCAGACCAGTGAACAGGGCCTCAGCGAACACAAGGCCCTGAGCTTCACGCAACGACGGCCCGACAAACACATCAGCAGTGTTGAAGTAGCCAGCCATATCCTCAGCCTTAACCCAACCAGTGAAGATGACGTTGTCTACAAGATTATTCTCCTCGGCATATTTTTCGAGCTCCTTTCGCATCCAACCGTCACCTACAATCAAGGCCTTAAATGCCACCTCCTTGTCCTGAAGTTTTTTGAGTGCACGCAGCAAATATATGACACCCTTCTCGTCGCTCAACCGCCCTACATACAAAACCGTAAAGTCGTTGAGACCAAACTTCTTAATAAGTCCTTGCTGCTTTGGTCGAGGTTGAAAACGCTCTGTGTCTACACCGACAGGTATTACATGGTAATTACCCTTAGCGTACACCTCTTTGCATGCACTTAAGGTCGCCGAGCTATTTACGATAACCGCGTCAGCACGCTTTAGTACAAAACGTTTAATCTTACTCATCGTCTTGCCCTTAAGTGCAAAAATATCACTGCCATGAACGGTCACTATTACTTTGGTACCTGTCAGGTACTTTACAAGTACCGCCACAAAACCTTGCGGGATTATCCAGTGGGCATTCACGACTGACACCCGTTTAGTAACAACAGTAACCAGTGTAGAGAGGAAAAGCGATGATAAAAGGCAAAACAACTTAAAGAGGTATAGTGGGTTCTTGCTGATTTTCCCTACGGCACCGCCTTCATACGCAATGTTCTCTTGGCTGGCAGGGTAAAAATATCTGTATCGCCTTACATGGATACTGCCATCCCGCTCTTTAGACTTTGCTCCCTTTGCATGAGGTGCCAAAACACGCACGGCTTCAAAGCTGTCAGCCACCTCCTCACAAAACCGCGCCACAAATGCCGGTGTCGCATCGTGTTTCCAACGGGGAAATGTAGATGTTAAAACAAGCAGTCTTTTCTTCATACTGGGCACAACTATACCACGAACTTTAGCGATTACGTCGGCGCGCTTAAGAGCCTCGGCTACTTCACCAACGGGACAACACTACCATCCGGCTGGATACGCCCAAGCTCGAGATTGATCGAAGTACTCGTGACATTCTCTGGCGCATGTAGATACGTCTGTTCCAAATCCTGGATTGAGACTGAGCTCACTGATTTTAGCTGGCCACTAATCGCGGTAGGTACTGCGGAAACTTCATTTCCATATATACCAATGACCGGCACTTTGTGGCTAGCCCTAGCATTACTGGCAAGTTGGGCAAGTGACTCTCTGTTTAAATTGCTAGCCCCTATGTTGTAGCCTTGTGCCGGCACGTTACAAATGCTCCGTGTCGGTTGCACAATCTCTTGAATCGGTTGCGCGCCAACCCAAAGCACCGCCGCATCTTTCGGCAGCACAGCACACATACTATTTATCCCACCTAGCTCCGCGTAAGGTCGTAGCCGCAATAAAGGCTTACTGGTAGTAAGTGGCGCTAGAAGAATAGCGACCGACGCCAAGCCCGCAAATACGTATCCCCACTTAACTTTATTCATATACTGTTCACTAAACCAATCCAGTGACATTGCGGCGAAGACCGCTACGCCGGGCAAGATTACAGGAACCAGCCGTCTGGAGGCCCAGATCTGATCCGGAGCAATGTTTGGTTGGGATAGATATAGAAGAGATGTGCCCACAACTACCAGAAGTCCCGCCGTCAGGAATAGCTGCTGTTTTTTCAAGGCACGCGCCGTAGACATAGCAATCCCCACCACGCCCAGCACGGCAAACGTCGGGCCTATGTACCATGCCACCCATTCAGTGGTCAGTTGTGCGTATGAAAGACTCCCTGTAACTTTATCGATGGGGTGATACCAGAATGGGCGAGTCGCCAATATGACAGCCAGGCCTACTACCGCGATAGCGCCCCCTTCAGCGCGCCAAGATTCAGTAGCTTTACCTACTGCTGAAAGCAGTTTTGTCTGCCATGAAATCCAAACAGCAATAACCCCAAGTAGAGCACAGGCGACTACCGCCAATGCTTCCCCCATGAATTGTGAATGCAGGTCACGGTAATACGGCGTAGAAAGCTGTGAAATATCTAGCCAACCCAGTGCTGATGTCACTGCCATCCCCATCGCTAACGCAACTGACTGTCTTATTGTCTGTACTCTGTCGTCTTTCCGAGCCAGTGCCAGCATGACAGCTATAAAGGCCAGTATTTCTGCGACTGACAGGTAGCCGTCAATGCGCGTCATCGTACCAGCACCCGTAACAATCCCGGCCAGGAACCACACGCTCGGCTTTTTGCATTTCAAGGCCAACCATATCAATGCCAAGCCTCCAAATGTAAATGTTGCCGCCAACGGCTCACTAAAGCTATCACGACTGACGTCTATAAATGGCATGGAGGCCGCTACTACGCCAGTAGCTACAGCAGCCCACCAGGTACGACGGACCAATTCTCTGCCAAAAGCATAAATACCGAATAGCGCACTCATGCCAAACAATACATTAAGTCGTAAAGAATTTGCCACGCCAACAATACGCCCAACCAGGCCCAAGAATGCGGAAAGCAAATGGGAGCCTTGCGCATAATCATACTGTTGATTACTTCCTCGCACAGTCTTAAAGCCAGAGCCATTGTCCAGTCTTACCCCTGGCACATTGCTGCCAAATATATGCAGCGTCGGAATTTTCAGGCTATCGTGTTTTGTCAGCCATATACCAGCATTCGCGTACAGAGCTGGATCGCGGTTGACGAGTACGTGCTGAGATGTATACAAAACGTTAAAACCACCCCAGCCTAACACACCCAGTACTACCAAGATATTGCAGAGTAGCCTCGCCCTATTGTCCAAAACATCTCTCGGGTAGTACCGGAATATGATAAAGATACTTGCAGCAGCGGCAATCAGCCCGAGTGGCCATATGATAGCCGGTTTGAATTGTCCTATTATTAGAAAGAGGATAGCTATCGATCCAAACGCTGCAAGCGCAAGAGGAACCATAATGGGCAGTGCATCAATAGCCAGAAGTACTACATTTCTTATTCTGTTGCTTTTTCGCATTCCCTCATCCTATCTCTTGGAAGAGTCGAGTTTTGGATTAGTACTCTCCCCCAATACACTGACTCGTCTCCCTAATATCTACTTAATAAGCATACGGAAGTACGCTGTTGCCAGTCAATACAGAGCAGAGTTGTACACCGCTAAGATTTAATGCTATAGTTTAAGTAGAGCATTAGCATCCCTCTTGAATATCCAGATTGCACTAAAATAAAAAGGTATGTCATACAAGGTAGTTAACCCCAAGCAAGGTATCAGCAGGCGCACGGCACTCATAGTCGTGGTCATAGCGGTACTTGCTGTTAGTGGTGGGACATACTGGTGGAATCATTACCGCAAGCCTGCCGCTGACATTATCACTCAAGCGGGCAATCTCCCTAAATCATCACCGACTAATTCTACGAACACCTCGACGCCAAAAAAACAACCCACAAGCAATGCTGGTCTAGTCGATGGAGGAGCTGTCGACACCTCAGGCCATACCAGTGCAACGACAAATCAAAGCCAATGGATTACTTCGAAGTCCGGCGCTATTACGGTAGAGCAGCCGTTCGCTAACGCAAGTTTGGGTAGTGGCGACTACTTAGTAGGTACCGCTAAGGTTGGTGCCGTAAGCTTCCGGTTATCAGACACTGCTGATGGCCAAATTGCAACGGGTACCCTTCAGGTGGTCAACGGCAAATTTTCTGGCAAACTTAACTTCGAAGCACATTCGCCAGATGGTGAACTGGACGTTTTCAGTATCAATGACCAAGGTGTTGAATTTAATGTAATTCAGATAGCGGTGAAATTTAGATGAACAACATCAACAAAAAGTCACTCGTTGCCGTAGTAGCTATCACTATTATTGTGCTGGGTTCCTTATTTATAAACGCGCAGAAAGCTTTCGCTGCAACCGTTTACCCCTATTACGCGAATGATCTTATAAATGAAAATATATTCGAGAATAGCGGCTCGATGAGTGCATCAGCTATTCAAACTTTTTTGAATAATGAGAATAGTGGCATTAAAGGACTTTCCTTCACTGAAACTTGCAGCCCCGCTACACCCCCCACCCCTACCACAAATACATACACATATAGATTCACTTACTACCCCCATTGCGGCCAAAAGGAGTCTGCGGCCACCATAATCTACGATGCTGGTAGGGCATATGGTATTAACCCGCAGGCTCTCATGGCGACAATGCAGAAAGAGGAATCACTTATAACTACCCCGTATTCAACCAGCGGCACATACCAAGCATCTCTTAACTGTGCCATGGGATACACGGAAGGATACCCGTCATGCGCACAAAGCCCTGTGCAGGGATTTTTCAATCAAGTAGACAATGGCGCGTGGCAGTTTAGGACCGATATAGAGTTAATGAGTGGTAGAAATTGGTGGGAGGTGCCAGGCACTACCTCAGGTTATACACCATCTCAATATCCATGTAGCACATCGACGAGTCTTTACTCGACAGGTTTGTATCCTGGCAGGTCGGTAACATTCGCTAACCCGCACTACAGTGGCGATCCATATTCAACCAGTCAACCCAAAACAGAAACTCTAGCCGACGCTGCAACTGCTACACTCTATTGTTACACTCCATACGTTGGGCCCTATACGACTGTTGGGTCCTACCCAGGCACAGGTTATTCAGGTAGCTTCAACTTCGTTCAGTCATTTGAGCAGTGGTGGGGATCGACAGTATCACCATATGCTGCAGAGGTAACAGTCAACACATACAGCGATGCCGCACACACACAGCCGCTCTCCCTCTCGAGCCCGCTCCCGTCCGGCTCGAAAATATATGTAACCGTATCTGCAGTAAACACCGGTAGCAAATCGTGGAGTAATGCCTATACGAGAGTAGCGACAAAGAATCCAGATAACCGTAGTAGTGTCTTTTGGGATAGCTCGTGGTACGGATACAACCGGCCGGCGGCTCTTGCACAGAGCTCGGTAGCACCTACCGGGACCGGGACATTCAGCTTCTCGATGACCACCCCTAATGTGGATGGCAGCTACCATGAAGACTTCGGACTCGTTGCCGACGGTCAATACGAGGGATGGATGGCCGACAGTGCAACCTTCGGCTTCAACATAGTTGTAAGCAACCCTTATAACGGCGCCATTACGGGTCTGGATACATATAGAGATAGCAGCTACTCGGAGCCGACCGACTTCCACGAAATGGGCTACGGCCAGAAGGTTTATGTGCAGTTGAAAGTCAAAAATACTGGCCAGAACACTTGGAGCAACTCGTTCACAAAGGTTGCTACTGAGAATCCCGATAACCGTACGAGTGTCTTTTACGATAACTCATGGGCAGCCAACAATCGGCCGGCAGTGATGCAGGAATCGTCGGTTGCTCCGGGCCAGACAGGCACGTTCCGTTTCTCTATGACTGCCCCTAGCACCGATAGCACTTATAGCGAGTCTTTCGGCCTCGTAGCAGAAGGCCAGACCAGTGGCTGGATGCCTGCCCCAACATTCACGTTCCCGATTGCGGTTGTCGACCCGCCAGTCGATGCCCTACTTTCCGGCGTGCGCCTCTATCCTGGCCAATCCCTAGAGTCAAGCAATAGCAAATATACGCTAAGTATGCAGACCGATGGGAACTTAGTGATTTACTCGGCTAAGGGCCCTATCTGGAGCAGCCGTACTAACGGTAAGGGCGTGGCATTCCTCATCATGCAGAACGACGGAAACCTGGTTATGTATGGTACGGACGGCCGCCCGGTCTGGTCCACACGGACATCAGGCAAGGGTCCATCCTCCCTTGATATGCAGACCGATGGGAATCTCGTGATCTATGCAAACGGGCGCGCGACATGGAGTAGCGGCACAAGCTACAATATTGCCAATACGCCAAGTAGCCTCGTTTCGGGTAGTTCCTTGCATAAGGGAGGATCACTCCTGGCTTCGAACACAGCTTACAGGTTTACACTCCAGGATGACGGTAATCTGGTTATTTATTCTACCCAAGGCGCCATTTGGAGTAGCCACACGAATGGCAAGAGCGTGGCATACTTGGTAATGCAAACCGATGGGAATCTCGTATTATACAGCACAGATGGTAGACCGATTTGGGCATCCGGAACTGCAGGCAAGGGTCCATCCTCCCTTGATATGCAGACCGATGGGAATCTCGTGATCTATGCAAACGGGCGCGCGACATGGAGTAGCGGCACGAACGGCAAAGTTTAGGAACCATTCTCCCCGTAGGACAGAAGCCCACTCAGAAGTTCGTCTACGTTCAGTTGGCGGGGATTAAATCAACGGACGACAATACGACTCGCCCGCCACACTGCCCATTGGCGGTAAGTATGATTGGCTCAGTCGAGCTAATATCAAAAGTAAATGCAGCGCTAAGATCTTTTGCTGAGACGAATGTCTGCGTCCCCTGGCTTACACCAACTTGGCACGACGGATTTGGTGACGTTAGTCCAATTGTTACCTGCTGATGAGTCGATATATTTGATCCAACCTCGTCCCCTGTTGGCAGCTGCAAGAACACCAGCTTACCGCTAGTGCTGAAGCTGTTCATAGTATATAAGCCCCTCGTCTTGTCGCCCGCATTCTGGGCAACGAAGCCATAATCCGGCGCCAATATATATTTGTCCGTTGGACCTTCTAATACCTTATAAACCCAGGTGTTAACTCCGAAAGACTGGCTACCTCCCGAACTCGCATACAGTAATTGCAGCCCTGGTATATTTCCGGGATTGGCTTGCTGGTGCACGACAACTGCATCAACGCCAAGCGATCGCAACGCTACGATAGTTCCTGGACTCGTCAGGCTCGTTATGGAATCGTGTAGCCTGTTTTGTCCCACATTGGGTAACGATGGGTTAATGATTTCCTTATGTGTGAAGTAAATGTATCCAGGATACTTGTCCGCAAAGTATGCGGGGTACTGTTGCAGCGGGTACTCTGCAACAACTTTGATGCTTGTATCACGCGCGAGCTTGACATAAGCCGTCGGCGCATCCTGGGCGAAGGTCCACCCTTGCTTGGGCGTAAGCGGATTGAACGTAATATATTCTAGGAATACACCTGCAAAAACAATGCCGACTATAGCAATTATCTGCCACGTTCTCTTAATGTTCTTGAGGGCCTGATGGAATAGCAGTACTGCCACCATTACTACCCCCATGTTGACCAATACACTGAGTCGCGCAAAGACCCGCCAGTACGCTGTAAAGTGGATGAGCACATCGACTGGCGTCCGCACTCCAAATACCCGGGGCGGCAAGCTGAACATGAAGGCTATAATTGTAAGCAATCCGAAAAGGGTTAGGTATGTTTGTAATTGCGGGTCGAGGCGTTCTCTCTTTCGCTTCCAGAAAACGATAACCGCACATGCTACCAATACAACTACGACCGTCAGACTAAGGTTTATCGCCGAGGCTTCCCAATTCTGCCTGTTCAGGTCACGATACTTGTACCAATTTATACCTAGCTTGTTGAACGTCTCTTGTTTCCCATTCGGCAGAATATACTCCCGAGGGTGTGCTCCATACGCTTGCGCATCTTGGTAAATATTACTGCGCTCACTCGCCAAGAAGGCGTTAACCTGGCTCCCCTGTTTGTGCTGGACATACATAATGGGGCCGATCAGCACCAGGCCTGCGATCCCTGCTATAAGAAAGTATTTAACCCGCTCTAATACATACTGTTTGTTGAGTATGGATTTCCCGCTCATAACTACACACGCGCCGAGGCATGCCAGCAACGTGACCACCAAGAATAAGACAAAATACCCATCCGTATAGAATGTGCTGGCAGCGAAGAGGGCTAACAGCAGTGCTGTGAGGAACTTGGGGCGCCTCCATAAAGCAACGAATGTCCAAATTATTAGGATGAAGACTCCCTCAAAAACATACGACGGATGTATGCCGGTCTGGAGCTGGATATAAGATGTGAACGTCATAGCAAAACCACCTAAGTAACTCACTGAGATACGGCGAGTCAATCTGTATATGAATAGATACGCAACGTAGGCAGAGAAAATGAAGCCGAAGGTAGTAAACACGTTATAAGCGAAGATAGGATTAGCAAGCTTAGTGAGAATCCACATAGGGATAAGCTCTAGGCTGCCGGTCTTTAGTGTCGGAACCGATAGTTGTTCACCGATAGGGTAATTCGTATCTTTGCTAAACCCAAAGAAAGGCCTGGAGGAGTTCTCATAAAAAAGCCGAATAGGCCCAGACAATTGGTCACCCGGAGAGGTTGTCAGCGTACTACCAAGATGCGTCGTTGCTGCCCCTAAGTAGAAGAAGATCGTGAGCCCGAGAAAAACAAAAAAGGGCAGACAATACCGGATCAGGTTCGCGCGTGTAAAGTGTTTCTGCATTTTTTCTATCGTACTTTTGCTTCGCATACCCGATATTCCTACAACAACCTTTTTATAGTACCCCGCCATATACCCGCTCCGTAACACACGGCAAACAACGGACTTATGGCAAACAAGCTGAACGCATCCTTAGGAGGTACGCCAAACAAGAGTGCGGCTACCAACTCCAGCGCCCAAACTAGTAAGGTTACCCCAAGCAGGGGGAGGACAAACTGCCAGTGCACTATCAAAAGGACGGTGATGCCAACTGATATGACAAGGAATCCTATGAGCGGGTAAAAGAACCGAGTGCCACGCCGCAGGAACCCATCAACGAAGAAAATACCACGGTGGTACGTATGAGGAACAAATTGACGAAGTGATGTACGGGAATAGTACGTGCAGGAGAAGTCAGGCGACAGCCATATTCTTTCCCGCTGGGCCATGATCCTAATAAGTAGCGTATCGTCACTCGAAAAACGCAGGTCATGTGACTCCTTAAGAAACTGTTCGGTCGCTTCCATCAGTACAGCCCGCGGAGCAAAAAAGCAGCCCGTGCCCTTCGGATAGAAATCGAATTCCTCCAGCCCGAAGGAAGTCAGGTGAGGATGCGCGAAGTAACGACGCCAGCCAATGTATACAACAGCGTCCCAAAACCTAGCTATTACGTTCCCTTCCTTCGCCACCACTACGTGGCCGTTCCATATCTTTCTATCTGGGAATTCTTGAAATTGGTGATGCAAGAATTCTAGAGACCGCTCATGTAGCAAAACACGCGTGTCTACGAACAGGATGTGATCATAATGCGCAGCCTCGACACCCTGCTTCCTAGCCAAAAATCTACCCCGGTTCTTCTTGAGGTCTACAACATTAATTGGTATGCCATCAAGTGAGAGCGCCCGGGCCACTTTGGATGTATCGTCACTAGAGCCGTCATTGACAATGACTATTTCAGCATGCTTAATCCCCGCCTGCTTTACCGCTTTCTCTACATGCACGGTCGACCTCTCAAGCAATGCCGCAGCATTGTAAGCAGGGATAACTATCGATAGTCGCAAGTCTGTTTTCATATTCAACCCATTATCGCATGAGTTTTTATTTAACAGCTAAATTAAGTAGAATATAGAGCAGGATTGCAATGAAAGTCGGAAAAGTTCGGGACATTCTGTCGACAGACAATTTTTACTTTGCCAGTGCGTTTTTTGGCATGAGCTCTTTGCTTGCCGGTGGTCTTAACTATATCTACTACCCCATCATCGCTCATTACCTTTCCCCCGCTAATTTTGGAGAGGCGAATACGCTCGTGTCACTATCCACGATCGCGAGTTCTGTATTGTTGTCACTCAATGTGCTGTCAGTATTCTTCGTAGCGAACTTCTCCAAGCAAGCGAAAGACATTATCGAGGCGTACCAAAAGGCGATTATTTACTTCTTTCTAGCGTGCACTCTTCTGCTTGTTGCCCTATTCCCACTCCTCCAGGCTGCGCTGCACTTAACAAGCCTTTCCGCACTCCTGGCCACAGCATTGAGTCTGGTAGTGAATATTCCAGTAGTATTCTGGACTGGTTACCTGCAGGGGCATAGTAAGTTTTTCTCTATAGGCGTGTTTACGCTCATAGCAGCCGCCGGTAAGGTCGTTAGCCTCGTCGCACTTGCCATAGTAAGTCACGGGTTAGGATTTTTACTTCTATCCCTTACCTTAGGGCCCCTTCTGGCTATGGTTTACCTACGCGCCACGAGCAATATACCCCTTCCGTCAGTTTTATCAGTGCTCGGACGCTTTACCCCAGCCCAGCGCTTATTCATACGAACACACATAAGGTATGTCGGCTTCGTCATAATTTGTATAGCTGTTGTTAGTACTTTATTTGCGAGTGATATTATCGTTACGAAGCACTATTTTTCACCCCATCTCGCCGGCTTGTACAGTGGCATATCTTCTATAGCCCGACTGGTCTTCTACGTTTGTTCCCTGCTTGTCTGGCTCATGTTGCCCTCTTTATCGCTGCACAACTCGGCGTCTCGCAATCGCACCGTACTATTCAAGTCTCTCGCTCTGGCGGCAGCACTGGGAGGAGTCGGCATCATAGCCCTCACGGTCGCCAAAGACTTCGTCGTAGGGGTTGCCTTGGGCGATGCCTATACACCATACGCCCATCTGCTGCCCGCACTTGGAGTGATTCAGCTTGTCGTGGCTGGGTTATATCTATATATAACGTATCTTTTGGTGTTAGACCGGAAAAAGGCATTACTTTTCACCACGTTGCCAACCGTGCTCGCCTTTGTCACCATGGCCTCCAACCATGGCACCTTCTCTAATCTAGTCAGGGCGTATTTCAGCGGCCTACTAATAGGCGTCGGCTTAGCGTATATAGCAAGCCTATTTGCTAAACTAATTGCAAGGAACCGTTATGCCCAATAAGACGCCCACTATTTCGTTCATCATTCCGATTTACAATGAATCGCAGAATATTGAGTGGCACCACAAAAAGATAGTGGCCGAGCTCCATAAGCTCCCCACGGACTATGAACTTGTCTATGTCGATGATGGCAGTATCGATAACTCTCTGGATTTGTTGAAGGAATTTGCGAAGCACGACAAGCGGGTAAAGTTCCTGAGCTTCTCGCGGAATTTCGGAAAAGAAATCGCACTTTCTGCTGGCCTCAGCGCTTGCATCGGAGACGCGGCAATTATGCTCGACGCGGACGGCCAACACCCCATTGAACTTATCGGTCAGTTTATTGATAAGTGGAAGTCTGGCTACAAGGTCGTAACAGGTGTACGAAAGAGCAATCAGAAAGAAGGCATGGTAAAAAGGTGGGGATCTCGTATCTACTACAAAATATTCAACTCCATAGCTTCGAGCAAAAGTGTGCCAGGGGCTACCGACTTCCGACTCTTGGACAGGCAGGTCATCGATGAATTCGGAAAGTTACCCGAGAAAAACCGCCTGACACGTAATCTCATAGACTGGCTCGGATTTTCAACTGCATACATAGACTTTCACTCCCCGCCGCGCTTGTATGGCGTTGCAGCCTACAGTCCTCGAAAGCTAGTTGCCCTGGCCATCAACGGCTTCGTCTCACACACGATGCTTCCGCTTCGGATATCAGCATATGTCGGAATGTTCATTACCTTTATGTCTTTCCTTATCGGCCTGGCGCTATTTATCGAAATGTTTCCTCTGGGCGATCCACTACACCTCAGTATCAGCGGCACAGCCTTTTTAGCCCTGTTCCTGACCTTTCTGGTGGGCATCGTACTGGTATGTCAAGGATTGCTCGCGCTGTACATAGAAAATATCCATGTCGAGACGCAGCAACGTCCGCTCTTCGTAGTTGAAGAGACAAACATTAAACCGACGAATAAATAAAGCTATTTACTTTTAATAAAGTGGTTTGCCGCTAGGAAATCCCTAATGATTTTCGTCGGTGAAACATTGAGCGCAGTTTGTTTGGAACGGAACTTTTCCGGATCGTCCATAAAGTCCCGGACAATACGCTCGTCGTACTTCGATAAGACGACGTTCGCCCCCAGGCCTTCTTCACGTTCCGTTGCTTTTCGATGGATCAAGCACGGAATGTTCAGGTAGGCTGACTCCTCTTGTAGGCCACCACTATCCGTGACTACGAAGTCACTGCCATTCAGGAGCGCCATAAATAAGTTGTAGCTCAACTTAGGGATACGGACAATATTCTTCCCCTCTAGGTAATGGTCCAGCTTTAGGGACTGAATCTTCTTAGCGGTAACTGGATGGTCTAAGTAAACGAGAGGAGTCCCACGAGACGCATATTCTTGTAATATACTCAGGAACGTTTCCAGCTCTTGCGTTTGCGACAGCAGTTCATTCCTATGGATCGATACTACACCATACTTCTTAGGAATGCCCTTGGGTAGCGCGCCTTTTTGTTGCGCCGCCAACAAGAGGCTGTCCTTGACCGTATTCAGCTTAGTGTTAATCTTTTCGCCCTTAACGTCCCGTAGGTTATGCATCGGCGTGTCGCCAGGCGCGAAGTGGAAGTTAGCCACACGAGATACGATATGCCGGTCTATTTCTTCTGGGAACGGATGAAACCAATTAAAACTCCTAAGGCCTGCCTCGACATGCGCCACTTTAAGTCCGAGCAACCTGCCATAGATAGCCCCGATAACGGTAGTGATGGTGTCTCCATGAACGATAACTAAGCTCGGCTCATTATTTTTGGTAGCCTTTTTGATCTTCCTGTAATTCTTCCACAAATTAGCTGACACTCCAAAGAACCAGCCGGGTATCTGTGCCATCCCGGACAAATCGTGTCCTTTATGCCCGTTACCTATCACAATATCGGGATATGGCAGCTCCATCTCCTGACGAAGCCTATCCAGTTGCTCGGGCTGCTGGCGCGTATCTAGTAGCAGCCTACTTTCCGCAGGAATACTATTGATAAGCGGAAATAATTTAATAAGCTCGCCCGTAGTACCGTATATTATTACAACCATATCTCTCTTTCTTATTCTTCACCAAGATTATATAGTGCGCACCCCTACTTATGCCAGCCTATAGCCAGGACAGTGCTGCCGCAAGCCAAATTTCATTACTATTTGATACAATGGAGCAAATGACGGACATTTATGTTGACGGCCTCGGGTTGGTTGATGACTTTTATACCGGCATCGGTCATTACATAGCTGGCATCCTTTACGGTATGGACCAGCTGGCAGCCCAGGCTACTCTTGCGCAAAAACCTTTCCCCCGCATATACGTAATTGTGCCCTACGATCGCGTAGCCCGTTTCCGTAAGTTCGGCTTTCAGTACATCAAGTACAAAACATTCCCGATGTCTTTCCGTATCATGAGCGGGCTATGGCATCGAGAGAAGCTGCCCCCAATCGACTTGATCTGCGGAAAAGGCGTGTACGTGTTCCCTCGCTTCGTTGATATGCCCCTGGCTTTCAGTAAGAGTCTGATAGTCATACATGACATAACGTTCGAGCTTCATAAGGAATATACCGAGGATCGAAATGCCCGTTTTCTATCCAGGACAGTCCACAAATCTGTGGCACGAGCGGCAGGCATCATTACCGTATCCGAGAACGGTCGGAAAGAAGTCATCGACTTCTACAAGGTGAAGCCCACTACCGTGTTCACCGCCACCCCGGCCGTAGATCGTAAAGTTTTCTACCGGCAAGGTCCGAAAAAGATCGCGGAAGTAAAGCAAAAGTACAACATACAAGGCGACTACATCCTTTTCGTCGGCAGCCTGGAACCCCGCAAAAACATTGATGGGCTCGTTGAGGCATATACAAAGTTGCCGAGGCAAATCACCGATAAATACAGTCTACTCCTGGTTGGCGTAAATGGCTGGAAGACAGAAGCTATCTTTGGCAAAATAATTGACTACTACCAGCAGGGGTACAAGATAATCCGGCCAAGCCGTTATGTTGTCGACGAAGACATCCCTGCACTCTTTTCCGGCGCTACGATTTTCGTTCTCCCTGCCCACTACGAAGGCTTTGGCATACCACCGCTTGAAGCGCTGGCCTGCGGCACGCCCGTCATAACCTCCAATAACTCCTCGCTGCCTGAAGTCGTTGGCAAACAAGCAGTATTGGTGAACGAGAAAAACACTGATGAGATAACGGAGGCTATGCACTCACTTTTGGGAGACAGCAAGCAGAGGGACAAGGCCCTCATCGGCGGACCGGAACAGGCGGCCAAATTCTCATGGATTAAGAGCGCCCAGAATATTATCGATTACGCTCAGGAGAAGATATCGTGAGAATCGGTATCGACGCAACCGCCCTACAGAGTGGCAGCCGCATGCGCGGTATAGGCTACAGCCTGATCCACGTCTTAAACAACCTTACGCCCGAACAGAAAGCCGAGCATTCATTCGTTTTCTATATGGCTCATACCGGTCAATATGACCCTCTTGAACTTATAAATACCGACGGCATGGAGTACACAACGGCTTATCTAGAGCCATTTCGCCCATGGAAAAACTTACCTGGCCAATTACGCATCTTTACAAAACTTATTAACAAATTCCGGCTGGCGGGGCATCAATGGGTAGGCGGCGCCCACTTCAAGAATGTACGCGACATCGACGTATTCTTCCAAATTGATCAGGCTGCAGGGTTGCCACCGAAACACCGCGTTCAATCCGCACTCTTCTTGCATGACATCATCCCGTACGTGATGGAAGCTGAATACCTATGGTCATACCGGACTGCCCGTCAAAGAGGTCTGCGACGCAAACGTGCGCTGGGCTGCTTCGTCGCACGCGTGAGTTACGTCATCAAAGTCCGGCTGGTCTTGAGACGAGCCTCTGTGCTACTTGCCAATTCTGAGTGGACGAAACACGACTACGTCAAGTTCTTCGGGGTCAAATCAAAAAAAATAACCGTCACGCCGCTCGGCGTGAATGGTGCCGACACCCCAGCCCCACCAAAAGCCGAATTCACTGAGGCACGTCCGAGCAGTTGGGGATACCTTCCCGAGCCGGTTGACCTGACCGAAAAACCCTTTCTCTTATTTGTAGGCGGGGCAGACCCGAGGAGAAGGCTGGTCGACTTGGTAGCTGCTTACAACATTCTGCGGGCACAAGGCACAGATTTACGTCTCGTGTTCGCGGGCGACTCGATGCAGAGCCCCGACACGGTTGGCAATCCACTACTGCAATCATATCTGAAAAAACACAGCGCCTACTCTGACGATATATCGTTCCTGGGCTTCGTAACCGATGAACAACGAGAGTGGCTGTACGCCCACGCATTGGCATTCGTATTCCCGAGCGTTTATGAAGGCTTCGGCCTACCGATCCTTGAAGCCATGGAGAGGGACTGTCCGGTAATAACCTACATGAACACTTCGATTACTGAGGTTGCTGGCGAGGCTGTATTGGTAGCGCACGACTTCGATAGCATCGTTGCCCATGTAAAAACGTTGATGACTGACAAAAAGGTGCGTTCAACGCTCATTGCCAAAGGGCATAAGCAAACCGAGCAATTCACTTGGCAGAAAAATGCCAAGAATATTATGAGCGTTATCACCAAACGCTAGCATGCTCACCGGAAGCTACGATTTAGCCGCGTATTTGTCAAAGTAGGTTCGCAATATTTCTTCACTAATAAGTGCGAACTCGTGACTGTCTAGATCAGCGACGCCTTCAATTTTTCGGTACCCTTGACCTTCTTGTACATCCACCAGATTTTCATCTACGCCCTGTAGCAAAAAGACGTGACTTTTTGCTACCCTGCCGAATCGCTCCATATCGGTCTGGTAGGTGAACAGATATTTTAGATCGTTCGAACGAATCGTCGTTTCCTCGAAAAGTTCACGTTGCGCAGCATGTTCTTTAGTTTCTCCAGGCAACACCCCTCCGGCGAATAAGGACAGCTTGTTCGGATCGACTATCGCTGGGTTATTGTCGCGCAGCTGAAGAAGTATCTCGCCCGCAGTATTAATGAGGATCACTGAGGAATATTCCGGGACTGAGTTCGATTGCATAGGTTTGATTGTATCAGATTGGGGAGTTAGCACGAGATGGTTCAAGACATAAACACATCACTTTTGGTTGCCGCATAAAGTAGAGCGACCATACATCAGCTGCATCTCGTGTATACTTAGAAACAAATATGGCTATAGGGCCGGGGTAATTTAGATACATGTTGTTTTGTGGGGATATTTCAGAGTGAGGTCTTGGCGCAGCATACACCATTGGACAACTTTCTTTAATTTAACTCCTTGGAGTGCCGTAATTATAGGCTGCTACGCACTTACGGTCCTAGTATTCACCTCGCCCTTTATCTTCCATCCTACCAATACCATGCCAGCACCTATAGGTGGTGACGTCTCTGGAAGCATTGCTAAGTATGAAACCCTTGCCGTACAGCATGCAGACCCCTTCACTACTCCAAGATGGACATACGTTGCCTACCCGCAAGGGGCTCAGGGCAACGAAGGGGTAGACCGGGTTTCATTTTTTTCAGTGCTGTACCTATGGATCGGCTCCGTGCTCATTGGGCCGGTTATGACCCACATGCTTCTGTCGGTATTCGGCTATTTCTTGTCGGCGGTCATCATGTTCCTGTTCATGAAGCGGGTCACTGATTCTGATTTGGCGGCTGGGGTAGCAGGTCTTATCTTCGGGTTTTCTCCGCATATGCAATCATTGAATAGAGCCGATCCCACATACATGCATATGTGGCTACTCCTGCTCCCCTTGTGGGCCTTTTGGGAATTACTGCAACACAAAGAAAAAGTTTGGACTTATCTACTAGTCGCAGCCTTGTCGGTAGTCCCTGCTGTTTTCTGGACTCCCTATTATATGTTCCATGTATTTCTAGTAGCGGGTGGCTCACTGGTATTCGTCATATATTCTTGGAGGCGTCAAGGACGCACCCTCATGTCTATTGTTGCTCGTACCCTTCCTATCGCATTCATATGGGCAGGAATCTTAGCCTCATACTGGTATATAGGAACTACGAGCCCCTCTACGCAGATCCCGCAACGTTCACTGCTAGAGGCATACCAGCAAGCAGCCCATCCACTCATGTACATTGTGCCTGGCTACTACTCGGTATGGGGGTCGTCTATCCACCGCTGGGTCAGTCACTATGTGCCATACATGTTCGGGACAAATCTGTACGTAGGTGTCAGCAGTTGTATTCTTGCCGTAATGGCACTCTTTCTTCGCGAGCGTCGGCAACGTAGTCTTTTTGTCAGACTTCGGATCCATAAGCTAAGCTCCTCGGACGAGCTAAAGGTAATGGCGACCACGGTAGTATTCATTTGTTTCTTCTTCTCGCTCGCGCCACGGGTGCACCTTTTCGGACTTGCAATACCTACACCGAATGATCTGGTCGTACATGCTGTGCCCGCACTCCGCGCAGGTCAGCGAGTCGTTATGCCATTACTCGTAGGGCTTTCCGTCTTAGCAGGTATGGGCGCAGTGACCCTAGCGAGTTACGTGCGACCCAAATGGCGGCTTTGGGTTTCAGCCGGCATCCTAGTAGTGGTATTCATTGACATACTAGCGCTCCCCCCTCGTTCGGCTGCCACGTTGCCCCACTACCCGTCCCTTGCAGTGTTGCGGGCACAACCACCGGGCGCAGTGGCCGTTTTCTTTCAGTACCATTCACTTTTCGGGCCCCGCATGCAAACGCCCTGTGTACTTCAAGGCCAGTTCGACAAGCCTGTAGTAAACGACTGTAACCTACGGCAGAATCCGGCAGTAGCACCACCTCTTCTCGCTCACCTCGAATCTCAACCTCTATGCGACCAAGCCGGCATAATGAGACAGTGGGGAGTACGATACTTCGTCCTATTTAACACCCCTACCAACGTTGGCGTTCAAAATTGCTTACAGCAAGAGGGGCGTGGACAGATTATTGCCCACGATGACACTTTTACTGTTATTAATATCGATAAGCAGTCGAGAAAACAAAAATCAGTTAATTAGAAAACAGCTGCAAGTTGCGCTACAATAACTATTAGCTCAAGAATTTTCAGGGGGATATAGGCAATGCCAGTAAAAGATTACTACGACGCTACCAAGTGGAACTTGGGGCAGGAAGAGCGTGATCTATTCGAGCGGGAAGAGAAATCACTTGAATTTATAAAAAAACACAAAGATGCAAAAGAAATCTTGGATGTCGGCTGTGGTGACGGCTTATTCATGGACAGGATGCGTGAAGCCCTGTCGGGCAGGAATGACGCTTCGATCTGGGGGGTAGACTACTCAAAGTACAAGCTTGAAAAAGCTAAAAAGAAAGGCCACAACGTAAAGTGGTGTGACCTGGAAAAAGGCTTGCCGTTCGAAGACAAGACTTTCGATATCGTATATGCAGCAGAGCTCATCGAACACCTCTACAACCCTGACTATTTTTTAGAAGAATGCTATAGAGTTTTGCGTGAAGATGGCGTGATAATCATCTCCACCCCAAACTTACAGGCATGGTACAATCGAATGCTCTTCATCCTAGGTATTCAGCCGCTGTTCTACGAAGTATCGACCAAATCTCCGCTTATCGGAAGCGGTGCGCTTAAGAGAATCAAGAAGGGCGAGTCCCCAGTCGGTCATATCCATGTATTTAACCGCGACGGCCTTGTCGACATTCTCCGCCAAGAAGGTTTTGAAATTACCAAGTTTTTGGGGGCCCAGTTCCAGGCACTACCCCGGGCGCTCAAATACGTAGATAGGGCATTTAATATGCGTCCATCACTAGCGTCAAACCTCATTGCTATCGCTCAAAAGATTGAGAAGCCAGCAGAACTAGCAGTAGAAGTAGAACCCGTACCTTCTAACCAGTAACCAGTAGATCGCTGGCTCAAGAATCGACACAATTCTTATACTTTTGCTAGTTCGCCTGCCAGTTTCTTGACGAGAGTGTAGTTTCTCTTCGCCAAGCGATTGCATTTCCAGCGTTCAAAACGCGTCGAAGTCCTAAGCTGTGCGACGTAGTCATCATCCAGTAGCTTGTTTAATACATCCCGCTCAACAAATTCCCCGACTGTCAGGAGTTGCTTGCGCAAGCTGCCGAATGAATCGTCGATGAGCTTCGTCTGTTTGTGGCCACCGAACGAAACGCTTATTGTCGGTGTGTTCGTCACGATGCCTGCTATGAGCCCGTGATACCGGCCGGTCACTGCAACGTCTGCCTGGGCGTACACCTCAAGCAGCTCTGTCGACGCTTCAACTGAGCCGAATGTGACTAACTCTAGCTTCGGGTCAGACTGCATCAGTTTCTTATATAGCCCAACATCCTCGGATGCTTGGCATACGAGCTTTACACTGTAACGCTCAGTGAGTTTGCTGATATTATCCTGCAGGTACGATAGATAACGGTCCTGTTGTTCTGCTAGGCCGGCACCTATCGTCTCATAATTTTTCTTTCCCAGCTTCCAGTCTGCCAGGGCCAGTATTAACGTCTTTCTGGCTTGAGTTTTTTGCGCTGGTACCTTCACGTTAAGTAAATCTTTACTTAAAAATACTAGGTCACGTGACACGATAATCTTCTTTGGGTCATATCCAAGTTTTTCTATAAAGAACTTGGCGTCGTCATCATTCCGCACAGACACAGCATTTACATGCCGCATAGCGTCTCTGTACATGTTGAGTGCCCGCTCAGAAAACACATGCTGCACACCCATACCCACGAGGTAAACGGGCAACTGCTGGTCCGCAGCACGAAATATAATGTCCGTATAGTTAACTACGTTACCGAAATCGTAATCATATATAAGCCCGCCGCCGCCGATAACAATCGCATCAGACGTTTCTATATCATCCCGCGTATCCTGGGGAGATAGGTACACATCTACTCCGTACAGATGTTTCTGGAGCATACGGACGAGAGTGACCGCAATCAGGTCATCGCCCACGTTACCGCAACCAGAAGCACCATAGATGGTAACCTTTTTCCTACTCATACTATGCGATCCCTTTTTATGTATCGGTGATAAAAGTTAGCTACATAGAAGCGCAGCGGATGTTTGTAGATAAAATCAACATTGCCCTTCATATCTGCGTAACGTCGCTTCAGGTTTGCGTAGCGAACTTCAAGTTCATGGTTCTTTCTCTCGTAGTCTTCCAGACTGGGCTTGTTTACTTGGGGCTTGCTCATACTATGATCCCTACTTCTTTAACTCGAAGGTGGTGCGTGGCACGATCGCGTATGGTATTTTCTCGTGCCTGATAACACTGAATGCCGCAGCATTATCCCAGTTATCGTAGATGGTCACTCCGTCTCCATGACGCGCAGTGGCATCAATAGTGAATACCCCATTACCGAAAATGTTCGGCATGACACATACTAGCTCTCCTTTTTCCTTCTGCCTCATGGAGAAATTATTATATGAAGAGCTCGTGGTGTTAGTGCCGGTCAATACTTGCCCCGTGCCGTCCTTTATGCGAAAGCCTACGACGACTTCGTCTACATCTTCTTTGGCGACAAGTTCGGCCCGAATAATAAGCTCGTCTTTCTTTACTTCAGACGTGATGGAATGGAAAGACAAAACGCCATTACCCCACCTATCCTTAGAATCTTTTCGCCCGGTCTCACTGGCCGCCACGGTATTAAACATCTTGAGATATTCATTGGCGCTCGTGCTAGGGTCTCCCTCGTAGGTGATGTTGCCGCGGTCAATCAGAATAGCCCGGTCACAATATTCACGAACGGCATTCATGTCGTGCGTCACGAACACGACTGTCTTCTTATTCTTCTTGAGTGACTTGAAGTACTGGTAGCACTTGCGCTGGAAGTCGGCATCCCCAACAGCGAGGACTTCGTCGACAATCAGGACGTCTGCTTCCGCTTTGACAGCAACAGAAAAAGCCAGACGAACCTGCATACCCGAAGAGTAGTTCTTGAGCTTTTGGTCCATGAACACTTCCAGTTCGGCAAAGGCGACGATGTCGTTATACATGGCATCAACTTGCTTTTCAGAAAATCCCATCATGGCACCATTTAGGTAGACGTTCTCGCGACCGGTAAGTTCCGGATTAAAACCAACTCCAAGCTCGATGAACGGCACTAATTTACCACGGGTCACAATCTTGCCTTTGGTGGGCTGGTAGATGCCGGCAAGCATTTTGAGCATAGTGCTTTTGCCACTTCCGTTACGGCCGACGATACCGAAGAACTCGCCCTTTTTGATCTCGAACGATACGTCCTTAAGCGCATGTTGGACTTCTTTCGTCTTGGTCCGCCGTTGGTAAGCCGAGGTAAAAAGCCCTTTCACGGATGTAACTTTCTCGTGCGGCAGGATGAAATCCTTTGATACGTGTTCGACTTTAATGGCAATGTCGTCCTGCATTAAACTTCCTCCGCAAAGTATTTAGAACGGCTTCGGAAGTATAGGGCGCCGATTACGAATAGTAGCAGCACGATAGAGATAGGGATCAGCCAGATCCACTTATCGCCCCCGAATTCCTGATAAATAGTTGTCGTAGTGGGAGTCACTAGCACGTACCGTGCATCTTGAATGATCTGCGCCAAGGGGTTCAACAGCATGAGCTCGCGCACACGGTGGTAGGGAATGCGCGAAAGCGGATACAAGATAGGCGTAGCGTAAAACCCAGCCTGCATGAGCACCTCCCATATATACGAGACGTCTCGGAACTTCACGAACAACGCGCTCAGCAAGAACGCCATTGCCAGTGAGATAAGGAACAGTTCTGCAAGCAGCGGTAAAAGCAAAACCGCGTGCCAACTTATACCGACGTGGCCAACAATCATAAAGATAGCTATAACAACAAAGTTCAGCAGTAGGTTGATGATCGCTGAGAACGACACTGCCAAAATGATGTTGTACTTCGGGAAGTTAATCTTCCGGATAAGATCGCTTTTCCCCACGACTGCCCCGACACTACCAGTGGTAACCTCACCAAAGAAATTCCACAGGACGATGCCAAACAATAGGTAAACGGGATAGTGCGGGACAGCACTGCCCACCTTCAGGAATTTCGCAAATACCAGGTAGAGCGTGACAAACAGTAGTAGCGGACGTAACAAAGACCACACATACCCGAGCACCGAGCCCTGGTAGCGCAGCTTGAAGTCCGTCTTAACGAGCTGTTTGAGTAATACGACCGAATAGCCATACCGTTGCCGTATGTGGCGAAAGCTTACCATTGCCAGTCAATTATAGCCGAGATTGACAGTTCACGGAAGTAAGCCTCTATGGGATTATACGAGGTAATTGCCTAGGGGCTTGCCGGCGGCACAGTCACTACGGTTGCTGATCCTACCGTACGGGCTGGCCAACCTACGCTATCTATTGCTCGCTTGAGCGCCGGCGATATTTTCGGCGTATAGACGACTTTGGAAACCCTGTTCGCTATACAGAACCGCTTCAGCTCGCTGGTAAAGTCAGCGTCTGGCACACCGGTCGAGAAAGCCTCAATAACGTGATCGTTAACATAGTCTCCCGGTACAAAGCCCACATATTCCCCTGCCTGCGTGAACCACATGCCAGATGCGTACTGATAGTAAACACTGCTACCATTCCTTTCGTAAGGCAAGATGATGACATTACTCCCCTTTGGTATATAGCTAGCGACACGTGCCTTCGTAAGTACCGCTGGTACTGGCTCCTTCTGCCAATAGTAGGTAGAGCTGGTGGGCACAATACAAACGATTGCCAGTAGCACTGCTACGTGCTTTAACTTTCGGTTACGAGACGTCGTCGCAAATGATAGCCACATACCGACGATTATGGCCATCACCAAAAACATATACATGGAGAACCGGACTGGTAACGCTGAGCGTATGAGCGGCAAATTCGCTGGGATGATCCAAGGCAATGGAAAGTATCCGATATGCCCGATGAAGCGCAGCCTCGGCCCAATGCTTGCCAGCATTATGAGTACTAGCAAAATAGTGAGAGCTAGCATATACTTCCTTCGCCAAAACCTTACCGCAATGTATGTTAGTAATGCCACAAACGGCAATCCTATGTATGCACCTTCTTCGCTGATATTACCAGTGAAGTGTTTAGACAGGCCAGAGGCTAAGTGCCCGCCGACTAAAGTTACCGGCGATGGGATAAGAAAGTTTAAAAGGTTCGTTGAATAGACGTCAAGTGGGTGCACTACATCAGGCACATCCTGGTAGCCCTTGGCCATGTAATACAAGTACGGGCTCACAAGTGTCAACGCCACCAGAACACTGCCGTAAAAGCGCACGGATAGAGTGGTTAGTCTGTGTCTCTGTTTGGGGCCGGAGGATACGTAGAATATGACAAGTGCCAACGTAGCGAATATAAGAAACGTCGCAAAGACTTCCGTAGAAATACCAAACTGAAACGCGAGCAATACAGCGCTTAGTATCACGAAGGGGATGGTCCGTATTCTTGCCGTAAAGTACAGCTGCCCCAGTAATGCAATAAGCGGAACTGGAAAGTTAACGTACATCTGCGGATGCCCGAGGATTTGCCCCATTTCAAACGTGGAAAATCCGTAGATGTAGCCACCAAGCATAGCCGGTAGATACCGCTTGGTAATGCTATATATCAACCAGAAGCAGGAAAGTGCGCCGAGTACTGGCGCGAGCAACGCTATAAGGTTGAACGACAACACCGCGCCGCCAAGCAACGTAACCGGCGCCATGACAAGTGCCAGTCCCGCTATAGAAGTCGACCATGTTAAGTTGTAGCCATGTGGATACCATGCATAGTTCGTGACGAAGGGATTGAGATGGTGCGCGAGTGCATACGGCCACCAGTTCAAGAACCAGACAAATTGTTGGGGATCACCACTGTTGTTAAAGATATCGTTATGTAGTGCAGAGAGTGAAGGTGGCCGCAATAGTAGACAAGAGATGAAAAGGTATACGAAAAACGGAGAAACGACCTTCGCGATTTTTATATGCTTCGGGTGACGTGTAGTATATTTGGCGCCGGAGCGCAGAATAGTCCTGAGCTTAGTTTTAAGATTTTTTCCGTCGTCCTCCGGACGTCGGGATGATGCTGTCGCGTGTTTCTGCTTGTCACTTGTAGCTCGAACCATAGGCATATAAAACAATTATTATTCGACGTCACTCCTTAGCTTCAGCAAAGAGAATGTAGTGAAAAATGAAGAAGCGGGTGAGGAAGGTCACGCAGTTCATTAGGAAGAAAGCGGCATCGACGAACAGTACACGTTGAGCGTGGGCAAGACCCAAAGAAATCGCCAAGTCGTTGGCAAATTTAGTGGTCGACGTCAGCACGATAGCGACAAAAATCGCTATCAACCAGAACGGCAGCGTCTCTTTCAGTAAATGCGGCCTGCCCTTACGTTCCCACGCCCAGCGCGACATCGCATAGCTGGCTGCGGCGCCAGCAAACCACGCGATGAATCCCGCTTTGTAGGCGGCTACATGAAACACGCCAAGGCACAACGTCAGCGTGATCTGGCTTGCCGCCACAGCCACTACCGCTGCAAGCACGAAACGCTTGAAGCGTTTGCCCGTAGCACCTCGAAGCCGACTGTTTACGACTTCAACCAATCGAAAAAGCACGAACCCTCGCTTTGCCATAACCTCAATAATAGCATGGGGGATTGTGCATACATCTATGGCTAATAGGGTGCGCCCAGTTTGTTCAGCCTGCGTACAGCCGCTACTGTATAATGGAGTCCATCTGATGAGAGGCTTTTTGCAACGCTTTCAGGCTATGCTCAATTCTCGCCGCTTTTTCTGGGCGACAGTTACTTTTTTCGTTGTTGAAGCGGCCTGGATTGGCTTAAGCGCCGCTTACCCGCAAGCGTTCGATGAGAGTTTCCACTTCGGTATAATCAAGGTCTATTCCCACTATTGGCTACCATTCTTGAATAGCCAGCCCCCGCACGCCGACGCGTACGGTGCTGTCTTCCGTGACCCATCGTACTTGTATCACTACGTGATGAGTTTCCCGTACCGGCTAATTGCACACTTCGTACACAGCCAGACGACCCAGATAATCATCCTACGGTTTATTAATATAGCTTTCGTGGCGGTCGGGCTGGTCATATTCCGTCGCGTGTTATTGCATGCTCGGGTCTCGAAATCGTTTGCCAACTTGAGCATCGCCCTGTTTATCCTTATTCCGATCGTTCCGCAGCTGGCCGGACAGATCAACTACGACAACTTGCTATTCCCGCTCGTGGCGTGGACGTGCTTATTGACGATGGAAGTCGTTGATGAATTCAAAAAGCATGAACCATCAATCTACACACTTCTGACGCTCGCGACATTGTGCACATTCGCCACCATGGTTAAGTACGAATTTCTGCCGATATATTTGAGCATCGTACTCTTCTTGGCATTTACGTTGTACCGCAACTTCCACGGTGATTGGTGGCACATATGGACACCGTTGCGCAAAAGTTGGGCGAAGAAGTCTGGGTTCGTGCAGGTCGTACTCGTCGTGCTACTCCTTGTTAGCGTGGGACTTTTCGTGCGACGTGACGGTGTGAACCTCGTCAAATACCACTCATTCACGCCAGACTGCGCCAAAGTCATGAGCGTACAAGCATGCAATGCCTACGGCCCCTGGAACTACTCACACCACCAACATCAGTGGGTAGAGAGCCAAAGGGCAGCAGGACAAAAAGTACATTTCGAGGGTCCGATCGTCTACACCATTTGGTGGGCATACTGGCTCTGGTATCGATCATTTTTCGCCGTCGACGGACCAGGACATGATTACCGGAACTACCCGCCGCTACCGTTGCCCGCAGCCGCAGCAGGTATTATTGGCATCGCTAGTGTGCTGGTCGTGCTGGTCGCACTGCTACGTAAGCAGCTGTTTGGCCGCAACCCATACCTTTCTCTCTTTTGCATGATAATCGTCATATACCTGGCTGCGTTATGGGTTGAGGGATATCTGCAATACCACAAAACGGATGTAAAAGTACTCATGAACGGGCGCTACCTACTACCCGTACTCCTGCCCTTCGCTGCGATTGTCAGCCAAGCGACCGGCCCGATGCTTCGAAACCTGTCAAAATTCAAGATATCGCTTGCCGCGATTGTATTGCTATGCTTCGTGGAAGGCGGTGGCGCGCTGACATTTATCATGCGCAGCAACCCTAACTGGGACTGGCCGAACTCAGCTGCCGTACACGTGAACAATGGAGCGCGCGACGTACTCCGTCCGGTCATCTTCGAAGGGGACAAGACGTACGGCACACATGTCTGGTTTTTTAACTAGCTACGACAAGTTGCACTTGAACACTTCCCCATGGTAAACCTTAACCAGGATGGGTAGCAGCAGTCACAAACGAAAGTCCGTAAGACACCACACCAAACGGTCGCCAAAATGGTTTAGCCGTCGCAGTGTCATCGCTATTTTCGCAGCTGCATGTGTAGGCGCGACTGGTATAATCGCGTTCGACTACGGCGGGCTCATCATTAGCCACCACGACTCATCCGTTCCTGGCTGGATCATAGACGGCAGCCAACTCCAGAGTTTGATGGCCTACAGCCCTTCGACCTTACCGAAAACATACTTCGATACACGTAATACTTTTGTACTAAAAGAAACCGCCGCAGGACCTGCATATATTCCCGCTGGTTGGCGCAGCCGGGCCGGCGTCCATTATACGAGTTACTCAACGCACGACTGCAGTGATGTATGCTACCCGTTCATGAAAGACTTAGCATCCGGCAGCTTACGTTCCAAGCCTAAACCTACGGTGATGTACGATGATGAACATTGGGGTCGCACACCCGGAGCAGAACAATTTAACCCTTGCGGCTACATGGAGAAGTTCGTGACCACTGCCCATCAAAATGGTCTTACCACGATCTTGGCCCCTGATCAGGATCTAGCCGAACCCGGAATTAGCACGCACTACCAAGGCGGCGAGTCAGAAAACTGGCAAACATACCTCAGGCTAGGTTTAGCATCGTGCGCGGCGAAGACCGGCACGGAATGGTATCACATCATGTCACAGCCATTCGAAGCTCACTGGTGCGGCAACCTGTTAGGGAAATGTCAGAGTTCAGAGTCGGACTTCGTCAACTTCGTAACTCAGGCCGCCTTGCAAGCCAGAGCTGTGAACCCGAAACTCAAGATATCCGACGGCCTGTCGACTAACCCGAACTACTTCGGCTACTTCCGGGGCGCCGAGACGCTCGCCAGGGTCATGTATCGCGACTATGCTGACGTCCGACAGACCGTCGACGCAGTCTGGATGAACATCGTCGGTCGCAATGGCAATACGACGACACTGTACTTCCTATCCATGCTTGGCAAGAAGCCGCAGACCGATCGCCGCTCATCCGTGCTGTTCTTGCAAGGCGACAGCTCGCTGCACAATACACAACAAGGCGCCAACCACGCCGGCATGTTCAGCCTATCCTCAAACGGAGCGAGTAAGACGTTCATATCCAATCAGACACTGAGCGGTGGCACGACGCTACCGGCAGGTACTGGTGAGTTCCAGTTCTGGACAGATGGCAGCAATACAGACTCTGCCCAAATCGGCGTGACATTTGGGTACTGTACAGGAGAGAGTTGCACCGACCGCCAGCCAATCAGGCATATGGACCTATGGGCACATGGCAGTGCAAAGGGAACGGTAACACCTGGTGGTGCTTTTACGACCACCGCTGACGCGGCGCTTCCACAGAACGGATCATATCGTTTATACGTACAGGTTACGGTAGAGAACGGTGCGCCCTTCAATCTACTCTACGGTAGCACTAACGCCCCGACCAACCTCGCCACGCCCGTATTGTTACCTCTGTAAGAGGGTAGCTATTTGCGCTTCAGCAACTCGACGACGTCATCGTATCGACCACGCTTTACCTGCTCTAATACATCTTCCAGAAGCAACCGGTTGATACGGACGAGATCCGCAACGATGCCAAGAGTAAACGAAATGAATGAAGTAGTTAGCAACAGCGAACCGATGATAAGCCCCTGCAAGTGATGTGGTCCGAATACGAAACTAGTCTTCTGTGTGAGGTATTCATACCCGAACTTGGCGAACGGTATGAGGCCGAGCAATAAGAGTACGATGCCGATCGTCAGAAACACCGCCAAAGGTTCGTACATGATGAATGCTCGCACGATAATCTTACTCGACCGCCGGGCATGCTCCCATGACGACTTAAACTGACGTGACTCGCGCAGCTTTGGGTTGGTCTTGATAACGACGGTTGCCAGCGCGTGACGCTTGTGTGAAGCCTGAATGGTCGTCTCGGTTGCGAAGCTATAATCGGCAACCACGTTCAATTGCATAGCTGCTTTGCGTGAGTACGCCCGGAACCCACTCGTCGCGTCAGGCACTGCCGTGCCCGCTGCCATATTCAGCACCCATGTGCCAAACCTCTGTAATAGTTTCTTCATAGGCGAGAAGTGCGCGATGGTTTGTGTTTCACGGTCGGCGATAACGGTGTCAGCCTTACCGTCTAGGACCGGCTGGATAAGTTCAGGAATTTTCTCCTGCTTATATTGGTTGTCGCCATCGGTCAACACGATGATATCTGCGCCGAGCTCCAACGCACGGTTCAGGCCATCCTTGAACGACCGGCTGAGGCCCTGGTTCCGCATATGATGTACGAATTCCTTAACACCATACTTTTTAGCAACTTCGACTGTATTGTCGATGCAGCCATCATCGATGATGAGCACCTCGATTTGGTCGACACCTTTTATCTTTTTCGGTATCGTTTCTAATACCAATGGCAACGTTTCTTCCTCGTTCAGACAAGGAATCATTACAACTAACTTCATCTTATTCATAACCTCCAAGTTGTCCCTCATTATACCTTGTGGATCAATCCGGCTAAAGTTCGCTGTACGAAAAATGTTCAGCATAGCTTACACTACGAGACTGTACTCTCTCGAGTATTACGTAAGCCTCATTATGGCCCACTTACTATATGGTTGCAGGAACTTTTTGCCAAGATGCTAGCCTATATGCTGACATCTTTTTGGGTAAACATACCTGTAATCTTCAGGCCCTTTCCGGTACAATCTATTAGACTTTTTGCAATGAATACTCGCCGCAGCAATAAAACACAGTTCATTATCACTGTCTTGGCATCACCCATGTTCTATAGGGTGGTTGTTGGTTTTTTTGTGTTGCAAGCTTTATGGCTGGCGCTTTCATCCGTGTACCCGATGGCATTCGATGAAGACTTTCACTTCGGTATCATCAAAATATACAGCCACCACTGGCTACCGTTCCTTTCACAGCAGCCTGCTGGCGCCAACATGTATGGAGACGTATTGCATGACCCATCATACCTATACCAGTATTTGATGAGTTTCCCCTATCGGGTTATCGAAGTTTTTACTAAAGATCAGACCACTCAAGTTATCTGCTTACGCCTTATTAATATTGCCTTGTTCACCTATGCGCTTGTTTTGTCTCGGCGCCTTTTGTTGCGCGCTAGAGTCTCACCTGCGGTCGCTAATGTAACCATCCTGTTGTTTGTACTCATACCTATAGTACCTTTGCTGGCCGCCACGATTAACTACGACAACCTGACCATGGTATTTGTGGCGTGGATTTGCCTGGTGATGGCAGACATTATTCAGGATATCCAGGACAAACGCATACCGATTCACCGCCTTGGCGTACTGGCAATCCTGTGCCTACTGGGTAGTATCGTGAAGTACCCTTTCATTCCAATCGCTGCCGCTTGCGTAATAACTACGGTGGTGCTGTGGTGGCATACTTTTCACGGTAGCGGACAGGGAAGCACTAGACGTGCAATCAAAGCAAGCTATACCAAACTCAGCATTACGACAAAGCTAGCACTACCAATCCTTGTCCTTGTCAGTTTCGGGCTTTTTTCTCAAAGATACCTATTTAACTTAGCCGCCTATCGAGCGCCAATCCCGAGATGTGACAAAGTACTTAGCGTGGACGACTGCATGTCATACGGGCCATGGGCGCGAAATTATACGGACATACAATACAAAAGCACAGCCTTTCACGCTCATATCACTACCTTTATACCAGAATGGTTTTACGGCATATGGTACCGATTGTTCTTTGCTATCAACGGTAACGTAGGTACGCCCGACTGGGCCCGCTATGAAACCATTCCGCCTTTACCATACCCGAGCATAACAGCAATCGTGATAACAGTGGCTACCATAATACTCATAGTCCGCTGGGGAAGGCTGATATTCCGCAACGATTGGCTGATGAGCTTATTCTTATTTATGACTATCCTGTATGTAGGCGCACTCTTCGCGACTGACTACACGGGCTACGCACATACTGGTCAACCAGTCGCGATAAATGGGCGCTATTTACTGCCGTTGCTACTGCCAATCGCTGCAATCTCAGCCCGCGCCTGGCAAGCGACACTGAGTCATCTACCGTCGGTGAAGGTCGCGTTGGTATTTGTCGTCCTACTACTGTCCCTGCAAGGGGGTGGTGTACTGACATTTATGATAGACAGTAATTACACCTGGTACTGGCCGAACCCTACCGTACAGTCAGTAAACCGAACCGCGCAAAACGTTACGCGCAAGATTGTGCTTAGCCACCAACCACTACACTTAAGATACCCCTGACTTGTGCTACGCATTCGCAGGTTACTAAGCGAGGACCTATCTTTTGCTCCGTCATTATGTGAGCTATAGTAAAGGGGTGAAGAAGATAGTCATTGACGCCCGGGAGCTTCGGACGACCTCTGGGCGCTATGTCGAGCGATTACTCGCATACTTACAAGAGGTTGACACCGACATGTCGCATCGCTACGTCGTATTACTAAAACCAAGCGATATGAATGGCTGGCAGCCCACTAGTAAACGATTCACAAAAGTTGCCTGTCCGCACAAGGAATTCACTTTTGCCGAACAGAGCGGGCTACTCATACAGCTGCTCCATCTGAACCCTGACCTCGTGCATTTCCCAATGGTGCAACAGCCAATCCTGTATCAGGGAAAGGTGGTGACCACCATGCAGGACCTAACGACACTTCGGTTCGTAAACCCCAGCAAGAACAGCCTAATATTCAAGTTCAAGCAGCGCGTGTACTGGTGGGTTAACTACATCGCTGCGCGCAAATCCGTAGCCATCATCACACCGACTGAATTCGTAAAGGACGATGTGGCACGGCATATGCACGTCAATAGCCGCAAGATTACGGTGACGCTTGAAGCGGGAGATACTATCGACGCCGACCCTGAACCGATAGAGGAACTTGAAGGGAAGCAGTACATCATGTACGTTGGTCGACCGTTGCCACACAAAAATCTGGAACGGCTCATTGACGCATTTGCAATTCTTAAGCAGACACACCCTGGCTTACACCTGGTACTTGCCGGCAAAACGGATGCACTGTTCCGTCGTCATGAACGGGAAACGAACCGTAAGGGAATACCTGATGTGCATTTTACCGGCTTCGTTCCAGACCCTCAGCTTAAGTGGCTATACCAACACACGGCCGCATACGTATTTCCGTCCTTGAGTGAAGGATTTGGTCTACCGCCACTGGAAGCTATGTCGTGCGGCGCCCCCGTTGTAAGTAGCAATGCCACCTGCCTGCCTGAGGTAAATGGCGGCGCTGCATACTACTTCGACCCACTAGACATTCAAGATATGGCAAACGCCATTGGCAAAGTCATTAGCAGTCAAGAACTACGGACCAAGTTGATCGCAGCCGGCAAGAAACAATTTAAAAAATACTCATGGCGCCGCACTGCTGAGCAAACACTCGACGTGTATCGCCAGGTTCTTGGCGAGCAATAGTCCCCTACTCCCTGCTCTCGGATAATTTGACTTTTTATATAAATTATTCTTCAGAAGGTTTTATCACGACGTGACGGTTACGGCCTTCGCCGACCGATTCGCTGACCAGACCCGCATCTGCTGCTACTTTGTGCACCACGCGGCGATCGGCGGCATTCATCGGCGGCACTTCTACCGATTCGTTGTTTTCGCGGACCTTATTTATCCAATTTTCAGCCTTTTGCGCCAGACGGTCTGCCCGTTGCTTTTTGTAGTCGGCGACATCAACACTGACACGCGTCACTTCGTATCCGCTGTTTTTGAGTGCATTCGAAACTAGAAACTGTATGGCGCGCATATTTTCACCGCGCTGGCCAATGAGGAAGCCGTTCAAGTGGGTTGACGGAATATTCAACTCGATCACTTCGTCGTCGCTATTAGTGGCATATACGTCAATGTTCAGACCGAAAAACGACAGCAGATCTTCGATGTACTTCTTGGCGAATTGGATGGACGCTTCCATTACTTCTTTCTCCGTTTCTTTTTTGACTTTTTACGTTTAGGTTTGGTTGGCTGTGTATCGGTGGTAGTCTCCTCTACCACCTCGGCTTCCTTAATCTTTGCTGCGTCCTTTTTCTTGGGTGAACTTTTGTCGGCAAGCGCTTCCATTTCGGTCGTATCCTCTCTAAGCGCAATCGACTGCTGGATGAATGCTACAAGACCACCGACGAACCAATATAGGCCCAGTGCCGACGGTAGGCCGAGGGTAATAAAAAAGATCATGACAGGAATAAGGAAACGGGTGCTCTGCCCGACTGCAGCATTGAGCTCAGCCTGGTCGGCTTGCCTACCTTCGCTTGCTTCCCTCATAATCTGACGCAGCCCCTTACTGTCCTTGCTAGTTGGCAAGAGCTGCTTGCTGGTGTAGTACTGCGTGATCGCGCTACCAAGCACTATAACCATTGCCGGCCAATAGATACCGCCCGGTCCACTCGCCGGCTTCGTCAGGTCAACTACACCGAACAATGTGTGGTCAAATGCGTGAATATTGGCAGCCAGATGCTCCATCCAACTGAGGTGCTGTAAAAACGGATACGAGAATGTAACAAGCTGGTGTGGATCATCAAGCACACGCCGAAGCCCGGCGTACAGTCCCCATAGAATCGGCAACTGCAAAAGCATAATGCCGATTGAGCCGAACGGGTTGATGCCCCGCTCTTTATATAGCTCCTGCATCATAATCGCCTCTTTTTGACGATTACCCTTGGTCGCAGCTTTGATCTTTTTGATTTCAGGCTGCAGCTGACGCATCAGTTTTGCCTGGTGCAACTGCCGTTTAAGTAGCGGCCACAGCGCCAAGCGGACGACAACAGTAAATATAATAATTGCCAAGCCGAAATTGTGTCCGGGGAGTAGCGCGTAGATCGCTACAAGCAGGTTAAATATCGGCCGGACGATTATGGTCGTAAACACAATGAGTAGGCCTCCTTGCCGTCTACTATAGCATGTTTTATCTGTTATGTGTCGGCTTTACTGGAATGTAAAGCTTGCGTTAGTTTGCGCTCGTGAGCCCAAGGTGCGCTGCACGTAATTGCGCGAGGATTGTTTTTTGAAGCTGCTCTGACGGCAATGTGGCCAACTGCTCGCTGAACACGGTTATCACCAAATCGTATGCTTGATCTGCTACGAGATTCTCGCGCACCAACTCGTACACACGGCGGCGAATACGGTTACGAACCACTGCCGATTTGTGCACCTTTTTACTCACTACCACAGCGACGCGGTAGGTGGTTCGGCGGGGGTTCGACACGTATTTAACGGAGCAATATTGCCCACGGACCACTTTGCCGTTCTTGTAGACGTAGCGTAAACTGCCGTAGCCATGGAAGCGATGCGTGCGACTGAGCATGATGCTCTCTAGAGCCTTACTATATCTTTATCTTAGTGGGAAAGGCGCTCGCGGCCCTTTTGCCGTCGACGGCGCAAAACAGCGCGGCCAGCCTTGGTAGCCATCCGCTTCATGAAGCCGTGTTCGCGCGAACGCTGGCGTTTTTTTGGTTGATAGGTTCGTTTTGGCATGAATTTATTCTACCTTATTAGTGTATTTAGTTCACCTTGTCGTACATTCCGAGCAACTCCCTTTTGTAAAAGGAAATCCCCCTAAGCCTCACTTCAGGGTGAAATTAACAATATTTAACCCACCAATTTTAGCAAGTTTTCCACTGTTAGCCAAATACTTTCCACAAGTTTATAGAGAGGATTGGTACCTGTGTATAAGTTGACTTCTCGGCTGATATTTGGAAGTATTTCCTGTAGAGGGTGTGGAAAAACCACGCCTCTTACCGTATATTGTTAGGTATTAATCGTTTCGGAGGGAGACCATGCAACGCGACGGTGGCTTATGGCAAGCCGTACTGGGTGAAATAGAGCTTTCTGTTTCGCGTGGGAACTTCGTGACATGGTTTAAAAAGACGTACCTCATGCAGCATACCGACGAAGCAGTAGTAATCGGTGTGCCGAACGTATTCATCAAACAGCAGCTCGAGCGTAAATATAACGACCTTATCCTGGCGACACTCAAGAAAAACGGTGTGGAACCGATGCGTATCGACTACAAAATCTCCCAGGTGACACAAACGGTAATGGCCGAACCGGAAATAGAACCAGTCGCCCAGGCAGCGACCATCGCACCACCCGCCGTCACTCATCCAAGCCTACAGCTCCGCACTACCAACGCCCTGACACATAATTACCGCCAGGGGTTGAATGAGCGTTACACGTTCGAGAACTTCGTTGTCGGTTCCGGCAATGAGCTGGCTTTCGCTGCCTGCCAGGCAATCGCAGCACAGCCCGGCACGAAATATAACCCATTGTACCTGTACGGCGGCGTCGGCATCGGCAAGACACACCTCATCCAAGCAGTCGGCAACGCGATGCTCTCTCGTAAGCAAGGTGCCCGCGTCGTCTACGCTTCAACGGAGCAATTCGTGCAAGAATTCGTTGATGCATTGCGTTTCAGAAAAACGACCGACTTCGCCAAACATTATCGTGGCGCCGATGTATTAATCGTTGACGATATGCAATTTATCGCGGGCAAAGAAAAGATCCAGGAAGAGTTCTTCCATACGTTCAATGCCCTACACCAAGCGAACAAGCAGATTATTATAAGTAGCGACAAACCGCCTAGTGATATACCAACGCTCGAAGAACGTCTACGTAGCCGATTCGCCTGGGGTATGACTATCGATATGCAGAATCCGGACTTCGAAACCCGGTGCGCTATCATCCAGACCAAGGCTACCGCACACGAAATCCACCTACCCGCTGACGTGGTGGAATATCTGGCAAACTTGGTACAGACTAACATCCGCGAGCTCGAAGGTGCACTTAATCAGTTGTTGGCATTTTGTGAGATGCGTGGGCTTACTCCCGACATCACCACTGCTACCGGCTTACTCGGCACTGCCAAGACTCGGCCCCGCCACTTGAGTGCTAAGCAGATCATCGAACGTACCGCACGGCATTTCCAGATATCAGTCGACGACATCGTTGGTCCGAAGCGCGATAAAGATATCGTCGTGCCGAGACAAGTCGCAATGTACATGCTACGGAGCGAGCTGCATTTGAGTTTTCCGAAGATCGCGCGTGAACTCGGCCGTAAAGACCATACAACCGCTATACACTCGGTCGAAAAGATTGAAAAGGAATCACACTTCGACACCTCAATCCGTGACGCCATCAAAGAAATCCGGGAGCGCTTGTATGTGTAAAACTAGCGAAAAACCTGTGCGTAACATGTCGATACACCGTGGCTTATATACACCACTCAGTAGCCCACAAAAAAGTTTTACGCACCACCTGGCGATTTTACCCAAACTTTCAACCGACTTATACGCCAAGTTTTACACTATAAAAACCACCCTCACCTATCTGTTTGAACAAGTTTTATACCCAACTTCCACAGCCCTAATAATAGTAATAATAATTAAAGAAAAGAATATAGAAGGAGCATGTGCATGAAACTGCAGGTAACTCAGGAAAACCTAAATCGAGCACTTGGTACTGTTGCTCGTGTAGCAAATACACGCAATGCTCTACCCATCCTTGCAAATATTCTCGTGAAGACGGCTAACAACCGCTTGAGTGTTTCAGCAACGAACCTCGATATCGCTATCACACACTACATTGGTGCGAAAGTAGGCGAAGAAGGATCGGTAACCGTCCCTGCCCGTTTGATGCAGGATTTTGTTAGTAGCTTGCCTGCGGGGGTTATTGATTTGGACTTGGACGAGAACAAGCTCCATATTTCGACCGATCAATACAAATCTGTCGTGAACGGTATCGCAGCAGACGACTTTCCGGTAATGCCGGCTATCGATGGCGGCGTGTCGTGGAAAATCCCAGGAGCTACGCTCAAAAAAGGCCTACAGCAAGTGATTATGGCAGCGTCGGGTGATGAATCTCGGCCAGTGCTCACCGGAGTGCTGATGCAGACTACTGATGGGAACTTATATATGGCGGCGACCGATAGTTACCGGTTAGCCGAGAAGAATCTTGGGCTAAACAAGCAGGATGTACATCTGCTGGTGCCGGTTAGCGCCTGTCAGGACTTGCTGAGGATCGTATCTGACTTCGATGATGAGGTTACGGTGACCCATGACGACCAGCAGGTGCTCTTCCAGGTAGGAGATGTAGACCTGGTAGCCCGACTTATTGACGGTAAATACCCTGACTATCGCAAACTCATTCCGCAGAAGTTCGAGGTACAGGCACAAGTTAAGCGTGCAGACCTGCTTAATGTCACGAAGGTTTCGAGCCTGTTCGCCCGCGAAAGCGCTGGTAGTGTGACGATTCAGGTTGATGAAGCCGCTGGAAACTTAAGTATCCACTCTATTGCATCCCAGCTTGGCGAGAACACTGCTACGGCCGAAGGTAAAATTACCGGTACCGGTAGTATCACGCTTAACTCGCGCTATTTACTAGACGCGTTACACGCCTTTTCTGGTGAGGATATTAGTTTCTGTTTCAATGGCAAGCTAGAGCCAACGCTACTCAAGGACCCGGCAAGTGACGATTACGTCCATATCATCATGCCACTCAAGAGCTAGCAGTTGATATATAGCGCCCATATGTGTTCCGCGACGCAAGTGCGCTAGTTTATGAATAGCCAGTACAATTTGTTAGCTGGTGGCTGAGTTGGTCATGCCGGAGTCATACAACAGCTTGTTAGTCTGTATATCGTATAATCGCAGCCGAATAGACGACGAGCCGGAGTAATCTATTCGCGCATTGTAGGAGTTCGCGTTCCTACCTGTTGCAGACACAGAAAAGTTGACCGTGTTAGTACAGACCTGTTGTGTGCTGAAGTTGTTGATAACCTGGCACTGCTGTTGGATATTCGAAATAGTTATAGTGTCCACCGACAGGTGGTTTGTCGCGAAGTACTGGCCAAAATCGTAGTAGAGCGTAGTGAGCTGGTCCGGCTGGATATAGTCTGACAGGCCGTCATCTCCTGAATAATTGGGTGTGGTTTGCGCTGCTGCTGCCTGGTTAGCAGCTAGTAGCGTCTGTTGTTCTGATTTTGATAAGGAAGCATAGTTCGGAATGATGCTATAGATGGCGCCACCATGCCCCTGGCTATCAGGTTTGGTGCTGAAATATACGGTCTGGCCATCAGGTGCGAGGCTGAACGGATCATCAGTGCTATACAGTAAGCCGGTGACGTTTGCGGCTGCGACGGATGCTAGTACGCTCGCATCGGTCTGGTAGCGCCAGACAGTGCCATTGTTGGCGTAGATAAGTGTCGTGGTGTTGATCCAGTACATTGCGGTCGGGTCGGACGGTGGCTCAAGCAGGACAGGCGTAACAGTTTGTTTTGTTAGGTCATAGATATACATACCGCCTGTGGTGGCGAAGCTGAACTTTGAGCTGTCCGGCGCCCATGCCACGTTCGTGACGGATGTTATGCTCGCTGGAAGGCTAGGCCCCTGCCCCTTGGTCTGGTATAGCTTAGGTGGCTCGCTGGTATTGCTACCGCCAGTCGTAGTAGCGCCAAATACGAGTACATCGCCGTTTGGTGCAACTGCTGTGTGTGCGTTGTTTGTGCTGGCTTTGCCGATGGATTGCGGCGCTGTCGTCGGGTTGGCGCTAAACACGACGTCTTTTGATGGGGTCACAAAGGCATACGCACCCTTAACACCGAAGCTCATCGATCCGGATGTCGGATTTTGCCCGTTATATTGCACTACCGTACTCGTGTTACCGTTGACGTAGTTCCACGAGTTACCTGAGTTTACAAAGAATTGCGTCGGACTTATCCAAGCAGTCTGGTTTACGTTGCTCGCGCGGGCCGTCAGATATTGTCGGGCCGAACTGTTGCCGAGTGGGTATATGTACAGCTCGGTTTGCGGAACGTTGACGAAGTACAAGTTCTTGTTGGTTCCCTCGTAGATATCTTGTGCGCTATAGGATACGATCTGTTGTTCGGGAACCATTTGCTGCAGCTGTAGTTTTACCGAAGTGATTTTTTGCTTATCTACGGTAATGGTGGCCGAGGTCGCTGCCTTGCTCGTCGATGCCGTTACCTGGTACTCGCCCGGTACCAGCTTCTTCTGCAGTGTGCCGATACCTATTTTCTGTAATCCACCACCGACTGGTTGTACGCTTACCTGTGCGCCAGCAATGGTGATTACCTGCAGCGTGCCATCATTTTTACTACCTATAAAAGCATGAATTCCCAGGAAGATTCCCCCGACCAGTGCTGCCGCTACTGCGAGTGCCGCCACACCTATACCGATAGGCTTCACGAGATTACTGCCGGGTATTTTTTTCGACCCCGTAGGTGGTAGAAACGGGCTCTGAGTATTGGCGGGTCCGGTGACATTACTTGGTCCGTAGCCGCCAACGACACCATTGGGTGGTTCGTTGTTCATTGTTTTTATGGTAATCTATGCGCTCACAAAAAGAAATATCCTATAGAATAGTCAGTAATGCTTGAGAGTATCCGATTGCAACATTTCCGTTCGTACACGGACGATTCGTTTGAGTTCGACCCCGGGGTGAATATTATCGTCGGGCCGAACGCGAGCGGTAAGACGAACCTGCTTGAGGCTGTGCTCGTAGTTGCCCGCGGCAGCTCGTATCGTGCAAAAGATACCGAACTCGTGCAATTTGATGTGCCGTGGGCTCGGCTTGAAGCGCGGACGCCTGAGGGCGCGCGTGTGGTAAAACTGCAAAAACAGGACGTGGCTGCTAAAAAGACATTTGAAATAAACGAACAAGTATTCCAGCGTCTGAGTTTACAGAAAACGATTCCGATCGTTTTGTTCGAGCCGAATCACCTGTCATTACTTACCGGCTCGCCTGAGTTGCGCCGTAACTTTCTAGATGACTTGATCGAGCAAACGCTGCCTGGTTTCAGCACGACGCGGCGTGCGTATCGCCGAGTGCTTGCACAGCGCAACGCACTGCTTAAAAAAGGTTTCCATGCGGCATCCTCACAAGTATTCGTGTGGAATCTACGTCTGAGCGAATTAGGTGGCCGTATCGCGAGCGAGCGGCTTAAACGTATCGAATCGATACAAACGCTGGCAACTGAGACGTATCAAGGGCTATCCGGGAGCGATGCCGAGGTCAATATTAGTTATGAGTCTTCCTGCATGATTGAGCAGTACGAAACAAGCCTGCTTAAACTGCTTGAGAAGAATCTGGAGCGAGATTGTCTGCTTGGGTTTACGACTGCTGGCCCACACCGTGATGATATGAGAGTGGTTTTGAATGGACGACCGGTGGAAGAAACTGCATCGCGCGGCGAAACGCGTAGTTTGGTTCTGATGCTCAAAATCATAGAACTTCAGTTGCTAGGGGATGCGCGCGGGGTGACCCCCTTGCTCCTACTTGACGATGTATTCAGTGAGCTCGATGGCAAGCGCAGGCATGCGCTCACGGCGCATCTGCAACGTTATCAAACATTCATTACGACAACCGACGCCGACGTCGTGCTCAAGCACTTCACCGAGTCGTGTAATATTATTCCACTCGGGTAGAGTTCACATTTTATTGCGAATAGATGTTACGTGGGATTGATTGCCCCGGCGAGTAGGTCGGTGAACAGCTTCGGTCCAGCGGCTGTTATCGGGTCGCCGTCGGGCGGGTTGCTTGTACTAAAAGCTGTGATCATGTAGTCAACACCAGTTTTCTCGTCGCGTGCTATTCCCAGGTAAGTTCCTGAAGAGGTTCCTACCTCTGCAGGCAGGCCGTCTATGGTAGTAGCGTGGGTGCCTTCACCTCCGACGGCACCGAAAATCTTACCTTGCTGGTCGTTGCGGACTACTTGGAACATGACTCTGGCCGCGAGGCCATTCCCTGCCCAGTTGACAGCCTCCCCCGTAACGTGCGGATCAAAGCCATGGTATGAGGATGGGAAGGTTTGGCAGTTAGACAGAGCGTCTGCCTCAGATGCGTATCCCAAATCGATGCCTGCACGCTCAAAAACCATGTTCGAGAATCTTAAACATGCGCCTGCGAGCGGAGGGATTTTGGATGATTGAGCCGGTTGTGGCGTGGCAGTTGGTGTCGACTCCGGGCTTGCGCCTGTTGTGCCCGGGTTCCTTGAGGCTGCTGCAGCGGGGCTCGTCCTGCCCGCCGAGGGGGTAGCCCTACTTGTTCCGCACGCGGCAAGCAGTGTAATGGCTGCAAGCGGTATCGAAGTGGCAGCCACGACCCTTGTTCCGATACGCGCCGCACGTGATCTTCTGTGTCGTCCAGTCCCACCCTGATCGTCTGTTGGGTCGTTGTCCCTCGGGAATCCGGGATCTTGGTTGCGGTTCATTTGTACCTGCCTTTCTTTGGTTAATCACTCTTATACAAAACAAAAACGCCGCAAGGTTGGTTTCTTGCGGCGAATAAAAATGACGTCGGCAGCCCTTTGTGGGGCCAGGCCGACGTCAGTCCTTGTTTGTCCTATTTGTCCGGACGCGTGTATTGCTACATTCGATAATCTTCCTGGTGGTGATGCTGGTGCATCGATGACGTGTGGTCCAACCCAAAAGGTGTAACCGGGTAGTGTAACCCTATCGGCTAACTGCTGCCTTGGCTGGATTCCGAACGTCATATTCCCCCTTCAGGAATTACGTATCTTGCATAAACAATACCATACGCTTTACGAAGCGTCTATGTCTTTGTGTGATGGGAATAATGCTTAAAAAAGGCTTCCATGCTGCCTCGTCGCAGGTATTTGTATGGAATCTGCACCCGAGTGACTTGGGCGGCCGTGCACACTGGGAATGGCTAATCTTCTTATGTAGCCTGTATTTCCTGCCCATCGAGCGTGTAGCTTCGATAGTAGTTGGGTCCGGTGGCAAATGTAAACATGTGAGTAGTGACCGTTCCATCAGCAGTGATAAACTGAAGCTCTAGTGTAAAAGTGCTAATGTATGTGTGAGTATCAGTGTTAGAGTTACTTTTATCTCTAGTTGCGTTAACGCAAACTACCGTTTTACCCTGTTGTGCCTCAGCGTTTTTGTTGCTAAGCACACCTGTTAGTGCTTGCTCTACACCCTGCAGTGTGGTCGCGTCAATCTGCCATCCGCCCGGGTTAAAGGAACCATCGAAGCCAAAATAGCCTGGCGTGTCACTGCCGTTATAGCCACATAAATCTGCTAAATTTTGTTGAATCTGGGTTAAATCTTGTCCAGTGAGTTTCGCTTGGGTTGCCAATGGTATGCCGAGTCCTAGTAAGTCGATCGGGCTGAAGGAGCTGCCGCTTGCTATCTGTGTCATCGACCCATCCTTATTTACCTTGAAAAAAGTCACATTGCCAGCATTTGCCTGCCCTTCAGCTGTCGGATCCTGCACCGTTGACATCGCGAAACCATCGGCTACTTTCACGTTGCTGACTTGTGCGTTTGGGGTCTTCTTTCTCGCAGCAGCCGTGGCGCTTTGGGTGTTTTTGTCTTGGCTGCTTTTAGGTGGTGAGGAGTGCGTTATTAATGTGATAACACCGATACATGCAAGCACGAAAACAGCTACTATGATTAGTATTATTCTTAGCTTTGATTTTTCGTACCCACCAGGTGTGTATGGATTGTTTTCGTACCCATCTGGTGTGTATGGGTTGTCGTAGATGTCATTGTTGTTTTGTGAAAATGGATTCCATGGCATTGTTCTTCTCCTTTTTAGTGCGATGCCCGCCAAACACTAATCCAGTTATCGTTATAAAATGGCGTAACAGATATCTCATTACCACTTTGATCGCCTACCTGCCCTCCGGAGACCCCGTTGTTTTCATTCTCATGTGCACCGACGTTCTGACCATTACCTATATACATTTCTGTATGATCAGCTGCGATAAGTATGTCACCTGGCTGGAGGTTTGCGCTTGACGTTGCAGATGATGCGACTTGTGAAAAGCCTGCTTTCGTAAGTTCCGATGCCTCGTTTGCCGTACTAAAATTCGGGTTGGTTTGAAAATATCCAGCCTCGGTTAAGGCAGCAGCAATAAACGATGAGCAGTCAAAGCTGCCACATTGATTAGTACAGCTTGGCTTTGATTGCCAGTTCGTCCATCCAGATGTTCGTGTCGGCTGGTCGTAGCCATAGCCATTGTTCTTTGCTATCATTACTGCCCAGTTGATGGCTTTCGTTATTCCTTGACCTGCTACGCTACTATTGCCAAAACAACCACCCGAGGAGATACTTGTCCCGCCTTGCATAGGATTGCCGCCCATGCTTTGAATGTTAGCCATTGCTGCCGATAACGGCTTACCGAATTGTGAGCTTACAGGCCCTTTACCGCTAAGAGATTCCAGCTCAGCCGTTACCGCAGAGGTGGCCTGGATATATACAACGCCAATACTTCCCAAAGGCAGTGCATCCAATATTTGCTTTGCCTCGGCGGTCGGCATACCGGCTGGCTCGCCGCCGCCGGTAGCGGGACCTGCGCTCTTATCTTTGGACTGGGAGACAAGATACTGAGCGTCCCGCGTCGCATTTCCTGGGCCACCACCTCCAGTGTCGCTAGGATAATGGTTAATAAAACCACCGGCACCGCCGCCTTCATTCACTGTGTATAGATAAAAGAATACAGGCGAAACGCCAGCCGCTTTGACGGCTGACGTGATAGCACCAATATTACCTGAATTAAGTCCGTATTTTGCTATTGTAGCCTGAGCGCCGGCTTGCTTGAGAAACCATTGCTCTACTGTGCTATCAGATATGTTCCATGTTGAGGTGATAGGTTCAGAGGCAAACGTTTTTACTTGGTCAAGAGTATATGATCCTCCAGATGGGTTACCGCCTGAAGCTGAACTTGTTGTTCCACCGCCACCCGAAGCACAAAGATTAGGATTCCAGAGCGGCCAGTTGTAGATGGCATCGACATCACTTGTTGTGAGCGCATGGGCTACCGTATTCGGCAGGCCTGCCTGCATCAACAGGAGTGTGAGGGTTGCACCTAACACGGCGACGGCGCGGAGGCGTACGAAAAGTGATTTGCTGCGGAACGTTCCCATCATTGTGCCTGTACCCAGTTATTGAAACTCGTTCCACATGCGGTCGGGTAACCAATCGGGCACAAGAATCCTTCGGTCTGGTTGAGTCCCCAGCCGACTTCGATACCAGGGCTCTGGTTGCTGGTGCCAATGAGATCACCCTTCTGTACGGGTGCGCCCACTGTAATGCCAGGGGCGAGCTGAATGATCTCGGCGTAGTAAATATATGTTTTGCCATCGGATCCGGTACTATTGGAGGCACCAGGGGATTGATCTAGCCTTTCTATAATCTCAGCCTGTCCCGTGGTCCGGTTAAAATGGTGGCCTGTTTGATCGGCGAGCGTTATGGTCCCGGCCGCCGGCGCGCATATGTTAAAGGAACCGCCGCCGGAAGGTACGAAGTCTATACCTTGGTCGACGCCGGCAAAGCTCGATCCCGAACCTACCAGAGCGCCGTACTTGCCACCGCTACAGCCGCCGTTGGTCGTGGTAGTAGTGTTACTCCCTCCATTGCTGCCGTCATTGAGGCCGCCAAACAGTACCGCAGCCGCCTCAGACGTACGTTGGATAAGTAGACAGCCGTTTGTTGTCGTGTGCTCCCATACGCCGGTAGTCTCGTTGTACGTAACCGCCTTGTTCCAGGCTGGGTAGTCTTGTTTCGCCTGTTGCTCGCAGTCGTGTGTCTTCCAGTAGACCTCTGGGTCTTGTTGGAAGACTGGGTCAGTATCCGGAATAGCGTATTGTTCTACCCCGCCGACGTCTACGTTATCTGTGCTTGTCGCTGCCGCAAAAACATCGCCAGGATGCAGCACGGATGCGAAGCTACCGAAGAGTTTACCGAGCGGGTTCTGGATCAGTGTAGAGAACGACGTTTGGATGGCCGTGCCGAAACTGAGCGGTACCCTAAGTGACAGCTGTGAAACGAATGAGTATGGCGTGTCAGTGGCGAACATGCGTGCGAATAATGGGCGGTTTTCAAACTGGTGCTCATCTGTTTGTTCCTGCTCGGCTAATGCTATGGCTGCCGCCTTGCCGTTAACCTCGCCGCCGACAGCTCGTGACGCCTGGTTTCCGCCGATATCTCCTCCCATCGCGGCGGCCGTGCCGGTGTCCTCACCGCTCATGTGGGTCATGTCGAACATGGCGAAGAGTTCTTGCGAAAGCCATCCCATGAGTGGCTGTGCGATCTTGGCAATCAGTGAGTTTATTCCCAGGATCTTGAATGCTTGCGTCATGACCCATGTCAAGGGGCCGAGTGCGAAGTTAATCGCCCAGTTCAGCTTATCTACTACCCATGCCAACCCTGGGAAGTTGAGGCTTTTCGATATTTTCGTGAGCGTATCTTTGGAGCCGCCGTCGAGCGCGAAATGGCCGTTCTCAAGGTAATCGTGGACCTGTTTATCGGAGTATTTTGTGTTATTCCGGTCGATCATTCTCTGTAGCATAGGGCTCTGCATGGCGCTCGAGGGATTGCCGCTCTTGTCTGGCTTACTGAACCCTTTCGCTATCGATCCAAGTTCCGTAAGGTCAGGATGGTTGTAGCCACTCTTCTGCTCGGCTGCCGCAGCAGCGTTCACCGCGAATATGGCAACTTCGGCAGTGGCGTGAATCTTATTATATTCGGCAGGTATCGTCGTACCTGCGTTTAGTAGGAAGTGTAAGAACTGGACTACCATTTGTACCCAGCCGGCGATATTGATGAACTTCATCAAACCGCCGAGAACCTGTTGGACGCTTTCTTTGCCGACATCTGCTCCAAGTACGCCCGATAAAGCTTTCGCGACCGCTTCGGTCATATAATCGGTTCCCGCAGCTTTTAAGTCATTGAATGATTGTATAAGCGAGGCGAGCTTGCGACTACCAAACTTAGTCGCCGCATCATCCAGCACTTTGGCCGCAGCCTGATCTCCTTTCGTGGTATCTCCGGCTGCTATGTCCTGGCTTGCCGGCTCGGTACCTGCTTCACGATCGCTCGGTGTATCGCCATTGATAACATCTTGAATTGCCTGGCCTTCGACAGCCGCGGTCGGTTCGATAACCCGTTCTTCGGTTATGCCCTCATCGAAGTTCTCTTTATCCGCAAGTGTTTCATTGGATCGGTCCTGCTCCTCGTTACCCGGGCTACAATCCATGACGCACCATTTAATGCCATATAGAAATGCAAGGAGTTTCGTGAATATGGTATGCAGGAAAGAGCCTTTGACGACAACCAGCGCATCCATGGCGTTTTTGAACGTATCGACGAATGCCGGGGCTTTGTCGCCCATTAGTTGGAATAAGTCTTTATCACCTTTTACGAAGTCCGTGACATCGAGCTTGCCACCCTCCAGGTCGGCTGAGTTTATATAGTACTTACCCCCTTCCTCGGAAAAGGTAATGCCCTTTTCAGCGAATTGACCGGTTAGGTCGGAATTGGTCCAGGCATCCATTAGACCGCCTTTGCCCTCTATCGGGTCTTCGGCGGCATCTTTGGTGTTAGCCTTCTGTTTGTCTTCGCGTAGTTTCTTGATACATTTCGCAAATTTTACCGGGTTCTTGGTAGGGCCGCAGGTATTGGTCGCGCCAAAAACCTCATTCTTCAAGAAGTGCTGCATTTCTTTTTGCATTTCTTGCTCAAGCTCGTGCTCGACAACGGCGAAAGCTCGATTTTCGAGGTCTGACATGATGCTGACGACGGTGTTCGGCAAAAAGAGCGCGCCCAGGATCGTGATAATCGCTATGATCGAGCCGATGACACCGCCGCTAATAAGTGTCCGACGTTTCTGTTTCTTGCCACCCCAGATTGCATCCTTTGCTTTCTGTAGTGCGCTGAGTGCTGCTCCCACTTCAGGGTTGAAGCCTTTGCCGACGACGTCTGCCGCTTTACCGGCCAGAGCGCCGGCACCTGCGGCTCCGAGTGCGCTTCCTGGCCCCTTACCCCCTGCCTCTTCGCCACCTTTCACTAAACTGAGGTGTCGTTTCGGGCCGCCTGCGCCGCCAGAAGATTCACCTTCTTTGTCGTAAGGATTTAGCGATGGTACGGCTCGTAGGTTGCCAGTTGGAGAGCTTGACTGCCCGCCGCCTTCAAGTGCACGAAGGTTAGGCCGAGCGGACGACTCGTCGCTATCTTGGTCTGAAGGGCCGAATGTTTGCGCGGGTTCTGCCATGTTTTTCGCTTAAGCTTTCAAGCTTATACTATACACCAGGATAGAGTCGGTTCGATAAATCTATAGTGCCTTGCGGCTGCTGTGCAGGTGCGCCCTGGCTGACTGGTATAGCTTGATTGACGGCGCCTTGTTGCGCTTGCAGTTGCTGGACCTGCCCCGGGTTCGTGGTGATTAGGCCGGTTTCTGTCGGACTGGCCACGACTTGTATGTGGACATGGTTCTGCCCGGCGAAGAACAGGCCCTGCCCCACTGGGAACTGGCTGAGGCGTTTCTTTTCCTCGCTTGTTAATTTAAATACGTCGGAGAGTACATCTACCGCCGACGGTGATTGCTTGAGTAAGAACTGCATTGATGCGTTCGCGACGATAGCGCGCCCCATGCGTGAACCCATGAAGTCTTCGACGTCCTGTGTGATAGTGGTAATGCCGAGGTTGTACTTACGGGCGCGTTTCGCGATGCTGAACAAAAAGTTTGCCGAATCTTCGTATTTCATTAGCTGCCACGCCTCATCGACGATCAGGATACGCTTTTTCTGATCGCTCTTGGTTTTGTTCCAGATGTAGTTCAGGACGATATACATAGCGACCGGCCGGAGTTCATCCTCGAGGTCGCGGATATTGAATACGACCAGCGGGTTGTTGATGTCGACGTTACTTTGCTGGCTGAAAATGCCAGCAAACGTGCCGCTCGTGTATTTGCGTAAGCGCTGCGCAAGTTGCGGGCCAGTACCGCCCATGTGCAGCAGGGTGTCGTACAGGTCGGCAATGGTCGGTGGCAAGGAAGAGTGTGTGAGTGGGTCGTTGGTGATACCGGCCTTGGCGTACGTTTCGATCAGTGCTGCGTCAAGGTCTGATTCCTCGACCGGGCTTAACGCCGGCATCATAGCCGTGTTACCGCCAACGATCTGTGCTTGCGCGCCGCCCATCATTAACCGGAACAGACCATGCAACGTAATGAGGTTGCTACGTAATGCATTGTCTGCTTCCTCGGTGTCGACGACTTTCGGTAGATCAAACGGGTTCAGACGCGTATTCGAACTCAGTGACAGGCGGACGTATGCGCCGGCTACGGCATCGCACATACGCTCATATTCATTTTCTGGGTCGACGATGAATATCTCGGTGCCGAACATCAGGCTACGCAGGGCTTCAAGTTTCACTGTGAAACTCTTACCTGCACCGGACTTTGCGAACACGACTGAGTTGCCGTTTTCCAAGCTGAATCGGTCGAAAATAACTAGGCCGGAGTTGTGCATGTTGATGCCGTACAGAATGCCGTTGTCTTGTGTAAGGTCGGCCGAAGTAAACGGGAAACTGGTCGAAAGCGCGCCAGTGGAGATGTTGCGGCGAATCTGCAGCTGGTCGGAGAACTGCGGTACGGTACTGTTAAGCCCCTGCTCCTGTTGTGACGTGGCAGGTTTACTGAATACAAGTTGCTGGCCGAGCATAGATTCGACCTTATGAGCGATAAACTCTAGCTCTTCGAGCGTGGTGGCGTAAACCGTGAAGTATAGGCCGAAGCGGAAGAAACGTTCCTCGCCAACCTGTAACTTGTCACGCATTTCTTCGGCGTCCTGGACGGCTGCTTGTTTGGCTGGGTCGCGGACGCGACCGTGCTCCTGGTCGATTTGAATACCCGCCTCGAGCTGCGTCACCTTTTTGCGCAAGTTATTCAACACGACCTGGCTCTCGACCGGATAAATAAAGAGCGACATGTCCATAACCTCATCAAGGTTGACCATTGGGCTCAGCCAGCCGGTGTAGAGCTGACGTGGGTATCCGTAGACAAAATACGTGCGCGCGATACGTGTGCCCAATCGGAAATAACCAGCCTGTAGTTCTATAGAACTTGGCGCGATGAAATCGCGCAGCGCGGTGATTCCTTTCTGAAACGCCGCGCTTACTTCGCGCTCTTCTTGCATCCGCTGGGCCTGCGCGATGGCGACCGGGTCTAGGGGGGGTTGTTTCTTTTTGAACATTATTTCAAGCTCCTCATTGCAATTCCCCTTGAAGGTGCGCCTGCGGCGCCTGACCTTCTCCCTTAGTGATGACGTCCGCACTCATGTCATTGAAGTTTTTGAGCTGCTGACGTGTGGCGGTGTCGGGGTTGTAAGTATCGTAATATAATTCGATGAGTTCTTGGGTATCGAGCGGTAGCCCCTTGACGCCACCTTGCATCAGGCCGCTCAAAACCGCTTGTACGCGGTTACGTAGTTCGGTCTTGGCTTTTTCGAGTGTCGCTTCATTGATGACGATGTGTTCACTCTTATTGGAGAACATGTCTACTAGTCCCGGGAAGAAGCCTTTGTTGGTCGTGAGCGGATCATGAGTAGCTTTCGTCTTCGTGCTCATACCGTTCGGGTTGCTGTTTGCAACTGGCGAAAACGGGATGACGATGTAGAACTTCTTGTCCATAATGTTCGTCTGCTCACTCAGCGCGTCGATGTAGCCTATATAATCTTCCATAAGCAGCGCGAGCAGCATGTTGTCATGCTCGGTCCGGATTTTGTCCAGCTTATCTATATATGGCTGTAAGTCGACTTTCTGCGAACGAATGAAAATCTGTATCGGGAAGTAGAGCGAGTTCAGAAAACCCTGGTAGCTGTACTCAACCGCTTCCTGTTCAGACTGGCTCATCAGATCGAAGTTGATTGATTTGGCCATAATAACGGAGCGAAATGAGCCATCGTTCATGATAACGATACCGTCGCGGATTTCGGCGATTTGCAACGTGTTCTGTGTGCTGTTCGGATTGGATTTGACAGCAGGCCGTGCGGCTGCTTGCGGCTGACCTGGAGCGGCAGTTACTGCGCCCGCGCCGGGATGCGTAGCCTGATCGCGTAAAGCGAGTAACTGCGGATCTTCCCCGCCCGGCAGCGCACTCATGGCTGCAGCAGGATGCGGTTGCATCGCCGGCATTTGGGGTTGCGCGGCCGGTGCGTACGGTTGCTGCGGTCTTGGAGCTGAAGGGTTCATTCGTTTTTACACTATCCCACCATAGTTTATTCGGTGATCTTCTACGGACGTTTCCACCCGTCAGTGGAGTGATATAACAACTTCGTCGGGCGGGTTTTCATTGACTTGCCGAGCGATAGTTGCCACCGTGAGATCATCGTTATTGACATACTTAAGTGTATCAGGGTTGGGTTGGCGTGTCACTGGCGGGTTTGCAGGATTTGTGGTCGTCGCTGGCTGTGCTGTTGGCTGGCCGCTGGGGGTAATGTTTGCGGGAGGCTGTACCGCTGTCGTGGGGCTTGCCTGTTGGCCCGCTGGCTTTGGTCGTGCGGATAGCGGCTGGATGGTGCGCATGTGGCCATACGAAATTTGTATACTATCCTGGTTCTGTTCCTTAAGTCGTTTAGCGAGCTCCTTTTCGTCCGCAGTCGGTTCTGCTGCGGCTACGGTAGCTGGCATAGCCGAGGCCGGTTCATTCGGGGTAACAACTTGGGCAGGACCGGTGGTCGGAGCTTGTCCGAGGAACCAATAGTCGTTCGGTGGTGTTGCCGGAGCTGCTGGTGCCGTTGGTGGCAACTGCTGGCCCACAGGTTCAGTCGGAGGGGCTGCAGGAGGTTGAGCGCTTGCTTGGCTCATTTCAAGCTTGATGCGCTCGCGGTGGTCGACATCAGATTTTTCGAGCATCTGATCAAATTGCTTGGCTACGGGATTATTCTGCTCGTCGAGCATGTCGTCAGCAGGCTGCACGTCTGCTGTGGGTTGTACTTGGGGCAAGACGTTGACTCCTATCAGGCGGTCGGAATCAGCCGGCGCTGGTCCCCCGGCAATCGCTTGCTGCATGGCAGGATTTATATTTTTTATGGCCCATCCACGACTGTCGATAGTGTCAGCAAGTGCTTTCAGTCGTCCGACAACTTCGTCCTGCGAGAGGCCGTCCGTATATACCCGTTCGATGCGCTTCGGTGCGGTTACGGTCACGAGTTCCTTAACACCGCTTTGATCCCAAATGCGTCGGCGGGGTTTGAGCATGAAGCGGATTTTGGCAAGCGCCCAGATCTCGGTTGGCTGCTCACCCCCCCATGGGAACGCGAAGAAACCACTTATGAATACTGCCGGTAAAAATACGATCGCGAAGTACGGCGCGCCTTTGGTCACAAGCAGGAAACAAATGTATAGACAGACCATACATACAGCTGCATAAATAAACTGCCGTAGTGTCAGGGGGCCGACGAGTTTGTCCTCGGCTTCGATATCTTGGAGTACCTTATATGTTGCCATCGACTACCTCTGTTATTGTCACGACTTTTGTATTTTGTTGCCCAAACCGTTCGCGCATATGTTTTAGTATAGCACCCACCCCGGTCGCCTATTCGGCGAGCGGACCGCCTGGACCGCGCGGGTCGAATGGGGTACGCTGCTGTGCTTCTTGGCTGACAACTCGGCCAACGGTCGGATTGTATCCGTTCGGGTTGGTAACAGGGTCGTATTCTGGTCTCTCTCGTCTTTCGCTTCTTGTCTCAGTTCTTGTCTCAGTTCGGGTAGTGACGTTTCCTGCCGCATCCGTTTGTTGTATTTGGACGGTAACCGGGACCTCTTCGGTAACGACTTCATGCTGCTGGGACTGGTCGTGAACGAGCTTGATAGCCCCACCCTCGTGATCCTGGACGACGTTCTTCTGTATTGCCCGGCCGTGAAGCTCTGGGTAGTACATGCCGGAAGCCTTCATGTTGTCGACCTTAGTAACGACCTGTGCGACACGCTTGTTGGCGTAGTCGACGAGTTGCTCTTGCGTTACCTGACTTTCTTGTACGCCCAGGTCGGCGGCTGCCTGTCTCCTGGCGTATGCTGTGTCAGCTGCGCTACCGTCAGCAACGCTCTGGAAGTACTGGATAGATGAGGATTGCGACTTGGTGCCGTTTTGCATACTCTTGCCCTTGTCGCGGGAAAGATCGGTGTTTGAAGTTCCTTCATATCCCAAGGCTGTAGCGTCTGCGTATTCTGCATCGCTGATAGTTTGGCCTCGTGCTGTCCTCTGTGCTCTTCCCAACATAGAGCCGTAAGAGTCAGATAGGTCGTGGCGGCCTGCGGACTTGTTGTGGGCATACGCGTAACCGACTTCGCGTGCGAGTGTATTCATGTCGCCGCCGGCAACGGCAGCTGCGGCAGCCTCCTGTTCCTTCATGCTCGAGAAGACGGTACCGTCATCCACTGCAGCACGGAAGGCGGCTGTCTTCCCTGACGAATTCCAGCCCAGCCCGGTGGCTTGCCAGGACTGAGCACCAGAAATAGCCTTTGCCTTTGCAGCAGCAGTGGCCATACCCTCGGCTTCGTACTTAGCGGTCAATTTCTGTACAGCATCATTATAAGAGTGGCCGTAGATGCCAGCGTTCAGCGCGGCGTCATTATTTGCTTCGCCGAGCTCGGCTAGAGCCTTACTGACATCGCCACTCATCCTGCCGGTTTGTTGCGCATAATGTTTCGCCCTTTGACCGACGAACCTGCCTGCGCGTCGTCCTACCCAGCTACGCCTGCCCTCGGCTTCGTTACCGCCCATAGCGTTATGTAATCTATTGTAAAACTCTTGATTACCCGTAGCCTTGTGTCGGGCATACTCCTGTGAAGCATGCTCTCTTTTGTTAGCGTACCAGCCGGACTGTTTCAGCTTGCCATTGGCTGCGGTGACGCCTTCGTGTAGTTTACTGAGCGTACCGCCTGCCATACGGAATGCAAACGGGATAGCCAGTAGCGGCAAGAACTGTATAAAGAATGCTGTCATAACAGCAAAAACGTGGCCGGCGCCAAGCGCTATATTCCCCTGTTTATCCGGAGTTATCTCACTTGATCCAACGCCATTGGCGCTTAGTATAGTCACGGCCAAAATGTCTGCGACTGCGAATATCGCTACGATTATCGGGTAGACCATTAGTGCCTCAAGCAACAAATCCCACCATTTTTTGAAGTATTGTTCGGTATTGGGTAATACATATAACGCGAACGCCACAGGACTAATCATTATCAAGAACAGTATGAGTCCTTTGCGGACGATAAGCGTAATAAATACCGCCAAGATCGCTAAGAAGATAGGCAGAAGCACGAGGCCCGCAAGAATCAAGGCGGATTTTCCGAACTCAGCACCACCAGCCTTGCCACTAGACAGGGCGCCGAAAAAGCCGGTGAAATGCCCTGCTACCAGGAATAAACCAAGCAACCCAACCGCAAATACCCCAAGGCTTGCTGCGGAGGATCCCGGTGATATATGGTAAGTACCGGCTGCTTGTAGCGGAGACGTCAGGATAGCACCCAGACTTTTGCCGATAACATTGGTAATGTCTACCATAAATGCCACTATGTAGACGGATAAGTTTATAAGTATGGCGGTCACCAACACCCGTGGTAGAACTTTTTTGACCGTGTATGCATCAATCAACCCACCACCGATGGATTGTGCGATGACCGTTACGAGTAGCGCGAGGACCAAGAAGACGTCGCCATATATACGGAACTGCGACCATGTTTTGAAACTTGGATCGCTGGCATTTGTGCTGATCGGTGAGGTATAGAGGAACGGCTGGACGACGTTATTAAAAATTTCGTTTGCACCGTTACTGAGCATGTCGAAGACGGGACAGAGTACCCACGCCATTGCATTTCCGTTCGTTTCGCAAGTTGGACTTTGGGGTGCACCCGAACTACTCGTAGTCGTTGTTGTTGGCGGCTTCTTGGTGGTGGTAGCTGTCGTCTGGCAGAGATTAGCTGAACCGTTGTAGTTAGTGTTATTGGGGCAGCATGACCTATTCGAGGCGTCAATCCCCTTATACCCGGATGGACAAGCGTAGGTACAGATTGCATTTTGGGAACAGTTTTTTGATGAAGGGTCAGTTATTTTCCCGGGTACCGGCGGCGTGCCGTTAGCGGCCAATGCAATAGATGACGTCAGGCCTGGGGTGCAGACGAATGCTATTGCTGCAACAAACACGGTCATGGAGACGAGTGCGAAATTACGTCGCAGTGATTTGATGCGCGGTTGCCGAGCGGGTAGAGTTTCCGCATCGTGTGCACGCGTTCCAGAATTGCGGTGAGCCATACGTACTACAGGGGTTCTAATTTTTGCGATGAGCGGTACTACCCACCCACGATCGATACTTACGCGCTTCATTTCCCTTAGTTTATATCATAAATCGACAGATAATTTTACTACAAAAAACATAAGTAATATTACGAAAATATCCAGCTTCAGGTTTGCGTGTATTGCTACACCTATCAAAAAAGGCTATATTTTATAAGCATAACGCTGCAGGCATATGAAAAAACACAAAACCTTTCACAACTTGCGGACCGCAATGAAGCTTCTGTTTTTGGCAGGCTTGGTTGCTGGTTCGTTGAACTTACTCGCGCCTGCCAGCACGGTCCATGCCGGAGGTAATCCGGTCAAGCTGTGTAACAATAGCGCCAAGAATTCGATTGCGAATTGCCCGGCTGCCCCATACCACTGTGGTGGCGGCAAAGACATCGTATATATGAGCATTAATATCGGATGTAAAGGCCAAGGAAATGCGCTTACCGATGCGGTTTTCGCTATCATTCGTTTCCTATCGATTGGCGTCGGCATGGTTATCACTGCTTCGACGGTGTATGCCGGCGTACAGTATTCTTTGGCAAGGGATGATCCCAATCAGGTGGGCCAGGCCAAGGGCCGTATTATGAATAACCTCTCCGCCCTGTTGATTTACATTTTCGCGTACGCCATATTGAACTATGTAATCCCCGGACAATTCTTGAAGTAAGGAACTATTATATATGACACATAATTTCCGGAGGCAACTAACGTGATGAATCAACTGCTCGTTTCGCATTTTTTTGCGGCATGCAAAGGCGGTAGTTTCCTAGGTTTTCCAACCTGGTATAAGTACCTGCCCTGTAATGGCGGTGTCCCGGCGCTTACTAACATAAACGATATTTGGCTGATTGTGGCGGCGATCACGGAGATACTTTTACGTGTCGCTGGGCTGGTTGCGGTCATAATGGTTATCTATGGTGGCATCCAGTACATAACGAGTCAGGGGGAGCCTGACAAAACTACCAAAGCACGCTCGACCATTATCAATTCTCTTACCGGGCTTACTATCGCGATATTGGCTGCCTCGTTGGTGGCATTTGTAGCGGGGAGATTCCATTGATGTACGGGTTACTCGCACATGGTTTTTTTCGCGTCATCGCAGGCGCTTCGACCCAGTGTCCGGCCGGTGGCGGTAGTTGTGATACGGGGTTGCCTACGGTTAACGCCACTTCTGGCAACCTCCAGTCTGCCATACAGATTATCATCGGTGTTGCCGGTGCAATAGCTGTCGTGATGATCGTAATAGGTGGCCTGCAGTTCATTACCGCACAAGGTGATCCATCGGGTGTCGCAAAGGCGCGGAAGACATTGGTATTTGCATTGGTCGGCTTGATTGTTGCTATACTGGCTGAAGCGATTGTAACGTTCGTGATATCGAAACTGTAGATAACTATGAAGAAAAAAATCTGCACGCTACTTATGATTCTCGGGCTGCTAGCCCCTACTGTTGCGCTGCCTGCGACCGCGAGTGCAGTAAACGTATTTCAGGCGTGTGGCCAAGGCGCTGGCGCCAGTGATGTATGCCAGGAACAAGGTTCGAGTTCACATGGCAGCAACCCGATTCTTCATACGATAAAAGTAGTCCTCAATATCTTAAGTATTATCGTAGGCATCGCCGCGATCGTTATGTTGATGTTCAGTGGGCTGAAGATGATATGGGCGCAAGGTGATACGCAAGCCGTCAAAAGTGCTCGTGACGGGGCTATCGGTGCTGTCGTTGGTGTGGCTGTAGCGGCGTTAGCGCAAGCTATCGTGGTTTTCGTACTTAATAAATTAGGATAAACTTGGAACAAGGTTTAAAGCTTATGATATTCCGCAGACTCAAACTCACACTTGCAATACCTCTCCTCATAGCGGGTGGATTGCTTGGCGTAGCTACGCCGGTTTATGCTGCTGCGATCCCCTACCATGGCACGCCTATTGTGGCGGACTTCAAGAGTGATGCATGTGGTGGCGTCACGGCCGTTGCGGGCGGTAGCTGTGGTGGCGGTGCCGGTGCCGGGACGCTTAATAATGCGGTCAAGCAAACCATCAATATTCTGTCGATAATCGTTGGTATCGCTGCGGTCATCGTCATTATCATTAGTGGGCTGAGGTTTATCACTGCGAGTGGCGATGCTGCGAGTGTTGCGACGGCACGCAACGGTATCATATACGCAGTCGTCGGATTGGTTATCGTTGCTTTAGCTCAGGCTATCGTCCACTTTGTCCTGGGGAAGTTATAGGGATATTCTCTGCTTGAATTTGTTCGAATGCTTGTGGTATAAACATTAATAAATAAGAAAGGTACTACCAATACTATGATTAAAAAATTCAAAAACCTGCTTGTCATAGCTGCGTCTGTTTTTGCATTGTCGACTCCAATGCTTGTGCCAGCAGTCGCCTCGGCTCAAAACGTTAACGCTGCCCTTTGTTCTGGCGCCAGCGCCAGCTTGAGTGGCGGTACTGACTGTAGTGGTGGCCAGGCTACGAACAAACTTAACAGCATCATCAAACTAGTCATTAACCTCTTCTCGCTTATCGTGGGTATCGTGTCGGTGATTATGATTATCATCGGTGGCTTGAAGTACATTACATCTGGTGGTGAGGCCAGTAACATTTCAGGTGCGAAGAACACGATCATCTACGCGATTGTCGGTCTGGTCATCGTTGCCTTGGCCCAGTTCATAGTACACTTCGTACTTGGTAAAGTGACGACAGGCGCTTAAAAAATACAAAAAACCTTTCTTTTGTAACGACATAAGGCGGACATTCAAAGTCCGCCTTTTCGTTTGCTCCGCATGTTGCTGGTTCTGGCTGCGGGGTCTAAGTGCAGGAAACCACAGAGCCCTGCCCCGGTAACGATCTAGTGCGAGTTGTTGTCAGAACCTTACATAAAGAAAATCCCCGTTTCTAAACGGAGATTAACTTCTAGTTAATACAGGAGCTGACTACAGAACCTGGATCTTCTTAACTGTGTCTTGCTTGACCTTGCCGAAGCTGATGGTGAGTACCCCATCTTTCAGCACGGCTTCGATATCTTCTTCTTTTACCGGTACTGGAAGTGCGATACTGCGGGAGAATTCTCCCCAGTAGCATTCCTGTAAAAAGTAATTCTCGACATCATCTTCGTTGCCGGCAGAAAGTGTGCCACGAACTGTCAATGTATTATCAGAAATACTTACATCCAACTCGTTCTTATTGACGCCGGCTGTTCGAGCCTTGACTACGAGTCGTTCCTTTGTCTCGTAGACGTCAACAGCAAGTTGACCCGGTAAGTTTTCTTCTTCGTCCCACTCATCACTAGCGACCTGTGGTTGCGCACCTGCAGGAACGGTGTCGTCCTGTGCGGCTGCGGCCACGTCGTCGTCTCCCAGGAAAGCGGCGGTTAATTCGTCCTCTTCCATGAGAAGGTCATCGTCGTCGCGATTTCGTCGCGCCATGTTGTTACCCTCCACGTTATTTTCTTCAAGTAGTCTGGTGTTTGTCTTGCCTGTTAGTATAGCTTAGGGCATAAACATAACGCAACCGCAACTTACTTATTTACAACAGATTAAACACAACATGTTTACCACCGAATATATCGTTAGTATTTTGGCGACTATACCTTCAGAGCAAGTAGAGATTTATAATGCTTATGCTTTATAATGTCGATATTATGGAAAACAAAAATCATTACAGTTTTGACCTGAAATTCGACGGTCAACTCGTAGAAAACAGTGCCGATGCTTTTGATGTCGCGAATACCATTATAGCCGTGAGTGCGACTATTCAGCAGATGTTAAGTATACGATACGGTGATGAAGCTGGTAAGTTACTATCCCTAAACGTCAACGCCTTCCAGAAAGGTTCACTGATAACAAAATTCTTTGCGTTCCTGGCCGACCCATCACAAACTGAACAAAACATTCAACTCTTTGGCGTATCCGCTTTGACGGCGCAAGAAGCTGCCAGGAATGCCATCACCATGGTTGGGACATATATAAGAGTCAGGAGGGCACTCAAAGGGAAAAAGCCTAAAAAGGTGGTAGCCCAGCCAGGCGGTGACAAATACGAGATTCATCTACAGGATGGTGCCTCAATCACTATAAATCACTACGACTATAAGGCTCTACAGGACAAGACTGTAGCGAAGAGTATGGATAAAGCCGTAGCACCCCTTGAGAAGGAAGGTTCTGAGCTAGAAGACCTTAGCATTATTGCTCACGATGAAAAAGTGGAGCCTATCGTAGTAACTAGAGCAGACGCAAGGTTCGTAAAGCACGGTGATGAAGAAATTCAAAAAATAGATAACATGCGCCTCAAGGG
>Ga0187809_10000060_pt1 | contig 81172 bp, 72 predicted proteins | sample NC_wetland_sal_i_8_FD_132415 | JGI IMG/M metagenome (GOLD analysis project Ga0187809, IMG submission 132415) | Wetland sediment microbial communities from Neuse River Estuary, North Carolina, USA - ASW_4 | ecosystem: Environmental > Aquatic > Freshwater > Wetlands > Sediment | place: USA: North... | reverse complement strand
GAAGCTCGACAGGACGTCCAGGCTCACGCGGCCGCCCTGGTCCACGGTGGCGCTGGGCACCCGGACCTGCCGCGGCGCGCCGTTGGCGCCCCCACCGGCCACGCGCAGCGTCAGCGTGGCGGTCGAGGGAGGCGTGGTGCCGCGCCCGTCCGTCACGGTGTACGTCACCTGCGCCGAGCCGTGCGCCCCCGGGGCGACGCGCACCTGGAGCGCGCGGCCGCCGTACACGCGTTCCAGCACGCCGAACGACGGCGGCAGCTGGTCGAACTCGGAGATCGCGAGGATGCCGCAGTCCGACGTCGTGTCGTTGTCGAGCACCGGCAGCACGGTGGTGCGGCCGGGGCGCACGCCGAACTCGTCGTCCACCGCCTGGGGGGCGCCGGAGTCGTGCCCGCACTCGGAGACCAGGTCCTTGGTCAGCGTGCCCTGCGTCTGCTGGGTGTCCGGCTTGGGCTGCGGCTGGGGGGCCACCTGCTCCCAGTCCGGCACCCGCAGGTCGCTGTCCTTGGCGGGCAGCCACAGCCGGCCGGCCGCCGTGTCGTTGAGCACCACCATCGAGCGGTTGACCCGGAACACGAGCGTGTCGCCCGAGCCCACGTCGGCCAGGTCACGACGCACGTCGCCGTGCCCGCACGACTGCAGGGACGAGCCGGTGGGCGTGGCCCAGGCGCCGTACGCGCAGCCCGCGACGCGGACGGGGCGCGCCGGCGCGCCGGCACCGCCGGAGCGATGGCTGACGACCGCGCCGCCCCGCAGCGGCACCTCGAGCAGCGCCGTCCGGCTCGCGACGAGCACCGTCGAGGCCGCGGGGCCCGGCTGCTGCAGCACGAGCCCGTCGCCCGGCAGCGTCACGGTGCCGTGCCGCGTCCGCAGCTGGTTGCCCGAGAGCACCACCGGTTCGTCGCCGACGGCGGTCAGCTGGTCGACCGGCCCGGCCCCGACCGTGCCGTCCGGCCGCTGCCCGGCCGGGGTCAGTCGGGTCACGGTCCCGTCGGTCGCCGAGACCGCCAGCGCGGTGCCCGTCGTCGCGGCCACCACCTGCCCGCCCGGGCCGAGCGCGAGGTCTGCCGGGTCCTGCGCGAGGTGCAGCCCGGACAGCGCGCCGATCGGGCGCACCCACACGTTCCCGTCCTTGTCGCCGAACGCGACCGTGCCGCCGCCGAGGGACGTGCTCACGCCGGCGGCCGCCACGTCGGCGACCGTGGCGACGGTCGCCGGGTCCACCACGGCGACCGTGGAGGCTCCGACGAGGAGCACGTCGGAGCCGTCCTGCAGCACGTCGAACCGCGCGGAGTCGGCGGCGAGCCCGGCGTTGAGCTCCTCGACGGGCACGTTGTACCGGCCGAGCATCCCGCGGTCGGTCGAGGTGACCCAGACCGCGCCGTCGTCGAGGTTGAGCCGGGCCAGCGGGAAGCCGCGGTCCAGCGCCGCGAGCGTCGCGACCAGCACCGGGATGGTCACCACGGCGGCTGCCGTGGTGAGCCGGCGCGGCAGCCGGATCATCCGGCGCACCCGCGGGCGGCGTCCGACGAGACCCGGCCGTCACCCCGCACGAGCAGCACCTGGATGCACACCTGGCCCGGCGCCCGCGCGGCGGGGACCGTCGCGGTCGGCTCCGCCACGAGCGTGAGCGGCTCCTCGCCGGTCGCCGTGACGACGCCCCACTGGTAGCGGTCGCCGTCCTGCGGCGCCGGGTCGGTCCAGGTGAAGCGCACGGAGCCGTCCGCGGCGCGCGTGCCCGCCAGCGAGGTGACGGCCGGGACGGCCACGGCCGGGGGCGCGGTGCGCTGCACCTGGATCCCCGGGTCCTGCGGGTCCCCGGGGGACTGGTGCCAGAACGCCGCGACGAGCCCCACGGCCGCCGCGACCAGCACGAGCGCCGCGGCGCCGGTGCCGGCCCGCCGCGCCGGCGACGCCCGGGGCGGCGCCTGCGGGCCGTCGACCGCGTCGTCCGGCACCGGGGGGCCGGCCTCGTCGCGTGCCGGGCCGACCGCGAGCGGCCCGCGCGGGCGGGTGGGCTCGGGGTCCGGCTCGCCGGCGCCCGCCGGCGCGGTGGCGTCCGCGGTCGGCGGTGGCACGACGAGGACCGGGCGCGCCCGCGTCTCCTCGTCGGCCGCGCCCCCGCGCGCCGGACCCGGCGCGCCCTGCTCCCCCGCCAGGTCCAGCGTGGTCACGGGCAGCGACAGCTCGGCCTCGACCTGCTGCAGCGCGCGCCCGAGCGCGAGCGCGGAAGCCTGCCGCTCGTCCGGGTGCTTGCCGAGCGCCCGCGCGAGCACGCGCTCGAGCGACGCGGGCACGTCGGCGCGTCCCACCGGCGCCGGCGGCTGCCGCTCGATGCGCTGCACGAGCTCGGCCGCACCGTTCGCGCCGCCGGCCACCTCGAACGGCGAGCGGCCCGCGAGCAGCGAGTAGAGGGTCGCGCCCAGGCAGTACACGTCCGACCGTTCGTCGGCCCGCGGCGGGTCGGCGAGCATCTCCGGCGCCGCCCACGGCACCGAGACGCCCACCGCCGCGGTGCCGCCACCGCCCGGTGCGCCCACGGTGGCCGAGATGCCGAAGTCCGTCAGCGCGGGCCACCCGAAGTCGGTCGTCAGCACGTTCGCCGGCTTGATGTCCCGGTGGAGGATGCCCGCGCGGTGCGCGGTCTCCACGGCCGAGGCCAGCCGCACGCCGATCCGCAGCACCTCGGCCACGCTCATCCGCTCCGCGCGGTACCGCTGCGCGAGGCCGGGCTGCGAGCAGTACTCCATGACCAGGTACGGCCGCCCGTCCGAGGCCACCGAGGCGTGGTGCACCGTGACGATCGACGGGTGGTGCGACAGCTGGGCCATGAGGTTGGCCTCGTCGGTGAACCGCGTCCGCACCTCGTCGGGCAGCCGGCCGGCGAGCAGCACCTTGACCGCCACGAGCCGGCTCGGCAGGTGCTGGCGGTAGAGGAACACGTCGGCGGAGCCGCCGACCCCCAGCAGCCGCACGTACGTGAAGCCGGGCAGCTGCGGCGGCCGCGACGCCTCCCGGGTCCCGCTCACCGGCCCCGTCCCGCGCTCACGCGTCGCGGTCGACGGTGAACGTCACGCCGTCGCCGAGGTCGACCGTCTCGCCCGGCGCCACCACGGTCGGTTCGCCGGGGTGCAGGCGCCGCGCGGGCGCGCCGGGCCGCAGCACCCGCACGCCGTTGAGCGACTCGAGGTCGGTCACCACCACGTGCTCGCCCTCCAGGCGCACCTCGGCGTGCGTGCGGGAGACGTCCAGCGTGGGGCTCGGCACCGTGACCAGCCGCGGCAGCTCGCGCGCCGTGACCCGGCCCACCTGCGGCGCGCGCCCGACGAGGACCGTGCGGTCCAGCGGCACGACGAGGCCGGTGGACAGCCGCAGGTGCGCGACGACCGCCGGCGTGGGCGCCGGGGCCGGCGCGGGCGTCGCGGGGCGGATGCCGGCCCGCAGGCGCACCAGGTCCCCGGTGACGATCGTCAGCCCCTCGTGGTCGTCCAGCGCGGCCGGCATGCCCGGCCCGGCGGCGCGCGTGCCGCCGCGCAGCCCGGCCGTCGCCCGCAGCTCGTGCGCCCGCACCACCCCGCCGACGAGCGGCAGCAGGCCGCCGGCCGGTGGGGGCTCGTCCGCCGCCCGCACGGTCACGGCGGGCACGTCGTGGCCGGTGACCTGCGTCCACGACGTCCGCTCGCCGGGCCGCACCGTCCGCATCCCGGAGGCGGTCCCGACGAGCACCTCGACGTCGCCTCGCAGCGCGGCGTGCAGCTGGCCGGTGCCCGACAGGGTGACGAGGGCGACGGGCCCGGCTGCCTCGTCGGGAAGCTCGAGCAGCGCCTCGCCGACCCCGCCGTCGGAGGCCGCGACGTCCCACAGCGCCGCGACGGTGGCCTGCTCGACGCCGGGTCCGACGAGCGCGAGCAGCCGCTCGCACACGACGGCCGTCCACGCGCCGGGCAGGTAGGCGCACGCGCTCATCCCCACCACCCCCGCGGCGCCGTGGCGCCCTCGCCGACGAGCGCGGCGAGCGGGACCAGGTCGACGACGACGACGCTCACGTTGTCACGACCGCCGCGGGCCAGCGCCGCCGCGACCAGCCGGTCCGCGACCGCCTGCGGCTGGTCGCCCGACGCGAGCTCGCGGGCCAGGTCGTCGTGCCCGACCTCGCGCACCAGGCCGTCGGTGCACACGAGGATCCGGTCGCCCCGACGGGCGGGCAGCAGCCAGTAGTCCGGCTCGGGCGGCTCGCCGGTGCCGAGGGCGCGGGTGAGCACGTGCCGGTCCGGGTGGGTGGGCAGCTGCTCCGCGGCGATGACGCCGGCCTCGACGAGCTCCTGGGCCACCGAGTGGTCCACGCTCACCTGCTCGAGGACGCCGTCCGCGTGCCGGTAGACCCGCGAGTCACCGACGTTGAAGACGAGCCAGTACGGCTCGCGGTCGACCTCCACGAGGGCGGCGCCGGCCACCGTGGTGCCGCCCTGGCGGCCGCCGGTGAACTCGTCGCGCATCCGGGCGCACGCGCGCGCGAAGCAGGCGTGCACGTCGTCCACGCCCACGCTCACCGCGCCGGCCAGCGCCGCGAACTCCTCGACCGCGATGCGGCTGGCCAGGTCTCCCGCGTCGTAGCCGCCCATCCCGTCCGCGACGAGGAACACCGGGGGGAACGTCAGCAGGGCGTCCTCGTTGACCTCGCGGACGCTGCCGCGGTCGGTTGCCGACCCCCACGCCGTGCGCACCGGCCCCCTCCCCTCCGCGGGCGATGTCCCCACGTCCGTCCGCACGTGTGCCGCCACGTGTCTCTCCACGCATCGGCGCGCCGGGCCCCCGACCTGAGCGCCAACCCGGGCCGGCCGCCGCCGGCCGCCGCCGGCCGCGAGGAAGGCCGTGCTCAATCGTTGAAGCATCCGGTCTTCCCAGCGCCGCGAGCCCGGTGCTACAGTCGATCTCAGCGGTTGCTGAATCGATAAAGCAGAGTCGACGACGACGGAGGCCCCCGATGGCGCAGCGGACCCGCACGCGCGGTGTGACGCTCGAGGACATCGCGCAGCGCGTGGGCATCACGCGGGCGGCAGCCTCCATGGCCCTGTCCGGCAGCTCCCGCATCAGCGAGAAGACCAAGCAGGCGGTCCGCGACGCCGCGGCCGAGCTCGGCTACGTGCCCAACTCGGCCGGCCGGGCGCTGCGCCGCCAGCGGGCGGGCGCGATCGCCCTCATCGTCCCGAACACGTCGCACCACGTGTTCGGCCACGCCTACTTCATGCACGTGCTCACCGGCGTCTCGAGCTCCGCGAACGCTCACGACGCGCAGGTGATCGTGTCGACCAACGCCGACGAGGCGGGTGGCGCCAACGCGTACGAGCGGATCATCCGGTCCGGCACCGCCGACGGGGTCATCGTCACCAGCGCCGCCGTCGACGACGCCAACGTCGAGACGCTGGTGACCTCGGGCCTGCCCGTCGTCCTCATCGGCAGCTTCCCCTACCTGCCGACCGCGACCAGCATCGGCGCCGACGACGTGGCCGCCAGCACCCTGGTCACCGAGCACCTGCTGACGGTCCACACACGGACCGCGCTGCTGCACGTGTCCGGCCCGCTGGACCACCAGACCGGCATCGACCGTCGCGCGGGGTTCCTCGCGGCGCTCGCCGGCCACGGGCTCGGCGGCGACGCCTGGGTGGTCGAGGGCGACATGAGCGAGGAGTCCGGTGCGGCCGCGATCGTCGCCGCGCTCGACAGCGGCCGGCCCTTCGACGGCGTCGTGTTCGCCAACGACGACATGGCGTTCGGCGGCATGCAGGTGCTGCGCGCGCGGGGCCTGGGGGTCCCCGCCGACGTGGCCGTCGTCGGGTTCGACGACTTCGGCCTGGCCCGCACCACCACGCCGGGCATCACCACCATCCGCGTCCCGGCGGAGCGGATGGCCCGCGAGGCGACCGACACGCTCTTCGCGGTGCTCGCCGGCCAGCAGGCCGGACCCCTCCATCGCGAGCTCCCCGTGGAGCTCGTCACGCGTGGCTCCTGCGGCTGCCACGTCGACACGCCCTGACCGGGCACACCCCGTCTCCGGGCCGACACCGCAGTCGGCCGGCCTCCTCGACAAGGAGAACACCACGATGAGAAACCGCAAGCCCGTGGCCCTCGCCGTCACCGGCGCGTCGCTCGCCTTCGTCCTCGCCGCCTGCTCCGGCGGCGGCTCCTCCGGCGCCTCGACCGGGTCGGCGTCGGGCGGGGCCCAGGCCGCGCCCGTCACGCTCACGCTGTGGACCGGGTTCACCGGCGGCGACCGGCCCGGGTACGAGCAGATCGTCTCCGACTGGAACGCCTCGCACCCCGACATCCAGGTGCAGATGCAGGTGCAGTCGTGGGACACCATCCAGACGAAGCTGCCGGCGGCGTGGCTCACCGGCTCCGGCCCCGACATCGCCGCGCCGAGCAGCGACCCCAACGTCATCGGCGACTACGTCAAGACGAACTCGGTGCTGCCGATCACCGACGTCGGCACGGGCGCCGGGCAGATCGACACCGCGTCGTTCGCACCCGGCCTGACCAGCGAGTTCACGTACGACGGCAAGCTCTACGGCGTCCCCGCCAACTACGCGACGCTGAGCCTCTACTACAACAAGGACGCCTTCGCGGCCGCCGGCATCGCGAAGCCGCCGACGACCGTCCAGGAGTTCCAGGACGACGCCGTCAAGCTCACCGGCGGCAAGACCCAGTACGGCCTCGTGCTCGCCGACAACCAGACGATCCAGATGTGGCCCATCCTCCAGTGGCTCTCCGGCGGCGACATCGTCGACTCGAAGAGCTGCAGCGTGGTGCAGACGCCCGCCGGCCAGCAGAGCCTGTCCACCTGGGCGACGCTCGTCGCCGACAAGAAGATCTCGCCCGTCGGCCTCACCGGCGCCCAGGCGGACGACCTCTTCGCGGCCGGGAAGGCCGCCATGGAGATGAACGGGCCCTGGGCCGCGCCCAGCTACACGAAGGCGGGCGTCAACTTCGGCCTGGCCCCCATCCCCACGGGCGTCGACGGCAAGTCCGTCACCCTCGGCTCGACCGCCCCGCTCGCCATCTCGGCGAAGACGAAGCACCCCAAGGAGGCGCAGGAGTTCCTCGCCTACTGGACGAGCAAGGACGTGCAGCAGAAGTTCTCGCTCACCACGGGCTTCCCGCCGCTGCGCACCGACCTGTCCACCGACCCCAAGCTCGCGGCCGACCCGACCATCTCGGTGTTCGCCTCACAGGTGCCCACGTCCCGCATGTACCTGCCGCACGTGCCGAACGCCACCAAGGTCGACTCCGACGCCTACGTGCCGCTCATCGGCCAGATCACGCGCGGGACGTCGGTCGCCGACGCCGCGAAGCAGGCGGCGACCACCATCGACCAGCTCACCGGGTGCGCCTCGTGAGCCATGCGCTCAGCACCGGTGCCCTGTCGTCGTCGGCCGTGGCCGGCGGCGGCGGGGCACCGGCCCGCCCCACCCGCGAGCCCCGGCGGCGGCGCGCCCGGTTCCAGCCGGCGTGGCTGTTCATGGCGCCGAGCCTGGTGATCTTCGCCGTCTTCGTCTTCTACCCGATCGTCTGCGCGGTCGTGTACAGCTTCTTCGACTGGCAGATCGGGGCCACCAGCCAGCGGTGGCTCGGCCTCGGCAACTACACGCGGCTGCTGCACGACCCGCAGTTCTGGAACTCGCTGCGCGTGACGCTGGTCTTCACCGTCGTGTCCGTCGTCGCCCTGCTGCTGCTGGGCTTCGTCACCGCGCTCCTGCTGCTGCGCAACACGCTCGCGCACCGGCTGGTGCGCTCGGTGCTGCTCTTCCCGACCATCGTCTCGTTCGTCACCATCGGCATGGTCTGGAAGTTCCTGCTCGACCCGAGCATCGGGCTCGTCGGCGGCCTGACGCGGGCCGTAGGGCTCGGCCCGGTCGCCTGGCTGCAGGACGTGAACCTCGCGCTGCCGACGGTGATCTTCGTCGCCATCTGGCGCTCCACCGGCTTCACCGTGGTGCTCTTCATCGCGGGCCTGCAGAACGTCCCGCCCGAGCTCTACGAGGCCGCGCGCCTCGACGGCGCCAACCGCCGCCAGCTCGTGCGGCACATCACGCTGCCTTCGATCCGGCCCACCATGCTCTTCGCCACGACGATCCTCACGATCCAGTCGCTGCAGGTGTTCGACCTGGTCTTCGTCATGACCGGGGGCGGGCCGCTGTTCCGCACCGACTCGCTGGTGAACCTGCTGTACCGGTACGGCTTCGTCAACTTCCAGACCGGCTACGCCTCGGCGGTCTCGCAGGTGCTGTTCCTCATCATCATCGTCGTCTCGCTCGTCCAGCTGCGGATCTTCAGGTTCAACGATGTCGACTGACCGCCCCCGCCCGCTCACCCCCGCCGGCGCCACGGCCGCCGTGGCCAAGTGGCTCTACCTCGGCATCGCCGTGGTGCTGGCCATCGTGCCGTTCGTCTGGATGGTGTCGGGATCGTTCCGCACCGAGGCCGACCTGTTCGCCAACCCGGCGAGCCTGTGGCCCTCGCACCCGTCGCTGCACGGCTACATCGGCATCTGGCAGCAGCTGCCGTTCCTGCGGCAGCTGACGAACTCGTTCGTCTTCGCCGGGGTGACGACGTTCCTCACGCTCGTCTTCGACTCGCTGTGCGGCTACGCGCTGGCGCGGATCCAGTTCCGCGGCCGCACCGTGGTGTTCATCCTGGTGCTGGTCACGCTCATGGTGCCGTTCCAGGTCACGCTCATCCCGGTGTTCATCCAGCTGTTCCACTTCGGGTGGCTCAACACCTACCAGGGGCTCATCGTGCCGCGGGCGACGAGCGCGTTCGGCATCTTCCTGTTCCGGCAGTCGTTCATCACGATCCCCCGCGAGCTGGACGAGGCGGCCCGCATCGACGGCGCCGGCCACCTGCGCATCTACTGGAAGGTCATCCTGCCGCTGGCCAAGCCGGCCATCGCGACGGTCGCGGTCTTCAACTTCATGAACCTGTGGAACGACCTGCTCTGGCCGCTCGTCATCACGAGCGACCAGCGGATGCTCACCCTGCCGGCCGGGCTGACGCTCTTCGGCGGCCAGCACATCACCGACCACGCCGTGCTGCTGGCCGGCGCGACCATCTCCCTCATCCCGCTGGCGATCGGGTTTGCGTTCGCGCAGCGGTACTTCGTCGCCGGGCTCACCACCAGCGGATTGAAGTGATGCAATGACGAGCCCGCTCCGCCCGGGGCACCTCACGTGGGGCCTCGGGATCGAGGACACCTGCGTCCACCCACCCGCCCGGTACGGCATGTCCGCGCTCGACGAGCACGCCCTGACGGGCCACGACCGGCGGTGGCGCGACGACCTGCGCGCGGCGCGCGACCTGGGCGCGACGATGCTGCGCTACGGCGCCTCGTGGCCGCTCGCGAACCCCGCGCCGGGGACCTTCGACTGGGCGGCGCTCGACGAGCGCCTCGAGCTCGCCGCCGAGCTGGGCCTGACGGTCGTCGCCGACCTCGTGCACTACGGCACGCCGCCGTGGCTCGACGGCTCGTTCGCCGACCCCGGCTACCCGGACGCCGTCGCGGCGTTCGGTGGCGCGTTCGCTGCGCGGTACCGGGGCCTCGTCGACCACGTCACGCCCCTCAACGAGCCCCTCACCACGGCCTCGTTCAGCGGCCTGCGGGGGGTCTGGCCGCCCGCGCTCGTGGGCTGGCGGGGCTGGGTCGAGGTGACGCTCAACCTCGTCGAGGGCATCGTCCGTACGGCGGAGGCGGTCACCGCGGTGAACCCGGCGGCCGTCGTCGTGCACGTCGAGGCCGCGTCCCACTACACCCCGGGCAGCCCCGAGCTGCGAGCGACCAGCGACCTGCTGGCGCGCGTCGGCTTCCTGCCGACCGACCTGGTGACCGGCCGCGTGACCCCGGAGCACGAGCTCCACGGCTGGCTCGTCGACCACGGCGCGGACCCGGCGCGGCTCGCGCGGATCGCGGCCGCGCCCGCGCGCGTCGACCTCGTCGGCGTCAACTACTACCCGGACCTCACGCCCCGGCTCGTCACCGCGCACGGCGTCGGCGACGGCGAGGCGGCGCAGGTGACGCACAACCTCTGGACGGCCGGCCTGGAGGGCGCCGTCCGCGCCTTCGCCGACCGGTACGCCCGGCCGGTGCTCGTCACCGAGACCAGCATCGAGGGCGACGACGAGCTGCGGGCCGACTGGCTGCGCAGCTCGGCCGCGGCGATCCGCGGGCTGCTCGCGGCCGGCGTGGACGTCCGCGGCTACACGTGGTGGCCCTTCTTCGACTTCGTCGACTGGTCGTACGCGTCCGGCGGGGTCAACGTCGAGGAGTTCGCCATCCCGGACGACGTGCTCGCGGCCAGGCTCGCCGCGCACGCGACGCCGGGGCGCGTGGCGACCACGCCGTTCCTGCGGCGGATGGGCCTTGTCGCGCTCGACGAGCTCCCGGACGGCTCGCTGACGCTGCGACCCACCCCGGCTGCCGCCGAGTTCGCGGTGCTGAGCGGCGCCGCGCCGGACCCGAGCGGCGAGGAGGTGAGGGATGCCGCCGAGCGCGCCTGACGAGCCCGAGGTCCACCCCCGCCCGCTCCTGGCCCGCCCGGGCTGGCAGAGCCTCGACGGCCCGTGGGCCTTCGCGTACGACGACGACGACCGGGGCGTCGCCGCGCACTGGTACGCGCGCGACGAGCGCGGCCCGTTCACCCGGACGATCGTGGTGCCGTTCCCGCCCGAGAGCGTGGCCTCCGGCATCGCGGACACCGGCTACCATCCGGTGGTCTGGTACCGCCGCGCGCTCCGCGTGGAGCGCAGCCCTGGGCGGCGCGTCCTGCTGCACCTGGGTGCCGTGGACCACGACGCGTCCGTGTGGGTGGACGGCCAGCACGTGGGCGACCACCACGGCGGCTACACGGCGTTCGCCCTCGACGTCACCGACGCGCTCGCGCCGGGCGCCGAGCACGAGCTCGTCGTCCGCGCCCACGACGACCCGCACGACCCGACGGTGCCGCGCGGCAAGCAGGACTGGGAGCTCGAGCCGCACGACGTCTGGTACCACCGCAGCACCGGCATCTGGCGCACCGTGTGGTGGGAGGAGGTGCCCGAGCAGCACGTAGCGGCCCTGCAGTGGTCCGTCAGCCTCGCCGAGGCCTCGGTGACGGCCGACGTGGAGCTGGCGCGGCCGCCGGCGCCCGGCACCACCGTGACGGTGCGGCTGCGCCACGCCGGCACGGTGCTGGCCACCGTGGGTGTCGCGGCCGCGGACCGGAGCGTGCGCGTCGTCGCAGCGCTGCCGGCACTCGCCCACGGCCAGGCCCGCGCCGCCTACCTGTGGTCGCCCGAGCACCCCGAGCTGGTCGACGCGAGCGTCGCCGTCGAGCACGACGGCGTCACCGTCGACGCCGTGACCAGCTACGTGGGCGTGCGGACCGTGGGGACGGGCGACGGCCGGTTCCTGCTCAACGGCCAGCCGTACGAGGTGCGGGCGGTGCTCGAGCAGGGCTACTGGCCGGACTCGCTCTACACCCCGCCGTCGCCCACGGCGCTGCGCGACGAGGTGGCGCTCATCCGCAGCCTGGGGTTCACCGCCGCGCGCGTGCACCAGAAGGTGGAGGACCCGCGCTTCCTCTACTGGGCCGACCGGCTGGGCCTGCTCCTGTGGGCCGAGATGCCCAGCCCCTACCGGTCCTCCCCCGCCGGCGCGCAGCGCCTGCTCGGCGAGTGGCTGGACGCCGTGCAGCAGCAGCGCAGCCACCCCAGCGTCGTCACGTGGGTGCCCCTCAACGAGAGCTGGGGCGTGCAGGACCTGGCCGACGACGACGCACAGCGGGCGCTCGCGCGCGCGCTCGCCGAGGCCACGCGGGCGCTGGACCCCAGCCGGCCGGTGCTGTCCAACGACGGCTGGGAGCACCAGTGCTCCGACATCGTCGGCCTCCACGACTACGAGGGCGACGCGGCCGTCCTCGCGAGGCGCTACACCGACGACGAGGCCGTCGAGCGACTCCTGGAGGGCGTCGGCCCGGCCCGCCGGCCGGTCTTCGTCGGCGGCGCCCGCCACCGCGGGCAGCCCGTCATGGTCACCGAGTTCGGCGGCATCGCCTTCCAGCCGCAGGACGCCCGCGCGGACGGCTGGGGCTACACCTCGGCGCACGACGCCGACGAGTGGGTCCGGGCCGTCACCGCGCTCTACGACGCCCTCCGCGCGAGCACCGCGCTGGCCGGCACCTGCTACACGCAGCTGACCGACACGCGGCAGGAGACGAACGGGCTGTGCACCGCGGACCGGCGCCCCAAGGCCCCGCTCGAGGCGATCCGGCGCGCGGTCACGGGCGAGACGCGCTGACCCGCCGCGCCGGCTCACGTCGGTGGGACGGTGGCGCCACGCCTAGATGCCGAGCTGGTAGACGCCCCAGTACGCCAGGATGACGAGCAGCGCGAGGGTCCCCACGCCGACGCACCACGTGGCCGCGAGCCGCAGCGCCCCCGGGGCGATCCGATGGCCGCCGGTCCGCAGGTCGTACAGGCGCCGCGCGAGCAGCACGATCGCCACGACGACCCAGATCCCCAGGCCGCGCACCATGAGCCAGCCGCCCTGCACCACGAGCCAGTTGTGCTGGTAGTCCATGGCTATCCGCGCGATGGCCACGAGGTACCAGACGAGCGCGACGACGGTGGCCACGACACCCGCCCCCACGGCGGCCAACCGCCAGCCGATGCCGGTGGGCCACCGTGGGCCGGGGGGCGTCACCCGCCCCGGGTGGCGCCGGCGCCGGACCTCACCGACGACCCCCCGCACGGCGCGGTCGCCCACCACGGCGAGGCCGGGAGCGACGATCAGGCCCACCGCGCCCAGCACGATCGCCACGAGCACGTCGCCGTTGCCCAGCCACCGCGGCTGCGGCACGGGACCCGCCAGGTAGAGCTGCACCGGCTGCGCCCCCGCCACCACGGGGCCGGACGTGCCGGTGCGAGGCAGCCCGAGCACCCAGCCGGACAGGTCGTCCATGAACGTCGGCACCACGTGCTTGTCGACGCGCAGGCCGTGGTCGGCTCCGTCGTAGTAGCGCACGGTGACGGCGTGGTTCCCGTTGGCGGCGGTGTCGGCGAGGATCTGCTGCGCGCCCTGGATGATCGGCATCGACGCGTCACCGGTGCCGTAGGCGACGAAGATCGGCTGCGTCATCTGCCGCAGGTAGGGCCGCACGTCGAAGTCCACGTACGCGAAGCCGCCGCCCGGCAGGCTCATGCCGGCGGCCCGCGGGATCGCGCGGAACACGCCGCCGGGGACGTCGGTGTTGCGCAGGTAGTTGTCCATCGCGAACGCCACCTGCTGCCGCGGCGGCACCACGGGTGCGGAGACGAGGGCTACGAACGCCAGCCGGGGGTCGCGCGCCGCGATGATCGGCGCGATCCACGCGCCCTCGCTCTCGGCGTAGACACCCACGCGGTCGGGGTCCACACCGGGCCAGTGGCGCAGCAGCTGCACGGAGCGCTCGTAGTCCGCCGCCATCTCGACGTAGTTGCGGTAGCGCGTGCTGTACGTCTCGAGGTTCTTGTTCGGGACCATCGTGACGATCCCGACCTGGGCCAGCCGCTCCGCCTGCTCGACGAACGCGCCGGTGAACTCACCGGTCCCGGCGCCGTGCACGAACACCACGCCCGGCCGGGCCCCCGGCGCGCCGACGGGCTCGATGATGCGGGCCTGCACGGTGGTGCTCGCCAGCTGCACCGTGACGACGGACGCGCGCGTGGCGTAGTGCCCCAGCGGCGGCGCGCCCGTGACGGACGTGTCGGCCACCGTGACGGGGATCGGGTCGGTGAGCGGCGCGGGCGTCCAGCTCGGCCCCATGAGCGCGCCGACGACCGCGAGGAGCAGCACGCCGAGCACGGTCGAGGCGAGCACGCCGTAGCCGTGCCGCACGCCCTTGGGCACGGCGGGCCGAGGACCGGCGGGCCGCCGGGCCCGCAGCCGGGCACCGACGCCGCGCACCGTCACCGTCACCTAGAACCCCAACCTGCCGAGCTGCTTCGGGTCGCGCTGCCAGTCCTTGGCCACCCGCACGTGCAGGTCCAGGAACACGCGCGCGCCCAGCAGCGCCTCGATCTCGCGCCGGGCGCGCGTCCCCACGTCGCGCAGCCGGGCACCCCCCTTGCCGATGACGATGGCCTTTTGCGAGTCCCGCTCCACGAAGAGGTCCACCCGCACGTCGAGCATCGGGATCTCCTCCCGGTCGGCGGTGCCGCGGGGGACGATCTCGTCGACCACCACCGCGAGGGAGTGCGGCAGCTCGTCGCGCACGCCCTCGAGCGCGGCCTCGCGCACGAGCTCGGCCACCATGACGGACTCCGGCTCGTCGGTGAGCTCACCGTCCGGGTAGAGCGCCGGCCCCTCCGGCAGGTGGGACACCAGCACGTCCGACAGCACGTCGACCTGGTAGCCGGAGCTCGCCGAGACCGGGACGATGTCCGCCCACGCGCCGAGGGCGTCGATCTGCACCAGGTGCTCGGCGAGCCGGGCCCGGCCGACGAGGTCCGCCTTCGTCGCGATCGCGACCACCGGGCGCGCGTGCCGCCCGGCCGCGACCTCCTCCAGCTCGGCCGCGATGAACCGGTCGCCCGGCCCCACCTGCTGGTCCGCCGGCAGGCAGAACCCGACGACGTCCACCTCCGAGAGCGTGCCCTTGACCAGGTCGTTCAGCCGCTCGCCGAGGAGCGTGCGCGGCCGGTGCAGGCCGGGCGTGTCGACGAGCACCAGCTGCGCGTCCTCGCGGTGCACGATCCCGCGGATCGTGTGGCGGGTGGTCTGCGGCCGCATCGACGTGATGGCCACCTTCTGCCCCACGAGCGCGTTCGTCAGGGTCGACTTGCCGGCGTTGGGCCGGCCGACGAGGCAGGCGAAGCCGGAGCGGAAGGTCACGGCGCCCATGGTCGCACCGCCGGGGCCTGCTCCTGCGCATCCGCGCGGTCCCCGCGGTCGGCCCGCTCCGCGTGCTCGGGCCGGTCCACCCGGCTGGCCAGCACGGTGGCCAGGCGCCGGCGGCGCCCCTCGACGCGGTCGGCGACGAGGTGCAGCCCGTGGATGTCGCCCGACGAGCCCGGCAGGGGCACCTTGCCGAGGGCCTTGGTGAGCAGGCCGCCCGCGGAGTCGACGTCCTCGTCGTCCACCTCCAGCCCGAACAGCTCGCCCAGCTCGTCCCGCCCGAGCCGCGCCGGCACGCGGAACACGCCGTCGCCCAGGTCCTCGACCGCGGGGGCGGACGGGTCGTGCTCGTCCGTCAGCTCCCCGACGATCTCCTCCAGCGCGTCCTCGATGGTGACGAGCCCGGCGATGCCGCCGTACTCGTCGACGACGATCGCCATGTGGCTCGACCCGTCGCGCAGCTCGCGCAGCAGGTCGTCGACCGGCTTGGACTCCGGCACGAAGAACGCCGGCCGCGCGAGGGGACCGACCGGGTGCTCCCACGCGTCGTCGTCCGGCTCGCGGTCCTGGAACAGGCGCCGCGCCACGTCCTTGAGGTACGCCACGCCGCGCATCTCGTCGATGCTGTCGCCGACGACCGGCACGCGGCTGAACCCCGAGCGCAGCAGCAGGGCCAGCACCTTGCGCAGCGGCGTGTCCTCGCCGGTCACCACCATGTCCGTGCGGGGCACCATGACCTCGCGGGTCAGCGTCCGGCCCAGCTCGAGGACCGAGCGGAACATCTCGCGCTCCTCGTCCTCGATCGCGTGCGACTCGCTCACGCGCTGCACCATCTCGCGCAGCTCGTCCTCGTCCTGCTGCGGCGTGCTCGCCGCCGCCGAGCCGCGCCCGACGCGGCCCGCGACCACGAGCACCACGACGAGCAGCCGGTTGAGCACCACGAGCGTGCGCAGCGGGTGGCGCCGCCCGATCGAGCGCGGGCTCACCCGCACGAGGAGGAAGGCGAGCACGGCGCTGGCGGCGAGCGCCGCGAGCAGCACGGCCCACCACGGCCAGCGAGACGCCGCCACGGCGAGCGTGAGGCTGACTGTCGCCAGCATCTCGGACACGAGGCGCACGAAGGCCGCCGACGACGACACCGCGCCCGCGTGCTCGACGAGCCGCAGCACGCGGGCCGCGCTCGGGTGGCGGTCCGCGACGAGCTCCGCCGCCTGCGCCCGCGTCACACGGGCGACCGCGACCTCGCCCGCCGACAGCAGGGCGGCGACGAGCATGCCCACCACCGTGAGGGCGACGAGCAGCGCGAGCGGCGGGGTCACGGCAGGCCTCCCGGGCGGCTCATCGCGCGGCGAGGAACGTCAGCAGCAGCGTGCGCTGCAGCGCGAACATCTCCTTCTCCTCGTCGGGCTCGGCGTGGTCGTAGCCCAGCAGGTGGAGGATGCCGTGCACCGTGAGCAGCAGCAGCTCCTCGGCGGTCGAGTGCCCGGCCGCGAGCGCCTGCTGGGCCGCGACGTGCGGGCACAGCACCACGTCGCCGAGCAGCCCGGGCGGCGACGGCTCGCCGTCGGTGCCCGGCCGCAGCTCGTCCATGGGGAAGCTCAGCACGTCGGTGGGGCCGGGCTCGTCCATCCACCGCACGTGGAGGTCCGTCATGACGTCGACGTCGACCAGCAGCACCGACAGGTCGGTCTGCGGGTGCACGTGCATCTGGTCCAGCACGTAGCGCGCGAGCGCGGCCACCTCGGCCTCGTCGACCTCGTACCCGGACTCGTTGTTGACCTCGATGGTCACTGCCTGCCACCTTCCGCGTCCCATCGCGCGTAGGCGTCGATGATGTCGCCCACCAGCCGGTGCCGCACCACGTCCGACGACGTCAGCCAGCAGAACTCGACGTCCTCGACACCGGCGAGGATCTTCTCGACCACCCGCAGTCCGCTCGTCGTGCCACCCGGGAGGTCCACCTGGGTGACGTCGCCGGTGACGACGACCTTGGAGCCGAAGCCGAGGCGGGTGAGGAACATCTTCATCTGCTCGCTCGACGTGTTCTGCGCCTCGTCGAGGATGACGAACGCGTCGTTGAGCGTGCGGCCGCGCATGTAGGCCAGCGGCGCGACCTCCACCGTGCCGGCGTCGAGCAGCCGCGGGATGGACTCGGGGTCCACCATGTCGTGCAGCGCGTCGTACAGGGGGCGCAGGTAGGGGTCGATCTTCTCGGCCAGCGTGCCGGGCAGGAACCCCAGGCGCTCGCCCGCCTCGACCGCCGGCCGGGTGAGGACGATGCGGTTGACCTGGCGCGCCTGCAGCGCCTGGACCGCCTTGGCCATCGCGAGGTACGTCTTGCCGGTGCCGGCCGGGCCGATGCCGAACGTGATGGTGTGGCGGTCGATCGCGTCGACGTAGTCCTTCTGCCCCGCCGTCTTCGGCCGGATGGTCCGGCCGCGGCTGGACAGGATGTTGAACGTCAGCACGTCCGCGGGCCGCACGTCCGCGGAGTCGCGCAGCATCGTGATGGAGCGGGCCACGACGTCGGGCGAGAGCGCCGTGCCGGCGGCGGCGGTCTCGACGAGCTCGTCGACCAGCCGTGCGACGAGGGCCACGTCGCCCACCGGGCCGACGAGGCGCACCTGGTTGCCGCGCACGTGGACGTCCACCGTGGGGAAACCGTCCTCGACGGCCTTGAGCACCTCGTCGCGCAGCCCGAGCAGCTCCACCATGGACACCGCGGCGGGGACCGTGATCCGGTGCTCGACCCGCGCCGCGCCCGCGGGCTCGGCGGGGGTGCGCGTGCGCGCCAGGGGGTTCGGCACTCCCCGGGGGGTGCCTCGGGGCACGCGGGGCGAGGGGGTGGACTGGGCCATGGGGTCGGCTGACGCCGTGCGCTCCTTCGGTCGGGCTGCTGCCCTGCCATCGTATCCGGCGGGAGCCCGGCGGCTCCGTGACCGTTTCGTGACCTGTGGGTCCTTCGTCCTGAGGCGCCCACGACGCGCCGGGTTAACACTGGCGGGCGAGGACGCCGAGCGACGGAGCTCGGCGCACACGCGGAGGTGCCAACCGTGGCCAAGTACGTCAAGGACTTCACCGAAGGCGACAAGGACCAGAAGGACCTGCTCGGGGGCAAGGGCGCGAACCTTGCCGAGATGACTCGCCTCGGCCTTCCGGTCCCCCCCGGATTCACCATCACCACCGAGGCCTGCCGGGCCTACATGAAGAACGGCGACGTCCCGCCGGAGCTGCGCGTCGAGGTCACGCAGGCGCTGCGCCACCTCGAGGACCTCATGGGCCGCACGCTCGGCGACGTCCACGAGCCCCTGCTCGTCTCCGTCCGGTCGGGGGCCAAGTTCTCCATGCCCGGCATGATGGAGACCGTCCTCAACGTCGGCCTCAACGACGCCTCGGTGCGGGGCCTGGCCGAGTTCGCCCACAACGAGCGGTTCGCGTGGGACTCCTACCGGCGCCTCATCCAGATGTTCGGCCGCACGGTCCTCGACATCGACGGCGAGAAGTTCTCCGAGGCCCTGGACAAGGCCAAGGCCACGCGCGGCGTCGCGAACGACGTCGACCTCACCGCGGACGACCTGCGCGAGCTCGTCGGGACCTTCAAGCAGATCGTCATCGACGAGACGGGCCGGGAGTTCCCGCAGCACCCGCGTGAGCAGCTCGACCTGGCGATCGTCGCCGTCTTCGGCTCCTGGGGCACCGAGCGCGCGCGGCTCTACCGCCGCAAGGAGCGCATCTCCGACGACCTCGGCACCGCCGTCAACGTCGTCGCGATGGTGTTCGGCAACCTCGGCGAGGACTCCGGCACCGGTGTGGCGTTCACGCGCGACCCCGCCACCGGCAAGGTCGGCGACTACGGCGACTACCTGCAGAACGCCCAGGGCGAGGACGTCGTCGCCGGCATCCGCAACACGCTGTCGCTGGCCGACCTCGAGCGGATCGACCCCGAGGCGCACGCCGACCTCAAGCGCGTCATGCGCCAGCTCGAGACCCACTACCGCGACCTGTGCGACATCGAGTTCACCATCGAGCACGGCAAGCTCTGGATGCTGCAGACCCGCGTCGGCAAGCGCACCGCGCCCGCCGCGTTCCGCATCGCCTCCCAGCTGGTCGACGAGCACCTCATCACCATGGACGAGGCGCTCGACCGTGTCACCGGCGCCCAGCTGACGCAGCTGCTGTTCCCGCAGTTCGCCGCGGGCTCGTCGGCCACGCTCCTCACCAAGGCGATGGCGGCCTCGCCGGGCGCCGCGGTGGGCCAGGCCGTGTTCGACTCCGCGGCGGCCGTCGCGTGGGCCGAGCAGGGCAAGGACGTCATCCTCGTCCGGCGCGAGACCAACCCCGACGACCTCGGCGGCATGATCGCCTCGGTCGGCATCCTCACCGCCCGCGGCGGCAAGACGTCGCACGCCGCCGTCGTCGCGCGCGGCATGGGCCGCACGGCCGTCGTCGGCGCCGAGTCGCTCGTCGTCGACCCGGTGGCGCGCCAGTTCACGTGCGGCAAGACGGTCATCAAGGAAGGCGACGTCATCGCGATCGACGGGACGTCCGGCGAGGTCTTCCTCGGCGAGGTGCCCGTGGTGCCGTCGCCGGTGAGCACCTACCTCGAGGCAGGCCTCGAGGCCGCGCTCGCGCAGGCGGGCGACGACGAGGACAAGGCCGACCTCGTCAAGGCCGTCGACCGCATCGTCACGCACGCCGACACCTCGCGCCGGCTCGGCGTGCGGGCCAACGCCGACACGCCCGAGGACGCGCGCCGGGCGCGCAGCCTCGGCGCGCAGGGCATCGGCCTGTGCCGCACCGAGCACATGTTCCTCGGCGAGCGCCGCGTGCTCGTCGAGCACGTGGTGCTGTCGCGCACGGACGAGGAGCGCCAGGCCGCGCTCGACGCCCTGCTGCCGGTGCAGACGCAGGACTTCATCGAGATCTTCGAGGCGATGGACGGCCTGCCCACGACGATCCGGCTCATCGACCCGCCGTTGCACGAGTTCCTGCCCGACCTCACGGCGCTGTCCGTCAAGGTGGCGCTCGCCAAGGAGCGCGGCGAGGTGGACCCGCACGACGTCGAGCTGCTCGCGGCCGTCGAGCGGATGCACGAGGCGAACCCGATGCTCGGCCTGCGCGGCGTGCGGCTCGGCCTGGTCATCCCCGGCCTCTTCGAGCTGCAGATCCGCGCGGTCTGCGAGGCGCAGGCGGCCCGGCTCGCGGCCGGCGGCGACCCGCACGCCGAGATCATGGTGCCGCTCATCGGCTCGGTGCAGGAGCTGCACCTGGTCCGGGACGCCGCGCTCGAGGTCATCAAGGAGGTCGGCGACAAGCACGGCGTCACGCTCGAGATCCCGATCGGATGCATGATCGAGCTCCCGCGCGCCGCCCTCACCGCCGGCCGCATCGCCGAGGAGGCCGAGTTCTTCTCCTTCGGCACCAACGACCTGACGCAGACCACGTGGGGCTTCTCGCGTGACGACGTCGAGGGCGCGTTCTTCGCGCAGTACACCGCCAACGGCGTGCTGTCCGTGTCCCCGTTCGAGACGATCGACACCCAGGGCGTGGGGCGCCTGGTGAAGATCGCCGTCGAGGAGGGCAAGGCCACCCGGCCGGAGCTCCACCTCGGGGTCTGCGGCGAGCACGGCGGCGACCCGGAGTCCATCCGGTTCTTCCACTCGGCCGGTCTCGACTACGTCTCGTGCTCCCCGTTCCGCGTGCCGGTCGCCCGGCTCGAGGCGGGCCGCGCGGCCGTCGAGACGGCCGGCAGCGACTCCCGCTGAGTCACCAGGCGGTGGCGTCGCCGTCCGCACCGACGCGGGCGGCGACGCACGGCCACTGAGTCACCGCGGGCGGCCGGGTCAGGGCTGGGCCCGGCCGCCCGCGGGCTCGACGCCTCGTCCCCGCACCGTCACCAGCCCCACCGCAGCGCCCGCCAGGGTCTCCCCCAGCCGGGCGCTGCGTCGTCGTCGGGGTCACGCCCCCGCCACGGCGCCGGAGCGCCGCTTGGCGGCCCGGGGCCGTCCGGTGAGGACCCGCGGCCCGGGGTTGCTCGGTCAGGACCAGCGGCCGAGGCGGTCGCTCAGCAGTGCCAGCGCTGCGGGGCCGGCCGTCGAGGTGCGCAGGACGAGCGGGCCGAGCAGGGCCGGCACCGCCCCCGCGGCGGTGAGCCGCTCCAGCTCTGCCGGCGCGATGCCGCCCTCCGGCCCCACGACCACGAGCACCTCGGCCGCCTCGCCCGGCGCGGGCAGCGGGACGTCCCGCAGCGGCGTCGTCGCCTCTTCGTGCAGCACCAGGACGGCGCCTCCCGCCGCCACCACGGCCGCGGCGCGGGCGGCCAGCCCGGCGGTGTCGACGGCCTGGTCCACGACGGGCACGCGGGCCCGTCGCGCCTGCTTCGTCGCGGCCCGGACGGTGCCGAGCCAGCGGGCGCGGCTCTTGGCCGCCCGGTCCCCCCGCCACACGACCACGGACCGCTCCGCCTGCCACGGCACCACCGTGTCGACGCCGAGCTCCGTCGCGGCCTCGATCGCCAGCTCGTCGCGGTCGCCCTTGGCCAGCGCCTGCGCGAGGACCAGCGCCGGGGCGCCCGGCGCCTCGTGCTCCACGTCCTCGACGTCCAGCAGCACGCCCTCGGCCGTCACGCGCGCCACCCGCGCCCGCAGCCGCACCCCGACGCCGTCCACCACGTCGACCCGCTCCCCGGGCGCGCGCCGCTGCACCACGCCCGCGTGGCGGCCCTCGGGCCCGTCGAGCAGGTAGGCGCCGCCGGGCACCACGCCGTCGAGCGCGCCCGGCTCGGCGAGGAAGACCGGCGCGCTCACCGGCGCCCGGCGCGGCTCATCGGCCGGAGAGCTTGTCGCGCAGGCGCGCGAAGACGCCGGGGTTGGCCGCCGCGAGGCGTGCCTCCGGGCGCTCCTCGCCGCGCAGCGCGGCCAGCTTGTGCAGCAGCTCCGCCTGCTCGTCGTCCAGCGCCGTGGGCACCTGGACCTCGACGTGCACGTGCAGGTCGCCGCGGCCGCCGCCGTTGAGGTGCCCCACGCCGAGGCCGCGCAGCAGCACCTCCTGGTCCGGCTGCGTGCCCGGCCGCAGGTCCACCTCCTGCGGCCCGTCGAGCGTGTCGAGCGTGAGCACGGTGCCCAGCGCGGCGGCGGTCATCGGCACGGAGAGCGTGGCGTGCAGGTCGTCGCCGCGGCGCACGAACACGTCGTGCTTGCGCTCCCGGATCTCCAGGTACAGGTCGCCGGCCGGGCCACCCGCGGGGCCCACCTCCGCCTGGCCCGTGAGCTTGATGCGCGTGCCGGTGTCAACGCCCGCGGGCACGTCCACACCCACCGTGCGACGCGTGCGCACCCGGCCCTCGCCGGCGCAGTCGACGCACGGTTCCGGGATCACGGTGCCGAAGCCGTGGCACGCGGCGCACGGCTGGCTGGTCATCACCTGGCCGAGGAACGAACGCGCGACGCGCTGCACGGTGCCGCGGCCGCCGCACACGGAGCACGTGCGGGGCGAGGTGCCGGGCCGGCAGCACGTGCCGCCGCACGTGGGGCACACCACCGCGGTGTCGACCGTCACCTCGCGGTGGGCGCCGAACGTCGCCTCGGTGAGGTCGATGTCGAGCCGGACGAGCGCATCCTGGCCGCGCCGCGCCCGCGGGATGGGCCCCCGCTGGCTCGCCGCGCCAGTCGCCGCGCCGAAGAACGTCTCGAAGATGTCCTGGAAGCCGAACCCGCCGCCGAAGCCACCGCCGGGGGCGGTCGGGTCGCCGCCGAGGTCGTAGGCGCGTCGCTTGTCCGGGTTGCCCAGCACGTCGTACGCGCGGGAGACGTCCTTGAACTTCTCCTCGGACGCCGGGTCGTTGCCCGCCACGTCGGGGTGCAGCTCGCGGGCCAGCCGCCGGTAGGCCTTCTTGATCTGCTCCGGCGTCGCGTCCCGCGGCACGCCGAGGATCTCGTAGTAGTCCGCCATGCTCGCTTTCTCTCCGTCCCCGGCCGTCAGCCGGCCAGGATCCGGGTCAGGTACCGGGCCACGGCGCGCACGGCCGCCATGGTGCCCGGGTAGTCCATGCGGAGCGGGCCCACGGCGCCGAGCCGTGCCACCCCCGCCCCCTCCCCACCGTACGGGCTCGTGACGATGCTGGCCTCGACGAGGCCCTCGTGCTGCGTCTCGCGGCCGATGCGCACCGCCACCGCGGCGTGGTCCTCGGCCATCTCGCCGAGCAGCCGCAGCAGCACCACCTGCTCCTCGAGCGCCTCGAGCACGGGACCGATGGTGCGCGTGAAGTCGGCACCGGCGGTGCGCGCGAGGTTGGCCGTGCCGGCCACCACCACGCGCTCCTCCCGCTCGAGGTCGAGCGTGGACTCGACCTCCTCGACCACGGCCCGCGCGAGCGCCGCGCCGGCCCCCGTGAACTCGTCGGGCAGCGACCGCAGCGCGCTGGCCAGGTCGGCGAGGCGCCGCCCGACGGCCGCGACGTTGAGGAGCACCCGCAGCCGGCCGACCACCTCGTCGTCGAGCTCGGCGGCGGTCTCCAGCGTGCGCTGCTCCACGCGCCCGGTCGTCGTGATGATGACGACCAGGAGGTGGCGCGCGCCCACCGGCACCAGCTCGACGTGGCGCAGCGCCGAGCGCCGGAGGGACGGGTACTGCACCACGGCCACCTGCTGCGTCAGCTGCGCGAGCAGCCGGACGGCGCGGTCGACGACGTCGTCGAGGTCGACCGCCTCCTCGAGCAGGGTCGAGATGGCGCGCCGCTCGGCGAGCGAGAGGGGCTTGACGTCCGCGAGCCGGTCGACGAACTGCCGGTAGCCCATGTCGGTGGGCACGCGCCCGGCCGACGTGTGCGGCTGCACGATGTAGCCGGCGTCCTCGAGGGCCGCCATGTCGTTGCGGATCGTCGCCGGCGACACGCCCAGGTGGTGCCGCTCGGTCAGCGCGCGCGAGCCGACGGGCTCACGGGTGGCGACGTAGTCCTCGACGATGGCGCGCAGCACGTCCAGCCGCCGGTCGTCGCTGTTCATCGTCCCTCCCGTCGCCGCCCCGGGTAGCACTCCTCCGCCCAGAGTGCCAATTCTACGGCGTCGGTGTCGAGTGCCCGGCCGCCCTGTCGTCGCGGCGGCGCGCCGCCTGGTCCACCAGGCCCACGACGAGGGCGACGACGACGAGCGCGAGCGTCACGAGGAGGGCCCGGCCGGCCGCCCCGCGCCCGGGCGTGCCGGACGCGAGCGACGCGTAGTAGGTCGAGAGCGCCACCGCCACGCCGAGCGCCGTGCCGATCCTCTGGCCCACCTGGAGCATCGAACCCGCGACGCCGGCCCGCGCCACGGGCACCTGCGAGAGCGTCAGGGTCTGGTTCGGCGAGATGACCAGGCCGCTGCCGATGCCCGCGAGCAGCAGCGGCGCGGCCATGACCCAGCCCACGCCGGGCGGCCCGACGAGGCGCACCGCCACGTCCGTCAGCGCGATGCCCAGCAGCACCAGCACCAGGCCGACCACGACGAGCGTCCGGCCGTGCGCCGCGACGAGCCGCCCGGACCGGTGCGCGGCCACGCCGGACCCGATCGCGAACGGTGTAGCCACGAGCCCGGCCTGCAGCGCGGAGAACCCGGCGACCTGCTGCAGGTACAGCGTGACCACGAGGAACACGGACGTGAACCCGGCGAAGTACGCCATGCCGAGCAGCGCACCGTTGCGGAACGAGGGCTCGCGCAGCACGTTCGGGTCGAGCACGGCCGACGCCGTGCGCCGCTGGTAGGCCCGCTCCCAGGCGACCGTCACGGCACCGAGCGCGGCCGCACCGGCGAGCCACCACCAGCGCCGCGGGTCGTCGCCCGATCCGGTGGTGGTGACGAACGGCACCATCGCCGCCGTCACCGTGCCCGCGACGAGCACGAGCCCGACGACGTCCAGCACCGGGCGGTGACCCGCGGCCGGCCTGGCCCGCGGCAGCCAGCGCAGGGCGAGCGGCAGCACCACCGCGATGACCGGCACGTTGACGAAGAAGACCCAGCGCCAGCCGGTCTGGGCGCCGGCCACCTGGATGATGGCGCCCCCCAGCAGCGGCCCCACCGCCGTGGACACGCCGATGGTGGCTCCGAACGTCCCGAACGCCCGGCCGCGCTCGAAGCCCCGGAACATCTGCTGGATGGTCCCGATGACCTGCGGGTTGAGCAGGCCGGCGCTGGCGCCCTGGAGCAGCCGCATGACGGCCAGGACGCTGTCGGAGGGCGCGAGCCCGGCGCCGAGGCTCGTCAGCCCGAAGGCGACGAGCCCCACGACGAACAGCGCGCGCCGCCCGCGCGCGTCCCCGAGCCGGCCGGCGGGCACGAGCGCGAGGCCGAACGCGAGCGTGTAGCCCGCGACGATGAGCTGGAGCTGGCTCGCCCCCGCGTGCAGGCCACGCTCGATGGACGGCAGCGCGACGTTGACGATCGAGACGTCGAGCATCGTGATGAAGCCGATCGCCATGCACACCCACAGCGCGCGCCACCGGCGGGGGTCCGGTTCGTACGGCTCCGGGGCCGGGGCGGGCGGGGCGGCGGGATCGGACGTCACCGGGGAGTCCTATCACGCCCCGGCGGTCCCGCCCGCCGTGGCGGTGCCGCGCGGGACGCCGCGGCGGCCGTAGGTTGCGGCGGGTGAGCAGCGACCGCTACGGCCCCGATGTGCTGTCCGGCACCACCGACCACCACAGGCGACGCCCGGTCTCGCGACCGCAGCCGGCCGAGCCCGGGCTCGTCGTCGAGGACGTCACGAGCGGCTTCGTCGGCGCGGTGGTGCACGTGGAGAAGTCCGGCGGCCAGCACGTGGTGGTGCTGGAGGACCGGCGGGGCCGGACCCGCACGTTCCCGCTCGGCCCGGGCTTCTGGGTGGACGGCGAGCCGGTGGTCCTCACCGCGCCGGTGGCCGCCGCCCCGGCCGCCCCCACGCGGACGGCCTCGGGGTCGCGGGCGGTGCCGGGCGCCCGGGCACGCGTCGCGCGCGGCAGCCGGATCTGGGTCGAGGGCAAGCACGACGCCGAGCTCGTCGAGAAGGTCTGGGGCGACGACCTGCGGATCGAGGGCGTCGTCGTCGAGCCGCTCGACGGGGCCGACAACCTGCCGGACGCGGTGCGCGCGTTCGCCCCCTGCCCGGGGCGGCGGCTCGGCGTCCTCGTCGACCACCTCGTGGCGGGCAGCAAGGAGAGCCGGATCGCCGCCGAGGCGGTGCGGGCCGCGCCGGCCGGCACCGTCCTGGTGCTGGGCCACCCCTACGTCGACGTGTGGCAGGCCGTGCGCCCGGAGCGGCTCGGGCTGCGGGCGTGGCCCACCGTCGAGCGCAGCACCGAGTGGAAGCTCGGCGTGCTGCGCGCGCTCGGGTGGGACACGTCCGACGAGCACGCGACCGCGCGCGCCTGGGCGCGGATCCTGGGCTCGGTGCGCAGCTACGCCGACCTCGACCCGGCCCTGCTCGGCCGCGTCGAGGAGCTCATCGACTTCGTGACCGCCTAGGCCGGCAGCTGGGGCTGCTCGCCCGTGAGGCGGCGGTACAGGTACGCCGTGGCCAGCAGCACCCACGGCACCGCCACCAGCAGGCCGACGCCGCACAGGAGCGCGCCGACGCCGACGATGACCACGGCCAGCACGTAGAAGATGACGGTCTGCGCGGCGTTGCGCGTGACGAGCTCGATGCTGCCGCGGATCGCGTCCACGGGCGCGGCCTGGCGGTCGATGAGCACGAAGTAGGCGAGCAGCAGGAAGAACTGGACGACGATCGCGGCGAGGCCACCGAGCACCGGGATCGCCCGGACCACGCCCTCCACCACGGCGATGATGAGCGCGAGCACCACCACGGGGCCCGCGTTGTCCACGTGGAAGAACTCGGCGAACACGGGCCGGCGGCCGCGTGTCACCGCGAGCGCGACCCGCACGAACTGCGCCTGGATGAGCGCGAAGACCAGGGCGCCGACGATCCCGAGCACGAACGTCGAGAGGGAGAAGCCGGCGCCGGCGAACCCGCGCAGGCCGGTGCCGCTGACGATGTGCCCCCAGCCGCCGAAGATCACCGAGACGACCGACAGCACGATGAGGCCACCGAGGAACCACACGACGGCGGCGCCGGCGAACGTCCACCCGACGCGCTGGAACGCCTTCCACCCGTCGGAGAGCGCCACGCTGAAGAGCGAGGGCTGCGGCACCCCCGGCGCGTACCCGAGCGGCGGCTGCCCGTAGCCGGGCGGGGGCGCCTGCTGGTAGCCGGGCGGCGGCGGCGCCTGCTGGTAACCGGGCGGCGGGTAGGACCCGGAGCCCTGGGGGTAGGAGCCGGGCGGCGGGTAGGCGCCCGGGGGCGGGTACGACGCCGGCGGCGGGTAGGCGCCCGCGGGGGGCTCCGGGGGCACGGTGGGCGGCTGGGGCACGGTCGGCTCGGCCGGCACGGGTGGCACGGGTGGCACCGGCGCGCCCGGCTCGGGGACGGCGGGGCTCGGGACGTCCGGGGCGGCCGGCGTCGGCTCGTCGGGTCCCGTCCGGTCCTCGCGGGGCTCGTCTCCGCCGGGGATCGTGCTCATCACGCGTCCTTCCTCGTCAGCCCTGTGTTCGTGACCGCACCGGGGCGCGGTGCGCCCAGTCCACTCGTCCTGGGCATGACGCGCAACAGGGCTGCCGCTACGGTCGTCACTCAGGAGCTTCACAGGCGCGGTTCCGCACCCGAGGAAGGTGGGCGTCATGACGACCGAAGGCACCCCGATCGACCCCGACGAGACCCCGCGCGGCGACGCCGGCGGCCCGGCGGCACCCCCACCGGCCGGGCCGGGCCCGGCCGTCCCGCCGCCCGGGTACGGCCAGGCCCTGCCACCGGGCGCCCCCGCCCCCGGGTACCAGCAGCCCGGTGGCCAGGCGCCGCCACCTCCCGGCTACGGCTACCAGCAGCCCGGGTATCCCCCGCCGTACGGTGCGCCGGCGGGCCTCTCGCCGTCGGACGAGCGCATGTGGGCCACGCTCGCCCACATCGGCCCGGTGCTCACCAGCTTCGTCGCCCCGCTGCTCATCTGGCTCGTCTTCCGCGACCGCAGCCGCTTCGTCGACGACCAGGGCAAGGAGGCGCTGAACTTCCAGATCTTCCTGGCGATCGTCTACGTCGTCGGAATCGTCACGACCTTCATCGTCATCGGGGTCTTCATCCTGCTCGCCGCCTGGATCCTCGCCATCGTGTTCGGCATCCAGGGGGCCATCGCCGCCAGCAAGGGCCAGCCGTACCGCTACCCGCTCACCTGGCGCGTCATCAAGTGACCCTGCGGGACGGGCCGGCCGCGCGTCGTCGCGACCGGCCCGTCCCGACGTGCGGACCCCGGGCATGCCCCGCGCCACGGTGCGGTTGTCATGGCCATGGACCTCTACGACATCCCGTTCCACCGCATGGACGGCACGCAGACCTCGCTCGCCGAGCACCGCGACGACGTGGTGCTCGTCGTCAACGTGGCCTCCCGCTGCGGCTACACGCCGCAGTACGCCGGGCTCGAGGCGCTCTTCGAGAAGTACTCCGACCGCGGGCTGACGGTGCTCGGGTTCCCCAGCAACCAGTTCCTCCAGGAGCTCGCCACCAACGAGGCGGTCGCCGAGTTCTGCTCGACCACCTACGGCGTGACGTTCCCCGTGCTGGACCGTGTCCGCGTCAACGGCCGGCACGCGCACCCGCTCTACACCGAGCTGAAGAAGGTGCCCGACGCCGAGGGCAAGGCGGGACGCGTGGCGTGGAACTTCGAGAAGTTCGTCGTCCTGCCCGGGGGCGACGTCCGTCGCTTCCGCACCAAGACCGAGCCCGACGACCCCGCGCTCGTCGACCTCATCGAGGCGCACCTGCCGCGCTGACGGCCCTCATGCGGTGAGCGCGCGCACCACCGCGTCCGCCAGCAGCCGACCGCGCCGCGTGAGGACCACACGCGCACGGTGGCGGTCGAGCGCCGGTCCCGGCTCCACGAGACCGTCGGCCACGAGCCCGGCCACCGCGCGCCGGCCGTCGGCGGACAGCGCCGAGGTCGCCAGGCCGGCGGAGAGCCGCACCTCGAGCAGCACCCGCTCCAGGGACCGGGCCTGCTCGGAGAGCACCTCGCGGCCGGCGGCCGGTGAGAGCCCGGCTTCGAGCCGGTCGGCGTACGCGCGGGGGTGCTTGACGTTCCACCAGCGGACGCCGCCGACGTGGCTGTGCGCACCCGGGCCTATCCCCCACCAGTCGCCGCCCCGCCAGTAGGCGAGGTTGTGCCGGCAGGCGTCCCGTGGTTCCCGGGCCCAGTTCGACACCTCGTACCAGTGCAGGCCGGCGGACGCGAACAGGTCGTCGGCCAGCTCGTACTTCGCGGCCTGGTCGTCGTCGTCCGGCGCGGGCAGCTCGCCGCGCCGCACGCGCGCGCCCATCGCGGTGCCGGGCTCGACGACGAGCGCGTACGCCGAGACGTGCTCGACCCCGGTGGCGAGCACGGCCTCGACGGACGCCCGCCAGTCCGCGAGCGACTCCCCCGGGGTGCCGTAGATGAGGTCGAGCGACGTGCGCAGCCCCGCCTCCCGCGCCCAGCGCACCACCTGCGGCACCCGCGCCGGGTCGTGCGTGCGGTCGAGGGTCGCCAGGACGTGCGGCACCGCCGACTGCATGCCGAACGAGACCCGCGTGAAGCCCGCGGCCGCGAGCGCGGCGAGCGACGCCGGCGTCACGGAGTCGGGGTTGGCCTCGGTGGTCACCTCGGCGTGCGGGTCAAGCCCCCAGGCGTCCCGCACCGCGCCGAGCAGGGCGGCGAGGTCCGCAGCCTGCAGCACGGTCGGCGTGCCGCCCCCGACGAACACGGTCGACACCGGTCGCGGCGGCAACCCGGCCTCGTCGAGCACCCGCGCCGCCAGCCCCACCTCCCGCATCGCGGTGCGCGCGTACGACGCCTGGCTCGCGCCGCCGCCCAGCTCCGCCGACGTGTACGTGTTGAAGTCGCAGTAGCCGCACCGCACGCGGCAGAACGGCACGTGCAGGTAGACGCCGAACGTCCGATCGGCCGCGCCGACGCCGGCCGAGGGCGGCAGGCCGCCGTCGGCGGGCGCGGGGTCGCCGTCCGGGAGCGCGGGCATGCGGCCATCGTGCCATCGGGGTGACGCCGCCATTGCTTCGAGTGCGCTCGAGCTCCTACGGTCGGGGCCATGAGCACGGCCACCGCGGAGCGGACGTACACCATCGAGCAGGTGTCGGCGGCCACCGGGCTGACGCCCCACACGCTGCGGTACTACGAGCGGATCGGGCTGCTCGAAGACGTGCCCCGGGCGGTGTCGGGGCACCGGCGCTACACCGAGGACGACCTCGGCTGGGTGCGGTTCGTCGTCATGCTGCGCCAGACCGGCATGTCCATCGCGGACTCGCTGCACTTCATGGAGCTGACCCGCGCCGGCGACCACACGATCGCCGATCGCGTGCGGCTGCTGCGGGCCCACCGCGACGGCCTCGTCGCCCAGCTGGCGGTGCTGCAGCAGCACCTCGGGGCGATCAACCGCAAGATCGACGTCTACGAGGGACTCCTCGACGCCACCCGTTGACTGCGAGCGCGCTCGAGCTCCTAGCGTCCTGGCCCGGGACCCCACGGCGGGGCCCAGGAGGGGGACGACGATGAGGACCACACCGCTGGGCACCACGGGCGAGCAGGTCAGCGCCCTGGCGCTCGGCTGCATGCAGATGGGCACGCGCGCCGACGACGCGACGTCGTTCGCGCTGCTCGACCGCTACGCGGAGGCGGGCGGCACGTTCCTCGACACCGCGGACTGCTACGCGTGGTGGTGGGCGCGCGGCACCGACGGCGGGCAGAGCGAGGACGTCATCGGCCGCTGGATGGCGGCGCGGGGCAACCGGGAGACGACGTTCGTCGCGACGAAGGGCTCGGGGCGCACCGACCACGCGGGCGCGTGGCCGGACGGCCGAGCCGAGGCCGACTGGGGCTACGCGAGCCGCCACTTCGTCGGCGCCGGCGCGGCGACGCTGCGCGCGAGCCTCGAGGCGAGCCTGCGCCGGCTGCGTACGGACCACGTGGACCTGTACTACGTCCACGTCGACGACCGGGCGACGCCGCTGGAGGAGACGCTCGGCGCCCTCGCGGAACTCGTCGTGGAGGGGAAGGTGCGCCACCTCGGCTGGTCCAACGTGCGTACCTGGCGGCTCGAGCGGATCCGGCAGCTCGCCACGCAGCACGGCTGGCCGGCGCCCGTCGCGGTGCAGCAGGCGTACTCCTACCTGCCGCGCCGGGCCGGGCTGCGCACCGCCTCCGTGACGGACGACGAGCAGCTCGACTACCTCACGGAGCACCCCGACCTCACGCTCGTCGCGTACTCCCCCGTGCTCAAGGGTCTGTACGACGTGGCACCCGAGCTGCGGCCCACGGTCGAGGCGTACCCCGGACTTCGCGGGCGACGCGGGCGAGGCGCGGCTCGCGGCGGCCCGTGAGGTCGCGGACGAGCTCGGCGTGCTGCCGAGCCAGGTGGTGCTCGCCTGGCTGTACGGCCACACGCCGCGCGTGGTGCCGATCATCGGCACGGCCGACGTGGCACGGCTCGACCAGGCGATCTCCGCCCTGGACCTGCGGCTGTCCGACGAGCAGCGGGCGCGGCTCGACGCCGCGTAGGCGCCGGGGACGTAGCCCGGCGGGGCGGTCGGCCCGCCGGGCTACTTCTTCGTCTTGTCCTTGTCCGACGACGCCGGCGACGCCTCGGAGGACAACGCCGCGATGAAGGCCTCCTGCGGGACCTCGACCCGTCCGATGGTCTTCATCCGCTTCTTGCCCTCCTTCTGCTTCTCGAGCAGCTTGCGCTTGCGCGTGATGTCGCCGCCGTAGCACTTGGCCAGGACGTCCTTGCGGACGGCGCGGATCGTCTCGCGCGCGATGACCCGGGCGCCGATCGCCGCCTGCACCGGCACCTCGAACTGCTGGCGCGGGATGAGCTCCTTGAGCTTGGCCGTCATGGCGACGCCGTAGGAGTAGGCCTTGTCCTTGTGGACGATCGCGCTGAACGCGTCCACCGTCTCGCCCTGGAGCAGCAGGTCGACCTTGACCAGGTCGGCCGCCTGCTCGCCGTCGGCCTCGTAGTCGAGGGAGGCGTACCCCTTGGTCCGGCTCTTGAGCGCGTCGAAGAAGTCGAAGACGATCTCGGCGAGCGGCAGCCGGTAGCGCAGCTCGACGCGGTCCTCCGAGAGGTAGTCCATGCCCTGCATGTCGCCACGCCGGGCCTGGCACAGCTCCATCACGGTGCCCACGAACTCGCTCGGCGTGAGGATGGTGGCCCGCACCACCGGCTCGCGGACCTCCTTGATCTTGCCGGCGGGGAACTCGCTGGGGTTGGTGACACGCACCTCGGTGCGGTCCTCCATGGTGACGTCGTACTCGACGTTGGGCGCCGTGGAGATGAGGTCGAGCCCGAACTCGCGCTCCAGCCGTTCCCGGACGATCTCGAGGTGCAGCAGCCCGAGGAAGCCGACGCGGAAGCCGAAGCCGAGCGCGACGGAGGTCTCCGGCTCGTAGTTGAGCGCGGCGTCGTTGAGCTTGAGCTTGTCCAGCGCGTCCCGCAGGTCCGGGTAGTCCGAGCCGTCGATGGGGTACAGGCCCGAGAAGACCATGGGCTTGGGGTCGCGGTAGCCCGAGAGGGCGTGGACGGCCGGCTTGCCGGCGTTGGTGATGGTGTCGCCCACCTTGGAGTGGCGCACGTCCTTCACCCCGGTGATGAGGTAGCCCACCTCGCCCGCCGCGAGGCCGCTCGTCGGGCTGAGCTCGGGGCTGATGACGCCGATCTCCAGCAGCTCGTGCGTGGCACGCGTCGACATCATGACGATCCGCTCGCGCGGGTCTAGGTGGCCGTCGACCACGCGGACGTACGTGACCACGCCGCGGTACGTGTCGTAGACCGCGTCGAAGATCGCCGCGCGCGCGGCGGCCGTCGGGTCGCCGTTCGGCGCCGGCACCTGCGCGACGATGCGGTCCAGCAGCTCGGCCACGCCCTCGCCCGTCTTGCCCGAGACGCGCAGGCAGTCCTGCGGGTCCACGCCGATGAGGTGCGCCAGCTCGTCGGCGTACTTGTCGGGCTGCGCCGCGGGCAGGTCGATCTTGTTGAGCACGGGGATGATCGCGAGGTCGTTCTCGAGCGCCAGGTAGAGGTTCGCCAGCGTCTGCGCCTCGATGCCCTGCGCGGCGTCGACGAGCAGCACCGCGCCCTCGCACGCGGCGAGCGAGCGGCTCACCTCGTACGTGAAGTCGACGTGACCCGGGGTGTCGATCATGTTGAGCGCGTACGGCGTGCCGGCCACCTCCCACGGCATCCGCACCGCCTGCGACTTGATGGTGATGCCGCGCTCGCGCTCGATGTCCATCCGGTCGAGGTACTGGGCCCGCATCGCGCGCTCGTCGACCACGCCGGTCAGCTGGAGCATGCGGTCCGCCAGCGTCGACTTGCCGTGGTCGATGTGCGCGATGATGCAGAAGTTGCGCAGCAGCTCCTGCGGCGTCGCGGCCGGGCGGATGCGCGACGAGGCGGCGGCGCTCGGGATCGGGGACACGGCTGGGTCGGCTCCACGGACGAGGGATGGCTTCGCCCACCATCGTCCCATGCCGCGGCTCGTCGGCCCGCCGCGCGGTCGGGCGTGGGCGGGCGCTGGCAGAGTGCTCCCGTGGACTTCCTCGGGACCCTGCACGGGCTGCAGGAGGCGTTCGCCGTGACCATCCCCCTGGTCGAACCGCAGGCTCCCGTGCGCGGCTGCGCGCCGTGGACCGCACACGACCTCGTGGTGCACCTGGCCGAGGTGCACCACTGGGCCGCGGCGCAGGCGCGCGGCACCGACGAGGCGCCGCTGGACACCGTCTCGCCCGGGCTCGTCGACCTCTACCGCGCGTGCGCCGCCGAGCTGCGGGACACGTTCGCCGCGCTCGACCCCACCGCACCGGCCCGCACGCTCGTCGGGCCGGGCACGGTCGCGTTCTGGCACCGGCGGCAGGTCCACGAGACCCTCGTGCACCTGTGGGACCTGCGCACCGCCGCCGGGCTGGAGGCCGTCGCGGCCCCGCCCGAGGTGTGGGCCGACGGCATCGACGAGATCGTGACGATGTTCGAGCCCCGCCAGGTGCGGCTCGGCCGCATCCCGCCGCTGGCCCACGGCGTTGCGCTGGTGGCCGACGACGCGGCACGGTCGTGGGTGCTCGGCGCCCACCAGGCCGCGGCGCCGGTGACCGCCGCCGAGGTGACCGTGACGGGTCGGGCGCAGGCGCTCGCCCTCGTACTCTGGCACCGCGCCACGCCCGACGAGGCGGGGCTGCTCGTCTCCGGCGACCGCACCGCGCTCGAGGCGGCCCTCGCGACCCACCTCACGCCGTGACGGCGCCCCTTCACGCCTCCTGCGTGATGGCCACCGTCACGGTGAGCTCCTGCGCGTTCGTCGCCCCCGCGAAGATGCCCCGCAGCGGCGCGACGTCGCTGTAGCACCGCCCGCGCGCCAGGGCGACGTGGCGGCTGGCGACCGGGCGCAGGTTGGTGGGGTCGAGGGGCCACCATCCACCGGCCCAGTACTCGAGCCACGCGTGCGACTGCCCGACCACCGGCTCCCCGACGGCGTCCTCCACCCGGGGGTCGAGGTACCCCGAGACGTAGCGCGCGGGGATCCCGACCGCGTGGAGCGCCCCCAGCGTCAGGTGCGTGATGTCCTGGCAGACGCCGGCACGCGCCGCCCATGCCTCGGCGGCGGGCGTGTGCACCGTGGTGGTGCCCGGGATGTACTCCACCTGCTCGCGGATGGCCGCGGCGATCGCGGCCGCGGCGGCATCGGGGGCGAGCCCGGCCGCCGCCCGGCGGGCGAGGTCGGCGACCTCCTCGGGCGGCGCGGTGGACGCGGTGTCGTCCAGGTGCTCGGCGAGCCGGTCGCGCAGCGCCGCGGTCCGCAGCTGCCCCCACTCGACCGACGGCCGCACCGGTGGGGGTTCCTCGACCTGGACCACGTGCTCGGCCGTGACGGTGAGCGCCCGGTGGGGCGTGAGCACCTCGAAGGCCGTCACCGCGGTGCCCCAGTAGTCGCGGTAGGTCCACTGCCAGGTGCAGGGCTGCACGTCGAGACGGGTCGACAGCACCGTCTGGCCGGTGCGGGTCGGGGGCGTCATGCGGGCCTCGTTGTACGACGCGACGACCGGCTCGTCGTACCGGAACGCCGTCGTGTGGACGATCGTCAGCCGCCTCACAGCGCCTCCCCCACCCAGCTGGTCACGAGCGCGCTCGGGAAGTACCGCAGCCGCACGGCGTCCGAGGCCGCGGCGCACGCGCGTTGCACCTGCTCCATCTCGCGCGGCAGGTCGTCCAGGAAGTCGACGAGCGGGTGGTACTCCAGCGACGCCCGCGCCCGTCCGACGTGCCGGCGCGCATCGTCGGGCCCCGGCCGCTCGGCCACCGAGTCCAGGCTGGTCAGGCACTCCTCCGCCTGGTGGAGCGCCGCCGCGATCGACCTCGGGAAGAGCCGGTCCATGAGCAGGAACGCCGCCGCCAGCTCGTCGGACATCGACCCCCGGTGCGTGCGCAGGAACGCCTCGTGGGCGCCGCACGAGCGCAGCAGGTCCCCCCAGCTGGGCCCGGCCACGCCGGCCAGCGCGCGCGTGGTCAGCAGGCGCGCGGTCATGTCGGCCCGCTCGATCGACCGTCCGAGCGCCATGAAGTGCCAGGTCTCGTCGCGGGACATCGCGGAGTCGACGATGCCGGCGTGCACCGCGGCGCGTTCCCGCACCCAGGCGAAGAAGTCGTGCGACCGCCCGGCCCGGATCCGCGCCGGGCACTGCGTCCACGTGGTGTTCAGGCTCTCCCAGAGCTCGGTCGAGATGATCTCCCGGACGCGCCGCGCGTTCTCGCGCGCGGCGGCGAGCGACCCGGCGACCGCGGACGGGGACGTCCGGTCGTACGCCAGCCAGGCCAGCACGTCCTCCCGGCCCACCACGCCGGCGCCCACCGGCACCCCCCGGTCCATCACCGAGAGCAGCGAGCGGCAGGCGGCGTCCTCCTCCGCCCACGGGTCCTCGAGCAGCAGCTGCACGTGGACGTCGAGCAGGCGGGCCGTGTCGTCGGCCCGCTCGACGTACCGCCCGATCCAGAACAGGGACTCGGCGATGCGGCTCAGCACGGCGCACCCGCCTGCTGCTGCTGCATCTGCATGCTCTCCACGGTGAAGGCGTCCGGCCCCGCCTCGATCGGCACCGCCGCATCCTTCGGCACCTCCTGCGGCAGCCCTGCCGAGCGCAGCTCGGTCCGCCGCGACGCTCCGCCACCCAGCACCCAGGTGTCCTTCGACCCGCCGCCCTGCGAGGAGTTCACGACGAGCTGGCCCTCCGGCAGCGCCACCCGCGTCAGGCCGCCGGGCAGGACGAACACGGAGCTGCCGTCGTTCACCGCGAACGGCCGGAGGTCCACGTGCCGCGGCCGCAGCCCGTCGTCCACGAGCGTCGGCACGGTCGACAGCTGGATGACCGGCTGGGCGATCCAGCCGCGCGGGTCGGCCCGCAGCCGCGACCGGAGCACGTCCAGCTCGCGCGCGGAGGCGGCCGGCCCGACGACGATCCCCTTGCCGCCCGACCCGTCGACCGGTTTGACGACGAGCTCGGCGAGCCGGTCCAGCACCTCCTCGAGCGCGCCGGGGTCCTCGAGCCGCCACGTGTCGACGTTGGCGAGGATCGGCTCCTCCCGGAGGAAGTAGCGGATGAGGTCGGGCACGTAGGTGTAGAGCAGCTTGTCGTCCGCCACCCCGTTGCCGACGGCGTTGGCGAGGGTCACGGTGCCGTTTCGGGCGCACGTCAGCAGGCCGGGGCAGCCCAGCATCGAGTCCGGGCGGAAGACCACGGGATCGAGGAACTCGTCGTCCACCCGCCGGTAGATGACGTCGACCCGGCGACGCCCCCGCGTCGTGCGCATCCACACCCGGCCACCGGAGCAGAACAGGTCCGTGCCCTCGACCAGCTCGACGCCCATCTGACGGGCGAGCAGCGCGTGCTCGAAGTAGGCCGAGTTGTACACGCCTGGCGTGAGGACGACGACGGTCGGGTCGTCGATCCCCGCGGGCGCCGCCGCGACGAGCGCCTCGAGGAGCCGGCGCGGGTAGTCCGCCACCGGTCGGATGCGCAGCGCCGAGAAAAGCTCGGGGAACGCCTGGGCCATCGAACGCCGGTTGGCGAGCACGTACGAGACACCGCTCGGCACCCGGACGTTGTCCTCCAGCACGCGCCAGGTGTCCTCCCCGTCGCGGATGAGGTCGATCCCGGACACGTGCACGCGCACCCCGTTGGGCGGCGTGATGCCACGGGCCTCGCGGTGGAAGTGCGACGACGAGACGACGACCCGCCGCGGCACCACGCCGTCCCGCACGCACTCCTGCGGGCCGTAGACGTCGGCGAGGAACGCCTCGAGCGCCGCGACCCGTTGGGCGACACCCGGCGCCACGTGGTCCCACTCCGCCGCCGCCACCACGCGGGGGACGACGTCGACCGGGAACGGCCGCTCCTCCCCCGCGAAGTCGAACGTGACGCCCCGGGTGAGGTGGGCGTTGAGCAACGACTCCGCGCGCACCCGGAGCTCGCCCTCGGTCATCTGGGCCAGCGTCGCGTGCACCTGCTCGTACGCGTCCCGGACGGCGCCGTCGAACCCGAGCATCTCGTCCCAGATCCGGCCCACCGGGTACCCGTCGAAGAGGTCCGCCATGGGCAGACGCTAGGTGCCGATTGTCACAGGCACGTAACCGCGTGTGGCGCCCCTGTGACACGTACCGCCGCTCCACCGTCGGCCGGCACCGGCCGCTCGCCCGCGCATGGCTAGGGTGCCGACATGGCGATCGGCTGGAGGCACCTGCTGCGTGGCGGCCTGCAGGCGGTCGCCCGGGTCACGCGCGCCGGCGCCCGAGGACCACGGGCGAGCCTGCCCCGCCCCGGCGGCCACGTCGCGCTCCCGGACTACCCGCGCCGCCTGACCCCCGTCTACGCGCCGCTGCGGGACGGGGACGCCGACCCCGGCGAGGTCGTCTGGACGTGGGTGCCGTACGAGGACGACCCCTCTCAGGGCAAGGACCGGCCGGTGCTCGTCGTCGGCCACGACGACCCGTACCTCCTCGGCCTCATGCTCACGAGCAAGGACCACAGCCGGAGCGCGGCGAAGGAGGCGCGCCAGGGTCGCCACTGGATGGACATCGGCAGCGGCGCCTGGGACGCGCGGCAGCGGCCGAGCGAGGTCCGGCTCGACCGCGTGCTGCGGATCGACCCGGCCCGCGTGCGGCGCGAGGGCGCCATCATGCCGCGGGCGGTGTTCGACGCCGTCGTCACTTCGCTGGCCGAGGTCAAGGGCTGGTAGCATCGTCCCTCGCGTGTCCGCCCGGGTTCGCACTGGCGTCCCCACCGCCCTGACCCCCGCGGCCGGCACAGCCCTCAGACGTTCCAGACCAGCACTTCTCCGAGAGAGTCAGACGTGGCAAACATCAAGTCCCAGCTGAAGCGGATCAAGACCAACGAGAAGGCCCGCCTCCGCAACAAGGCCGTCAAGTCCGAGCTCAAGACCTACGTGCGTCGCGTCCGCGAGGCCGTGGCCGCCGCCGACAAGGACAAGGCCAGCACGGCCCTCGTCGAGGCGACGCGCAAGCTCGACAAGGCCGTCTCCAAGGGCGTCATCCACGCCAACCAGGCCGCCAACCGGAAGTCGGCCCTCGCGAAGGCCGTCGGCACGCTCTGAGCGAGCGTCCCCCTCGTACGAGAAGGGCGGCACCCCGGTCGGGGTGCCGCCCTTCTCGTCCGTCCTGAGGTCAGACCCACGCCTGCTGCGTCGCAGGGAACGGCAGGCTGACCCGGAAACCCGCCTCCGAGAGCGCGTGGTCGTACGCGCGCATCGCGGCGTCGGAGTCGCCGTGCGCGCGGTAGCGGTCGCCGAGCTCCCGCCACGCCGACGCGGACTGCCGCGACGCGGCCATCATGCCGAGCGTGTCCGCCGCCCACTGGTAGGCCGCCGACGCCTCGTCCGTCCGACCCTGCGCGTGCAGGGCGTCGCCGAGGTGCAGGTGCGCGAACGTGGACTCGAGGCGCGGCGCGCTGCCCAGGCGCTCGATCGCGCGCCGCGCGTACGTCTCCGCCTGCTCGGCGTTGTGGAGCAGCAGGTGGGCCCGCGACGTGTCGACGTCCAGCTGGGCCAGGTCGACGACGGACCCGATGACCTCCAGCGGCGCCGCCGCGCGCGTCAGCTGGTCGAGCGCGGCGTCGGGCTCGGGGGGCAGCGAACGCAGCAGGAGCCACGCGTAGTTCAGCCGCAGCCGCGCGACGTCGCGGTCAGCCTCACCCTCGGAGAGCAGCGCGAGGGCGCGCTCGGTGTACCGCTGCGCGAGCTGGTAGTCCGACCGCTCTTGCGCGACGAGGGCTGCGTTCCAGTACACGGACCCGCGCCCGCGGGGGGATCCGAGCGACTCGGCCAGCCGGATGAGCTCTGCGGCCCGATGCGTCGCGTAGAGCAGGTCGCCGCGCTCGACGTACGCCCACAGAACGGTCGACCCCAGGCGGAGGTGCTCATCCGTGCCCGCCAGGTCGTCGGCCACCAGGTCCGCCAGCTCGTGCTCTCCGACCTCAACGCTGCGGTGCAGGTCACCGCTCTGGAGGTAAGCGAGCACCAGGGCAGTCGCGAGGCGCGCGGCATCCAGGTGCTGGCGCTGCGCGCGCTTCTCGGACAACAGCGGCTCGAGGATCTCCGTCGCGGCCTCGAGGTCGCCCATCTGGTCATGGCACTTCGCCATCAGCTCCAGCGCCTCGGTCCGCAGTGACGACGTCACCGCCGACAGGTCGAGCAACTCCAGACGCCGCAGGGCCTTGTCGGGGTCGCCGTTGGCCATGTCGAGCCGAGCCAGGCTGATCTCAAGGCGCGTTCGAGCCTCGTTCGGCCCGTCGTCCCCGTGCTTGAGGTATTCCAGCGTCGTCCCGAGTGTCGTCGCGAGGACGGCGAGGGAGGCGTCGGTCGGCTCACGGTGCCCGGACTCGATGAGCGAGATGTAACTCGGCGAGAACGAGCTGCCCGCAAGGGCCGTTTGCGACAAGCCAGCAGCGAGTCGCAACTCACGCACGCGGTCAGCAATGGTCGTCATGCCGGTCACCATAGCTGTGACCCAGAGGCAGACGCAGCGGTCGAGCGCCTTTTTCGCCCGGTCAGACCGCCCTATGACGAGCGACCTGACCGCCGGAGGCTGCTCAGTGGATGGTGGTGCAGCAGCCCGTGCCGCCGGCGTCCACGACGCTCGAGGCGACAGCGGGGACGCCGAGGCCGAGCAGCGCGAGGATGGTGGCGGAGGCGGTGGCGATCTTGACAATCCGGGACATGGCGGACTCCTAGTCATACGGGTTGTGCCGGTTGGTCATACCCATCATGACAGCCGGAGAACGCGTTGTCTGCCTCCGCGGCCAGGGAAAACGGTGATGTCTCTCACCCGGTCGGGTGGTCCTCGTTGTGACCACCTTTCCCAAATTCCACCCACCCGTGAAGGCGACCCCTCGGCGAACGTGTGATGTCATGGGGCGCGTGACCAACATGAGCGACGAAGGCGGGCTCGCCTGGCTCGCCGCCGCGGTCGACTCAGCCATCCCCGAGCCGCTGCAGCGGGAGTGGGCCGAGCACGTCGCGCGGATCCCCGTCCTCGTCGCGCGCCAGCCGATCTTCTCGGAGCACGGCCGGACCTTCGCGTACCAGCTCTCGTTCCGGTCCCCCGACCACCACCCCGAGCTCGCGTCGGCGTGGAGCCAGCGCGAGCACGAGCGCGCCACCGAGCACGTCCTCGCGGCGACGTTCGGCCGTGCGGACCTCGAGCGCGTCGCCCGCGGCCGCCTGCTCTTCGTCCGCTGCCCCCGCGCCTACCTCGTCGGCGACCTCCCGCTGCCGCACCGGCCCGACCGCCTGGTGCTCGAGGTGTGCTGCACCGATCCGCCGGACGCCGAGATCATGGCCGGCCTGCGGCGCCTGCGCGCCGAGGGCTTCCGCATCGCGCTCCCGGCGTTCGCCGACCGTCCCGGGCAGCGCGAGTACCTGCCCTTCGCCGACTTCGTCAAGCTGGACGTGCGGGACCTCGACGTCGAGGGCGTCCCCGTGGTGCGCGCCGCGAGCTCCCACGGCGCCCGGCTCGTCGGCGAGTACGTCGAGGACCGGCGCGCGCTGCTGCACGCCCGCGAGCTGGGCCTGACCCTGTTCCAGGGCAACCTGCTCGCGCGGGCCGGCGTGCTCGACCGCAGCGACGCCCGCCCCGTGCTCCCCTGACGGAGCCCCGGTGGATTGGTCGGCGGAAGTCGCGTCATGGACGCTGCGCGGCGCCCTCCCATCCGTCGTGACCCTCGGAGTACGGAACGCCTCGCCGCGCATCCCCCGGCAGGCGAGCGGCGCGCGCCTGCCCGTCGCGCGCCAACCCATCTGGACGCCTGAGGGCACCCTCGTCGGGCACGAGTACCTGTACCGGTCCGAGGCCGGGCTGGCGGTCGGTGTCGACGGCTGGGCGGACGAGCGGCAGGAGAGCGCGAGCGCGTCGGTGCTCGCCTCGGTCTTCGACGGCGCCGGTCCGGCGGGCGACGAGCTCGTCTTCGTCAACGTCACCGGCTCGTTCCTCACCGGCGACCGCCCGCTCCCGGATCCGTTGGGGCGCCTGGTGCTCGAGGTGGTGGAGTCCGTCCACGCGACCGACGCGGTGCTGGCGGGGCTCCCGGCGTTGCGCGAGGAGGGGTACGCCGTCGCGCTCGACGACTACGTGGCGACCCCCGACCAGATGGCGATGCTGCCGTTCGCGGACTTCGTCAAGGTGGACCTGCGCGACATGGCGCGGCTGACGCGTCGCGCGCTCGACGCCACCCGCCGGTACGGCGCGCGTCTGGTGGCAGAGCACGTGGCCGACCAGCGTCTCGTCGGGCAGGCCCTCTCCTACGGGTTCGACCTGCTCCAGGGGGACGTGCTCGGCGCCGCGTGCACCTGAGCGTGCTCGCCTCCGTCCGGTCAGCGTCCCGCTGCCGCCGCGATCGCCAGGACCGCGCGCTCCACCGCGAACCGGGCGTCCCGCCCCTCGCCCTTGACCTCGGCATCGGCCCGCGCCACCGCTGAGATCGCGGTGGCCAGGCCCTCGGGCGTCCACCCCCGCAGCTCGCGCACCGCCCGGTCCACCTGCCAGGGCGCCAGGCCGAGCTCACGTGCCGCCTCGGCGCCCCGGCCGCGCACGGCACCCACCTTCGCGAGCAGTCGCAGCCGCGCGGCGAGCGCGGCGACGAGAGGCACCGGGTCGACTCCCGTCGCCAGGGCGTGCCGCAGCAGGGCCACCGCCCGGCCCGGCTCCCCCGCCACGGCGGCATCGGCCACCTGGAAGCCGCTCGCCTCGACCCGGCCGCCGTAGTACCGCTCGACCGCCTCGGTCCCGACGATGCCGCTGGTGTCGGCCACCAGCTGGGCGCAGGCGGCGGCCAGCTCGCGCAGGTCGCTGCCGACGGCGTCCACCAGGGCACGCAGCGCCTGCGGGTCCGCGCGCCGCCCGGCGCGCCGAAGCTCGGCGGCGGCGAAGGTCAGCTTGTCACCGTCGCCCGTGACGGGGTCGCAGACGACCTCGGGCGCGCCGGAGGCACGCACCGCGTCGAGCAGCGCCTTGCCGCGCTGGCCGCCGCCGTGGCAGAGCACGACGACCGCGGAGGCCAGCGGCTGCCGGACGTAGCCCAGGGCATCGGTGAGCAGGTCCTCACCGGCGCGGTCGAGGCCCTCGACGACGACCACCTTCGCCTCCGAGAACAGGCTCGGGCTGGTGAGCACCGCGAGCATCCCCGCGGCGTACTCGGCGGCATCCGTGCGCTCGACGCCGACCTCGGGGTCCGCCGCCCGGGCGCCGGCGACGATCCGCTCGACCGCGCGCTCCACGCGCAGCGGCTCGGCGCCCCGGACCAGCACCACCGGCGCGGGCACCGCCTGCTCCCAGGTCAGTCCCGAGGCCCCGGACGCCGCGGCTCGGGACGGGCGGCGGGTGGCGGGCGGCACGTGCTCAGCCTGCCAGACGCCACCGACGGTCACGTCACCGGGCCGGCTCACGCCCCACGCGGTGGAGCAGCGCGGCGGCCGCGACCGAGACCGTCCCGAGACTCACGACGCCCAGCGCGCCGGGCGCCCACCCGAGCGCGGCTCCCGGCGTGCGCGCCACCATCCGCGCGACGGCCGCGATCCACCAGCACGCCGCGCCCCCGACGTGGGCGAGCACGAGCGCCCCGGCCGGCCAGAGGGGCGCCAGGAGCGCGGCGGCGACGCCGAGCACCGTGGCCGGGCCGACGGCCGGCGCGACGAGCGCGTTCGCGAGGATCGAGTAGGCACCGACCTGCGGGCGCACCGCCAGCAGCACCGGGCCGCACGCGAGCTGCGCCGCCAGCGGCACGGCGATCGCGGCGGCCGGCCCACGGCCCAGCCGGGACGCCCAGCGCTGGGTCCAGGGCCCGGCGAGCAGGACGATCGCCGCCGTGGCGGCCACGGAGAGCGCGAACCCCAGGTCGACCGACAGCCACGGGTCCGCCAGCAGCAGCAGGAGCACGGCCGTCGCCAGCGCGGCCGGGCCGCGCGAGGGGCGTCCGGCGAGGATGCCGACGAGCGCGACCGACCCCATGACCGCAGCCCGCAGCACGCTCGGCTGCGGGCCGACGAGCAGCACCAGCAGCACGTCCGCGACGAGGACCGCGCCTGCGCGGCCCCAGCGGGGCAGCCGGCAGGCCGCCGCGGCCGCCGCGACGAGGGCGCCGATGATGGCGAAGTGCGAGCCGGAGACGGCGACCAGGTGCGTGAGCCCGGCCACCGCGAACGCCTCCGACAGGTCGTCCCCCACCCGGGAGGTGTCGCCGAGGGCGACGCCCAGGAGCAGACCGCCCGCGTCGCCGGGGACCCGGGCGACGACGCGCCGGGCCGACGCCCGCACCGCCGCGACCCAGCGCGCCACGCCGACCGGGCCCCGGACCGTCGCGGCGGGTGCGGCGGACACGAGCGTGCCCAGCGTGCGGTCGGTCCCGACCGACGGCTGGCGCAGCCGTCCGGAGACCACGACGGTCGCCCCGAGGGCGGGCGCCGCGCCGCCCGCGAGCACCACGACGTCGCCGCGGGCGGCTCGCGATCGTCCCCGGGCGTCGACGGACTCCACCGCGAGCGTGAACCGCACGCGCGGCTCCGACCCGCTCCAGGACTCGGGCAGGACCACCGGGTCGTCGATCACCGCGCCGCGCACGGTCGCCGTCCAGCTCCCCGCCACCGCCTCCGCCAGCGGCCCGCTGGAGCGCTCGTGGCGCAGCACCACCCCGACGGTCAGCGCGCCCACCAGCACGAGCGCCGCGAGCGCGGCCGCCGGCAGGGCCCGGGCCGCGGGCACGCGTCGGCGTCGCAGCGCCGGGAGCACCGCCAGCGCAGGGGCGGTGACGAGCACGGCCGTCGCGACCCCCGCGAGCGGGAGGATCCACGACGGCCGGGCGACCGTCACGGCGGCGCCGGCCCACGCCACCGCCGCGGCGGGCACGAGCCGCAGGTCGGCGCTCTCGGAGGGGTCGCCGTCCTCACGGCGGCGGTCGGTCACGTGTGCACCAGGGGCCGCAGGCGCTCCAGGAGCGTGGGTCCCACGCCCGAGACCTCGTCGAGCTCGTCGACGGAGGCGAACGGGCGGCGGTCGATGATCCGCTGCGCGAGGACGGGCCCGACCCCGGGCAGCTGCTCGAGCTCGGCCGGCGACGCCGTGTTGAGGTCCACGCCGGCGGCCGGCCCGCCGGGCGCCGGCGTCCCACCGTCCCCGGGCGAGGGGTCGCCTGGTCGGGGCACCACCACCTGCTCGCCGTCCACGAGGACCCGGGCCAGGTTGAGGCGCGCCAGGTCGGCGTCGTCGGTGGCACCACCGGCCGCGGCGAGCGCGTCGACGACGCGGGAGCCGCTCGGCAGCCGCACCACGCCGGGCGCGCCGACGGCGCCGACGACGTGCACGACCACCAGTGGCGCCGGGGTCGTCGGCTCCCCCGGGCCCGCCGCGCCGCCCGCCGCGAGCCCGCCCGCCGCGGTGGGCAGCGGCTCCGGCAGGTCCACCGCCGCCCCCGGGCTCAGCGCGACGGACCGGAGCACCACGGCGCCGACGACGAGGGACACCGCGAGGGCCGCCGTGCCGGCGACGCGCCAGGACACCGACCAGCGCAGCCGCCGCCCGTCCCGCGCACGCCGCACGCCCCCCGGCGGCGGCTCCTCCTCCACCCCCGCGAGAGGGTCGGGGTACGTCCGCGCGTAGTCGTGGGCCGCGACGCGGACCGCCGCCGCGACCCGACCCGCCGGACCGGCGGACGTCGCGGGAGCCTCGGGCTCGGACCCGTCACCGGGTGACCCGTCGCGCGGCGTGCCTGCGGCCAGGCCGTGCAGCCTGCGCGCGGCGACGGACCGGTCGGGCGAGGACACCCGCGCACGCTAGGTGGGGCGACGCACGCCGGGTGGCGGCGGCACCGCGCCGGCGAGCGCGGCGGGCCCCGGGACGGGCTGTGGTCGGCTGGACCCGCGGCCGTCCGGATCAGGCCGGGGCGACGACCACCGCGAGCAGGCCCGGGCCCACGTGCGCGCCGAGCACGGCGCCCGCCTCCGACACGACGACCTCGCGCACCCGGTCCCCGAGGCCCGCGCCGATGCGGGACGCGACCTCGTCGGCCGCCTCGCGGTCGCCGAGGTGGTGCACGACGAGCCGCACCCGCTCGTGCCGCCCGCCGGCCGCCACGGCGACGGCCTCCAGGCGCGCCCGGGCCGCGGGCCGCGTGCGGATCTTCTCGGCGACCACCACGTGGCCGTCGGCGACGGTGAGCAGGGGTCTCAGCCCGAGGACGGTGCCGAGCGCCGCGGCCGGTCCCGAGAGCCGCCCGCCGCGCCGCAGGTGCTCGAGGGAGTCGACGAGGAACCACACCTGTGCGCTCGCGGCCGCCGCGCGCGCCGCCTGCGCCACCTCGTCGGCCCCCGGCAGAGCCGCGCGTCGCGCGGCGCCCGGCCGGCGCGTGCCCCGGCCCGGGCGCATCCCCTCCGGCAGGTGCGCCGTCTCCCACCGGTGCAGGCCTTCGGGCAGGCGCATGCCCTCCGGCAGGTGCAGCCCGTCGGGCAGGCGCAGACCTTCCGGCAGCCGCAGCGCCGCGGGCAGGTGGCGTTCCGGCCGCCGGCGCGTCTCCTCGTCGGGCGCCCCCACGGCCTGCCCCGCGGCCGACCCGTGCGGGCCGGGGGCCACGCGGCTCGGTTCGACGAGGCGCTCGTCGGGCGGCACGCCTCCGGCCGTCCACGCCGCGGCGAGCGCCGCCGAACCCAGCGCCATGGCCGCCGTGCGGGAGTCGACGACGTGCACGGGCAGCGGCGCGCGCTCGGCGGCCGAGTGCGCGGCGCCCACCGTGCCCGAGAGCTCGCCCGAGAGGTGCACCGAGACCACCGCCTCCGCACCCAGGGCCGCGGCCCGCGCGTAGGCCCGGGCGAACGCCTCCGGCGCGGGCTGCGACGTGGAGACCTGCGCGCCCCGGCGCAGCGCGGCGACGAGCTCGTCGGGCGCCAGCGACACGCCCTCGGTGAACCGCCGGCCGTCGACGACGACGTCGAGCGGCACGACGGCGATGCCCCACCGCTCGGCGGCCCCGGGCGGCAGCGCCGCCGTGGAGTCGGTCACCACCGCCACGCGGCGGCGGACGGCACGCATCGCGCTCAGGCCGGCACCACGTTGACGAGCTTCGGCGGGACGACGACCACCGTGCGGACGCCGCGCCCGTCGAGCGCCCGCTGGACGCCGGGGTCCGCCAGCGCGAGCGCCTGCAGCTCGTCCTTCGTCGCCGCCGGCGACACCTCGACGCGGCCGCGCACCTTGCCCGCGACCTGCAGCACGCACGTGACGGTGTCCTCGATGAGGTACGCCGGGTCGGCCACCGGGAACGGCTCGTACGTGAGCGACTCCGCGTGCCCGAGCCGCGACCACAGCTCCTCCGCGATGTGCGGCGCCACGGGCGCCGTCATGAGCACGAGCGCCTCGGCCGCCGCACGCGGCACGCGCTCGAGCGTCGTCAGGTGGTTGTTGAGCACGATGAGCTTGGCGATGGCCGTGTTGACGCGCATCGCGGTCATGTCCTCGGTGGCGTCGGCGATCGCCCGGTGCAGCACGCGCAGCGTCTCCGCGGTCGGCGCGTCGTCGACCACCGTCGTCTCGCCCGTGTCCTCGGAGACGACGTTGCGCCACAGCCGCTGGAGGAACCGCTGCGCGCCGACGACGGCCCGCGTCTCCCACGGCCGCGACAGGTCCAGCGGGCCCATCGACATCTCGTAGACGCGCAGCGTGTCGGCGCCGTAGGCCGCGTACATGTCGTCGGGCGAGACGACGTTCTTCAGCGACTTGCCGATCTTGCCGTACTCGCGGTTGACCGGCTCGCCCTGCCAGGAGTACCCGGTTGCCGACGAGTCGTCCTCGACGACCTCGTCGGCGGGCACGTACACGCCCCGCTCGTCGGTGTAGGCGTACGCCTGGATGTAACCCTGGTTGAAGAGCGTGTAGAAGGGCTCGCCCGCGGTGACGTACCCCAGGTCGTAGAGCACCTTGTGCCAGAACCGCGCGTACAGCAGGTGCAGCACCGCGTGCTCCACGCCGCCGACGTAGAGGTCGACGCCGCCGATCGAGCCCTCGGGCTGCTCGCCGTGGCCCGGGCCCATCCAGTAGCGCTCCAGCACCGGGTCGACGACCTGGCCGGTCACGTGCTCGGGGTCCAGGTAGTGCAGGTAGTACCAGCACGATCCGGCCCAGTTCGGCATGGTGTTGGTGTCGCGGCGGTACGGCCTGGGCCCGTCGCCCAGGTCGAGCGTGACGGTGACCCAGTCCTCGTTGCGGCCCAGCGGCGCCTCGGGCTCGGAGTCCGCGTCCTCGGGGTCGAACAGGCGCGGCGAGTAGTCCGGCACCTCGGGCAGCGTCACGGGCAGCGCCGAGTCGGGCAGCGCGATCGGCAGGCCGTCCTCGTCGTACACCACCGGGAAGGGCTCGCCCCAGTACCGCTGCCGGCTGAACAGCCAGTCGCGCAGCCGGTAGGTGGTGCGCTCCTCGCCCTGGCCGCGGGCGGCGAGCCAGGCGATGATCCGGTCCTTCGCCTCGCCGACGCTCAGGCCGTCGAGGCTGATCTCCTCGTTGGAGGAGTTGATGACCGTGCCGTGGTCCGTCCGGGCGGAGTCGTCGTCCTCGCCCTCCACCGTGTAGACCACCGGCAGCTCGTAGGCGCGGGCGAACGCGAAGTCGCGCTCGTCGCCGCCCGGGACGGCCATGATCGCGCCGGTGCCGTAGCCCATGAGCACGTAGTCGGCGGTGAAGACCGGCAGCAGGTCGCCGTTGACCGGGTTGACCGCGAGGTGCCCCGTGAACACGCCGGTCTTGCGCCCGGCGTCGGCCTGCCGCTCCACGGCGCTGCGGCCCGCCGCGAACGCGCGGTACGCGGCGACGGCCGCGGCCGGGTCCTCGTACCCGTCCGTCCACACCGACCGGGTGCCGTCCGGCCACGCGGCGGGGACCTCGTCGAGCAGCGGGTGCTCGGGGGCGACCACCATGAACGTGGCGCCGAACAGCGTGTCCGGCCGGGTGGTGAAGACCTCCAGCAGCTGGCCGCCGACCACGTCGAAGCGGACCGTGGCGCCCGTGGACCGCCCGATCCAGTGGCGCTGCATGAGCTTGACCTTCTCGGGCCAGTCGATGCGGTCCAGGTCGTCGGCCAGCCGGTCGGCGTACGCGGTGATGCGCATGTTCCACTGGCGCAGCTTCTTGGAGAACACCGGCATGTTGCCGCGCTCCGAGCGGCCGTCGGCGGTGACCTCCTCGTTCGCCAGCACGGTGCCCAGGCCCGGCGCCCAGTTCACCGGGGTGTCGGAGAGGTAGGCCAGGCGGTGCGCGTCGAGCACACGGCGCTGCTGCGTGCGCGTCAGGGCGGCGTACGACGAGCCGGCGGGGACCCCGTCGACACCGTCGGGCACCGTACGGGTGCCCGTGAGCAGCTCCGCCTCGAGCTCGGTGATGGGCCGCGCGCGGCCGACGCCGCCGTCGGGGCGGGGCGCGGTCTCGTCGTACCAGGAGTCGAAGATCTGCAGGAAGATCCACTGCGTCCAGCGCATGTAGCCCGGGTCGATCGTCGCGAAGGTGCGGCGGGGGTCGTGCGCCAGGCCCAGGCGGCGCAGCTGGCGCTGCATGATCGCGATGTTCGCCTCGGTGGTGGTCCGCGGGTGCTGGCCCGTCTGGACGGCGTACTGCTCGGCGGGCAGGCCGAACGCGTCGAACCCCAGGGCGTGCAGCACGTTGTCACCGCGCATCCGGCGGAACCGGCCGACGACGTCCGTGGCGATGTAGCCCAGCGGGTGGCCCACGTGCAGGCCCGCCCCCGAGGGGTACGGGAACATGTCCATGACGAAGAACGCGCGGCCGCTCGCGTCGGCGTGCCGGCCGTGGGAGTCCGTGAGGGCACCCGTCGGGTTGGGCGTCGAGAAGGTGCCGCGCGCGTCCCACTCGTCCTGCCAGCGCGCCTCGATCTGCGCGGCGAGCGCGGGCGTGTACCGGAACGGTGTCTCGGTGCCGGCGGTGGTGGGGGTCTCCTGCGACGACGTCACCCCGGGAGTTTATCGGCGGCCCGGTGCCGGCCCTGACCGCAGGCCCCGACCACAGGCACGCCCCCGGACCGGCCGGGCCGGACCGTCGGCGCGCCCGGCGCCCAGGTCAGCGGCCGTCGCCCCAGGTGCGGCCCGACGGCGCGCTCCTAGACTTCGGCCATGTCGGAGAACCCGGACGAATCGGGCCGCCCCAGCCTCGCCGAGCTGCAGGCAGCCGCCGCCCGGGCCGCCGCCACGGCGGCCGCGGCACGTGCCGAGGCGGCCGAGGCGGCCGCGGTGGCGGCACAGGCCGAGCTCGCCGCGGCGCAGCAGGGCGCCGGTGCGGCGGACGTCGCGCCGGCCCGCGGCACGCCCGTCCCGCCACCTGCCGCCGCGCCGGCACCGGCCCCTCCGGCTCCGTCGGGCAGCGCCCTGGCGCAGACCGTCGCCGCGGGCTACGCGTTCGCCGGCCCGACGCTCGCGCTCGGCGCCCTGCTCGAGGACGGCACCCCGGTGCCGTCGGCGCAGGTGGCCGTGCCGCTCGGCATGCTCAACCGGCACGCGCTCGTCGCCGGCGCCACCGGCACCGGCAAGACGCGCACCCTCCAGCTCATGGCGGAGCAGCTCTCGTCGGCCGGGGTGCCCGTCTTCGTGGCCGACGTCAAGGGCGACCTCACCGGCCTGGCCGTGGCCGGCACGCCCAGCGACAAGCTCACCGCCCGCACGCAGGCGCTCGGCCAGCAGTGGTCGCCGGCCGCCTTCCCGGTCGAGTTCTACGCGCTCGGCGGCCTGGGGCACGGCGTCCCGGTGCGCACGACGATCTCCGAGTTCGGACCGCTGCTGCTGAGCAAGGTCCTCGGCCTCAACCAGACCCAGGAGTCGAGCCTCGGGCTGATCTTCCACTGGGCCGACCAGAAGGGGCTGCCGCTCCTCGACCTCAAGGACCTCCGCGAGACGGTGACCTACCTGACGTCCGCCGAGGGCAAGGAGGAGCTCACGGGCATCGGTGGCCTGTCCCCCGCGACGGCCGGCGTCATCCTCCGCGAGCTGGTGACGTTCGAGTCCCAGGGTGCCGAGGCGTTCTTCGGCGAGCCGGCGTTCGAGGCCTCCGAGCTGTTGCGCACGGCCGCCGACGGCCGGGGCGTGATCTCGGCGATGGAGCTCGCCGCGCTGCAGGACCGCCCGGCGCTCTTCTCCACGTTCCTCATGTGGCTGCTGGCAGAGCTGTTCCAGGCGCTGCCCGAGGTGGGCGACCTCGACAAGCCGAAGCTCGTCTTCTTCTTCGACGAGGCGCACCTGCTCTTCGCCGACGCCTCGAAGGAGTTCCTCGACGAGGTGATCCGCACGGTGCGGCTGATCCGCTCGAAGGGCGTCGGCATCGTGTTCGTCACGCAGTCGCCCAAGGACGTGCCCGCCGACGTGCTGGGCCAGCTCGGCAGCCGGGTGCAGCACGCCCTGCGCGCGTTCACGCCCGACGACGCCGCCGCGCTGCGCGCCGCCGCCCGCACGTACCCCACCTCGTCGTACGACCTGGAGCAGACGCTGCAGCAGCTCGGCACCGGCGAGGCGATCGTCACCGTGCTCAGCGACCGCGGCACGCCCACGCCGGTCGCCTGGACGCGGCTGCGCGCGCCGCAGGCGTCGATGGCCGCCGCACCGGAGGCCACCGTGGTGGCGACCGTCGCCGCGTCGGCGCTGCAGGCGACCTACGGCACCGCCGTCGACCGGCAGTCCGCGTACGAGATCCTCACCGCCAAGGCGCAGCAGGCCGCCGCGGACGAGCGGGCGCAGGCCGCCCGAGAGGCGGCACGCGCCGAGCGTGCGCCGGGCGGCCGGTCGCGGCCGGAGCCCAGCGCGTTCGACACGATCCTGCGCGCCGCCAACAGCCCCTTGGGCCGTCAGATCACGCGCTCCGTGCTCGGCACGCTCCTCAAGCGCTGACCGGGCGTCCCGGGGTGGTGAGCCAGATCGCCGACGCCGCGGGTTCGGCGAGGTCGACTCGCGTCCCGTCGGCGAACGTCACGGTGACGACCCCCGCCACGTCCTGGCGGGTCACGGTGACGTCCGCGTCGAGGACGAGCCCGACCGAGGCGACGTAGCGCAACAGGTCGGGGTCGGCGTCGGAGATCCGGGCGACCCGCCAGCGGCCCGCGGCGCTCTCCCACAGGCTGTGCGCGCGCGGGACGCGCACCGTGCCGTCCGCGCCGGGGATGGGGTCGCCGTGCGGGTCGCGCTCCGGGTCGCCCAGCAGCGTCGCGATGCGCTCGACGAACCCGTCCGACACCGCGTGCTCGAGCTCCTCCGCCTCGTCGTGCACCTCGTCCCAGGCGTAGCCGAGCTGCGCGACCAGGAACGTCTCGATGAGTCGGTGGCGGCGCACCATCTGCAGCGCGTGCGCGCGGCCCAGCTCGGTGAGGCCCACCGCGCCGTACGGCTCGTGGCTGACGAGGCCGGCGTCGGCCAGCCGGCGCACGGTCTCCGACACCGTCGACGTGCCGACGCCGAGGCGTGCCGCCAGGGCCTTCGTAGTCACCGGCCGGTCGCTCCACTCCTGGGCCGACCAGATGACCTTGAGGTAGTCCTGTGCGACCGGGGTCAGCAGCTGCGTGGCGCCGGGCTCGATCACCCTGCCAGCGTAGGGCCCTACTGATAGGTCACGAGGTCCGGCGTCGGCCGGATCGCGTAGGTGCCGGCGGGGTCGAGCATCGCCGGCGTGTCCTCGTCGTAGAAGTTCTTCCAGCCCCAGTGGACGCCCGCGGGCGCGCCCTGCCGGATCGCGTTCCACGTGCCGACCTTCGCGGGCTGGCTGCCCTGGCCGTCGACGTGGATCACCACGGCCAGCTCGTCGTGCGACGTGTCGAGGCGGTCACGGCCCGTGATCATGCTCAGCGCGAACTCGTGCAGCACGAGGGCCTTCTGCGGCAGGTGGTGGTCCGCGACGAGCCGGGCGAGCCAGGCCGCCACCGCGTTGACCTCGTCGACGTCGACGTGGCCGATCTGCTTGAGGTGCACCTGGGTGGGCCCCAGCCGCCACTCGGGGTCCAGCGCCAGGCTGACGTAGGGCAGCTCCAGCAGCGACTCGTACTCCTTGGCCTGCGTGAGGAAGTCGGTGCGGCCCGGCTGCAGGTCGAGCACCACGGTCATCCCGGCGGCGCCGGCCGCCTGTACCAGCGGCAGCAGGTCGGCGACGGGGCGTTCCGTGGAGTAGTTGCCGTCCGCACCGGCGCCCGCCGAGGCGATCGTCGCGATGATCTCGACACCGGCGACCACCGTGTCGGGCGTCAGGGCCCGGTAGAGCGCGGCGTGCGCCTGAGCCCGGGCGATCGTCGCCGGCACGTCCTGCTCGCCGAGCACGCCCAGCGCCGGCATGCCAGGGCTGCCGTAGAGGGCGACGTAGCGCTTGCCGGGGAGCCCCTCGTCCTGCGGGAAGTACAGCTGGCCGCCGCCGGGCAGCTCGACCCCGGTGGCCGCGGCGGCCACGCGCTCGGCGAGGCGGTCCGCCGGGCCGAAGCCGCCGCCGAGCGCGACGACGTGCGACGGCTTCGCGTGCGCGAGCGCCTGCACCGCCGACGACGTCGCGCGCGGGTCGGCCGCCGGGACGTCGACCACGGGCAGGCCCGCGGCGCGGACCGTGGCGAGCACCGCGAGCGGGACCGGGCCGGCGCCGACGAGCGCGACGGTGCCCGGCGGCGCGGTCGGCGGCGCGGTGAGGGGCAACCCGGAGGCCGACGAGCCCGGCGAGGTCAGGCGCAGGCCGGCGGCGGGGCCGTCCGACGACGCCGCGGTCGTCGGAGCGGTCGCAGCAGTCCCCGCCACGGCGGCCGTGGGCGAGGTGGTGCCGGGTGCCGCCGGGGGCGCGCCCGTGGCGGCCGGTGCGGAGCCCGCCGTGGCACCGGCGGCGCGCAGCACGGCGGTACCCGGGCGCGCGAGACCGATGACCGCGGCCGCCGCGCCGCCTGCGGCGACCGGCGCGCCGGCAGCGAGGCTCGGGCCGTGGCCAGGGCCGGCGCCGAGGGCACGCGCGAGCGTCGCCGCGTCCGCACCCGCAGCGACCCGCACGACGACCGGTCCCGGCGGCGCGGCGGCGGCACCGACGACGAGCACCGCGGTGGTCCCCAGACGTGCCACCTCGGCGGCCACGCCGGGATCGACGCCGCCGGGGGCCCCGGTCGCGCCGGCGGAGGGCACCGGCGCGGCGGGTGCCGACGATGCCGACGGTGCGGTGGGTGCCGACGACGTCGACGGTGGCGAGGCTGCGGGTGCCCCCGCGGCCGGCGCCGTGAGCAGCACCGGTGCCCCGAGCGCGACCGCGGCCGACGCCGCCGTGAGCTGGGCCGCGCTGTCGTCCACCGGCGCGAGGACCACCACGGGCGCCTCGACGAAGAGCGTGCGGCTCGCCGCCACCGCGGCGCGCACGGGGTCCGCCATGTCGAGGACCAGCGCCGGGCCGGCCGGCGCGGTCGCGCGGAACGGCGCCGCGCTGGGGACCGGTGGGGACGTGGGCGCGGCGCCGGTCGGCGACCCGGTGGGCTGCGGACCCGTCCCCGCCGTGCAGCCGGCGAGCGCGGCGACGACGAGCACCGTCAGCGCGGTCACGCGCCGTCGGCCGCTCCACCGCACGCGCCCACCTCCCGCCCTCGCCGGTCGGCCAGTCTAGGTTCCCCTCCGCGAGACTGCCGGGAGGGCACGGGCCAGGATCGGGACATGAGGTCCTCGCGGCACGCTGCCTCGGACCGGGCCCGGGAGTTCGCCGCCGAGCAGGTCGCCCGGCTGCGAGCGCTCAGCCCGCGGGCGGCGGCGGGCGACGACGACGCCGTGCACGACGCCCGCACGGCGACCCGCCGGCTGCGCGCCTGCCTCGACCTGTGCGGGTCCCTCGTCGGCGGCACCGCGCCGCTGGCGGACGGCCTGCGCGACCTGGGCCGGGCCCTCGGCGCGGCCCGTGACCCGGCGGTGGAGCTGGCCTGGCTGCGCACGGCCGTGACCGCCCTGCCGGACGGCGACCCGCGGGCCCGCGCCCGCCTGCTGGAGAACCGTCTCGCGGCGCGGCGCACGGCGCTGGTCGCGCTGCGCGGCCGGCTGCGCGGCCGGACGCACGCCGACCTCCTCGCCGCGCTCGAGGCGGCCACCGCCCGTCCCTGGTCGCCCGACGGGGGGCGCATCGCCCGGCGGGCGGCACGCGAGTGGCACCGGCTCGACCGGCGGGCCGCCGCGGCGGAGCGGGCCGGGGACGACGACCACGACACCACGCTGCACGCGGTGCGGCGGCAGGCCCGCCGGGCGCGCTACGCGGCGGAGGTGGTGGGCGAGGCCGCCGCGCGCAGCGCGGCCCTCGCCGAGAGCGTGCAGGACGCCCTGGGCGCCCAGCACGACGCCGTGCTCGTGCGGGCGGTGGTGACGGAGGTCGCCGCGCAGGCACGGGCGGCCGGCGAGGACACGACGACCTACGAGCGGCTGGTCGCCGTCGCGCGCGCCGCGGCCGACGACGCCGAGCGCGCGGCCGCCCGCGCCGCCGCGCGCCTGCGCGACCCGCACCACCGCGGCCGGATGCCGTAGCGGGCAGGCAACCGAGCTCCCCCGGCGCCCCGAGGGGCTAGAGCTCGACGCGCCGGTTGGTGCCCAGCTCCGTGAGGAAGGCCGGCCCCGTGCGGGCGAGCTCGACCGCGAACTCGTCGGCCCAGAGCGAGTACGGGCGGCTCGCCAGCGCGTCGTTGGCGAACCGCGGGTCGGTCGTCACCTCGGTGACGGCGAACGCGGGGATGGCCAGGTCGGTCACGGGGCCGCCGCGCTCCACCTCGGCGACGACGAGCGGCGCGTTGCGACCGGCGAAGACGTCGATCACCCAGCCGTCCTCGCCGAGCCAGACGGCGTGCCGCAGCTTGGCGACACGGCGCCCGCCGCGCCGGACGAGCTCGACCGCGACCGTGGGGTCGATCTCGCGCTCCGCCTCGTACCGCGTCCCGGCGACCATGGGGCCCTTCACCGTGATGGCGCCGAACTCCACGCCGTCCACGTGCGCCTCCAGCAGCGCCAGCTCGTCGGCCGCGGGGTCCACCTGGGCCGGCACCCCGGGCATCTGGGCCCGGACGCGGACGGCGTACCCCTCGTCGGACAGCAGGTAGCTCTGCACGATGAGGGTGGGCGTGGTCTCGAGGAGGTCCGAGGGCACGTCACGCGCGACGAACCGGCGCTCGAACTCGAAGTCGCCGTACCCCTGCTCGCTCATCGTGGCCTCCTCGTCTGCGACGGTTGCGAGCCTAGAGGCCCGCCGTGCCAGACTCCGGGACATGGACGACGCGCCGCAGCGATACGCCCCGGACGACCACCTCGGCGGCCGGACCCTGCTGGTCGCAGCGGCGTACGTGGTGCTCGTCCGCCCGGGTTCCGGCCACCACGAGGTGCTGCTCCAGCTGCGCCGCGGCACCGGGTACATGGACGGCCACTGGGCCACGCTCGCCGGTCACGTGGACCCCGGCGAGTCGGTGCATGAGGCGGCGGTGCGCGAGGCCGACGAGGAGGCGGGGATCCGGGTCGACCCGGCGGACCTGGTGCCGCTCACCGTGCTGCACCGGTTCGAGCGCGGCGGGCCGCCGGTGGAGCAGCGCGTCGACGTGTTCTTCTCCACCACGCGATGGGTGGGCGTGCCCGCGGTCCGCGAGGCGGACAAGGCCGCCGCCATGGGCTGGTTCCCGCTCGACGAGCTGCCCGAACCGATGGTGCCGCACGAGCGCCTCGTGCTCGACACGCTGGCCAGCGGCTCGCCGCTGCCGGCCGTGCTCTCGCTGCCGAGCTGACCCGCCACCGCGCACGCGGGGCCGCCGCGCGCCAGGTGCCACCCGGCACGGGTCAGCCCGTGTTCTGCAGCCCGGCGGCCACCCCGTTGACGGTGAGGAGCAGCAGCCGGCGCAGGTCGTCGGCGTGCTCGGGCGCCTCGCCGGTGCGCAGCCCGCGCAGCGCGCGCAGCTGCAGCAGGCTCAGCGAGTCGACGTAGGGGTTGCGCAGCTGCACGGCCCGCCCGAGCACCTTGCGGTTCTCGAGGATGGCCTGCGCGCCGGTGGCCACCAGCACCCACCTCTTGGTCAGCGCCATCTCGTCGAGGACGGCCGCCGCGAGCTCGTCGCGCGCGCCGAGGGCGAGGTAGCGGGCCGCGATCCGCTCGTCGGTCTTGGCCAGCGACATCTCGGCGTTGTCGATGAGCGTGTTGAACAGCGGCCACTCCTGGTACGCGGTCCGCACCAGCTCCGGGTCGCCCACCGCCTCCAGGCCCGTGCCCAAGCCGTACCAGCCCGCGAGGTTGATCCGGGCCTGCGACCACGAGAACACCCACGGGATGGCGCGCAGGTCGTCCAGGCTCGAGACCGTCAGGCCGCGCCGTGCCGGGCGGGAGCCGATGGGCAGCAGGCCCACCTCCTCCAGCGGGGTCACCTGGGCGAACCACTCGGCGAAGCCCTCGGACCGGACGAGCGCGTGGAACCGCACGCGCGACGCCTCGTCGAGCACCGACGCGAGCTCGGCGAACCGACGCGTCGCGTCCGCGTTGCGCTTCTCCACCGAGGGCGCGCCCTGCAGCAGGGTCGCCGCGGTCACCTGCTCGATGTGCCGCGCCGCGATCGTCGGGTCGCCGTAGCGGGCGAAGATGACCTCGCCCTGCTCGGTGAGCTTGAAGCGGCCGTCCACCGAGCCCGGCGGCTGCGCGAGCAGGGCCCGGTTGGCGGGACCGCCCCCGCGCCCGAGCGCGCCGCCGCGGCCGTGGAAGAGGGTCAGGCTGATGCCGTGCTCCCGCGCCCAGGCGGTGATCTCGCGCTGCGCCTGGTCCAGCGCGAGCGTCGCCGAGACCGGCCCCACGTCCTTCGACGAGTCGGAGTAGCCGAGCATCACCTCGAGGTGGCGGCCCGTCTGGCTCAGCCGGCGCTGCACCTGCGGGATGGCCAGCGAGCCGTCGAGGATCGCCACCGAGTGGCGCAGGTCGGCGAGCGTCTCGAACAGCGGGATGACGTCGAGGACCGGCATCTCCTTGTCCGCGCCGATGTACGCGTACTCGGCCAGCTTGTACACCGCGGCCAGGTCCTCGACCGACTGCGTGAACGACACGATGTAGCGCCGCACCGCCTGCACGCCGAAGCGCCGCTGCACCGTCCCGATGGCGCGGAACGTGTCGAGCACCTCGAGCGTGCGCGGCTCGAGCACGCCGTCCAGGCTGTGCACCTCGACGTCGGCGATCGCCGCGGCGTGCACGGCGGAGTGCTGGCGCACCTCGAGCTCGGCGAGGTGGAAGCCGAACGTGCGCACCTGCCACAGCAGCTTCTGCAGGCGCCCGTACGCCGCGCGGTGCGCACCGCCCTTGGCCAGCGACTCCTGCACCACCGTGAGGTCGGCCTCGAGCGCGGCGGCGTCGGGGTAGGCCAGGTCCGCGTCGCGCCGGCGGGTCGCGGCGATCCGGTCGGCGACGACGAGCAGGGCCCGCCGGTGCGGCTCGTTCGGGGAGTCGGCCGCGATGCCGGCGGTCATCGTGTCGGCGAGCGCGCGCTGGCGCTGCCACAGCGAGGAGAGCGCGCTCGAGGCCGGCGCGCTGCCGGCGTCGAGCGTCAGCCCGTCCGCCACGGCGCGCGCCGAGGCCTCGAGGGCGGCGAGCGCGTGCTCGGAGGCGAGGGCTGCCGCGGCGCGGGTCACCTCGGCCGTGACGTTGGGGTTGCCGTCGCGGTCGCCGCCGATCCAGCTGCCGAGCCGGGCCCAGGCGCGGACCACGGGGGCCGTGGTGCCGGCGCGCTCGCCCAGCAGCCAGTCGTCGAGCCGGCGGTACACCGCCGGCAGCGTGTTCGCCAGCGTGGCGTCGAAGACGTCCAGCACCGTGGCGACCTCGTCGAGCACCGTGGGCTTCGACGCGCGCAGCGGCGACGTGCGCCACAGCGTGTCGATCTCGGCGAGGAGCCTGCGCTCGTTCTCGGCGAGCGTCATGCCGCCGGGGTGCTGGTCGTCGCGCTCGGCCACGAGCGCCGCGATGCGGCGGATCGAGCGGGCCACCGCGCGGCGGCGGGCCTCGGTGGGGTGCGCGGTGAACACCGGCCGGAACTCCAGGCGCTGCAGGCGCTCGCGGGCCTCGTCGTCGCCCACCTCCTCGGCCAGCTGCGCGTAGGCCGCGGGCAGCGAGTCGTCCGGCGCCAGCTGCTGGGGCGGCAGCGACGCCTCGCGCTCCCGCAGCACGCGGACGCGGTGGTACTCCTCGGCGAGGTTGGCGAGGTGGAAGTAGCACGTGAACGCGCGGGCCACCTGCTCGGCCCGCTCCAGCGTGAAGCCGGCCACCAGGTCCTCGGCCTCGGTGAGCGCGCCGGACTCCGGCTCGTCGTGCGCACGGATCGCCAGCTCGCGCAGCTTCTCGACGTCGTCGTAGAGGATCTCGTCGGTCTCGCGCAGCACCTGGCCGAGCAGCCCGCCGAGCATCCGCACGTCCGTGCGGAGCGGTTCGGGGACCTCGTGCCGCGCCAGGCCGCGCGCGGGGACGTCGGGAGTGGTCACGGGCCCCACCGTAGGGCCAAGGTCCCAGTGACGTCGTCGTTGTCCATCCGTGGGACAGACATTAGTTGTACCGTCAAGCTATCGCGTATCCTGGGCGGCATGACGACGCCCGACGAGGTCCGCTGGCTCACCCCCGAGCAGCTGCGCGCCTGGGTCGGCCTGCTCTCCGTCGCCGAGCTGCTGCCCGCCGCGCTGGACTCCCAGCTGCGCCGCGACGCCCGCCTCACGCACTTCGACTACCAGGTGCTGGCCATGCTGTCCGAGGCGCCCGGGCGCACGCTGCGCATGACGAGCCTCGCGCAGCGCACCAGCGCCACGCTCCCCCGGCTGTCGCACGTCGTCGAGCGCCTCGAGGCCCGCGGGCTCGTCGCGCGCGCGCCCTCGACCGACGACGCGCGGGCGACCGACGCCCGCCTCACCGCCGCCGGGTGGGACACGCTCGTCGCCGCGGCTCCCGGGCACGTCGCGACGGCGCGCGCCCTGGTCGTCGACGCGCTGACCGACGACCAGGTGACGCAGCTCGAGGAGATCACTGCGGCACTCCTGGCCCGCCTCGACCCGCAGGACCGGCTGGCCCGCCGCGGCTGACGGCGCGCTCGGCGGGCTCAGCCCGCGCACGCCCCGGAGGAGACCGTCGCGCTCAGCGACTCCGCCTGCGCCACCACGGGCAGCAGCTCGCTCGTCGTCATCGCGAACCCGAGGTTCGGGTCCTTGTCGGCGCGCGCGAACACGATCCCGACCGCCTGGCCGCCCGTGGTGAGCAGCGGTCCGCCGGAGTTCCCCGGCCGCACCTGGGCCGCGAGCGCGTACACCTCGCGCGGGTGCGACGCGTGCCCGTAGATGTCGGGGATGGGCGTGGTCGTCACCGAGATGACGCCCGCGCCGCCGAAGGTGAGCGGGCCGCCGTACGGGTAGCCCTCGACCACGGCCACGCTGCGGGCCGCCAGCGTGGGCGCGATGGGCAGCGGCGCGGCCGTGATGCCGTCGACCGCGATGATCGCGAGGTCGTTCGTCGGGTCGAAGTAGACGACGCGTCCCTGCCGCGCGCGCTCACCGGGCAGCTCCACCACCGGGCGGTCCACGCCGGCCACGACGTGCGCGTTCGTCACCACGCGCCCCGGAGCCACGACGAACCCCGAGCCCGTGGAGCTGATGCCGCACGAGTACGCCGTGCCCGCGATGCGGGCCACGGACCGAGACGCGCGGACGAGCGCCGGGTCGGCCAGGTTGACGTCGGGGATGGCCGGCGCGCTGCCGGGCAGCAGGGCGTCCAGGGTCGGCAGGCCCTGGGCGAGCACGTCGTTGCGCAGCTGCGCCAGGGTGCGGCTCACGGGGGCCGGCGTCAGCCGGTCGATGGTCCGCAGCACCTGCGACGACGCCACCGCCGGCGCGACCACCGGCGAGCCGGTCGCGGCGAGCGCCGAGCCGACGAACGACATGGCGATCGCCGTGACGACCAGGTCGGCCACGCCGCCGAGCAGCCGGTCCAGGCCCTTGAGCGGCGTGCGGTCGACGCCGCGACGCATCAGGCGCCCCACCGAGCCGCCGAGCGACGCGCCGAGCAGCGGCAGCGCCAGCGCGACGACGACGACGAGCGGGCCGCGCCAGCGCGTGGAGGGCAGCGCGTCGTTGACGATCGGCACGAGCCAGAACGCGGCGACGCCGCCGACGACGAGCCCCAGCAGCCCGCCGAGCGTGCCCAGCAGCCCGCGCGAGAGCCCGCCGACGAACGCGGCGACGAGGATGACGAGGAGGAGCAGGTCGACGACGATCATCGGCGCCATCCTCGCGCGGGACCGCCGCGGTTGCCAGGCCGGCCCGCGCGGGTGAAGGTAGGTCGACCTGACCCGGGCGACGAGAAGAGGTGCGGCATGGCCGACGACGTGGACATCTCGCACCGCATCGGCGCACTCGTGGACGAGGAGCGCAGCCTGCGCGAGCAGCTGGCCGCGGGCCGGATCGACCGCGCCGCCGAGCAGGCGCGCCTGGGCGCGATCGAGGTGGAGCTCGACCAGTGCTGGGACCTGCTGCGCCAGCGGGCGGCGCTGCGCGAGGCCGGCGGCGACCCGTCGCAGGCGCAGGTGCGGCCCGCGTCCGTGGTGGAGAGCTACCGGGGCTGACCCGCCCGGCGGGTGGCGCACCGGTGCGGACATGAGCGAGGCCGCGCGCGCGACGCCGCAGCAGCGGCGCGTGCTGCTCGTCGCGATCCTCGCGACGTTCATCGCGTTCCTCGACGGCACCGTCGTGACCGTGGCGCTGCCTGCCATCGCGCGCGACCTCGGCGGCTCCGGTGACCAGGCCCTCGTGCTGCAGCAGTGGGTGGTGGACGCCTACCTGGTGACGCTCGGGTCGCTCATCCTCGTGGCCGGCTCGCTCTCGGACGTGCACGGCCGGCGGCGCGTGCTGGCCGTGGGCCTGGTCGCCTTCGCGGTCGCGTCGGCCGCGTGCGCCGTGGCCCCCACCGGGGCCGTCCTGGTCGCCGCACGCGCGGTGCAGGGCGTCGGCGGGGCGCTGCTGGTGCCGAGCTCGCTGGCGATGATCGTCTCGGCCTTCGAGGGCGAGGCGCAGGGCCGGGCCATCGGGCGCTGGACCGCCTACACCGGGATCGCCGGGCTCATCGGCCCCTTCGTCGGGGGCGTGCTGGTCGACACGCTCTCGTGGCGCTGGGTCTTCTGGATCACGGTCCCGGTCGCCGCCGTCACGCTCGGGCTGCTGCGCGGCGTGCCCGACGGCACCCAGCGCGGCGGCCGGCGGATCGACGTGCGGGGGGCGGTGCTGGCGGCCGTCGGGCTCGCCGGCACCGTGAGCGCGCTCATCGAGAGCGCGCGGCTCGGCTGGGCCGACGCGCGGGTGGCGGTGCCGCTCGCGCTCGGCGTGCTCGGCCTCGTCGCGTTCCTCGTCGCCGAGCGCCGCGCGAGCGACCCCATGCTGCCGCTGCGGCTGTTCGGCGAGCGCAACTTCGCCTGGGGCAACGCCGCCACGGCCGCGGTCTACGGCGCCCTCGGGTTCGGCGGCTTCATCGTCACGCTCTTCCTGCAGCAGGTGGCCGGGTACCCGGCGACCGCGGCGGGCCTCGCGTCGCTGCCCGTGACGCTCCTCATGTTCGGGCTGTCCAGCCGCTTCGGCCTGCTGGCCGGCCGGCACGGTCCTCGCCTCTTCATGACCGTGGGGCCGATCGTCGCGGCCGTCGGCTACCTGCTCATGCTCACCACCGACAGCACCGCCGTCTACTGGACGCAGGTGCTGCCCGGGATGGTCACCTTCGGGCTCGGCCTCACGATGACCGTGGCACCCCTCACGGCCGCGGTGCTGGGCGCCGCCCCGGCCGCCGACGCCGGCATCGCCTCGGCCGTGAACAACGCGGTCGCACGCGTGGCCGGCCTCGTGGTCGTCGCGCTCGCCGGGGTGATCGTCGCAGGCACGCTCGACGTGGCGTCGTTCCACTCGGCGCTGCTGGTGACCGCCGGGCTGCTCGCGCTCGGTGGCCTGGTCAGCCTCGTCGGCATCACCAACGCCGGCCGGCCCACGCCGGCCGCGGCCGCCGCGGTCACCGCCCAGGAGTCGCCGGCGCCGCCGACCGTCTGACGACCGCCGGCTACCGCTGCGGGAACGGCGCGGGCGGGCCGAACCGGGTCCGGGGCGCCGGTGCGGGCACGTGCCACGCGAGCGCACGGGCGATCTGCAGCACGCCGAGCACCACGAGCCAGGCCCCGAGCAGCCACCACAGCGTCGCCGCGGCCCACAGGGGCGACGCGAGCACCACCACGCCCGCGACGATGCTCAGCAGCGCGAAGAGCACGCCCCACAGGCGCGACCCGGCCATCATCCGCACGGTGGTCAGGGCGACGAAGCCCTCGACCACCCAGACGACGCCGACGACCACCGCCAGCACGGTGGCCAACGACGCGGTCGCCACCGCGAGGTCGCCGAGCCCGAGCACGCCGCCGGCCACGTAGAGGGCGCCGAGCAGCAGGTGTCCGGCGCGACCCCAGCCGCTGCCGGTCCGGCTGCCGAGCGCGGACACGACGTACCCGAGCCCGACGACGACGAGGTACACCCCGACGATCGCGGTGACCACCATGCCGGTCCGGCGCGGCCAGAGCAGCACGAGCAGCCCGGCCGCGAACGCGAGCACCCCGCTGACCACCAGGGCCGCCCGCAACGCGTCGCCGACACCCCGAGGACTCTCCACGACTGCGCCGCTCACGGCCGGTCCCCTTCCCCTCGGTCCGTGGGCCGTCCACCCCGCACGGGTCCGGTGCCCGAGGCCATCGTGGGCTCGCGCACGCCGATCCGCTCGTCGGGCGCCACGCGCCGACCCGCCCTGCCTCCCGTCACGCCGGCGTGACGGCCCCCGTGTGGCGGTCGGTCCGCACCATGCCCGCGCGCGCCGCGAGCACCCCGCCCGCCACCGCGATCCCGATGGTGACGATGGCGCCGAGCATGAGCGCCGACGCCTCGCCGGGCCGCAGCACGCCCAGCTGCGTGCCGACGGTCGCGGCCGCCACGGGGACGCCGAGCTGCGCGGCGGCGAGCATGCCGAGGGGCACGGGCTGGCCGAGCAGCCGCCCGACGAGGTGCGCCAGGCAGGCGCCGGTCCCGAGCGCGACGCCGACCGCGACCATCCCCGGGTGGTTGCCGAACTCCCGCAGGTCGAGCGAGGCGCCGAGCCACACGAAGTACAGCGGCGAGAGGAACCCGTCGGTGAGGGCGAAGAGCTGGTGCGCCAGGCGGCGCGGCTCCCCCACCGCGGTCACGGCCAGCCCGAACGCGAACCCGGCCAGCATGATCGACACGTGGGTCGCCACCGCGAGCGCGGCGAGCGCGGCGAGGACGACGAGCTGGAGGCGCAGCTCGACCGCGAACAGCCGGGTCTCGGAGACGTTGTGGAGCCGCCGCCGCACGCCGCTGCGCTCCGCCCGCCGCAGCAGGAGCCACACGACGACCGCCGCCGCGATGACGGCCGCCGCCCCGGCCGCGGCCCGCAGCGCGTGCGCGGGGTCGATCGCCAACGGGAGCGCGACGATGCAGGCCGAGTCGGCGATGGCCACCTGGGGCAGCATGCCGACGACCTGGGGGCCGCCCAGGCGCAGGCTGTCGACGACGGGCAGCACGAGCGCGGCGGACGAGGACGCCATGAGCACGGCGTAGAGCGGCACGTGCGGGATCCCCGCGACGCGCGCGAGCACGACCGCCAGCGCCGTGGCCACGAGGCCGACGACCACGGCGCGCACCACGCCGGCGCGCAGAGCCGGACGCAGCGCGGGGTCGCGCAGCGGCACGTGCGTGCCCACGACGAACATGACGAGCGCGAACCCGAGGTCGGCGAGGAACGTGAACAGCGGGTCGCCCGCGTCGACCAGGCGCAGCCCCGTGGCGCCGATGGCGATCCCGGCGAGGAGCTCGCCGAGGACCACGGGCAGGTGCCAGCCCTTGGGGTAGGCCAGCAGCGGGCCCAGCAGGGCCACGAGCCCGACGAGGGCCAGCTGCGGGAACGTCACGGCGGCATTGTGGCGCCCGGTGCCCGCCGCGGCCGGTCGACGCGTCCGCGTGACTGCGGCGCGGTGGCGTCCTACGCTGCTCAGACACGCCGTGGGGCCCTGGGGGGCGACGATGCGCACGCTGGAGCTGACCGTCCGCGGCCTCGCGCTGCTGGTCGCGGGGGCGGTCGCCACGCACCTGCCGGTCACGCCGGCCCAGGTGCTGCTCGTCGTGCTGCTCGGTGCGGCGGTGCTGCTGGCCGGGCTCGAGCGCCGCACCGGCGCGCTGGCGCGGACCCTCGCCGCGGTGCACCCCGTCCCCTCGGGTGCGTGGCACGCGGACCGGCCACGGGACGTCACCGTCCCGCCGGCGCCGGGCACGCCCGGCACCACCCTGGCGCGCGCTCCCTCACGCCGCGCCCTCGCCGTCGCCTGACGGCACGCCGAGCGGCCCCGCCACTCCGGCCGTTCCCGCGCGCCGTCCCGCGAGGGCGATCGACACCCCGTCGACCCCGCCGAGGCCGGACCCTGTCACGTCGCGCCCGCGCGCGTGCCTCACCGGCTCGGCACCCACCCGAAGCGTGAGGACCCCCATGACCGTCTACGACATCGCGCCCGTCCGGGCGCTCATCACCGCCGCCGCCTGGCTGGTGACCCAGGTGAGCGACACCCTGTCCCCCGTCGCCGGGCCCGCCGGCGCGGCGCTCGCCATCGTCCTCGTCACCGTGGCCGTGCGCGCCGCGCTGGTCCCGGTGGGCCTGTCCCAGGCCCGGGCGGCCCTGGCCCGCGAGCGGCTCGCGCCGCGCCTCGCGCAGCTGCAGCGCAGGTACGCGTCGCAGCCCGAGGTGCTGCGGCGCGAGATCGGCCGGCTCTACGCCGCCGAGCGCGTCTCGCCCCTGGCGGGCTGCCTGCCCGCGCTGGCGCAGGCGCCCGTGCTCACGGCGGTGTACGGCGTCTTCGTGGTACCCACCGTGGCCGGGCACGCCAACGCGCTGCTCGGCCACGCGCTGCTCGGCGTCCCGCTCGGGACGCGGCTCGTCGGGCTGCTCACCACCGGCGCCGCCACCTGGCCCGCCGTCGCCGTGCCCCTCGTGCTCGTGGGCCTCATCGCGGTCGTGGCCGGGGCCTCACGCCGGCTCCTGCCCCCGGTCAGCGCGCCGGATGCGGGCACGCACGCCGCCGTCGCCCGGCTGGCGTCCGTGCTGCCGTTCACCACGGCCGTGGTCGCGGCGTTCGTCCCCGTGGCCGCGGCGCTGTACCTCGCCACCACCACGGCGTGGACGCTCGGGGAGCGGCTGGTGCTGCGGCGGGTGCTCGGCACCTCCGCCACCTCCAACGTATAGGGCACCGGGGGGCTTGCCGCAAGGCCCCCGGTGGGGCGCACCATGGCCGGCCGCGCCGCCGTCCCACGCCACCGGGAGCCCCTGCCGTGACCGACCCCGCCACCTCCGCGTTCGCGCTGCCCGAGCGCCTCGCCGCCAAGGCCGACCCCGCGCTCGTCGCCGCGGACGAGCGGCACTTCGCCGCCATCGCCGCGACGCTCTCGCGCCAGGTCGCCGAGCTCGCCGAGCGCCTCGACGCCCAGCGGCTGCTGCCCGCCACCCTGGGCCAGGAGGCCGTGGAGCGCGACCAGGAGATCCGCCGCCTCTCGGCGCGCCTGCGCGTGCTGCGGTCGTACGGCCTCGACCTGTGCCTGGGCCGCATGGTGGTGGCCGGCGAGGCCGAGCCGGTCTACGTCGGCCGGCTCGGGCTGGCCGACGAGGCCGGCCGGCAGCTGCTGGTCGACTGGCGCTCGCCCGCCGCCGCGCCGTACTTCGGCGCGACGCGCGCGGCGCCGATGGGCCTGGTCAGCCGTCGCCGCTACCGGTGGACGGTGGGCCGCGTCGCCGACTACTGGGACGAGGTGTTCACCGCGGACGGGCTGGACGGTCGGGCGGCGCCCGACGACGAGTCCGCGTTCATCGCGAGCCTGGGCGCGAGCCGGTCCGCGCGGATGCGCGACGTGCTGGCCACCATCGCCGCCGACCAGGACGCGATCATCCGTGCGGGCTCGTCGGGCGCGCTCGTCGTCGAGGGCGGCCCCGGCACGGGCAAGACCGTCGTCGCGCTGCACCGCACCGCCTACCTCCTGTACTCCGACCCCCGGGTGGCGCGGCACCACGGTCGCGTGCTCGTCGTCGGGCCGCACGAGCCGTACCTCGCGTACGTCGAGGACGTGCTGCCGTCGCTCGGCGAGGAGGGCGTGCGCACGTGCACGCTGCGCGACCTCGTGCCCGAGGGGGCGCGCGCCGCGGCGGAGGCCGACGAGCGGGTGGCGCGGCTCAAGGCCTCTGCCGCCATGGTGCGCGCCGTGGAGCCCGCCGTCGGGTTCTACGAGCGGCCGCCCGCGACGACGCTGACCGTGGAGACGCCGTGGGGCGACGTCGACCTCGGCCCCGACGAGTGGGCGGAGGCGTTCGAGGCGCCCGACCCGGGCACGCCGCACAACGAGGCGCAGGACGACGTCTGGGAGCGCGTCGTCGAGATCGTCGCCGACCGGCTCGACGGCGCGCCGCCCGACGAGGTCGGCCGCGCGCTGCGCCGCGACCGCGACCTGGTGGTCGCCGTCCGCCGGGCGTGGCCCGCGCTGGAAGCGACCGACCTGGTGGGCGACCTGTGGACCGTGCCCGCCTACCTCCGGCTGTGCGCGCCGTGGCTCGAGCCCGACGAGGTCCGCGCACTGCAGCGGGCGCGACCGGACGCCTGGACCGTGGCCGACCTGCCGCTGCTGGACGCGGCCCGGCGTCGGCTCGGCGACCCCGCGGCGTCGCGCCGCCGGCGTGAGCGGCAGGCCCTGCTGGCGGCCGAGCGTGAGCAGCGCGAGCAGGTGATGGACCACCTCATCGCCGCCGACGACTCCGAGATGCAGGTGATGTCCATGCTGCGGGGCGCGGACCTGCAGGGGGCGCTCGTCGACGAGGCGGCCCTGCCGGCGGCCGACGACGACCCGCTCGCCGGGCCGTTCGCCCACGTCGTCGTCGACGAGGCGCAGGAGCTCACCGACGCGCAGTGGCAGATGCTGCTGGCCCGCTGCCCCTCGCGGAGCGTGACGGTGGTGGGCGACCGGGCGCAGGCGCGGCACGGGTTCGCCGAGACGTGGCAGCGGCGCCTGGAGCGCGTGGGGCTGCGGCAGGTCACCCAGGCGACGCTCGGCATCAACTACCGCACGCCGCGGGAGGTCATGGCCTACGCCGAGCCCGTGATCCGCGCCGCCGTCCCGGACGCCAACGTGCCCACGTCCGTGCGGGCCACCGGCGTGCCCGTCGCCCATGGCCGTGCGGCCGACCTGCGGGGCCTGGTCCAGGCCTGGCTGGACGAGCACGACGAGGGCGTGGTGTGCGTCGTCGGCGCCACGGAGGTCCCCGCGGACCCGCGCGTGCGGGCGCTCACGCCGGAGCTGGCCAAGGGGCTCGAGTTCGACCTCGTGGTGCTCGTGGACCCGGACCGGTTCGGCAGCGGGGTCCAGGGGGCCGTGGACCGCTACGTCGCCATGACGCGCGCCACCCAGCAGCTGGTGGTGCTCACGTCGTCGTGACGCGCGCGCGGCGCGCTCACTCGGCGGGGGCCTGCTCGACGTCGGCGCCCGGGGCGCGCGCCAGGACGACGCACCCGGCGAGCGCTGCGAGCACGGCGACGCCGGCCGGGACCGCCCAGCCCGCGCGCACGGTGTCGCCGAGCACGAGGAGCCCGACGAGCCCGGGGACGACGACCTCGACCACGGACACGAGCGACGCGGCCAGCCCCGCCGGGCCGAGCTCGAGCGCCCGCACGTAGGCGACGACGGCGACGAGCCCGGACAGCGCCACGACCAGCGCCATCGGCTGCCACAGGAGCTCGGCCAGCGACCCGGTGGTCCGGGCGGCGCGCACGCCGACGGCGACGCCCGAGTAGCCGAGCGCGCTGGCCAGCCCCATGACCCAGGCGGGCGCACCGCGATAGGCCGCCGCGGTCCCGACGACCAGGACGGCGAGCGCGACGAACACCCACCGCACCACCGCACCGTCCGCGGCGGCCGCCGGTTGGCTCCCGCCCGCCCCGGCCAGCACCACCAGGCCGCCGACGACGACCGCCGAGGCGGCCAGGTCGATCGCCCGCAGCGGCGCGTGCAGCACCGGGTGCGCGAGCAGCACCACGACGACGAGCGAGGACGCGACGACGGTCTCGACGAGGAACAGCGGCAGCCGCGCGAAGGCCACGAGCGAGACGAGGAAGCTCAGGCCGTCGAGGACGAAGCCGCCCACGACGGCGGGCTGGCGCAGCGCCGACAGCCCCGCCGCGCGGCGCGCGCCGAGCGCCTGCAGCACCGTGGCGACGCCGTAGCCGACGCTCGCGCCGACGGCGGCCAGCAGCCCGAGGACCACGTGCGTCTCCCTCCCCCGCCGCGCGGCGGGCCGGTTGCCCGATCATGGCACCTGACCTGCACCGGATCTGCACGAAGAGTTGGCCCGGACGCCCACAGATGGCCGCGCGGCGCCTCGTACGGTTCTCCTCGACGACGAGGCGGATGGACGGTCATGGGGCTCACGGGGATCCCGTTCCTGGTGCTGGTGCTGGCGCTCACGCTGGCGGCGCTGCTGTGGGGCGCGCTGCGCGCGCCGAACCGGAACGGCGTGCGCGGCGTGCTCGGCCGGCTCGGCGTCCAGGTGCTCACGAGCGCGCTCGTCGTGCTCTCGGTGGCCACCGTGCTCAACCGGCAGAACGAGTGGTACGTCAGCTGGGGCGACCTCTTCGGCTCCTCCCCGACCCCCGTGGTCAAGGCCGACGCCGGCGGCGTGGCGCCGCAGGTGGCGCTGCGCGAGCAGCCCACCGGGTCCGCGCTGCCCACGCCACTGCCCACGGTCCACCAGCTCCCCCCGCTGCCCTCGCCCGGCCAGCGCGTGCAGACGTTCACCGTCGCCGGCACCGCCAGCGGGCTCACCGGCAAGGTCATGGTGAGCCTGCCCGTGGGCTACGAGGACCCCGCGAACGCGGGCCGCAGCTACCCCGTCATCGTGGCGTTCCACGGCTACCCGGGGTCGCCGGGCGTGTGGATGCAGGGCGTCAACCTCGTGCCGTCGCTGGACTCGCTCGGCGGCGAGGGCAAGATCGCGCCCGTCATCGTCGTCGCGCCGCAGATCGAGTTCCCGGCGGGGGCCGACACCGAGTGCGTCAACGGCGGCACCGGGCAGCCCCAGGTGGAGACCTGGCTCGCCAAGGACGTCCCGGACGCGCTCGCCACGCACCTGCGCGTGGCGCACGACCGCACCGGGTGGGCCACGCTGGGCTTCTCGTCCGGCGGGTGGTGCGCCGCGATGATGACGATGCTCCACCCCGAGCTGTTCGGCGCCGGCGTCGTCCTCGGCGGCTACATGCAGCCCCTCTTCGAGAAGGGCTACGTCCCCTTCCACGCCGGTGAGGCCGCCTGGACGCGCTACCACCTGGTGACGCTCGCCTCGTCCGCGCCGCCGCCCGTCGCGCTGTGGCTGCAGACGAGCAAGGCGGACTCCCTGTCGTACTCCTCGAGCGAGGCCCTGCTGCACGCCGCCAGGGCCCCGCTGTCGATCCAGTCGGAGGTCGAGGTCTCGGCCGGCCACCGGATCACGGTCTGGGCCGGCGCGATGCCGACGGCGCTGACCTGGCTGGGATCGACGATCCCGGGCTTCCACGCGTCCCACGCGTAGGCCCCGCAGGGGGGACAACCCCCGTACGGGCTCGGCGGAACGCACCCTGCCGCGCCCGCCCGCCGGCGGCGAGGCTGGGACCATGACCAGCATGAGCGTGCCAGCCCGCGGGACGGACGCGGCCGTGTGGGGCCGCCGGGAGCGCCGCGGCCCCACCGTGCTCACCGCGCCCTTCCACCCCCGGACGTGGCGCGAGCACGGCTACCTGTGGCTGCAGCTGCTGCTGGCGCCCTTCGCGCTGACCTACGTGCTGCTCGTGCCGTCGCTGTCGGCCGGCCTGCTCGTCACGGTCGTCGGGCTCGGGCTCGTCGGCGTGCTCGTGCTCGCCGCGCGGGGCTGGGGGGCGATGTACCGCGGGCTGGCCCGCGGGCTGCTCGGCCGGCCGGTGGCGGACCCGCCGCCGTTCGCCCGCCCCCGCGGGTTCTGGCGGGGCCTGTGGGCGATGCTCGGCGACGTCGACGGCTGGCGCGCGCTGCTGTTCATGTTCCTGGCGTTCCCGGCCACCCTGGTCGGCTGGGTCACGAGCATCACGTTCCTGGTCACCGGCGCCGGCGGCCTCACGTACTGGTACTGGTACCGGTTCCTGCCGCTGCAGGCGGCGAGCGACGGCACGATGCACCGCGGCGCGCAGTTCGGCACCGACTGGTTCGCCGACACGCCGGGCCGGCTGTGGCTCGTCGCGCTCGGCGGTGCCGTCTTCCTGCTCGCCTGGCCGTGGGTGCAGCACCTGTTCGCCGGGCTGTTCCGCGTGCTGACCGGCGCCCTGCTGGGACCCTCGCGCACCAGCCTGCGCGTCGCCGAGCTCCGCGCGTCGCGCGCCGCCTCGGTCGAGGACGCCGACGCGCGGCTGCGGCGCATCGAGCGCGACCTGCACGACGGCACGCAGGCGCGGCTGGTGGCGGTGGCGATGCAGCTCGGCGAGGCCCGCGAGCAGCTGGCCTCCGGCGACCCCGCGGTGGCCGACGAGCTGCTGAGCACGGCGCACGCCTCGACCAAGGAGGCGCTCACCGAGCTGCGCGAGATCGCGCGCGGCATCCACCCGCCGGCCCTGGACAGCGGCCTGGCGATCGCGCTGGAGACGCTCGCCGCGCGGGCGCCTCTGCCGGTGGCCCTCGCCGTCGACCCCTCCGTCGCGGTGGGTGGCCCGCTGTCCCCCGCGGTGGAGTCCATCGCCTACTTCACGGTCGCCGAGCTGGCGGCCAACGCCGCCAAGCACTCGGGTGCCTCCGTGGTGCGCGTCGCCGTGGACCGCGCCGGCGGCGCGCTGCGGCTGCGGGTGGACGACGACGGGCGCGGCGGCGCGGTCGTCGTGCCCGCGGACGGCACCGGACGGCGCACCGGGCTGGCCGGCCTGGCCGAGCGCGTGCGCGCCGTGGACGGCACGTTCGACCTGTCCAGCCCCGTGGGCGGCCCTACGGTGGTCACCGTGACCCTGCCGGCCGGCGCCCGATCGTGAGCCACCCGCCCGGGCCCGGCAGGTCGCTGCGGATCGTCCTCGCCGAGGACTCCGTGATCCTGCGCGACGGCCTGGCCGCGCTGCTGGGCCGGCGCGGGCACCAGGTGGTCGCCGCCGTGGGCGACGGCGACGCGCTGGTGCGCGAGGTCGCCGCGCTCGTGGCGGCGGGGGCGGCACCGGACGTCGTCGTCGCGGACATCCGGATGCCGCCGACCCACACCGACGAGGGCCTGCGCGCGGCGCTCGCGCTGCGGGCCGAGCACCCCGCGCTCGGCGTGCTGCTGTTCTCGCAGTACGTCGAGACGCGCTACGCCTCGCGCCTGCTCGCCGGCGACGCCCGGGGCGTCGGCTACCTGCTCAAGGACCGCGTGGCCGACGTGGGCGACTTCGTCGACGGCCTGGTGCGCGTGGCCGAGGGCCAGACCGTGCTCGACCCGGAGGTGGTGAGCCAGCTGCTGGGCGCCGGCGGGGGGCGGGACGCCGGGCTGGAGCGGCTGACGGCCCGCGAGCGCGAGGTGCTCGAGCTCATGGCGCAGGGCCGGTCCAACGGCGCGATCGCGGAGGCCCTGTACCTGTCGTACGGCGCCGTGGAGAAGAACGTCGCGGCCATCTTCGCCAAGCTCGAGCTCGAGCCGGACGCCGCCGACCACCGGCGGGTGCTGGCCGTGCTGCGCTACCTCGGCGCCTGAAGGGTCGGGCGCCCGGGCCGGTCCGCGGCGACCGCGGCGAGCGCGGCGACCGGAGCGTCCGGGGGACAACCCCCGTGCCCGGCGGGACCGCTCCCCCGCAGCGTCCGGCGGACCGCCTCGACGGGTGCGGAGGACGGACCCGTTCCGGGCGTCGTCGCAGGTCAGCAGGCTGATCGGGTCAGCGTCACCGACCCGGAAGGCCCGCCATGGCCACCCTGCTCACCCCGGCCCCCACCGTCGCGCGACCGCCGGCCCCGCCCGGCCGGGACACGTTCGTCGATGCGATCCGGGCCCTCGGCACCGTCGGCGTGGTCACGCTGCACTGGCTCATGGCCGAGGCGACCTGGGACGGCCGTTCGCTCGTCGTCGGCAACGCGCTGCGCCACGGCGCGGCCTGGGTGCTGACCTGGCCGCTCCAGGTGCTGCCGCTGCTGTTCTTCGCGTCCGGTGCGGCGGCGGCCTACCAGCACGCGCGACCCACCGGCCCGTGGGGCGGAGCCGTCGTCGCGCGCGTGCGGGCCGTCGCCCGCCCGGTCGGCGCGTTCGCGGCGGCGTGGGCCGTCGCCGCCGTGGCGCTGCTCGTCGTCGGCGTGCCGGGCGGCGCGGTGCGGCGGCTGGCGCTCCTGGCGCCGCAGCCGTTGTGGTTCCTCGCGGTGTGGGTGGCCCTCCTGGTGCCCGCGCCGCTGCTGCTGCGGGCGTGGCGGCGGTGGCGGTGGCGTGCCTTGGCGGTCGCCGCCGCCGCGCCGCTCGTCGTCGACGTGCTGCGGTTCGGCGCCGGGCTGGCGCCCGTGGCCTGGGCGAACGTGCTGCTCGTGTGGGCGGTGCCGTTCCTGGCGGGCCTCGCCTACGCCGACGACCGCCTCCAGGGCCGGGGCCGCCTGCCCGGCCGGCGCGTGCTGTGGGCGGGGCTCGTGGCGGGCGTCGGCGCGATGGCGCTGCTGGTGGCCCTCGGCCCGTACCCGGTGAGCATGGTGGGCATGCCGGGCGACGCGATCTCCAACCTCAACCCGCCCACGGCGCCGATCGTCGCCCAGTGCGTGGCCCAGCTGTGCGCGGCGCTGCTGCTCCGGCCGGCGCTCGAGCGCTGGGCCCGGGGCGCCGGGCGCGTGCTCGTCGGCTGGCTGGCGCGCCGCTCGATGACGGTGTTCGTGTGGCACCTCACCGCGATGTTCGCGGTGGTGGGGCTGGACCTCCTGGTGCTGCACGAGCGGCTGCCCGTGGCGTGGGGCGTCGACTGGTGGGCCGCGCGGCCCGCCTGGTTCGGCGCGTACGGCCTGGTGCTGGCGCTGCTCGTGCGCGCCTTCGGCCGGTTCGAGCGGCCACGGTCGGGCGTGTCGCACCCGCGGGCGATGATGGCGCCCGGGAAGGGGTGAGCGATGGCCGACGAGGTGCTGGTGCTGCGCGACGCGGCGGCGTGGCGCGCGTGGCTCGACGAGCACGAGGACGACGGCGACGGCGTGTGGCTCGCGCTCGCCAAGAAGGGCACCGTGGAGCCCACGTCGCTGACCTACGCGCAGGCGCTCGAGGAGGCGCTGTGCTCCGGGTGGATCGACGGCCAGGTCCGCTCCGGCGACGCGGCGACGTTCCGGCAGCGGTTCACACCCCGCCGGCGCGCGTCGCTCTGGTCGCGCCGCAACGTCGGCCTGGTCGCGGACCTGACGGCGCAGGGCCGGATGCGCCCGCGCGGGCAGGCCGAGGTGGACCGTGCCCGCGTGGACGGCCGCTGGGACCGTGCCTACGCCGGGCCCGCCACCGCCGAGGTGCCCGACGATCTGGCGGCCGCGCTCGCGGCGTCGCCCGCCGCCGCCGAGCTGTTCGCCGCCCTGTCGGCGCAGAACCGCTACGCGGTGCTCCACCGGGTGGCGACCGCGACGCCGACGGCGCGCGCCGGACGGATCGCCACGCTCGTCGGGCGGCTCGCCGAGGGGCGCACGCCGCACCCGCAGTGACGGGACACCGACGTGGGTGGCGTCACTGCGGATAGCCGCCGGCGCGCAGGTCGTCCAGCACGCTCGGGTGCGTCGGCTGCCACCCGAACCGCTCCCGCGTGAGCGCGCTGCTCGCGGGCTGGTCGACCGCGAAGATCTGCCCGAGGAAGCCGTAGCTCTCGGCCGGCACCTGCCGCACCGGCAGGCCGAGCTGCTGTGCGATGGCCTCGGACAGCTCGCGCATGGTGTCGCCCTCGTCACCCACGGCGTGGAGCACCGTCCCGGGCTCGGCCTGCTCGAGGGCGAGCCGGAACAGTCGCGCGGCGTCGCGCCGGTGCACCGCGGGCCAGCGCTGCGTGCCGTCACCGACGTAGCCCACCGCACCCGTCCGGCGTGCGGTGGCGATGAGGAAGCTGGCGAAGCCGTAGGCCAGCCCGGCCTCGTGCACCGATCGCGGCAGGCGCACCAGCGACGAGCGCACCCCCCGGTCGGCGAGCCCCAGCACGGCCGCCGCGCTCCGGGCGCGACCGGCCATCGGCCCGTCCGTCGGCGCCGGGTCGGCCTCGGTCGAGGCCCGGCCGGGGGCCACGGGTGTGCCGGAGGCCATGACGAGCGCCTTGCCCGTCCCGGCGAGCGCCTCGCCCAGGCTCTGCAACGCCCGGGCCTCCTCCGCCATGTTGGCCTCGATGTCCGTGAAGTCGTTGCCGAACGCGAGGTTGATGACGCCGTCGGCCTGCTCGGCGCCCGCCCGCAGCACCGCCAGGTCGGACAGGGTGCCGCGCAGCACGGTGGCACCGGCCGCGGCGACGGCCTGGGCGGAGGCGTCCGAGCGGGCGAGGCCGACGACCTCGTGGCCCGCGGCGATGAGCTCGGGGACGACGGCGGACCCGATCCCGCCGCTGGCACCGGTGACGAAGACGCGCATGAGGACTCCCGAGTGATGCGACTGTTGTCCCATCAGTGTACGACCGATGCGACCATGGTCGCATCACCTAGGATGGGCCCGTGCCTCGCTGGGAACCGCATGCGCGCGAGCGGCTGGTGGCCGCGGCGCTCCAGCTGTTCGGCGAGCAGGGCTACGACCAGACCACGGTCGCCCAGATCGCCGACCGCGCCGGCCTGACGAAGAGCACCTTCTTCCGCCACTTCCCCGACAAGCGGGACGTGCTGGCGGCCGGCCAGGAGACGCTCTCGCGGCTTCTGGCCGAGGGCGTGGCCGCCGCGCCGCCCGACGCGACGCCGCTCGCCGCGGTGGCCGAGGGGCTCCGGCGCGTCGCGGCGTCCATGACCGAGCTCAACCGCGCGATCGCACCGTCGGTGCAGGCGGCGATCGCCTCGAGCGCCGAGCTGCAGGCCCGCGACCAGCTCAAGCACGTCGGCATGGCCGCCGCCGTGGCCGGTGCGCTCCACGACCGCGGCGTCCCCGAGGCCACCGCGGCGATGGCCGCCGAGGTGGGACTCCTGGCGTTCCGGGACGCCTTCGCGGCGTGGGTCGAGCCGGGCAACACCACTGGCCTGCCCGAGCTGACGGCGGACGCGTTCGCCCGGCTGCGGACGGCGCTGCGCGAGCTGGCCTGACCGCTGCGCGGGCGCGCACGGCGGACGGGCGGTGGGAGACGGTCCCACCGCCCGTCCGTCCGGCGCGGCGAGCGGTCAGCCGCCGAACGCCGCCAGGTGCTGCTGCGTCGCGGCGGTCAGGTGGCTGTAGACCAGCTGCACGTCGGGCGCGTCGAGGCCGTCGGCCGCGGAGCCGAGCAGCTGCAGGTCGGCCTGCTCGACCGTCCGGGCGGCGGCATAGGCGGCGTCGGTGCTCGCGGAGCCCTCGGCGAGCAGGCGGTCGTACGTCGCCTGGATCGTCGGGTCGCTGAACGTCCCGGTGACGTGGTCGGCGCTCGGGTCGGTGAGGCCGTACCGGTCGAGCAGCAGCCGGATCTCCGTGAGGTGCCGGGTCTCGGCGTCGGCGATCCGCGCGAACACCGTGGCGTCGGCCGCGAACGCGGTGTACAGGTCGTGCGCGAGCAGCTCCTCCTCGGCCATCCCCGCAAGGTCGGCCTGCTGCTCGGCCGTGAGGGTGCCGGACGCGGTGCCGGCCAGGCCGATGCCGGTCCCGCCGCCGTAACGGTGGGCCGCGCCCGCACCGGGGGCCGCGGCGTTGCCGGGCGCCGCGGCGTTGCCGACGCCGGCCCGCGCTCCGCGCGCGCCGCCCGCCGCGATGCCGGTGCCGTCGCAGACGCCGGTGCCCGGCCCGGCCTGGCGCGTGGTGGTGGGGGTGGGGGCCGGCGCGTCCGCCCGGGCGGACGCCAGGGCGGGGGCGGCGACGAGGGCGGTGGCGAGCACGCCGCCGGCGGCGGCGATCGCGAAGCGGGTCCTGGTACGCATGGTGTGCTCCTGTGGTGTCGGTGTCCTTGCTGGTACGCCCCAGCGTCGGACGCCCGGGTGGAGCGCCTGCGCCGCCCGTGTGGAGACGGGATGGAGTTCTGGGCGGTCGCGCCCGGCGGCCTCCTCCCGCGGCGCCGGAGCCGACATGATGGGCCCATGGCCACCGTGCTCGTCGTCGAGGACGAGTCCGACATCCGCGAGGTGCTGCGCCGCTACCTCGAGCGCGCGGGGTACGCCGTGCTCACCACGGGCAGCGGGGCCGAGGCGCTGCGGCTCGTCACCGCGGCGGTCGACCTCGTGGTGCTGGACCTGGGGCTGCCGGACCTCGAGGGGACGGACGTGCTCACCGAGGTCCGCGCCGCCGGGCGCACCCCGGTGCTGGTGCTCACGGCGCGGAGCACGGTGGACGACCGCATCCGGGGCCTGCGTCTCGGGGCCGACGACTACGTGACCAAGCCCTTCAGCCCGGCGGAGGTGGTGCTGCGGGTCGGCGCGATCCTCCAGCGCACCGCCGGCCCGGCGGCCGCGGCGGACGAGGGCGTGCTCGTCGGTGGCCGGCTGTGGATCGACGAGGCCCGGCACGCGATGCGGTTCGACGGCCACGATCTCGACCTGACGCCCACCGAGTGGGGCATCCTCGCGGCGCTGGCCGGGGCACCCGGGCGCGTGTTCTCCCGCTACGAGCTCGTCAACCGCGTCCGCGGCTACGAGTACGCCGGCCACGAGCGGACGATCGACTCCCACGTGAAGAACCTGCGGCACAAGCTCGGCCCGGACGGCGGCACCGTGGTGGAGACCGTGCTCGGGGTGGGCTACCGCCTCGGGCTGAGCGCAGGCGGCTCCTGATGGACGCCGCCGGCGAGCGCGCCGCCGCGCCGCACCGGCCGCACGGGCAGCTCCCGCCACGCGAGCCGAGCCTCGTGAGCCACGCCGGGCTGGGCCCCGTCGGGCGGCGGCTCATGCTGGCGTTCGTCCTGGTCACCGCGTTCTCGCTGGTCGTCGTCACGGCCGCGGCCCTGGTCGGCGTCGGACGCGGCCTCACGGCGTCGCAGGACGCCACCCACCAGGCGGCCGCGACCTCGTCGGCCGCAGCGGCCGCGTCCGCCTACGCCGCGGCCGGCGGCTGGTCCGGGGCGGACCTGTCGCAGGCGTCGGCGCTCGCGGAGACGGTCGGCGCCCGGCTGTTCGTCACGTCGGCCACCGGCCAGCCGGTGGGCTCCGGCCGCGCCGGCGCGGGCACGGCCGGGCCGGGCCAGGCGGGGCAAGGGCAGGCGGGCCAGGCGGGCCAGGGCGGTGCGGGTCCGGCCGGAGGCACGGGCGTCGTCACCGCGCCGGTGACGGTGGACGGCACGCAGGTGGGCACGGTCCGGCTCGTCTTCCCGCCCGCCAGCCTCACCCGCGCCCGGGACGTCGCCTGGACCTGGATCGGCCTCGCCGCCGGGGCCGCGCTGCTGCTGGCGGTGGCCGCCGGCTGGGCGGTCACGCGCTGGGTCACGGGTCCCGTGCTGCGCACCACCCGGGCCGCGCGCGCGTTCGCCGCGGGCGACCGGTCCGCCCGCACCACCGCCACCGGGCCGGGCGAGCTGGCGGAGCTGGGTCACGCGGTCAACTCCATGGCCGACGCGGTGGTCCGCTCGGAGCGGGAGCAACGCACCCTCACCGCGGACGTCGCGCACGAGCTGCGCACGCCGCTGGCCGCGCTGCAGGCCGGTCTGGAGGAGCTCCGCGACGGCTTCGTCGAGCCCGACCCGGCGCGGCTGGCCGCGCTGCACGACCAGGCGCTGCGGCTCGGCCGCGTGGTCGGCGACCTGGCGGAGCTCTCCGCGGCCGAGGCGGAGACCGGCGGCGCGAGCGTGCGGCGCGCGCGCGTGGACCTCGCGCGGCTCGCGGCCGACGAGGTCGCGGCCCGCACGCCCCAGCTCCGGACGGCCGGGCTGGAGGTGGGCCTGGACGCCGCGGACGAGGTCGCCGTGCTGGCCGACCCCGACCGCCTCCACCAGGTGCTGGGCAACCTCCTGGCCAACGTGGCGCGGTACTGCCGCGCCGGCGACCGCGTGGACGTGCAGGTGCGCGCCGACGCCGGCCGGGCCGTGCTCGAGGTGGTGGACACCGGGCCCGGGATCCCGCCGGACGAGCTGCCGCACGTGTTCGAGCGGCTGTGGCGCGGGCGGGGCGCCGCGCACGTCGCCGGGTCGGGCATCGGCCTGGCGGTGGCCCGCGAGATCGTCACCGCCCACGGCGGCACCATCGAGGTCGCGTCCGCCGGGCGCGGCACGAGCGTGACCGTCCGCCTGCCCCTGGCGCCTGCGGTGGCCGGCGCGGACCGCCCGGCGGCGGGTCAGGGCCGCAGGTAGGCCCAGCCCTCGAACTGGCGCGCGACGAGGTGACCCACGCCGGAGGGGACGACGACCGCGCCGGGCACCAGGTCGGCGTCGTCCACACCGGCCGAGCGCATGGAGTTGCGGCACACCGCGAGGCCGATCCCGGCGGACCGCGCCTCGGCCAGGGCCTGCTCGGCCGCCGCGCCGGGCAGGGCCAGCGCGAGCGCCTCGCCGTGCACCACCACCTCGACCGGCGTCCCGGGCTCCAGGCCCGGCAGCAGGTTGAGCGCGTTGCGCAGCACCGCCCGGTGCTTGTCCGGCGCGCCCTCGCTCAGGTGCAGCACCACTCCCCTGGCCATCGCGTCCTCCGTCGTCGTCGGTCGTCTCCCGCGCCCTTGTGCCGGCGCCTCGACCCATCCTCGCGCGGCCGCCGGCGCGCCCGGCGCGCCGCGAGACTCGCGCCCGCCCGCGGTGGGTCCGCGGTCCCCTGCCACCGCCGCGGCCGGTCCCTACGCTCGAGGCGTGCCCAACGTCGACGCGGTGACGCTCCTCACGGAGCTCGTGCGGATCAGCGACGTGCTCAACTGGTCGCAGGACCGCGTCGAGACGCTCACGGAGGCCGCCGACCGCCTCCGCCGGTTCGTCGGGGCCAGCTTGGCGCCGATCTTCCTGCTGGACCGCACCGGCACCAGGCTCGAGCTGGTCACCGACGACGAGCAGCGGCGCGTGCTGCAGGACTTCGGCACCATGCCGGCGGTGCAGCACCTGCGCGCGCCGTGGATCAACGCCGAGGAGTGGCCGGTCTCGGTGGCCGACCACCTCGACCACGAGTCGTGGGCGATCCTGCCCGACGACTTCAAGGCGTGGTTCGGCACGTCGGGCATCGTCGTCTCGCTCCACGCCGACGGTCGGCACCTCGGCGCCGTGCTGCTCGCGTTCGACGGCGACTACCACCTGGACGACGACGTGCGGGCCTTCCTCGCGGTGGCCGGCCGGATCCTGGGCAACGCGCTGTACCGCTGGCAGGCCGGCGAGCGCGAGCAGGAGCTCGGGGCGCTGCAGGAGCGCCGGCGGCTGGGCGAGGAGCTCCACGTGGACCTCGCGCAGCAGACCGCCGCGCTGGGGCTCCAGGTCGAGGCGGTGCGGCTGGACGCTCGGACCGGTTCGGACGCGCTGGCACCGGACATCGCCACCCTCCAGCGCTCCGTCGACAGCCTCCAGAAGAGCCTGCGGCACCAGATGCTGGGGCTGCGCGCGGACGCCGGCCTCGGCGCGGGCCGACTGGTCGACGCCGTGCGCGAGCACCTCGACGCGTTCCGCCGCGAGCTGCAGATCCAGGCCCACTTCGTGTGCCGCGACCAGGCGGTGGTGGACCAGCTGCCCGTGACCGTCTCGGCCCAGCTGGTGCGCGTGCTCCAGGAGTCGCTGTCGAACTGCCACCTGCACGCCGCCGCCACCGCCGTGACCGTGCGGCTGTTCACGGCGAGCACCCGGGTGCGCATGGAGGTCCAGGACAACGGGACCGGCTTCGACCCGGCCAGCGTCCCGGACTCGCGGCTCGGCCTGTGCATCATGCGCGAGCGGATGGCCCAGGTGGGCGGCACGCTCACCATCACCTCCGTGCCGCACGGCGGCACGCTCGTGGCCGCCGAGGCGCCGCTCACCCCGGCGGGCCGCGCCATGGGCGGTCCGGGCGTGAGCGTGCTGGAGAGGATCTGATCCCGTGGCCCCCACCACCGTCCTCGTGGTCGACGACCACGCGCTCTTCCTCGACGGCCTGACCTCGCTCATCGGCAAGTGGCCGGACTTCGAGGTGGTCGCCACGGCCTCGGACGGTGCCGCCGCGATCGAGCTCGCCCGGCGGCTGCACCCGCAGCTGGTGCTCATGGACGTGCGCATGGAGCCCATGGGCGGCGTCGAGGCCACCGCCCGCATCTGCGCCGACGACCCCTCGGTCAAGGTCGTCATGCTCACCATGTCCAAGCTTGGGGAGGACGTCTACCAGGCCCTGCGCAGCGGTGCCGACGGGTACGTCATCAAGGACGAGCCGGCCGACCGCCTGCACGACTACCTCGCGGCGGTGATGCGCGGCGAGACCGCGCTGTCCAGCGCGCTGGCCGCGCAGGTGCTGGCCGAGCTCACCGGCGCGCCGGTCGGGCGCCACGGCGCCGAGCCGCCGGCGGGCGACACCCTCACGGTGCGCGAGCTGGACGTGCTGCGGCTGCTGG